>Ga0187782_10002475_pt1 | contig 13601 bp, 9 predicted proteins | sample 0715_SJ02_MP15_2_FD_132454 | JGI IMG/M metagenome (GOLD analysis project Ga0187782, IMG submission 132454) | Tropical peat soil microbial communities from peatlands in Department of Meta, Colombia - 0715_SJ02_MP15_20_MG | ecosystem: Environmental > Terrestrial > Soil > Wetlands > Peat | place...
TCACCCGACCACGGGGTGGTGGACAATCGACACCGCGTCTTCGGCTACAAGAACATGTACATTTGCGATGGATCGGTAGTGGCGGCCAACCTCGGCGTCAACCCCAGCCTCACCATTGCCGCGCTGGCCGAGCGGGCTATGAGTTTCATCCCGCAAAAGGCGGAGACGAGTTGGAACGATGCGGCCTCAGCCCCCGCTCATGTCGCTGCCAGTTGAGTCACCGAGCCGGCTGGGAGCAGGCGATCGAGTAGTGCTTCTTCCCCCTTCAGCCACAAGCGACTGGGATAAAGTAACGCGCTGCATTGCAGGGTGATCCAGTCGCCAGTCATGAGAGGTGAACGGAACTCCTTACGATTCTTTATCCAATGCTGGGCAACGTGACGCGCGATGGTCAAACTCATCCCGCTGTCGCCGCCTCCGATGTCGCCCAGGATTCCATCCAACGTCAACATCACTTTCGACAACATGACCAGCGGGCCGGGAAACTTGATGCCCTCTAGCGCAATCTTTTCCAGGAGGCGCATGGCGTCCACACCGCCAGACAGACGCTTTACCGGCAGGTCGTCGAGAAAGCGCGTGACCAACAGGCAAATCATCTGCCCTCGTGGTGAGCTAGATTGGATGCGCTGTTGACTGAGCGCCAAAACTTCGTTGCACGTGCCCACCGGGTCGCGCAAGCTCACCATGAGAAACAGGAGCGCGAGATGCCGGCGCTGCTCACGGCTTAAGCGCTCCCTCAGGGCCCAGTCGATGATCGTCAGTGCGCCGGTGCGGTTGTCATAGAGGAGATTGCCAGCATGCGGATCGCCGTGAAAAATCGCGTCCTCCTGCGCCGACAAAAGAGGGACGGCAACCAGCGCCTCGATCAGTTGTTCTGCAATTTTCTTGCGGCGAGACGTCGACAGGCGGGCAGCCGCATTCGTCACCTTTACTCCAGTTTCTTCCGTGAGCGCCGTAATGTTCTGCGTGCACAGCGGCTGGATCAGCTGCGGCACACGCACCCGAGACATGGACCGATAGAGATTCCACGCCTCGACCAACGTTTTCTGCTCGCGGATAAAGTTGACCTCGTGCCGCAGCAACCGCCGGACTTTTTTGAAGGTATCGGGGATTAGATCGGCGGGAAATCCATAGTTGTGGTGCCGCTCTCCGAAATACTGGGCCAATCGATGCAGGTAATCCATGTCCTCGGCAAAGTACTCTGGGATATGCGGTTTTAATACTTTGAAAACGCCGCGTTCCCGTTTTCCGCTTGCCGGATTTCGCCAGCTAAAGCGTACGACCGCGCTGACGCTGGCCTCCGATAGGATGACCGGTGCGATGTCAACCGCGTAGGTTTCGAGCCGTGGCCCCAGGTCCCGCTGGATGATGGCGCGTATGTCCTCGGGCTTAACATCGCGAATTCCATTTTCCAGCCGCGCCAGCGCATTTCGCAGACCCGGACGCAGATGCTGGTTGCGCGCGATGACTTGTCCGAGTTTCTGCAGGCCGGGGACTTTTGCAATCAGCCGCAGCAAACGCTCTTCCGACGATGTTTTCTCGGGAAGCTCTAACTGCTCCAGAAGTTTCGGGGCGAGGCGCGCCGGAGAAAGTCGCGCCACTACGAACATCATTGCGTCCCGCACCGGCGGACGCCACTTCACGTAAGCCTCCGGAACCAGACTCTCCACCGGAACAATCTCGTCGACAATCCACCGTGCCATCGTGTCCCGCAAGGTCTGCCCGGCAGGGCTTCGCAGCACTCCTTCGATGGCGCCGATCCGCTCCTCCGCCGTGGCAGCTTGGGGCAGGAACTGGGCGAGGGCAGTGCGTAGCTGTTGTGGCGGGAGGCGCATTCCCGCTTCAATGACCGAAGCATCTAGCATGGGAATAAATCAAATAATAACGCCAATGAACTGATTTCGCAGTGATCGCGGTCACCGAGTTTCCGGCCTTGCTTGCTCTCTACGGGCATTTTCCGATTTGCTGTAGAAGGAGCCGGGAACGGGTAGGGCACGGCTTCAGCCGTGCCGCCATGGGCTGCAACAGCTTCCGGCTTTAGCCGCTGAGGGCGCGTACTATACACCATCACGAGAAATGCGCGTGCAGATGTCGGACCCATAACCCAGGCATTAGTCGGGCAGCACCTTTCCCCGGGTTTCGATTGCAAAGGGAATCACGAGCAGGCCGATGCCAAAGGCAATCGCTGTGAACGCAACCGGCGTGCCCAGAGACCCCATGCCCCTGACCAGTCCGCCCACCGCAAAGTTGACGCCTGCGGCAATGAAGCGTCCGAACGAAGTGGTGAAGGCAAACGCGGTCGCGCGCACCGTAGTCCCGTACTGCTCGGGCAGCCAAAGACTGAAGACGGCGAAGTTGCCGCCAAAGAAGCCCAGGAAGAACAGCACCGCGATGAAGGGATGCAGTCCCTGGGGCAGGTAGAACGCCCAGCCAAAGCTGAGCAGGATGCAGATTGCCATCCCGAGGAAGTAAAAGGTCAGGGTTAGCTTCCGGCCAAAGCGTTCGGCCAATGGCGGAACCGCGAGGCATCCCAGAATGGTCCCCAGCGACAGTAAGCCCATGCCGAAGGAAGACATGCGCACCGCCTGCGGCTGCAACATGCCGGCACGTTTCGCCAGGTTGATGATTGCCGTCGGAGCATAAACGGCGCCCGCCCACAGGCCGCAGATGGCCGAGGCCAGCAGCACAGTGTTGACCAGCGTACGCCGTGTGTAAGGAGCACTGAAGATCCGGCTCAGAGAAGAGAGTCCGCCGGTTTTCACTTTGGCTTTCTGCTCCCAGCGTGCCGGCTCCTTCACCCGGAACAAAACCAGGAAGGCCACGACGACGGGCGTCAGTCCGCACCAGAACATGGCGCGCCAGCCATAGTGTGCTGCCACCGTGTAGTTGAGAGCCGAAGCCAAAAAGAAGCCCGCGTAATACCCAGTCTGCAGATATCCGGCGCCCATCTTGCGGCGGTCTTCCGGCCAGGCTTCGGCGACGTAGGTGCCCGCCAGCGCCCATTCGCCGCCAATTCCAATGCCTGCCAGCAAGCGGAACAATCCCAGTTGCCACACCGTCTGCGACAAAGCCGCGGCTCCGGTGAAGATGGCATAAACAAAGATCGTGGCAGCGAGCACCCGGGTGCGGCCAAACTTGTCGGCAATCGGCCCCCAAATTAACGACAGTCCCCATCCCACGAGGAAGAGCGCGAACAGTATCGATCCCGCAAACCCCACCGTGGCAGGAGTGGCTTTGTACCCCGACTTGGGAAGCAATTCCGTGAGTGCGGGGCTGAGCACGAGCGCATAGATCACCGAATCCATCCCGTCCAGCGTCCAACCAAACCATGCGCCCCAGAATCCCGTGATTTGTTGGCGCGAGAGTTTCGTGTGAATTGCGGGTATTGTGCCGATCGCTGCTTCATTGGCCATGAGGTCCTCATCCGAACCGTAAGCGCGCCGCCGCCATGCAGAATTATTGAGCGTGGGCAGCATACCACGGCTTGTCAAGAGCGCAAGGGAGGCTGGCAATGTCTGAAACTGGGGAGGCCTGGATGCCCCACCCTTCGTTTTTTGAAGGGTGGGATTCTGCGCCCACCGCCTGTGATCTTGTGATCTTTCGCGGACGCCTGCCGCGCCCCTCGATGGTAGCGCGCACCGATGATCCCCATCACCCACCCTTTTCGCAAAGTACGCGAAAAGGATGGGGCCCCGGCGTTCTCACAAAAATTGTCATCCTGAGCGGAGTAGCCGCTTCGCGAAGCGAAGCAGCTACGTAGTCGAAGGACCCCTACACTCCCAGCGAAGTGGAAGCCGTGTGTTGGAACGGGGCACGGGAATTGTGACACGTGTCACGCTCCGTGGGATTTCCACGACTACCGCTGCGGCAGGCCGTGCTGCCGCTTGGGTAGAAGGGGAGGAGCGATGATTCGGGAAGTGGTGGCATCTGGAGGTTAGGGCCGCAGTGGAGTTAGCCGCATCCGGGGTTTGATCTTTGGGGCCGTAAACGCCTGTTATCAACAGCAACCACCTCCTATAATCGGAATGATGCAAGTCACCTACGCACTGAGCCAGCGCGACTTTTTCGAATCAATGATCGCGATTCGTAATCGCAAGAAGTGGGCCAAATGGGTTTTTCGAGCAAGCTTTGCGCTTCTCGTGTGTCTATTCGTCTTTTCGGCGCTCCGGTCCCCGCGTTCGCAGCTTGTCTCGAACATGACCCCATTGCTGTTCCTTCTTCTGCTGTGGGCCTTCTTGCTGTGGGGCTCTCCTTGGTGGTTTGCCCGTACACAATTCCTGAAGCAACCGTCAGCACAGGGGCAGCGAACAGTTTCGTTCGACGGCGACGAAGTTAAGTGGCAGTGGGATGGGGGTTCGAGCGTGGTGCAGTGGAAAACCTACATTCGTTGGATGGAGAGTAAGAACCAAATCCTGCTCTGCTCGTCTCCTGTACACTGCGCCATCGTGCCCAAACGTGCATTGAACGCGGAACAACTCCCGGAGTTGCGAACGCTACTGACACAAAAGATAGGCGCTGCATTGCGTGTTTAGTGGGCGCACTAGGAGATTGCTGGCGCTATATCGCGATATTGCTGAGAGCTAACGCCTAGGCGACGCGCTCGCTGTTGCTCTCGGTTTGAAACAGCGCCGCCACCGCGGGCTTCATTACCTTCCCCATCGCATTGCGCGGAAGGGCATCGAGCACGAGCAGCCGCGAAGGCAGTTTGTGAGCCGCTAGCAACTCCTTGGCCCAAGCGCGAAGGGAGGGCAGATCGAGGGCATCGCTGTCATTAAGAGCGTCGTTTATCACGTCTCTCTGCGCGTCTTGCAGTACGCCTCTCAGCGCGTCCTTGAGTACTATGGCCGCAGCGACGCGCTCGCCCCACTCTGGATCCGGCACGCCGACCACGGCACACTCGGCAATCGCGGGATGTTGGCGCAGCGCTTCCTCAATCTCCAGCGCGGATATCTTGTGTCCTCCCGTCTTGAGGATGTCGATGTTCGTCCGGCCAAGAATGCGATAGACACCGTTTTCGACGACCGCAGTATCGCCCGTGCGAAACCAGCCATCGCGGAAGGCAGCGCGGGTTGCATCGGGATTGCCCCAGTATTCCGCGAATACGCTTGGGCCGCGGATTTCGATCTCGCCCGGCATTCCCGCTGCAACCCCTTCGCCGTTTTCTCCGGCCAACTGAACCTCGACGCTTGGCAGCGGCCTCCCGACGCTGCCCGGCACGCGCTCTCCTCGAAACGGGTTCGACAGCGCCATGCCAATTTCGGTCATGCCATAGCGCTCCAGCAGCGTGTGGCCGCTGATTTCCCGCCAGCGCTGCAGCGTGCTCACCGGAAGCGCGGCCGAGCCCGACACCATCAAGCGCAACCCGGCACATGCCCGGCTTAGCGCGGCGCGGCGCTCCGGCGAAGCTTTCTCCCAGGCGGCGATCAGCTTCACGTAAATCGTCGGCACCGCCATGAACAGACTTAGGCCGCCGCTGGCGATTTGGTCCCACACGGCAGTTGGCTCGAAGCGCTCCAGCATCTGGCAGGTTGCGCCCGACCACAGCGAGCAGGAAACAACGTTGATGATTCCGTGCACATGGTGCAGCGGCAAACACAGCACAATGCGATCGTCCGCCGACCACTCCCAAGCCTCCACCAGGCACATGATTTGCGCCGTAATGTTGGCATGGGTTGTGACCACGCCCTTGGGCCGGCTGGTGGTGCCGCTGGTGTAGAGAATCATGGCGCGCCGGTCGTTGCTAATGTTGGTCATGTCCGGCAATTCCGCCGATGGGCGAGCGCGAAGCTGGTCATACGACAGCGACAGCGCGCGGATGCCGCGGGCTGCGGCAATTGGCGACAGCAGCGGAGCCGTCACCGCATCGAACACCAACGTCGATGCCCCAGTATCGTCGATAAAATATTCGAGCTCCGGCTTCGTGGAGTTGAGCGGCAACGGGACGGCGACGCCACCTGCCTGCCAGATGCCCCACTGCGCCGCAACCCAGGGAAATCCCGGCGTCAGCAGAAACGCCACGCGCTCTTCGTTAAGGTCGTCGCGCTGAAGATCGTCGCGCCGAAGATCGTCGCGGCCAGCGAGCAGCGCCGCCGCAACCTGCGACGACGCATGCAGCAAATCGTCGTAGCTGAAGGCCCCCTGCGAATCGACGACAGCGGTGCGTCCGCCGTGCCGCTGGGCGCGAGCCATTATTGGCGGGAAAAGACTACTGCGGCTAATCACACGCCGACTTTACGTCGTCTCCGCTGCATTGTCCACTTATTCCTGGCGCTCTTTTCCCACCCAGAAGAATTGATCCGTTTGGCGTAGTATGTCGCGAATAGGCGAGATGGGTTACAATCTGACCTCAGTTTTTCGGGGTCAAAAAAGCAAACTAATAAGGTCGCAACCATGTCTCGGAGCGCTCGCAGGTCTCCTGTGCCGGTCATTGAACCCCGTGATGTCGTTCCCATGCCCGATCGAGGCGGAATGCTCTCTTCGCTGGACGCAGTTCGCCGTGAGATCCGCGAGATTGGTTCCGAGGACGTCGATGCGGTTTTGCAGCTGATCACCGAGTCCGCCTTGAGCCTCACCGGGGCCAGTGCCGCGGCTCTGGCGTTTCTTACGGATGACAAGATGATCTGCCGGGCGCGAGCCGGTGAACCAGCGCCTCCGCTCGGGGCCCCAGTGGACGTACAACAGGGTCTCTCTGGAGAATGTGTTCGCACTGGCCTCCTTATCCGGTGCCGGGATATGGAAAATGACGGGCGTATTGATCCTGAAATCGGTCGCAGACTGGGCATAGGCTCGCTCATAGCCGTTCCCATCGTGTCCGATTTGAGGGTCGTCGGCCTGCTGGAGGTTTTCTCTCCGCATCGACGCCGTTTCACCGAGGACCATGAAGCAGTTTTGCACCGGCTCGTCGAAATGCTTCCCACAACCTTTAGTCAGGAGACGGAGCCGGAAGACACACAGCCTGAAAAAATTCAACCGGTTGCTTCGGAGTTAAGTTCGATCAAGTCCGGTTCGCCGGGCTTAGTTTCGATCCAGGCGCCGCGCGAGGACTCGCCGGAACAGGAGCCTGAGGTTGTCGAACAAGTTTCGGAACAGGTTTCGGAGCAAGTCTCGCAGCAGATCCTCAGTCAAAATGTCTCCGAACCAGTTCTCGATCGGCTCCCTGAGACTGCGCGCGCAGGTCCGTCTAGCTGGCTTCGTTGGGTGCTGCTTAATTGGGCAGTGCTTGGGCTGGTGAGTGCAGCCGTGTCGATGGCGCTGGGCTTCTTGGTCGGCTCCGTGGTCGAAAGGCGTTAGCCTCGACCTGTGGAACGACACTGGCCGGAAACAGCTTCACAACGTCAGTCGTTAACTGCCGCAAAATCCCGCCTCGCCATCGACTGACGACCAACGACTCTCCCAAAAACGACTCTCCCAAAAACTGAACATATTGCCAGTGCGTGCGTCACATTCTGGCGCGACTCACTTTGGTATATACATTGGCAGGGTCTCCGGAATCCCCTCCGATTCCGAGTCTTCGGACACGAGGGGGTTGGTATGTGCCGCCACGGCGAGCCGTTTCTGCTTAGGATTCGCAACGTTTTTCGCGTTGTCTTACGGCTATTCCTGCTTCAACTCGTTTTCATTGCGTCAAGGGCTTGGGCGCAGGATGCCTCCACGGGCGCGTTGAGGGGCGTGGTATTGGATGGGCAGGGAGCGGTGATTACGAACGCGGACATCGTGGCGATCCGGGTGGAAACCGGAATCCGCTACCACTCGGCGACGGATTCGGCGGGACGATTTGCTGTGGACCTGCTACCGCCGGGGCAATATTCGGCGCGGGCCGAGGCGGAAGGGATGTCACCTCAGATTTCGCCGATGATTCGGGTAGAGGTGGGAGCGGCGGCACAGTTGACGTTCAAGCTGAAAGTGACGGGGCCGAAGGAATCGATCACGGTCTCGGAGGCGCCGCGGATAGAGACGGATCCGAGTTCGGTTTCGGCGCTGGTGGATGAGCGGGCGATCAAAGATCTGCCGCTGAATGGCCGGAGGTTCACCGATCTGTTGTTGTTGTCACCGGGCGTGACGCAGGATCCTCGCGACTTGACATCGGGCTCGAATGGCGATCTTTCGTATGGTGGGATTCGCGGATACAACACGAGCTTCCTGGTGGATGGAGGAGACAACAACAACGGTTTCTATGGACAGGCGATGGGACGATATCGCTCGCCTTACCAGTTTTCGAACGAGCTGGTGCAGGAGTTCCGCGTGCAGTCGAGTGGCTATGGGGCGGAGTCGGGACGCGCCGGGGGCGCAGTGGTAAATGTGGTAACCAAGTCGGGCACGAACCAGTGGCACGGCGGCACGTTCTATTATTTGCGCGACAGTTCGCTTGGAGGAGCGACGCCTCCGTTTACGAGTTTCAATCCTCACAATGAGCAGCATCAGTTTGGAGCGACGCTCGGAGGGCCGGTCCAGCGCAGCAGGACGTTCGTGTTTGCGGCATACGATCAGCACATCTTTAATGTGCCGTCGGTGGTGGAATTCATGAACGGCGCGACGACGGTGGCGCCGCAGTACGGCTATCCGAATATTTTGGACTATGAGGTCTGCCCTCCCAGTGTCGGCGGAACGGCTTGCGACCAGACGCTGGTGGCGGCAGCGGCGGCGGAACTTTCTTTGAATGCGGGCACGAAACCCACACAGTTGCAGGGCGAAACCGGATCGGTGCGGCTGGATCGGGTGCTGACGGCGCATCAATATCTTACGGCGCGAGTCAGCATGGCACGGTCGTATGGAACGAACAATGTAACGTTTGATGCGGGGAGTCCGATTACGAACGACGCGGTCAGCGCGAACGGGGAGGAGGATGTAACGACCGAGACAGCATCGCTCAGTTTGTCGAGTGGCATTACGCCGCGGGTGACAAGCCATTTGCGGGCGCAGTTCTCGCGCGACTGGGAGGACCTGGTTCCGAATACCACGGGAGTGCAGTCGGACATCTACGGGTGGATGGAAAATATGGGGCAATCGTCGACCTTGCCGCGTCAGACCCACGAACACCGGCTGCACCTGGCGGAGACTTTGGGCTGGAGCCGCGGGCGAAACGAGTGGAAGTTCGGGGCCGACGCAATGCGGACGTGGGACTACAACTACTTTCCGTCGATGTTCGGCGGGAAGTATATCTTCGACGACATTTATGTGGATGCGCTTACGTTTCAGCCGGAGCCGGCAAATTGGGGCAATCTGAAGCTGACGCCGCTGCGCGCGTGGGCGCACACGGTGATGCCGAGCTGGAATTGGGATGCTGGGAGCTGGAGCGGGCCGCCGGCGAACGTGGCGCGATATTACGAGCAGAATTTCGGCAATCCGGTGTCGTATCCGGGGAGCAGCGACTACGCGGCGTTCGTGCAGGATACGGCGCGGGTGACGCCGCATCTTAGCTTGAGCATGGGCGTGCGCTACGATTTGCAGACGTTTTCGAAGAACGGAATGGTGACCAACCCGTTATGGCCGCAAACGGGGAAGATGCCGCAACTTGGGACGAACTTTGCGCCGCGGGTGGGGATCGGCTATGCCATCGGCAACGATCGGCCGCTCATGCTGCGGGCGGGATTCGGAATTTTCTATACGCGGATTCCGGGTATTTATCAGACGGCGGTGATGAACGACAACGGGCTAACCGATAATTTTCTTTCTCTGGACAATTCGAATTATTACCAAAACCAGGTGTTTCCAACTTACCCGAATTCGGCGGTGAACTGTCCGCGGGGGCCGGTCGTGTGTACGATACCGGCTGCGTGGCAGCCGTATGCAACCGCTGAGGTCTCGGCATTTGCGCCGGACTTCAAGACGCCACGGGTGCAGCAGACAAGCCTGAGCCTGGAGCGGGAGATGGGCGGCGGGTTCACGGGGACGTTGTCTTATCTGTTTGTGCATGGCGTGGATATGATCCGGGCGCGAGATGTGAATCTGCCGCCGCCGACTTATTACAGTTATCCGATCTACGATCCGACTGGCTACACTTTTCAAAATCAGTTTTATAACGTGTGGTCGTTTGCGACCTGGCAGACGACGCAGAGCATGAGTTGTCCCTATCCGCCGTGCATCAACCCATTGGTACGCCCGATCCCGCAACTGGGTGCAATCGATGAGTTTGAGAGCGCAGCCTCGACCTTTTATAACGGGATGACGGTGTCGCTGCGCAAGCGGATGTCGAGGGGCATGGATTTCCGGCTAGCCTACACCTGGGCGCACGCGATCGACGACGGGCAGGACGCGCCGGCGACGGGAGGGGCGACGGTGCAGACTTCCTACACCTCCAAGTGCGGTACCACGCTGGCCAACTCCCCCGAAATATACTATTGCCCTAACCAAAGCGAAAAGGCATCGAGCGTCACGGACCAGCGGCAGCGGCTGTCGATTGCAGCGATCGAGGAGCCGAATCCATTTGCGCAGGGACAGCAAGTTCTGGCGGCGATATTCGATCACTGGAGAATTTCGGGCATCATGACGTACGGCAGCGGACGCCCGGCAAACGCGATGGTGGAGGGCGATCCGAATCAGGACGGGAATACGAGCAACGACCGATTGTCGGGGTATGGACGCAATGCATTCATCGGTCCGGACTACGCGAGCATGGATATGAGAGTGACAAGGACGATGAATCTGGGAGGACGGTATCATCTGGAGTTGACCGCGGAGTCTTTCAATCTGTTCAATCGCGACAATCAGAAATACGAAGCGAGCGACAGCGGCTACTATAATTTGGCGGGACAGTTCATCAAGTACACGCAATACCCCGTGTCCGGAGGAACCCCTTATCCGGCTTATTATCAGCAACCTGCGAGTCTCATGAAACCTACTGCATCATTTGCTCCGCGGCAGATGCAGTTTTCGGCGCGGTTGAATTTCTGAAATAGAGTGAAGATCCTTGCACATTCCCCTTGACTTAGGAGGGCAATACTTGCCATAACTAACGAGTCCAGTTAGGACGAGTGGGGGGGTGTAGTCCGTTGGCGGAAGTTCGACTTCAAGAGGGTGAATCCCTCGAGAACGCACTTCGGCGGTTCAAGCGGAAGGTACAAACCGAGGACATTATTAAGGAAGTAAAGCGTCACTCGTTTTACCTGAAGCCAGGCGAGAGGAAGCGAGTAAAAGAAGCACTGGCTCGTAAGCGCAGCCGCAAGAAAGCACGTAAGGAACAGGACTGAGGAAAAACGGGCCGTCCGGTGACACGGACGGTCCGTTCCTCGCAGGTACGACTGACGTTCTCTGTTCGGAAAATGTAACAAGAACCGGTTTGTTGCCTCCAAGATTGCGAGACACCCTAAACTAGGCGGTTTGAAAGTTTGTGGACGCGCGAACTGCGGTCAGAAAAAGCAGTACCCATGCGGTGCACACCGTATGGCGGGCCGAATCCAAGGGGTAAGCATGAGGGGATGTAAATCTCCTGCCTACGATGTGAACCGGATCCTTCTCTATTCGGGTCTCCCGTGCAGAGCAGGGACGCAGAATGGGAGCGCCTCTTCCAATGGAATACCAGGACAAGGTTTTGAAGTGCGTGGATTGTGGCAAGGATTTCGTGTTTACCGCGGGTGAACAGTCGTTTTTCCACGACAAGCAGTTCAAGAACGAACCCAAACGCTGCAAGAACTGCAAGGGCAAGCGAGTGGCCGTGCTTGGAGCTACGGCGCGCGGACCGTCGGCGCGTGCGCATTCCTACGCGAAGACGGAGACCCGGACGACCTGTTCGCAGTGCGGCAAAGAGACTACGGTACCCTTCCGGCCGACGCAAGGAAGGCCCGTGCTGTGCCGCGAATGCTTCCAGCAAGGGCGGCAGGTCGCGAGCGCCTGATTATTCCATGATCTTCTGGGATACGATCTTCTGGGAAACGCTCGTCCGGGAAACGATCATCGGGAAGACGCTCGTCGCGGGAGGCCCGCCGGCGGTGCTCATCCTGCGGTGGCGCTCGTTTGTTGGGATCTGCGGAGCTGCTTGTCGGCGTGCCGGATGAGCAGGGCTTCCACCTGACGCAAGAGATCGCCCGTGCCGAGCGGTTTGATGAGCAAAGAATCAGAGTTTTCTCCGGTCCAATCTTCTCCGTTCCCCTGTTTTCCGTCCCAATCGTCCCCTCGCCAATGCTCTCCGGAGGGTGGATAGGCTGTGAGCAGAGCAATCGCGGGGTCGTAAGCCTGACGGCGCGCGGTGCGGATGACTTCCAGGCCCGTGTCTTCGGTTTCCATGCTCAAGTCGCTGATGACCATGTGGTAAGCGGCAGACTCCATGCGGGCAACGGCCTCGGCGGAACTGCCGGCGGTTTCGACCTCAAACCCGTGGAGTTCGAGAACCGCTTTGAGGGTCAGCAGGATGGCGAGATCGTCGTCGACGATAAGAATGCGGCGTTTCATGCGCGCCTCCCGTCGCAGCATCCACTCGTTTAGTATAGGAGCGTGGCTCGCTTCTACATAGAGAATTTTGGCTGCCGCGCTACGCAAGCGGATGGAGCGGCGCTGGAGCGGCAATTCCTGGAGCGCGGACTGGAGCGCGCCGGGGCCGCTCGCGACGCGGAAATTGTTGTGCTCAATACCTGCACGGTAACTGGGGGCGCGGATAAGGATGCGCGCGCGTCGATACGGCGGCTGCGGCGCGTAAATCCGGATTGCCGCATTTTGGTGACCGGCTGCTATGCGCAGCGGGCGCCGGAGGAACTGGCAGCGCTGCCGGGTGTGACCTGGGTCGTGGGTAATTCGCACAAGCACCAGGCGGCGGAGATTGCGACGTCCTCTTCCTTATTTCCCGCTGCTGGTTCTTCCTCCTCGAGTTCCGATTTCGTGCCGCTACGGCAACTTGCTCTGGGGCAATTTCCTATAGATCGACCTCCCCGGGAGCAAGCCGCCAATGTGATTGTCGGGGATATTTTTGCGCATACCGAACTGCTGGCGGCTCCGGTATTTGAAGCGGCCAACGAGCGGACGCGTCCGAACCTGAAGGTACAGGATGGATGCGACAACCGCTGTTCGTTCTGCGTGATTCCCTATGTTCGAGGGCAGAGCCGTTCGCTGCCAAGGGGGCGCGTCATCGCGGAAGTGCGGACGCTCGTCGAGGCGGGCTATCGCGAGGTGGTGATTTCGGGGATCAATTTGGGGCGGTGGGGAAGAGAGCTGCCCGCTACTCGCTATTCGTCGTTCGCGATTCGCGAAACCCAAACCCAAAGCGAAGGCAGCTTAATATTAGATGTACTCTCCCGTGCGCAGACGAGCCAACCTTTGGGGCGAGCGAGCCGCGAACGACGAACAGCGAACCGCGAACGACCAACGACCAACCACCACGAACTGGTCGATCTGATTCGCGCCATTCTCGAGCAAACTGCACTTGAGAAATTGCGCATCAGTTCGGTCGAGCCTATGGATTGGAGTGACGAACTGATCGGGCTGGTAGCGGCGTCGGCGCGGATTGCCAAGCATGCGCACGTGCCGATGCAGTCCGGCAGCGACGCGGTGTTGCGGCGCATGCATCGCAAGTACCGCCCGTGGCATTACCGGGAAAAGATCCTGAAGATTCGAGCGGCCATGCCAACGGCGGCGATCGGCGCCGACGTGATGGTGGGATTTCCGGGCGAGACAGA
>Ga0187782_10002476_pt1 | contig 13598 bp, 11 predicted proteins | sample 0715_SJ02_MP15_2_FD_132454 | JGI IMG/M metagenome (GOLD analysis project Ga0187782, IMG submission 132454) | Tropical peat soil microbial communities from peatlands in Department of Meta, Colombia - 0715_SJ02_MP15_20_MG | ecosystem: Environmental > Terrestrial > Soil > Wetlands > Peat | place...
GGGAGATAGCCATGTTCCGCAGATGGATCTTGCCCGCCATTGCAGTCGTGCTCCTGATGTTTGGAGCGGCTCACGCCATTTACATTCAAAGGAAGGAGCCGGAAACGCCTCCGCCTGTCCCGCCGCCGACCACTCCCTTCGGCGATACAGTGGCTGGAGCAGGGATGATCGAGCCCAACAACGAGGCGAGCACAACCAGCGCGATCTCCATCGGCTCTCAGTTGTCTGGAGTCGTCGCCAAGGTGGCGGTCCGCATTGGTCAAACGGTATCGGCTGGCGATTTGTTGTTTGAACTCGACAAGCGAGCGACGATGGCCGACCTGAAGGTGAAACAGGCGCAAGTCGTGCAGGCGGAGAAGAGCCTGCGCGAATTGGAGCTGCAGCCTCGTCCTGAAACCGTTCCTCCCAGCGAAGCTCTGGTGAATGCGGCCGAAGCGACCATGCGTCAAGACAAAGATGTATACGAGCGCACGAAAACGGAATTCGCTAAAGGTGCGGTTACCGCAGAGACTCTGGTCACCGCGGAAGAGACCTACAAAAACGCTGTGGCACAACTGGCTAATGCCAAGGCTAACCTCGTTTTGCTCAAAGCGGGCGCCTGGGAGGCAGACAAGGCGGTCGCCCAAGCGGCCGTCGACACAGCCAAAGCCCAGGTCGAGCAGGACAAGACAACGCTTGAATTATCGGACGTACGCGCTCCCGTCGATGGGACCATTCTTCAGGTCAACATTCGGCCCGGCGAGTATGTGTCGATCTCGGGAAGCCAGGCGCTGGTCACGATGGGAAATTTGGCGCCACTGCACTGCCGAGTCAACGTGGACGAAGAGGATATTCCTCGGCTCAAGTTGAACGGGCCCGCTCGTGCGAAGATCCGGGGAGACGTGGCCCAAGAAGAAATCCCGATGTATTTCGTCCGCACCGAGCCGTACGTGATCCCCAAGGTCTCGCTCACCGGCCTCAACACCGAGCGCGTCGATACGCGCGTCGTGCAGCTGATCTATGCGATCAACCCGGACAATAAGCTGGTGAAGGAGAAAAAAGTGCTCGTCGGGCAGCTGGTGGACGTCTTTATCGACGCCCGCCCGAGTCTGCCGATCGAGGCCGCCACTGAGAGCGTCAAGCCATAGTGCCGCGGAGGACGATTGCCGCGAGCCGTTCAGCGACTCATCCCGACTTCCTGGAGCGTGCGCAGGAAGTTGATGACGTCATCGCGGCCCAGCATGCCGAGCACCTCGCCGTTGCGCATCACGGGCAACTGGTTGACGCCGTCGCGGGCCATTTCTTCCAAGGCCGTCCAGAGTTCGGCATCGGGGTTGATCCGCTTCAAGCGATCCATCGGGACCATGGTCTGGGCGGCCGTGTGGGTCGCCCATTCGTTGCGCGGCACCTCTTTGATCCGGTGCACCGTCATGAGCCCGACTGTTTTGTTCCCTTGAGTCACCAGCACACAGCGAGTTCCGCGGCCGAGCACGTGCTCGTCGACCAATTGCTGCAGCGTTACATCAGCCGGCACCGAATCGCAGTGCGTGCGCATCGCTTGCGACACGCGGTGGCCGGCAAGCAACCCGTGAATCGTTTCCTGCTGCGCCTGCGCCGTGGCGGCGTTGTCGAGGAACCAGCCGATAAAGGCGATCCACAGGCCGCCGATATTCCCCGAAAAGGCCTGCAAGACGCCGAAAAAGATGAACATCAGCCCGAAAAAGCGGCCAATGCTCGCCGCGACGAGCGTGGCGCGACGCATGTTGTTCGTAACGCCCCAGATGATGGCGCGAAGCACGCGGCCGCCGTCGAGCGGATAACCCGGCACTAGATTGAACAACACCAGCGCAATGTTGATGAAGGACAGATACTTGGCCAGTCCGAACAGCGGCTCGCTCCCGGTCGCGACGCGCTCGAGCCCGTAAAAGAGGACTCCCAGTACCAAACTCACGATCGGCCCGGCGATGGCGATCAGGAACTCTGCCTGGGCGCTCGGCGGCTCGGCCGCAATCTGAGCGACGCCCCCGAAGATAAACAGCGTGATGGCCCGGACCGGCACGCCGAACCGCAAGGCAACCACCGAATGGCCGAGTTCGTGCAGCAGCACGCTTGCGAAGAGCAGAATCGCCGTCGCCGCTCCCATCGACCAGTAGAGCGCCGGCGACCAGTCCTTGAATTCGTCCGGATAGTAGCTTGTCGCCAGCAGCCAGGTGAGCAGGGCAAAAACCACAAACCAGGAATAATCGAGACCGATCTGGATCCCGAAGATTTTGCCGATCGGCACTTGGTTTCGGAACATGGCGGTACTTTCCGTTTGCGGGGGAGAGCAACGGAGCGCGGTTCAAGAGGCCTCGATTGGTTTCGTCGCCCGGACGACACCCTCATCCGGATCATCGACCAGCGTGAATCCAAAATGCCGAAAGGTCGCCAGCATGCGATTGTTGTCACGCTCCGTGCTTGCGACAACCTGTCGCAGCCCCCAAGCTCGTGCAATCTCCAGCGAGTACTCAGTCAATTGCATCCCCAAGCCCAGTCCCTGCCAGGGATCCCCGACCAGGACGGCGTACTCCGCGATCGCTTGCGCGGGATCCATTACCAGGCGGCAGACGCCCGCGAGCTTTCGTACTCCGTCTTCATCGAGTTCCGCAACGATCGCCATTTCACGGTCGTAGTCGATGAAGCAGAACCGCGATGCCATTTCGTGCGTCGCCGTTTTGAACAGATACCGAAAGCGGGCGTGGATCGTTTCGTACGAGCAGCTGGCGATGAGCGCGTGCCATAACCCTTCGTCTTCCGGCCGAATGGGCCGCAGCCGAACTTGCAGTCCGTCCTTGAGAACCACGCGGCGGTCAAAGCCTTCCGGGTAGGGGCGGATGGCGAGATGCGCGAAGGGGCGCGCGGCCTGCTCGGAATAGCGTTCGTCCCGCAGGCCGCGGGCGTCCAACGCGACCACGCGTCGGGGCGACGCGATCAACGGGTTGATGTCGAACTCTTTGAACTGAGGAAATTCGGCGATCAGGTACGAGAATCGGATGAGCACCTCCAGCAGCCGATCGAGGTCGACGCCGAGTCGCCCCCGGTAGCCAGTCAACAGGGGAAAACAACGAAGTTTCTCGAGCATGCGGCGCGCCAGCCGCTCATTCAGCGGCGGCAGCTCCAAAACGCGGTCCTTGAGCAACTCGGCCGTGATGCCTCCCATTCCCACGAGCAACACCGCGCCAAAGGTCGCGTCCTTCTTCGCACCGAGGATCAGTTCGACGGCCGACGGCTCGTTGATCATTTCCTGGACCGCTACACCCTCGATTTTTGCGCCGACGACGGCGCCGGCGACCGAGGAGGTAATGTCCCGAAATGCCGCGCGCACCTCTTCGTCCCTCTTGAGATTCAGACGCACGCCGCCTACGTCCGTCTTGTGCGACACGTTGGGCGAGACGATTTTCATGACGACGGGGTAGCCCATGTCGCGGGCGGCCCGCACTGCGTCTTCGGGTGAGCCGGCCACCAGCGTTCTGGTTGTCGGAATTCCGTAGGCCGCAAGGAGCGACTTGCAGACCGGCTCGGAGATCAATGTGTCGCCGCCACTTAAAGTCGTTGCGAAACGCTCACGGATGCCTTGCTGGTCGAGCGCAAAGCTGACGGGAAGCTCGCGGGGCGTCTCATACAGAATCTGGCGGTTCCGGCCGTAGGAAACCAGGTGCATGAAGGCCCGAACCGCCTGACCGGGATTCTGATAGGTGGGAATCCCGGCCCGGTTGAGGCAGGCGACTGCCGGTTCGACGGTCGTGCCTCCCATCCATGCGGCCAGGATCGGACGGCTCGAGCCGGCCGCCAGACCGGCAATCGCTTCGGCCGAAGGTGTGGAATCGGTCATGGCCTGAGGAGTGAGGATGATCAGGGCGCCATCCACGTTCTGGTCTTTGAGGACGATTTCGGTCGCCGTCTGATAGCGTTCGGGCGCCGCGTCGCCGAGCACATCGACGGGATTTCCGTGCGACCAGAATTCGGGAAGCGCGGCGTTGAGCGCATCGAGGCTGGCGGGGGAAAGAGTCGCCAGCTCGCCGTTGCGGGCCAACAGCGCGTCGGCCGCCATCACCCCTGGACCGCCCGCATTCGTGACGATCGCCAGCCGCGGTCCCGATGGAGGATGCTGCCACGCCAGGAGCTCGGCACACTCGAACATGTCGTCGACTTCGTAGCAACGCTCGATCCCGGCTCGCTCGAACGCGGCGTCGAACACGGCATCTTCACCCGCCATGGCGCCGGTGTGCGAGGCGGCTGCCTTTGCCGACTGCGCAAAGCGGCCCGACTTGTAAGCGACGATCGGCTTGATCCGCGCGAACGCCCGCGCAGCCGACATGAATTTCCGCGCGTTGGTCACCGACTCGGCGTAGAGGATGATCGAACGCACTTCGGGCTGCTGCCCGAAGTAGTCGATCAGGTCGCCAAAATCGACGTCGAGCATATTGCCGATCGACACGAAGTAGGAAAAGCCGAGTCGCTTTTGCTCCGCCCAGTCGAGAATTGCCGTGCACAGCGCCCCCGACTGCGAAATGAAGGCCACGTGTCCGGCCCCCGGAAGCTGGCGCGCGAAGCTGGCGTTGAGGTGGCGACTGGGAACGATGACCCCCAGACAGTTCGGCCCGACCATTCGCAGCCCGGGAAACCTGCGGGCCGCTTCGGCTGTCTGGCGCTCGAGTTCGCGCCCTTGCTCCCCCATCTCGCGAAAGCCGGCGGAGAGCACGATGACTCCGCCAACGCCGGCGGCGCCGCACTCCTCGACAGCTTGCGGCACGGCGGCCGCCGGAATGCAGATCAGGGCAAGGTCGGGAGTCTGCGGGACGTCCGAGATACGAGGCCACGTGTGGATGCCGTGAATCGACTCTCGTTTCGGATTGACGGGATAGACGACCACCTCAGAGCCGGAATTGACGAGATTATGCAGCACGGTGGCCCCGACGCTGTTGGGCCGCGGGCTGGCTCCGATGACGGCGATCCGCTGGGGCTTAAAGATCTTGTCGAGATTGTGCGTGCTCATCGCCGCGCCCCAGGCGGTTTTGCTTATTGCATCGCTTCTTCGGCGGTGACGATCATCTCGGCGACGCGCACGAGTTTGAGGTTCTTTTCACTGGCCAGTTTTTGCAGACGACGAAAGGCGTCTGGCTCGTCGAAACCCGCCCGCTTCATCAGGACGCCTTTGGCTCGCTCGATGATCTTACGGTCTTCGAGCGCTTGCCGCAGGTCGTTCGTCTGCTGCTGAAGGGCTGTGAACTCCTTGAAACGCCGGATCGCCACGGCAATGGTGGTCTCCAAATCGGCCTGCTTGATGGGCTTGACCAGATAGGCCATCACGTGCCCCGACATGGCGCGCTGAATGAGCTCGGGGTCATGGTAGGCCGAGACTAAAATCACGGGAAGTGGGTGAGTCTGGCACAGCTGGCGGACGGCCTCGATGCCGTCCATGTCGGGCATTTTGATGTCGGTGATCAGCAGGTCCGGCGTGAGATGGCCGCAGGTCTCCAGCAGTTTTTGGCCCGTGCCAGCGTCCCCGACCACCTGGTGACCCATTCGCGACAGCGTATCACGCAGGTATTTGACCATTTCGGCTTCGTCGTCGGCGACGACGATGCGGAGAGCCTGATTCATGGACCCGTCCTTGGCTGAGGGTCGAGAAATCTCGGTCGAGCCGCATTTGCTTGCGGGACGAGTACGCGGTCGATCGAGCAAGCCTCTTCACCTCGCCTTTCGGCACGCAACGACCACGTGCCTTGCAAGAGGATGCCGAACCCATCTTGACAGTCAAGGGCCAATCGGTAGACTTCTGTCTGCTGCTTGCGAAAGGCAGCTTGGCTTGGCGACACCCTCTGACAGACACGGGTTGTTCGAGCGGCTTGAGTCGGCCTGAGCCCCAGCGGTCTGGCGATTGGTGTTGGATCGCTGTTCTTTGCGGCAATGTGCGCCGCAGCGGCGAACCGCCCGATGGTTCGCGTGTCCGATCGTCTCGCAGACGACTGCCCGCAGTTTGGCGCGGCGCGTGGGGCACTCGAACCTGAGGAAACCATTACTTCAGACCCAATTTGAAAGTCCAAGGAGGGAAGCCATGCTCGTTTTGACCCGCAAGCAGCAGCAGGAAATTGTGATCGCCGACAATATTCGGGTAACCGTGCTCGAAATCAATGGAAATCGGATCAGGCTCGGCATTGCCGCGCCCGACGATGTTTCAATTCACCGCGCTGAAATTGCTCCCGAGCGCAGGCTCCACGCGTGCGCGACTCTTTCTCACGCGACGACGCACTGATTGTTTTGGCCGCACAACACACGGCGCCCCCCGATGCCGGTCGAAACGGATCGGCATCGGCGGTGTATTCTCACTGGGCGTCGCGTCCACCAGTCCGGCGCCGACAACTGCACCTCACGCCTGTCGATCGTCCGATCCCTCGTCGTCCAGGCCGTACCGTTCCAGCAGCCTGTAGAGAGATCGCCGAGTGACACCGAGCAGCCGGGCCGCTCGGGTCTTGTTCCCATGGACGCGCTCGAGGATTTCAATGACCTTCGATTTTTGCAGCGATTTCAGATCGTCGACCGAGGAAGTGTCGGCCGGGACGCCTGTTGGCTCAGCGGGAGCGTTCAGCTCGGCCGGAAGATCCGCCGTGATGATGACTTGGTCGTCGGCGAGGATTTTCGCGCGCTCGATCGCATTGATGAGCTGCCGGATGTTGCCGGGCCAACGGTAGTTCTCGAGCTTTTCCATTGCGTCGGGTGCGACCTGCCATCCCGGGCCGAGGAACTTTTCGACAAAGAGCCGGATGTCGCCACGCCGCTCCCTGAGCGGAGGCAGATCGATTTGCACAGTGTTGATGCGATAGTAAAGATCCTCTCGGAAACGCCCCGCGCGAACCTCTTCAACGAGATTCCGATTCGTCGCCGTGATCAGCCGCACATTCACACGGTATTCGCGAAGCGAGCCGACGCGGCGCATGGAACCATCCTGCAGCACACGCAGCAGCTTCGCCTGCATGGCCGGCGGCATCTCACCGATCTCGTCGATGAAGAGAGTCGCGTCGTCGGCGATCTCAAACAGCCCTTGCTTGGCGACCGTTGCGCCTGTGAACGATCCCTTCTCGTGGCCAAAGAGCTCGCTTTCCAGGAGCTGTTCCGGGAGGGCTGCGCAATTGACGATCACCAGGGGACGATGGCCTCGCGCGCCTTTGCGGTGAATGGCTCGCGCCGCCAATTCCTTACCGGTCCCGCTTTCACCCTGAATGAGAACCGGTTTGTCGCTCGCGGCCACGCGGTCGATCAGCCGAAAGACGCCTCGCATTGCCTCTGATTGCCCGAGAATGACCGGGTCAGATTGGCCGCGCTCCAGCACCGCTTTGAGTTGGCGGTTTTCCTTGGCGAGCCGCGATCGCTCCCAAGCCTTCTCGATAAGAATCTCGAGCTCGGCCAGGGGGAATGGCTTCGTTAAATAGTCATAGGCACCGAGCTTCATCGCCTTGACGGCCGAGTCGACCGTGCCTTGGGCGGTCAGCAGGATCACCTCAACGTTGCGTGAATCGGCCGCGAGCCGATCGAGAACTTCGACTCCCGACATCCCTGGCATCATCATGTCCAACAGGGCGACATCGAAATTCCGCTTGTTGAGCAACTCGAGCGCTTCGATGCCGCTTTGTGCTTCTTGGACGTTGCAACCGCGACGGCGGAATCGTCGCGCAACGGTCCCCCTGAAGTCGGCGTCGTCGTCGGCAATCAGCAAATCGATCTGGGGCGTCTCGTGTTTGGCTGGCTCGTTCACCTTAAACCTCAATTTCGCCAGGCGCGAAGCAATGCAGGAATTGGACCACTTTCAAGGAATCATGGTTGACCAGACTCGATCTCAATTTACCGATAGATCACGACCTCGATCGCATAGCATTCGTCGCGAACATCGGGCGAAGCCGCGCGATGCGCGCGTATCCGCACACTCCTTTTCGCAGCTCTGTGCCCGCTGATACCGGATGTTGATTCCTTGGAACGTGATGTCGCGGCGTTTTCCAGAACAAAATGCAGCTGCCAGTGCCCAATTTCGACGGTTACGCGAGGAATACACGCGTCTGTTCTTTGTAACGAAGCCTTGAAAGGCTTTCTGGCCTGCCGTCGGCACTCAAATTGCGAATTCGCTAAAACGAAACTCTGCCTTGCCGATTCGAGAGGGCTGCTAAAAGGAGCGAAACCGTGGGCTGGTTCCCCAAGAACTGCGTCGTCGTGCCGTATGACTTCTCGGAACAATCGGGCCAGGCTTTGCAAGTTGCTCGCGAGCTGGTCGCCGACCTGACCCAAATTCATGTCGTGCATGTGCTGCCCGTCGTCACGGTCGCTGAGCCTGGAATGATCTGGGACGTCGTCGACAACCAGGCCCGAATGAAAGACGCCGAACGGGCTTTCCGCGACGGATTTGCGCCGGGTCCGTTCCAGAACGCCGACTTCCACGTAATCTTCGGGGACCCTGGTCGAGAAATCGCGGCGTTTGCGGAGAGACAGAAGGCTGATCTGATCGTCATGCCGTCGCATGGTCGCAGCGGAGTGAGTCGCCTGCTGATTGGATCGGTCGCGGAACGAGTCGCGCGCCTCGCTCATTGTCCGGTTCTGATCCTGCGGGGTTTGTCCGTCAAACGTCGTTGACCGGATCTGACGAATTCGATCGTCGGCTCAGCATGTTTAGCAGATTCTCCACATCGATTGGCTTGTAGCAGACCGCATCGATACCGCGATCCACGAGACTGCGGATCGTCTCTACTGAGCTATCTCGGAACCCGGTCACGAGCACGCGACGCGCATTGGGGTTTGTTTCTGCCACGATTCGCAAGACGTCTTCGCCGGTCTGGGAACCGCGAAGCCTCAAATCGATCAAGACGATGTCGAACGATTTGGCGGCTAATCGTCGGTGAGCCTCTTCGGCATCGTGCGCGAGCGCGACGCGAAAGCCTTTTCCATTGAGGATCTGCCACAAATTCCGGCAAAAGTCCGGGTCGTCGTCGACTACAAGCACCAGGGGCTGTGCGAGCGACGTCGCGATTGCGGTCAGCAGTTGCGGCACATCCACCGGCTTTGGTACTACGCCGGCGGCCCCTTCCTCGAGAGCCGTCTCGGCCAGCTCACTCCCGGCAAACGCGGAAACGACGATCGCGGCCGTTTCTGGGCGGAGACGTTTGATCTCCCGATAGACGCTGACGCCGTCCAAGCCGGGCATCTTGAGATCGAGCAGCGCGATGTCGTAATCGGCGCGCCGCAGTTCTTGAATGGCCTCAAGCCCGTTTCGGGCGATGCCCGTGCGATACCCCAAATCGACCAGAATGTCGCGCAGGTTCTCACAAGCATCGACTTCATCGTCGACGATCAGGACTGAGCGAACGGCGTCCTTCATCAGCTCTCTGATGCTCCTGATCCGACCGGGATTCGTACCGAGAACGTGCTCCCTTGTTCCTTTTGACTCGTAACTTGCAGCTTTCCGGAAATCTTGGTGAGGATCGCATGGGTGATGGCCAGGCCGAGCCCCATCCCCTTGGCTTTGGTTGAAAAGAGCGGTTCGGTGATTTTCGCCAGATTCTCGGGCTCGATCCCCGTGCCAGTGTCCATCACGCGTACTTCGACCATCCCGTCGGAGCTGGCGGCCGTTAGTGTCAATGTTCCTCCCGCCGGCATCGCGTCGCAGGCGTTCCGAATCAAATTCCCAAAGACGATTCCCAACTGAGTCGCGTCGGCATTGACCTGAGGCAAGGTGTCGGGCAGATCGCACACCAACTGAATTCCCTGCGGCGGAGGATAGCGTTCCAGCGCGCCCTTCACGCACTCGATTACCGAGACCGAATTCAACTGCGGCGCAGGGGGTTTGGCAAAACTCGACAAGGCCGTGATCACATCATTGGCATGATTGACTTGCCGATTGATCCGGTTCAGGTGTTCCCTGACACGCTCGGGCGAAAGGGATTTCGCATTTAACAGGAAATAAGCGGAAGTCTTGACCACATTCAGCGGATTGCGAAGCTCGTGCGCAACGCCTCCGGCAATCTGGCCGATAGCGGCCAGTCGTTCTCCGCGCTGCAGCCGCTCCTGATACGCCAGCGCGTACGAATCCTCGATGATCGCCAAGTCGAGGTCGATCAGCGTCCGCAGAGAGTCGGTGGTCTGGCTGACGTCACCCCACTCCGGGGGCCAGTTTTCGCGGACCGCCGAGATAAGTCCTTGGCGCAATCGGGAGAGCGCGGCGGCGGCATAGATGTGATCTAGACCAACCTCAACATGGCGGCGCCCGACCTGCCAGCGCCGAAGCAGGTAGTCGCTGTCGTAGGGCCCCGCGAAGAGCTGATCGATCCAGATTTTGAGCGATACCTTCAGCCGCGCGACCTGGGCGTCGGCGACAAAGACCTTGTTGGCGTCGGGATGTCGCTTGATTTCGGCATAGAAGTCGTCGACGAGCGCGGGAATGTGGCTTTCGATCAGCGGTTTGACCCGGCGGACACGTCCCGCGTCCTCGTCGCTCCAACCGACGTAGTCCTGCAGCTCGCGATAGCGGCCTAAAAGCTGTTCTCTATTCATGGTTTACGCGTCGACATCGATTCAGCGACTTCCTCGAATGCCGTGGGAATCTCGAGGTCGAAGGCTGCCCCTTTTTCGGGCAGATTCCGGGCAGCGATCGTGCCTCCATGCGCTTCGAGGATCCGCCGCACAATTGACAAACCCAGGCCAGTCCCGCGGGTTTTGGTTGTAAAAAAGGGTTCGAAGACCCGCGACGGCGGCGAAACTTTAAGTCCCGACCCGTTATCGGAAACAGTGATCCTCAGCGAAGCGCCGAAGCCGTTAGTTGAGCTCACTTTGACGCGCGCTGGTTTCGACCCAGCGGCGATGGCGTTCTCGAACAAATTGCGGAAAACCTGTTCCATGCGAAACCCATCCACCGAACACCAGCAATTTCTGGTGGCGAGTTCCTCGATCAGGCTGGCCTCCGATTCGGGGTGTGCACTCGTTGCATTGGTCCATGCCGCTCGCCAAATCGCCGTCAGGTCTCGCCGCGACCGGTCGAGCTGGATCGGGGCTGCATACTCGCGCAAATCGTCGAGCAAGCACTTAAGACCGTCACAAGAGCGCGCGATGATACTCAATTCCGCGGCAACTTCGGGATTCTCTTGGCAGGGCAGCGATTGGAGGGTCTCGACTGAAGCCGAGATCTTCTGCAGGAAATTGCGGCTTTCGTGCGCGATTCCGGAGACCATCTGGCCGATCGCGGCCAGCCGTTCGGCCTGGATCAACCGGTTGCGAGCCTCGCGAAGATTGTGGATGCGAATCAGACTGCCGCGAAGGGAATCGGCGTCGATCGGCTTGAGGATGTAGTCATCGACCCCGTGCCTCAGGGCCGTGATGGTGCCCCGAAGATCGGCATGTCCGGTGATGATCAGGATTCCTGCGCTTGGGGCTGCTTTGCGGATGTGAGGCAACAAATCGTCGGCCGAGCCGTCGGGAAGCTGGCGATCGAGAATGAACGCGAAAAATCGATTCAAATCCTGACGGCGCAGCGCAGCACCGATCGTCGAGACGACTTCAAGTTCGTAGTCGTCGAGCGACAAGATGTCGCGTAGGTTGGCTTGCGTGTCGAGATCGTCTTCGACCGCAAAAACCACGTCGCTGTGAGGCGCGGACACGAGAGATCGTTCCCCTGGACCACCCACCCGAGAGACACACCGCATGAGGAGCTAGGGAGGGCGGCAAGTGCTAAAGCGCCACTATTACGGCAATCACACAGGCGTCTCTGAATTCTCCCTCAATCGCTGGAGCGAAGGCAAGCCATTCGGCCGACTCACGGCCGGTTACTGCCGTCACTGTGGCGAAGAACTCGCCGAACGAACCTGGGAGGCAACTGGGCGGCCCAAGCCCCAGCTCCGCAGCCGCCACTCGCGTCTTGGCGGGCGATCGCCCGCGGCCGGCAATTTAACCGACGGGCACTCCTCGAGTCGTTCGATGATTTCCTCGACCGAGTCGCTCAGGAAGAGCCTCTCGTAATCGAGCGAATCGATCGTTCCGGCCTCGACTAAGCGGTTGCGGAAAAAATCGAAGAGCGGTGACCAATAGTCCTTTCCCACGAAGACGATCGGGAAGTTGACAATTTTCCCGGTCTGCACCAGCGTGGCCGCCTCGAATGCCTCATCGAGAGTCCCGAATCCCCCTGGGAAGATGAGGAACGCCTCGGAATACTTGACCAGCATGACCTTGCGCACAAAGAAGTAGCGGAACGTCACGAATTTATCGAGGTAGGGGTTTGGGATCTGTTCATGCGGCAGGGCAATGTTGCAACCGAGCGATCGACCGCCGGCTTCACGGGCTCCACGGTTCGCAGCTTCCATGATGCCCGGCCCACCCCCTGTCAAAACGGTGAAGCCGAGTTGGGCCAATTCGAAGCCCACCCGCCTCGCGAGTTGGTAGTAGGGCTGATCCTCCTTGAAGCGTGCGGAGCCAAAGACGGTAACGCAGGGCCCGACGAAGTGGAGCGCCAGGGAGCCTCGAAGGAACTCCCGCATGATCCGCCACAGGCGGGCAATCTCGATTCGCCAAGGGCGCGGACCTTCGAGGAAATGCTGGTCTTCGAAGAAATGCCAGGGCTGGGGCGGGACAACGTCGGATTGAGATTGGTTGGGGATGTTGCTCACATTGCTCACACAGCCACCTCGGCACGTTCTCTTTTGGTTGTTCGACGAAAAGGCCCAAAGCGTTATAGCAGCGGCCCTGCGGACACCACTTGAGGGCGCGGGCGCGAGGGGACCGGGCTGACGAAGCCCAGCCTCCGTGTGCTCTGTCGCACACCGGCGCGCGAACCGGCACTCTATCGCGCGCGATTGTGCCAGTCTTCGTGCCCACTGCGACCGAAAAAGCACGTTGGCATTGTAATTGCCAATTTGGGCCCGGATTTCACCGAAAATCGCAGACGAGGTGCCAGGCGTGAATCTCTTGCGTTTCAACTACACGACCGCTGACTGGGTTGTCTACGCTCCGCTACGTAAGTTGCGTCCCACGCATGGGACAAGTTTGACCCATCGATCTTCGGACCCGTTGCGAGACACCAAGGAGTTTTGCCCGTTTTGTCCGGGAAACGAAAAAATGACCCCGCCGGAAATCTACGCCATCCGACCAGGGGGCTCTGCTGGCAACTGGAGTGTTCGCGTCGTTCCCAACAAGTTCCCCGCGTTACGAATCGAAGAGGATCCGAAGCGACATGAGGAAGGGGAGATGTTTCATTGGATGGCGGGTTGCGGGGCGCATGAAGTGGTTATCGAGGCCCCTGATCACACACCGATAATGCAGCAGCCGCTCGCACAGATTGAGCTGACTCTCAAGACCTTGCAGTCCCGCTATCTTGATCTCAAGCGAGACAAGCGATTTCGTTCGATCATCGTCTTCAAAAATCATGGCGAGGGGGCTGGAACCTCGATTCGGCACCCCCATTGGCAGATCATCGCCACGCCCGTCATCCCGCGCCTTTTGAGCCTCGAATGCTATCAGGCAGCCGAATATTTCAACCGGACAGGTAATTGCCTTTATCGCGTGATGCTCGATGAAGAGTTGGCGGCGAAGAATCGGCTGATCGCTGCAAACGA
>Ga0187782_10002477_pt1 | contig 13594 bp, 15 predicted proteins | sample 0715_SJ02_MP15_2_FD_132454 | JGI IMG/M metagenome (GOLD analysis project Ga0187782, IMG submission 132454) | Tropical peat soil microbial communities from peatlands in Department of Meta, Colombia - 0715_SJ02_MP15_20_MG | ecosystem: Environmental > Terrestrial > Soil > Wetlands > Peat | place...
ATTGTGGAGAACCCGAAGTATCCTCCGCTGCGGATCACGCAGTCATACATCGATCGACTCGAGACGTGGTGTGACGAGTTCAACGAAGGCCTGCCGTCACTCAACTCCTTTGTGCTTCCTGGCGGTTCGCCACTTTCGGCACTTCTGCATGTCGCCCGCACGGCGGCACGCCGCGCCGAGCGTTCAGCGTGGGCCGCGATCGAAATGCACCCATCGGATGTCAGTCCGCTGCCAGCCAAGTATCTGAATCGGTTGTCCGACTTGCTGTTTATCTTGTGTCGGGTGGCCAACCCGGAGGGCGACGTGCTCTGGCAACCGGGCGGCGAACAACCCGGGCGGCGCGAGGAGTGAGTCGCAGATCAGGTGCTGCGGCGGCGCGCACGCGGCGACGGACGTGATTCCAACCACGACTGGAAAGCGGTCAATGCGCCTCGGTCCAGCGCGATTTCATAGCCTGCCCTACCGTCCTGCGTCGTGTCGCGCAGTTGTAACACAATAATCTCTTCAGTCATGATGTCGAACTCGTCACCGCGTGGCGAACGCCGCGAAATGATCTCCACACCACGCCTGTTGACCTGACGATCCGGCCACAAGCGAACACTGGACAATCGATAGAAGGCGGCATCCCCACCCCGGTAGCGAATCACGCCGTGGCGCCAACCATGGCCCCCGACTGCAGGGACGTCGCGCATGATCGCCGCCGTCCCGCCCTGGCGTAGCTTCCACAACCGATAACTCAACGCGGCGACGGCAATTCCCAACACGACGACGAGCGCGACCATGGCAATCATGAGCGCGCTCATCGCCGCCGCTCGCTAGTCGAGCGCGCCGACAGCGCGCAGTCTAGCCCGCCCCCTGGCGGCGATGCGGGGATCGTCTGACTCCGAATCCTCTTTCGCCGCAGCCTCGTCGATCTCGGATTCGAATTCAGCGGATTCGGCAAGGATGCTGACTGCCTCTTCGGTCACGGAAAGAAAACCGCCATCGACCGCGATGCGCAGGTCTTTCTCGCCCTCACGTTCGACGCGAACCATCGCGTCATCGACCAACTGCGCTACCAGCGGGATATGCCTTGGCAGGATGCCGATCTCGCCAACGGTGGTGCGGGTGAAGATGAACGTCGCCTGACCTGACCAGATCTTCCGGTCGACGGCAACTATCTCCACGTTCATCTCGGCCATCTCACACTCGCCTTTCCCCGCTGAACCTTGACCGCTGGCAAGGATGCATCACAGCTTGGCGCCGAAACTTTCAGCCTTCTTGGCCAGGTCGTCGAGGCCGCCGATCAGGAAGAAGGCCTGCTCGGGTACATGGTCAAACTCGCCCTTTGCGAGCTTGTCGAACGCCTCGATGGTTTCCTTCACCGGCACGGTAGAGCCGGGCTGGCCGGTGAACTGTTCGGCCGCCATCATGTTCTGCGAGAGGAACCGCTCGATGCGTCGTGCCCGGTTGACCTGTTGCTTGTCTTCCTCGGACAACTCGTCGATACCCAGAATCGCGATGATGTCTTGAAGGTCCTTGTAGCGCTGCAGGATCCGAATCACTTCCTGCGCCACCCGGTAGTGCTCGTCGCCGACCACCGCGGGGTCCAGGATAGTCGAGCTGGACGCCAACGGGTCCACTGCCGGGAAGATGCCCTTGGAGAACACCGATCGCGACAGCTCGGTGGTCGCGTCCAGGTGCGCAAACGTCGTTGCCGGCGCCGGGTCGGTGTAGTCGTCGGCGGGCACATACACGGCCTGCATCGAGGTGATCGAGCGGCCTCGTGTCGAGGTGATCCGCTCCTGCAGCTCACCCATCTCGTCGGCCAATGTGGGCTGGTACCCGACCGCCGAGGGCATCCGGCCGAGCAGGGTGGACACCTCGGAACCGGCCTGGGTGAACCGGAAGATGTTGTCAATGAACAACAGCACGTCCTGGCCCTGCTCGTCGCGGAAGTACTCGGCCATCGTCAAGGCCGACAGCGCCACCCGCATACGGGTGCCGGGCGGCTCGTCCATCTGACCGAACACCAGCGCGGTGTCCTTAAGCACGTCGGCTTCGCCAAGCTCGACCCACAGGTCGTTGCCCTCACGGGTGCGCTCGCCCACACCGGCGAACACCGAAGTACCACCGAAGTTTCGGGCGATGCGGTTGATCATCTCTTGAATCAGAACCGTTTTGCCCACGCCGGCACCACCGAACAGCGCGACCTTGCCACCGCGCACGTAAGGCGTGAGCAAGTCGACGACCTTCAGGCCGGTCTCCAGCATCTCGGTCCGCGGTTCCAGCTCGTCGAACGCCGGCGGCTTGCGGTGAATGGGCCAGTGCTCGAAGTCTTCTCCGTAACCCTCCTTATCCAGGCAGTAGCCCAGCGCGTTGAACACATGGCCCTTGACGCCGTCGCCGACCGGCACCGAGATCGAGTCCCCGGTGTCGATCACCTCCACGCCACGCACCAGCCCGTCGGTCGGCTGCAGCGAGATGGCGCGGACCAAGTTGTCGCCGAGGTGCTGAGCCACCTCGAACGTCAACGTCTTCGCGAGTGACTTAAACGTGACGTCAGCGTGCAGAGCGTTGAACAGCTCCGGCACGGAGCCACGCGGAAACTCGACGTCGACAACCGGTCCGGTAACCCGCACCACGCGTCCGTTGGTGTCGGCGCCCTTGGAGTCCTTCGACTTCTCAGCCGTTTGGGTGGTAGCAGCCATATCCTCTTCGCTTCCTAATTGGGCTTATCTAGCAGCCTCGGCGAGCGCGTTTGCGCCACCAACGATTTCGCTGATTTCCTGGGTGATCTGGGCCTGCCGTTCACGGTTGGCCTCTAGCGTGAGCGCCTTGATGAGATCGTCGGCGTTGTCGCTCGCCGACTTCATCGCCCGTTGGCGCGATGCCAGCTCTGATGCGGCCGACTCGAGCAGCGCCGCATACACACGAGTGGTCAGGTACCGCGGCAGAAGCGACCCGAACAATGTCGTCGCATCCGGCTCGAATGAGTACAACGTATGCGGTCCCCGGTCTTCTTCGATGTACTCCACAACCATCGGGGCGATGCGGTGGGCCTCAGCCGACTGCGACATCATCGACTTGAACTCGGTGTAGACGATGTGCAATTCGTCGACGCCGGCATCGGCGTCCTGCTCACCGTCGCCCTGAGCACCGGCCATGAAGGCGCCCACCAGTGTCTCAGCCACCGCTGTAGCATCCTCGTAGCTGGGTCGCTCCGAAAAGCCTGTCCACGAGTCGCTGATCTCCCAGTTTCGGAATGTGTAGTAGCCCAGTGCTTTACGGCCGACGGTGTAGAGCACCGGGGTCTTGCCATCCGCTCGCAGCAGCGAGAAAAGCTCCTCAGCTCGGCGCAAGACGCTGGAGTTGTACGCGCCGCAAAGGCCACGGTCAGAGGAGACCACCAGCACGCCCGCACGTTTCGGTTCGGGGCGCTCGACCAGCAATGGGTGGTCCAACGCCGCTTCCTCGGCCAGCGTGGTGAGCATGCTGGTGATCTCGAGCGCGTAGGGCCGCGCCGCGTTCAGCCGGGCCTGCGCCTTGCCGATACGCGACGTCGCGATCATTTCCTGTGCCTTGGTGATCTTCTTGATCGAACCGGCGGAGCGGATTCGACCCCGCAATTCGCGAAGTGTGGCAGCCATTCCCGATTACTTCTTCTGCTCCGGCGGTGGTGGTGGTGGCTTGTGAACCTGCACCGCTTCTTTCGCCACCTTCTGCTCGTCGAGGGCTTCCACGTGCTCGTCGGGCACCACCGAGCCGCCGCCGGTCGCCGCGAAACCCTTCTTGAAGTCGTTGACCGCTTTGGTCAACTTGTCTTCCATCTCGTCAGTGAGTTTCTGGGATTCCCGGATCTCGGCCAGGATGCCGTCGCCGGAAGCGCGAAGATGATCGAGGAATTCGGTCTCGAATCGCCGCACATCTTCGACCGGAACCGAGTCCAGATGGCCACCGGTACCGAGGAAGATCGCAACCACCTGCTCCTCAACCGGCACCGGTTGGTTTTGCGGTTGCTTGAGCAGCTCCACGAGTCGAGCGCCCCGCTCCAACTGTGCTTTCGACGTGGCATCCAAGTCGGAGGCAAAGGCCGCGAACGACTCCAGTTCGCGGTACTGCGACAGATCCAGCCGCAGCGACCCGGCCACTTCCTTCATAGCCTTGATCTGCGCCGCACCACCCACTCGGGATACCGAGACACCAACGTTGATCGCGGGCCGGACGCCCTGGTTGAACAGATCGGACTCCAGGAAGCACTGGCCGTCGGTGATCGAGATGACGTTGGTCGGGATGTAGGCCGAGATGTCGTTGGCCTTGGTCTCGATGATGGGCAGACCGGTCAATGAGCCGCCACCGAGATCGTCGGAAAGCTTGGCGCAGCGTTCCAGCAGCCGCGAATGCAAATAGAAGACGTCGCCCGGGTAGGCCTCGCGGCCCGGCGGGCGGCGCAGCAGCAGCGAGATCGCGCGGTAGGCCTCGGCCTGCTTACTCAGGTCGTCGAACACGATCAGCACATGCTTGCCCTGATACATCCAGTGCTGAGCGATAGCCGAACCGGTATATGGCGCAAGCCATTTGAAGCCAGCGGAGTCAGATGCGGGCGCGGCGACGATCGTCGTGTAGTCCATAGCGCCGCCCTCTTCCAGCGTGTGGTGGACGGCGGCGATCGTGGTGCCCTTTTGCCCGATAGCTACGTAGACACACCGCACCTGCTTTTTCTCATCACCGGATTCCCAGTTCTGTCGCTGGTTGAGGATGGTGTCCACGCAGACGGTGGTCTTGCCGGTCTTACGGTCGCCGATGATCAGCTGCCGCTGGCCGCGGCCTATCGGCGTCATCGCGTCGATGGCCTTAATACCAGTCTGCAGCGGCTCTTTGACGCCCTGACGTTGCACCACCGACGGAGCCTGAACCTCTAACGCCCTGCGCTCGGCGGCTTCGATCTCGCCGCGGCCATCGATCGGGTGGCCTAGCGGGTCGATGACGCGGCCTAGGAACCCATCGCCCACTGGTACCGAAAGGACCTCGCCGGTGCGCTTGACCTGCTGGCCCTCTTCGATCTTCTCGAAGTCACCCAGGATCACCGCGCCAATGCTGTGCTCGTCGAGGTTCAGCGCCACTCCCAGAACTCCACCGGCGAATTCCAGAAGCTCCTGGGTCATCACCGACGGCAGGCCCTCGACGTGCGCAATACCGTCACCGGCGTCGACGACAGTACCGACCTCCTCCCGGGCGGTGTCCGAGGTAAAGGAGCTTACGTACTCTTCGATCGCGCCCTGAATGTCGTCAGCGGAGATTGTCAACTCTGCCATGGCTTTTCGTTCTTCCTGCTTGTTTGATGGACTACGTGGTGTTTCAGTCTGGCAACTGGGTCTGGGCTGCGGCGAGACGAGACGAAAGCGTACCGTCGATGACCTCGTCGCCGACCGTAATTGCGAGCCCGCCGAGCAGCTCGGGGTCGATTTGAATCTGCACCGTCACCGGATGGCCGTAGACCCGGCTCAGCACCCGGGTCAGGCGCTCTTGCTGGGCGTCGCTGAGTTCGGCGGCGGCGTTGACTTGTGCGACAACTTCACCGCGGCGAGCCACCGCCACTTCAGCCAGCGCAAGGGCCGCCGCCTCAGCCGGCTGCCCCCGCAACAACTCGACTGTCTTGGACAGCAAGTCAGCCGCGATCGGATTGATGTCGATGCTTGCGCTCTCGAGCACGTTGCGCAGCAACCGAACTCTGCCTTCGGCCGGCACTTCGTAGTCACCCAGCAAAATGGCGAGGCGCGGCTGCACGTCGAGAATGCGGGAGAACCGGAAGAGTTGCTCTTCCACCTCGTCGACCGCCCCGGCTCGCTCGGCGCGAACCAACAAGGCCTGCCGCGACACCAGCTCGATCGCGTCGATCAGATCGGAGTTGGCCGACCAGCGTTCGGAGACAGCGCTTTTGAGGACGTCAAGCGCGGGCTGCCCGACTTTGTCGGACACCAGCCGTTCGATCAGCCGGACTCGGGGCGCGGCGTCCTCTGCTGGCAGGGTGAGGTACCGGGTTACGACGCTCTCGTGATTCAACATCGCGGCGACCGATGTCAGATCGTCGGCGAGAGTGGACAGTCCCCCGTCGTCGAGGCCTTCGGCTATCGCATCGAACCGCTTCGTCAGGCTGGTCAACGCCGCACGGCTGGCCGAACGCATCTTCTCCGCGATGGGGTATTGGACGTCTGCCTCGGAGGGCGCCATCGCGTCGAGGTCATCGAGAAAGCGGTCGACCGTCGCAGACTGCTGGGACGGGTCGGCGACATAGTCACGCACCAATTCGCCTGCACGCCGCACAGATTCGGCACCGAGATCCTGGCGCAGCTGGCGAACCAGCTGCGCACGCAGCAACTCGACCTGCTTGGCGCCCTGCACTTTGATCCGCTCGACCTCGCTATCGGCCTGGGCACGCATCTGTTCGGCGATGCGTTCGGCGTCTGACTGCGCCTCTTCGGTGACCCGCTGTGCCTCGGCCTTGGCGTCGTCTACCGCCTTGCTGTGCGCCCGACTCGCTTCCGCAAGCCGATCGACGGCAGCCGCGGCGTCATCCAACTGCTGACGCACGGTGTTCTGCCGGTCGGCCATCAGCTTCCGCACGGGCGGAACGACATAGCGCCAAACCAGCAACACGATGACGGCGAATCCGACCAACTGCCCTATGAATGTCGACATTTCGCTACCGACCCGACCCAGTAGCCGTGACCGAGGTGGTGATTTTGACGCCGAGGATGCGGCTGGCCAACGTCGTGGATATGCTCTCCACGCGAGAACGCAGATCCGCCGCTACGGCGTCCCCTTCCCGCTTGAGTTGCTCGGCGACGTCCTGCAGCGTCGAGGAAACCTGTACATCGGCGCCCGCGCGCTTTTCCTCGAGGTGCTTGCGCCCCTCGGCTCGCGCGTCATCGCGGGCCGCCGATGCCTTGACCCGAGCTTCGGACATCGCCTTCTCGTAGTCTTCCTGGGCGGCGGCGAACTGCTCGGCCGATTTCTTGTTGTCCGCCAACGTCTTGGTGACCATGTTCTCGCGCTCTTTCAACACCTTCGTGATCGGCGGTACTACCCAGGTGCCGATCACGCCGAGCACGATCAAAAAGATGATCAGCACAACGAAGAAGGTGCCGTTGGGAAGGAGGAAGTTGTTACCGCCTCCCTCAGCCTGGCTGGTGGCAGCCAGGACGACAGCACTCATGTCACCCATCTCGACTAATTACTTGACCGGGGTGGCGAAGACGAACAACGCCATAAAGGCCAGGTTGATGAAGTAGGCGGCCTCGACCAGACCCACGGTGATGAAGAACGGAACGAACAGCCGGCCCTGCGCCTCGGGCTGCCGGGCGATGCCGGCGATCAGCGAGTTACCGGCGATACCGTCACCGACACCGGCGCCGATCGCACCGCCAGCCATGATCAGTCCGCCGCCGATGAGGGCGCCGGCCGCGATTGTGGGGTTCATTGCTTATCCTCCTTGATATTTGGTAAGGGTCTGTCAGGTGTGTGGTGATGTGGAAGCCGGGGTTTGTGGCCGTCCTAATGCTGTTCCCCTTCCAGCTCCATCGATTGACTGAAGTACAAGACGGTCAGCAGCGCGAAGATGAACGCCTGGATCGCGCCGACGAATAGGTCGAATGCCTTCCAGATCGCGTTCGGGGCCCACATGATGTACGGCGGGAAAAGCGCGATCAGCGCGACCAGGATGCCGCCGGCGAAGATGTTGCCGAAAAGTCGGAGCGACAACGAGATCGGCTTGGCGAGTTCTTCAACCACGTTGATTGGCGAGAAGATCACCCCGACGGCTTTCGGCAGGGTGTTCCACACGTGCCCCTTGAGAATCTTGGCGGGGTACCCGACGGGGCCGCTGCGCCAGATGCCGGCCAGGTGGTAGCAGAGGAACACAAACAGCGCCAATGCCAACACATAGTTGATGTCCGACGCCGGCGGCGCAAACAACTCTTTCGGAGCCCCGCCCGCCGGGTCCGTGTACTGCACCGGCAGCACCGACAGCCAGTTCGAGATCAGGATGTACACAAAGAGTGTCACGGCCAGTGGCAACACGAAGGGCGCGATTTTCATCCCGATCGCGGATTCGATCTGGTTGCGCATCTGAATGGTGATCGCCTCGAAGAACAACTGCACGCCGCCCGGCACGCCGGTGGAGGTGACCTTGGACCGCAAGAAGAATGCCAGCCCGATGACGATGACGGCCGCGATCGCCGAGGACGCCACGGTGTCGACGTTGACGGTCAGGCCGAGCCACTGCGCGGTCTCGTGATGACCGACCTCGATGGCACCCTCAGCCAGGAGCATCTCACTCATCGCTGTTGCCATTCCCTTCCATTTCCTTCGCCGCGTCGCCGTCCCAGCCACCGTCGGCGGCCCCGGTGCGCAGCTTCTTCCAGACCGGTAGCGCGGTCGATACCACCAGCAGTACCTGGAATAGCGCAAGACCAAATACCACACCCAGGCCGGCGGGGCGGAAAACATATGCGACGGCCAGTCCGATCACAGTGATGATCAGCAGGCGGCTCGCCGAGTTCATCGCCATCCTCTTTTTCAGCGGATGCGCATCCGCGGTGATCGCCGCTACCGACCGCTGCACACCGATTGCGTTGAGCAAACCCAAGAGCAGCCCCATGCCGAAGAACACGCCCACCATCGGGTGACGGAGCGCACCAGCGGCGGCGACCGCGACGACGGTTAAAACAAGCGAGATGGCGAGGAGACGAATTGGCCGGAAAGCAACCGAGGGAAACACCAACGGCGCGTCCTTCGCTGGCGTTGTCACTGCTGCACCTCAGTCCTCGCTAGGGGGGAGTTGCGTGGTTGAACGTTGCGTGGCCCGTTGAGCGTATCGGAGGGCAATCATCGCACTCGCATCACCCAAGGGACAGCTCCCTTTGTCGGTCGTACGTCCGACCAAACGGACCTAAATCCGATGGCCGGTGGCCGGCAACCCGCGAGGTTTATTCGGGTTCTACCAGCACCGTACCACATCGCGAACGACCCTACTACTCCTCGTCGTAGACATCGTCGCGGCGGCGGAGCAGCGGGATCAACGTGGCTATAACGGCGATCGCAATCGCGCCCAGCATCACCGTGGCGGTATCGCGTGGATTGAAGAAAATTGTGCTGGCGGTGCCGAAAGCGACTATGCCCACCCACAAATAGATCAGCAGCACGACCCGGCGATGCGAATGACCGATCTGCAGCAAGCGATGATGCAGGTGCATCTTGTCGGGACTGAACGCGCTACGCCCGGCCCGGGTGCGCCGCACGATCGCCAGCAGTAGGTCGAGCATCGGCACGAACATGACCGCCACAACCAACAGGAACGGCGACAGCAGAGCAAACATGTCGCGGGCGCCGTAAGCATTCTGCGAAATCGGTCCTGCAGCCGTCGTCGACGCGGCGGCCAACATCAAGCCGATCAGCATCGAACCGGAATCCCCCATGAAGATCTTGGCCGGGTGAAAGTTGTGCGGCAAAAAGCCGAGGCAGGCTCCGGCCAGCACCACCGAAATGACCGCCGGCGGGTAGAACAGCACGTCGCCCCCGTGGTCGCGAAGCAGGCCGACCGAGAACATGCAGATGGCCAGTGCGGTGATGAGGCCGAGCCCGGCGGCCAGTCCGTCGAGACCGTCGACGAAGTTCATCGCGTTGACGATCGACACGGTCAGGGCCAACGTAAGCAGGATCGAAGAAGCTTGGTCCAGCACGATGGTGCCGACACCGCCCAGCGGGATGTAGAGGACGCTCCACGCGACGCCCATGGTGACCAGCACACTGGCCGCGGTGATCTGACCGGCAAACTTTGTCAGTGCGTCCAGGCCCCACCGATCGTCGATCAGGCCGATGCCCATGATCACCGCGCCTGCCACGACCACCGCCGGCATGCCCGAGGAGTAGACGAAACCGCGTGTAAGAGCGGGCAGCTGAGATGCGAGGAAGACCGCAGCAATGACACCGAGAAACATCGCCAGACCGCCCATCCGCGGCGTCGGCCTTACGTGCACATCACGTTCGCGTGGATAGGCCACTGCGCCGACCCGGGTCGCCAGCAGCCGTACTGGTCCCGTCGCAAAGTAGGTGATGATCGCGGCCGTGAGCCCGACGAGCGCCAATTCGCGCAATGGGACACCAGCTCCGCGGTCAGACAGTGCGAGCAGACCGCCGGCGAGGTCATGGGTATCCCTAACCACCCCGAGACCGTACTGCACCATCCTGAGACTGCAGATAATTGGCTAGGGCGATCAGCCGGTCAAACTCGCGACGTCCAAGCCGAGTACCGCGGCGATGTTCTCGGCGCCGACCGGCCCCGATCGAAGAATGCGGGGTTCCGGCCCGGTCAGGTCCAAGATCGTCGAGGCGGCCTGCTGTGCGGAAGGGCCGGCGTCGAGATAGACGTCGACGAGGTCGCCCAGCTGGTTGCGCGCCTCCTCGGCGTTGCGGGCCGGCGGACGGCCGGAGACGTTGGCGCTGGATACCGCCATCGGGCCGACCTCACGCAGCAATTCAATGGCCACCGGGTGTAGCGGCATCCGCAGCATCACCGTGCCGCGGGCATCGCCGAGGTCCCACTGCAGGGACGGCGCTTGCCGGACCACCAAGCTCAGCGCGCCCGGCCAGAATGCGCGGATCAGGTCACGCATTGCCTGCGACACCATGAGGGCGAGACCGTCGATGGTGTGCCAAGAGCCGACCAGCACCGGCACGGGCATGTCGCGCCCACGGCCCTTGGCCGATAGCAGTGCGGCCACCGCCGAGCTGTCGAAGGCGTCGGCGCCGATTCCGTAAACGGTGTCCGTCGGAAGAACCACCAGCTGACCATTTTTGACGGCCCCGGCTGCCGACACGATTCCGCGGGAACGTTGTTCGGGGTCGGCGCAGTCGAATACATCAGTCATACGCCGTCGTTCCTTCTGCGCGCCGTCACGAATCTCGGCCGTCCGGTCAGATCTGTTCGGGCGACGACGTCTTCGAAAAGCCCTGTGCTGCTAACCAGTTCGGAGGTCAGCGACGACGTGGTGTCGTCGTGCTCGACGGCGAAGAAGCCGCCCGGCCGCAACCAACGGCCGGCGAGCCCGACAACGCCGTTGATCACTCTCATCCCGTCCGGGCCCCCGAACACCGCATGCGGTGGATCATGTTGAAAGACTTCAGGTTCGACCCCAACAGCATCAGGCACGTAGGGCGGATTGGCCACCATGAGATCGACCTGTCCGTCGAGCGCGGTAAGCAGGTCAGGGTCGGTGGCGTCAGCGCACAATAGCTCGACCGTGGTGCCTGCCGAGTTTCTGCGCGCATAGTCAAGGGCCGCATCGGAGTCATCGATGCCGAGCACCCGCGCTGCCGGCCAGTGTTGCGCCAGCGCGAGCGCCAGCGCACCCGAACCGGTGCACACGTCGACGATGACCGGAGCCCCCGGAAGACATTGCGCGGTCGCCCATTCCAACATGGCTTCGGTTTCCGGACGCGGAATGAAAACACCGGGCCCGACCAAGAGCGTGAGCGGCCCGAACGCGGCTGTGCCGGTGATGTGCTGCAGCGGTACTCGTCGTGATCGCGCCGCGATCGCGGCGTGGTAGCGATCGAAGAAGGCGTCGTCAGGTGAATCGATCAGCGGCAATCGTCCACGATCGGTGCCCGTCAGGTGCGCGGCCAACTCCTCGGCGTCGTAGCGCGCGGAGTTGATCCCGGCGTCGGCGAGCAGCGTCGTGGCTGAGTCGATCGCGCACCGCAGTCGAGTCGTCATGCCTGCTGCAGCCGTGATTGTCTGTCGGCGACGCTCAAAGCGTCGAATAGCGCGTCCAGGTCGCCGTCGAGAACCTGGTCAAGGTTGTGTGCCTTATAGCCGATGCGGTGATCGGTGACCCGGTTCTCCGGGAAGTTGTAGGTGCGGATGCGTTCGCTGCGGTCCACGGTGCGGATCTGGCTGGCGCGATCGGCCGACGCGTCGGCCAGCGCCTGCTCTTCGGCCATGGCCTGTAAACGAGCGGCAAGCACCTGCAAGGCTCGGGTCTTGTTCTGCAGCTGCGATCGTTCGTTCTGGCAGGTGACGACAATCCCGGTGGGCAGGTGGGTAATTCGCACCGCCGAGTCGGTGGTGTTGACGCCCTGGCCGCCCTTGCCCGACGACCGGTAGACATCGATGCGCAGGTCGGACTCGTCGATCTGCACCTCACCGACTTCTTCGGGCTCCGGGTAGACCAGCACGCCGGCCGCCGAAGTATGCACGCGGCCTTGGGATTCGGTGACGGGCACGCGTTGTACCCGATGTACTCCGCCCTCGAACTTCATCCGGGACCACACACCCTCGGCCGTATCGCCCTTGCTGGCGATCGCGAGCGTCGCGTCCTTGTAACCACCCAAGTCCGAGGTGGTTTCGTCCAATACCGTCACCGTCCAGCCGTGTCGCTCGGCATAGCGGATGTACATCCTGGCCAGGTCCGAGGCGAAGAGGGCCGATTCTTCGCCCCCCTCACCGGATTTGACCTCGAGCACGATGTCGTCGGCATCGTGGGGGTCGCGCGGCGCCAGCATGTCGGTGAGTTGAGTGTCCAGCTCGGCAGCGCGTGATTCCAGTTCGGCGACTTCATCGACGAACGATGCATCGTCGGCGGCCAGCTCACGTGCGGCCTCCAGATCTCCCCGCACCGACTCCAGCTTGCGGTGGGTGGCGACGATCGGCGCGAGTTGCGCGAACCGGCGGCCGACTTTGCGCGCATTGGCTGCATTGCTGTGCAGTTCGGGATCGGCCAGCTGACGCTCTAGCTCGGCGTGTTCGGCCAGCAGCGCATCAATCGCCTGCACGCCCTGCGTCATGCGCTCCTCCTTCCAAAACAAGCCGACAAACCAAGCCGACATTCCACTGCCGAGTTATCCGAACGCAAAACGACGCCCGGCCTGCGCGGTTACCGCAACAGTTCGGGCGTCGCTGCAACTACTTGTCGGCTTTTTCGGCCTCTCCAGCGTCTTTCTCGGCGCCGGCGTTGCGCTTGCCGTAGCGCTTCTCGAAGCGAGCTACCCGGCCGCCGCTGTCGAGAATCTTCTGCTTGCCGGTGTAGAACGGGTGGCACTGCGAGCACACCTCGACCACGATGTGGCCACTTTGCTTGGTGCTGCGGGTCGTGAAGGTGTTGCCGCACCCGCAGAGCACCGTGGTCTCGCCGTAGGCGGGATGAATATCAGATTTCATGATGTCCTCTTCGATCGTCGGTCGCCGGGTCGCCCTGAAGAGCTCGTAATCGGACGTGAACCGGAACCTGAACTTCGGCTGTCGATTATGCCAGGTCAGCCACTCTCCCCCTAAACGCGCGCAGGCAGCTGCGCATTCCTCGCGTTAACCAGGCCTGACCGGGTAATTCGCCCGCGTGGCGGTCCGGTCAACCACGACATAGGTGTTGTCGCGCCCGATCCGGGTCCACAGCAGGCCACCCTCCGGAGTAGCGCCCCGGGTGCTCAGTTCACGCTTGAGGATTTTGTTGGTGGCGGTGGACGGCAGGCCGTCGGTGATCCAGACATGGCGCGGCCACGCTTTGGGCGATAGGTCGGACTGGCCGGCCAGGAACTCGCCAAGCTCCGCGGGCGTCAG
>Ga0187782_10002478_pt1 | contig 13594 bp, 10 predicted proteins | sample 0715_SJ02_MP15_2_FD_132454 | JGI IMG/M metagenome (GOLD analysis project Ga0187782, IMG submission 132454) | Tropical peat soil microbial communities from peatlands in Department of Meta, Colombia - 0715_SJ02_MP15_20_MG | ecosystem: Environmental > Terrestrial > Soil > Wetlands > Peat | place...
CCCCACCCCATCTTCCTTGGGGCTCCACCACTCCAGCGCGCCGCCGAGCTCCTCCAGCCGCCGCTGCACGATCGCCAGGCCCAACCCTGTGCCGCGCGGCTTGGTGGTAAAGAAGGGCTGCAGGACTTTCTCTCTCAACGCGAGGGGAATCCCCGGCCCATCGTCTTCCACGCTTACTTGGCAGTGGCTCGCCGTCACCTGCATGGCAATGCGCACGTGCCCACCCGAAGGGGTCGCTTCTATCGCGTTCAGCACAAGGTTGGAGAGGATATCATTGGCCACCTCTGCGCTTGCCGCTACCCACAAGTCTTCCTTCGTCGGCCGCAATTCGAGCGCGACCCCGCGATTCTCCGCTTCGTGCCGCAGCATGCCCACCACGTTCTCCGCCGCCTGCGTCAGGCTGCAGCGCTCGCCCCCATCCCCTGCCCGGACTCCCGGCCGGCTGAATTGCAGGAGTTGATTCAACTTCGCGGAGAGCCGGTTGATTTCGTCCAGCACCATTTGTGTTTCCTGCCGCAACGAAGCGGGGAGCTCGGCGCTTTCCATCTGCACCTGCAGGATCGTCTTGATCGACCCCAGCGGATTCTTTAAGTTGTGCGAAATGCTCGCCGCCATTTGCCCTACCAATGCCAACCGTTGCCTCTCGGCGAGTTCGCGCTCCAACTGCAGCTTCTCTTCGATCAGCCGGCAAAGGTCAAATGCCGCCGGAAGCTGCTCACTCAAAAATTCCAGCGCCGCGTAAGTCTCGCCGGAGATCATGGCACCGTGCGCACGCACACGCAGCGAACCCAAATGTCGACCGCCCTGCCCGACCTCAAAGACCTCCTCCGAACCTTTCTGCGAATGTTCCAGGAGGTTCAACGCATTCCCATCGGCGTCAAGGGCTAGATGCGCTTCGGCGAGTTGCAACTGCTCCGCAATCCACCCTTCGGTGAATTCCCTCAGCTTCGCCTGGTTCCCCAGCCGCGCCACCTCGTTGATCGGTCCCATCAACTTTTGCGCCCGGTCCACTTCGGTCTGTGCCGTTTTTCGCAGCAGCCTTCCCATCACCCGCTGCAGCGGCTCAAAAAACACCACGGGCAAAAACAGCAGCAGCGCCGCCGTCGCTTCGGGGGGCAGGTAATGCTCCCACCACAAACTCGCTCTCCGCACGAAGCTCAGGTAAAGCAGCGCCACAAACACCAGAAACACGGCGTAGATCAGATTGCGTTGCCTCCCAATCTGCAGAAAATTGAATTTTTGTACGTTGCCAATCAGAAGGCCAAGAGGCGCAAGGGCTAGAAGGAGGACCAGAACAGAGGACCAAGCGGCGACTTCGATCTCAGCGTGACGAGTCCACCAGAACAGCATTAGCAGGCAAAATGCGATCCCTTCTAGGTCCCACTGGAGCCTCGCATGGAATACACGCTGCTCTTCGTCTGGCGCGGTTCTTGCGAACCGCCATTGCCAATAAGCCCCGAGGCCGACCGCAGCGAACAACCAGATTTGAAAAGGCAGCCCCAGTTGCTTGGAAGGGGTCTCGAACTGAAAGCCATTTTCAGATCTCAAGGCGGCCAGAATCAGGGGTAAGAGCACCAAAGCGGGGAGCCAGGCAAGCAGCAACCAGGCAACTTTCTCTTTTCCCGCAGAGATGAGTAGCCGTATCGAAGCGTATTCGGCATGGAGATGTACGATGAGCGAAGGGGTGAACCAGAGGCCGAGGCACAGAAAAGTCCAGGCAAAGCGGAGCAAGCCTTGCGGCGGCATGTTGTAGTGGAGTTCCGCATTCAGCGCGAGGAGGCTGCTGCCAAAGAAACTGGTGAGCGCCAAGCAAAGAAAGAAGAAAACACGCTCAAAGTTGCGCTGTCGGCGGTGGCCCAGGATCACCACCATCCAAAAAAAGGGCAACAGCGTTCCCGCCGTGAGGAGCACGAGCCGCAAATAAAGTAGCCAGCGCATTGGCGTTTTGACGAAAGTCTATCGCCAGAGGGGAAGCGGGGCAATTGCCATGTGCAAGAAAATTCTAGCGGACTTAACTTATTGCAAATAATACACTTAATGATTTGAACGTGTAAAGGAATCTGCTTGCCGCACACTCATACCGCAAGGAAATCGCTTGACTTGATAGGAGTTCCTGTTATATTAGCACTCGGTTGCGAGGAGTGCTAATCCCCTTTCGGCGCTCCCCACCACGGTAAGTCTTCACTTCTACCGCTAGTTCATCTATGGAGGTTTTTCGACGATGGCAGTCAATCTTACACCGCTCCACGACCGCGTTATCGTGAAGCGTATTGAAGAGAAGGAAACCGTCAAGGGCGGCATCATCATCCCTGACTCCGCGAAGGAAAAGCCGCAAGAGGGCGAGATCATCGCCGTCGGCGCCGGCAAGCGCGAGAAGGGCGAGCGCATTCCTCTCGACGTCAACGTTGGCGATCGCGTGCTCTTCGGCAAGTACAGTGGCAGCGAAATCAAGATCGAGGGCGAGGAATACCTGATCCTCCGCGAGGAGGAAATTCTCGCCAAGCTAGGCGGCGCGGCAAAGGCAGCAAGGAAGTAGAACCCGATATCAGATATCTGATATCAGATATCAGGAAGCAAATCACTAAACGTCGCGCTCTTCTCTTGCTGATCACTGATATCTGATTACTGATTACCTTCATCCGGATCGGCGAAGTAAACGAAATTCTCAAATCGAAATTGCAGCAAAGGAACTCACTAGGAGGAATGAAGCAATGGCGAAGCAGATTGTTACCGGAGAGAATTCGCGCCAGGCGATTCTGCGTGGCGTGAACCTTCTCGCGGACGCAGTAAAAATCACCCTCGGCCCCAAAGGCCGCAATGCGGTGATTGAAAAGAAGTTCGGCGCCCCCGTCATTACCAAAGACGGCGTCACGGTGGCCAAGGAAATCGAACTGCGCGATCCGCTGGAGAACATGGGCGCGCAGATGGTTCGCGAAGTCGCCAGCAAGACCAGCGACGTCGCGGGCGACGGCACCACCACCGCCACCGTGCTAGCCCAAGCCATCTTCCGCGAAGGCGTGAAGACGGTTGCCGCCGGCGCCAGCCCGACAGCCCTCAAGCGGGGCATTGATCGCGCCGTCGAGGTTGCCGTCGAGGAGATCAAGAAGCTTCACAAGGACGTCAAGGGCGACATGATCGCTCAGGTTGGCACCATTTCCGCCAACAACGACAAGCAGATCGGCGGCATCATCGCCGAGGCCATGAAGAAGGTCGGCAAGGACGGCGTCATCACCGTGGAAGAGTCCAAGACCATGGAGACCACGCTGGAGGTCGTCGAAGGCATGCAGTTTGACCGCGGCTACCTCTCCCCCTACTTCATCACCGATCCGGACCGCATGGAGTCCACCCTGGAGAACGCGCTGATCCTCATCCACGAGAAAAAAATCAGCTCCATGAAGGACCTCCTGCCCCTACTCGAACAGATTGCCAAGCTCGGCAAGCCCCTGCTGATCATCGCTGAGGACGTCGAAGGCGAAGCCCTCGCCACCCTAGTAGTGAACAAGCTTCGTGGCACCCTGCAATGCGCCGCCGTCAAGGCTCCCGGCTTTGGCGATCGCCGCAAGGCCATGCTCGAGGACATTGCCACCCTGACCGGCGGCAAGGCCATCACCGAAGACCTCGGCATCAAGCTTGAAAACGTGAAGATCGATGACCTCGGCAAGGCCAAGAAGGTCACCATTGACAAGGACAACACCACCATCGTCGAGGGTTCCGGCAAGGCCAGCGAAATCGAAGGCCGCGTGAAGCAGATCCGCCAACAAGTAGAGAACACCACCTCCGACTACGACCGCGAGAAGCTCCAGGAGCGCCTCGCCAAGCTCGTCGGCGGCGTGGCGGTCATCAAGGTTGGCGCGGCGACCGAAACCGAACTCAAGGAAAAGAAAGCCCGCGTCGAAGACGCCATGCACGCCACCCGCGCAGCCGTTGAGGAAGGCATTGTTCCCGGCGGCGGCTCTGCCCTGCTCCGCGCCATCATCGCCATTGACAAGATCAAGGCCGATGGCGATGAGCTCGTCGGCGTCGGCATCGTGAAGCGTGCTCTCGAAGAGCCCACTCGCCAGATCGCGCTCAACGCTGGCTCTGAAGGCGCGGTCGTGATCGGCAAAATCCGTGAATCCAAGGACGAGAACTACGGGTTCAACGCGGAAACGAGCGACTACGGCGATATGGTCAAGATGGGCGTTATCGATCCAGCGAAGGTGACCCGCCTCGCGCTGCAGAACGCCGCGTCCATCGCCGGCCTCATGCTCACCACCGAAGCTCTTGTGGCTGAGATCAAGGAAGAATCCAAGGCGGCAGGCGCCGGCGGCGGCCCTGGTGGCCCCGGCGGCATGGGCGGCATGTACTAAGCCTTAGCCATCCAAACAAACTCAATCCAAAAGCGCGGCCGGGTGTCCAGCCGCCCTTTTCTTTTTCTATTGTAGGGGCGCAGCACTGCTGCGCTCCATCTCGGCAAGGTCCAAGCCCATTGTCATACCGACCGGAGGACCTCGTCGTTTGCGGGCCGCAGTGGAGGGATCGCGGCACAATCAGTCTTGTTCCAGTTCACAATCAGCCCTGCAGGGACTTTGTTCTTGATTCCGCTTGTGCAAAGACCGCCTTCCGGGGCGCTCCGCTCTTGGCTTCCTCTTGCTCTTGTAAGGGCGTAGCAACGCTGTGCCCATTTTCGCCAAGGTCCCTTGATTCAAAGCTAGCGACCGTACCGACCGCCCATTTCATGTGGAAAGCACGCGCTTGCTTTGATATAAAGTCGTGCTCGCTAATTCCATATGCAAGATTCTTTGCGCGCGTCTTCGGAAGCTGTACAATCGCCACTGTCTTCCTAAATTTTCGCGTCTCCTGAGGCCCTCCCTATGCCCCCTGAATTACGCCGCTCGCCGCGGTACCTATTCTTTGCTTCCGCCGAAATCACCGATACGGCTTCGCAATCGACCATGAACGCCCGCACCAGCGAGCTTTGCCGCCACGGATGCTTTCTGGACATGGTGAATCCCTTCCTCGATGGCACTTCTCTTCGTGTGCGTATCACGCATCAGGGCCAGGCCGTGGATGCCGCTGCTCGCGTCGTGCACTCCAAACCCAACGTAGGCATGGGGCTCAGCTTCGACCAGATGGATGCGCGCCAGGCGCCCATCATCGAGCAGTGGTTAAGCACTTCGGAAGCTTGCTGAGCGTCGCTGCTGGTCCGTGCGGTGTACATAGATCGGAGCTCTCTCCCTTCCGTGTGACCCCTAACCTTGCCTCGCTTGCCCACTCTTGAGTAGACTCTTTCTGCCACACTCCGCTCCTCAGGGGGGAGCGAGTCACATGCCAGGAATTTTGCAGCGCTTCATGCCGCGGGACGGAGATTTTTTCGTCCTTTTTCAAAAGCAAGCTGAAAACATTGTCGCGGGAGCCCAGGCCTTCACCAAGATGCTGGAGCATTACACCGGTGTCCCCGAACAGGTCCAGATCATCAAGGCCATCGAGCACCAGGGCGATGAACTCACGCACCAGATCTTCCGCAAGCTCAACCAGACGTTCATCACTCCTTTCGACCGCGAGGACATGCACGAGCTCTGCGGCACTATGGATGACGTCATTGACCTGATTGACGCCGCCGCCAGCCGCTTCGTCCTTTACCGCGTGGACTCCATCCGTCCCGGCACCATCGAACTTTCCAAAGTCCTCGGCGCGGCCACCGTCGAGCTCTCCGCGGCCATTCACGCCATGGAGACGCCCGACAAGGCGCTCCACCGCGTTATCGAAATCAACCGCCTCGAAAACGAAAGCGATCGCATCTGCCGCACCCTGATCGCCCAGCTATTTGAAGAAGAAAAGGACCCTGTGCAGATCATCAAGTGGAAGGAAATCTTCGAGGTCATTGAAACCGCTGTTGATAAGTGCGAAGACGTCTCCAATGTTATCGAGAGCGTCATGTTGAAGAACGCCTGATCCCCGTGAGCAGCTTCACTCTCGTCGTCCTCACAATCGGCATCACTCTCGCCTTCGAGTTCTCGAACGGCTGGCACGACGCCGCCAATTCCATCGCCACCGTGGTCTCCACGCGCGTCTTGACGCCCTTCCGCGCTGTCCTCTGGGCGGCCTTCTGGAATTTCATCGCCGCGTTCGTGTTCGGCACCGCCGTCGCCGGCACCATCGGCAAAGGGATGGTCCACATCGAAATGGTGAATGAGAAGGTGCTTCTCGCTGGCCTCCTCGGCGCGATCACCTGGAACCTCATTACCCTCACACTGGGGTTGCCGACCAGCTCCTCGCACGCGCTCATGGGCGGCTACGGCGGTGCTGCTGTCGTTCACGCGGGCTACAAAGCTCTCATCCTCGCTGGCTGGACCAAGCCGGTTCTTTTCATCTTCCTTTCGCCCATCTTCGGCATGTTCATCGGCTGGCTGGTCAGCGTCCTTACTACCTGGGTCGTACGTACTCAGCGGCCGCGCCGCGTGGACCGCTGGTTCCGGCGTCTGCAGCTGATCTCCGCTGCTGCGTATAGCTTGGGTCACGGCACCAACGACGCGCAGAAAGGCATGGGCATCATCACCGCCGCCATGGTCGCCGGTGGACTGATGAAAAACTACGCGGTTCCTTACTGGGTGATCATTTGCTGCCATCTCGCCATGGGTGGCGGCACCATGGCCGGAGGCTGGCGCATCATCAAGACAATGGGCCAGCGCATCACCAAACTCACTCCCTTCGGCGGCTTTGCCGCGGAGACGGCCGGTGCGATTACCTTGTTTACCACCGCGCGTTTTGGCATTCCTGTCAGCACCACGCACACCATCACCGGCGCCATCGTGGGTGTTGGCGCTTCTCACCGCCTCACTGCCGTGCGCTGGGGGATCACGCGCCACATCGTTTGGGCCTGGGTCCTCACCATCCCCGGCGCAGCCTTCCTCGGCGCCACCATCTTCCATTTCCTCGCCCCCCTCCTCCACTAGACGCCGTCTCACAACTGCTCTTTGGGAGGGCATGCCTGTTCTGCGATGAGTCTCCCTAATTTCAGATTGCCGGTTAATTTGGAGTGCGGCGGCCTGCCTACCGCAGGCAGGCTTGCCGCCACTTTTGCATCTGCATGCCCCGCCGACAAACCTAATCTCTTGGCCGGACAGCTGTGACCCGGTCATTTCTATTTCCCCGGTCTCCTCCTTTTCTACATCTTTACTTCCTTGCATCCTTGCCTCTATTCTTTTCTTATGGCTGAACCACGCTCCCCATTTACCACTGTCGAAGAAGCGGTCGAAGAGATTCGCCAGGGCCGCATGATCGTCCTCGTGGACGACGAGGATCGCGAAAACGAAGGCGACCTCACCCTGGCCGCAGAAAAAATCACCCCCGAGGCTATCAATTTCATGGCCAAGTTCGGCCGCGGCCTAATTTGCCTCGCGCTCACCGAGCAGCGTTGCGAAGAGCTGAATCTCCCGTTGATGTCCCCCATCAACACCTCCGTCCACGGCACCGCCTTTTGCGAAGCAATTGACGCGAAGCTCGGTGTCACCACAGGCATCAGCGCCTCCGATCGCGCCATCACCATCCTCACCGCCATTGACCCCAAGACCCGCCCCCAGGATCTTGCCCGCCCCGGCCACATGTTCCCTCTTCGCGCGCGCCATGGCGGCGTGCTTGTTCGGGCCGGACAAACTGAAGCCTCCGTGGATTTGGCGCGCATCGCCGGCCTGAATCCCTCCGGCGTGATCTGCGAAATCATGAACGAAGACGGCACGATGTCTCGCGTGCCGCAGCTCATCGAGTTCTGCCGGGAGCACAATCTGCAGATGCTCACCGTCGCGGACCTCATCCGCTACCGCATGCAGCACGAGCGCTATGTCCGCCGCGTCGCCGAGGCCATCCTGCCCACCCGCTACGGCGATTTCCGCATGATCGCTTACTCCAGCGACGTGGACCACGATCAGCACATCGCCCTGATTCGCGGTGAGCTGAGCAGCCCCGTGCCTCCGCTCGTCCGCGTCCACTCCCATTGCCTCACCGGCGATGTCTTTGGATCAACCGCGTGCGATTGTCCAGAGTTAGTGGCGCGTTCCCTCGAAAAGATCGCCGAGGAAGACCGCGGCGTGTTTCTCTATCTGCACCACACCGGCCGCGGTTTCACCATTGACACGCCGGAAACTCCCGGAACTTTGCCGCAAATCCACTTTCATTCCCGCGGCCAGCTCGATCGCGACCCTGCCCGCCAGCGCATGGTGCAGCACGAAAGCGGCATCGGTGCGCAAATCCTCATTGACCTCGGCCTCACGGACATCCGCGTCCTTACCAACCACCCCAAGAAGGTCGTTGCCCTCGAAGGCTACGGCATCCGCATCGCCGACCAGGTTCCCCTGCAACTCTCCACACGCAAGCCCACCCACCAACGCCTGTAACCCACGAAGTGGCCGATCTTCGGATCCACTCTCCTTTCTTGTGTAGGGCCCGCCTTTTTACCCTGAGCAACGCGAAGGGCTGAGGCGCGTTGTTTGCGCCCCGGATGAGGTTGCGGGGCGGGCCGCCAACACAACCACACCCCCACCCCATCGTTCTCCCACAACCAAGCTGTCATTCTGAACGAAGCCTGCGAAGTGAGGAATCCCTCCGCCACCTTTCTCTTCTCCTTGATCTTTCGCGCCTTTGTGATTTGGCTTACCCCGACCTACGAGCGGAGCCTGGGATCTGCTCTTCGCAAAGGACTCCGCAAGGAGCACATTTTTTCTATCGCCTAATAAGCGAACGAATATTGGAAGGACAATTGCCCGGATTTCAATTCACCCCCGCTACGGCTCTTCGTCATCCTTCTCGGATGAATCGGGTGGAGGGTTGCCTTTTGCCGACGGTTTTGCGGCTGCCGTTTTCGCAGGCGGCGATTTCGCCTGCACCGGTGCCGTCTGCGCGCTCGTGGGCGGCGTTTTGGTTTGTGGCGCCTTCCCAACCGTCAGATACTTCCGCATCTTTTCCAGCCTCTTGGGGCCAATCCCCTTGATCGCCAGCAAATCATCCACGCTCTTGAACGCGCCGTACGATTTCCGCATTTCTAGAATCTTGTCCGCCGTCGAGGGTCCGATTCCCGGCACCTGCTGCAACTCCGCTGCGCTCGCAGAATTCAAGTTGATGGGATGCGCTGGCGGCTTCTTTTTGGCGAGGGCAGCGTTAGCACAACATAGGAACAGGAAAAAGGAAAGCAAGGAAGACGCGAGGCGATAGTTCCCCTGCAATGACATAACTACTTAATAATGGCACCGGAACGGGTTTCGGGCAACGACAAAATTGTGCGCGGAACCGGGCCGGACTCAGGAACTATCGCACCCCTACGCCTACTCCACGCGTTTCCCCTGCGTGTCGTAAACTTCCACCTCACCGAACAGCGCTGCCTGCTCTTCGATCTGCGCGCGGTCACCAACCACAACGATCTGCATATTCGCCGAATCCAAATATTTCCGTGCGGTCGCCAGCAGATCCTCGGCCGTCAGTGCCTTCACTCGCTCGCGGTAGGTCTCCAAATAGTCCGCCGGCAATTCATTCAGCTCCACCGTGGAAAATTGCGAGAGCAGCCCCTCCTGCGTCGCCAACCCCATGGAGAACACGCCCGTCAGGTAATTCTGTGCATCGGCAAGTTCCGCCGCGGGAACCGGCATAGAGCGCAGCCGGTCGATTTCGTAGAAAATCTCCGTCAGCGAAGCCGCCACGACATCGTTCCGCACCGCCGCCGAAACCGAGAAGTATCCATACTGGCGCAGCGGTATCACGCCACTGCGCGGGCTGTACGTGTACCCTTTGTCCTCGCGGATGTTCATCACCAGCCGCGAATTAAACGCCCCACCATACAAGCTGTTCGTCAGCCCCAGCCGCAGCCAGTCCGGATGATTCCGCGTAATCGCGTGGCAGCCCGCCAGGATTTGCGTCTGCACCGAACCCGGATTGTGCACCAGATAGACGCGGCGCCCACGCGGCTTCGGCGGCGCTGCTGTTTCTTTCGCCGACGGCTTCTTCCCCGTCCAATCTGCAAACACCTTCTCGATCGTGTTCAAAAGAGCTGGCGGATCAAAGTCACCCACCAGCATGAGCAGCGCATTTTCAGGTGTATAGATCTCACGGTACACGCTCTGCAGCTCCCCGCGCTGGTACGCCGCCACTTGCGCCTCGCTCGGCGAGACCTGCGCATACGGGTGCGCTCCAAACAGCACCTTGCGCAGCCTCTCTCCGGCCAGAAAACCCGGCGAAGTCCTTTCCAGCTTCACTTCCTCGAGCTTCTGCCGCCGCTCCCGCTCGAACTCGGCCTCCGGAAATGACGCTTCGCGCGCCAGTTCGTTCACCAGTTGCAGCAGCGGCTCCGCGAACTCGCTCAGCCCGGCAAACGAAATTGCGCTGGTATCCTGCCCCGCGTTCGTGCCCAGGTCCGCGCCCAGCCGCCGCAGGTCCTCTTCAAGCTGCCGGCTCGCCCGCTTCGCCGTTCCCGTGCGCACCACCGTCGCCGTCATTTCGGCAAGGCTTGGCGCGCGGTCCGCTACCAGCGCGTCCCCCGCGCGAAAATAAAGCTCTCCGTGAAATTTCGGTATGGAGTGTGCTTCCGCCAGAACCACTTCGAGTCCATTCCCCAGCCGTGCTCTTGTCCGCTTTGGCCAGATTACGGGGCGTTCTGGCATCAGTGCCGGCGCCAATGTGGGAACTTCCGCTTCGCGCGTCGCCATTACGCCGCCTCCTTCGCATTGCTTTTCACCGGCGTGCGGAACACAATCGCGCGGTTCTCTGGCCGCAGATATTTCTGCGCGGCGCGTAGCACTTCTTCACGCTTCACCTCCCGGAAACCATCCAGTATCGTGTTCACCAGTTGCGGCTCATTGTCGAACAGCGTAAAGCACGCCAGCAGGTGCATCAGTCCGTAGCGCGGCATATATCCGCCTCGTCCGCCCTCCAGTGTCGAGTAGTAGTCGGAGCGCCATTTCACCTGGAGTTGCTGCAATTCGTCCTCGCTGATGCCCTTCTCCTGCACATCGCGAATCACCGCATCAAATGCGTCCAGCGTAGCCTCCGCTGAATACTCCGGCTTGTGCAGAATTCGCGTCGTCATCTGCGTTGGCCCGTTGTACCCGAACAGATCCTCGATCCCTCCGTCCGCTTCCACGGCAATCTGCTTTTCCAGCACCATTTCGCGGTAGATGCGCCCGGCCCGGCCGCCGTGCAGCGCCTGGTCCAGCAGCGCCATGGCGAACCACTCCGGCGTCCGCCGTGCCGGCAGCACATAGCCGATGGCCATCGCCGGCAGCGTCCCGAATTTTTCCTCAACGTGTCCCCGCCGCTCTTCTTTCTGCGGCGGCTCCTGCGGATCCGCAAACGATGGCGCCGCCCCCGCCGGAATCGGCGCGAAGTACTTTTCCGCCAGCGTAAATCCCTCCTCCGGCTCGACATCCCCCAGCAGCAATAGCACCGCGTTGTTCGGCACATAGTACGTCCGGAAAAACTTCTGCACATCGGCTAGGCTCGCCGCATCCAGGTCCGCAAAGTCCCCGTAGAAATTATGCGCATTCGCCCAGTTGCGGAATGCCACCGGCGGCATGTCCAGCCACGGAAATCCGCCGTAGGGCTGGTTCAGCACGTTCACGCGCACTTCTTCCTTCACGACGTCGCGCTGGTTGCGCAGATTTTCGTCATCCACTTTCAGCGCGCGCATGCGGTCCGCCTCCAACCACAGCACGCGCTCCAGCGCGTTCGACGGCACCGCTTCGTAGTAGTTCGTCACGTCGTACATCGTCGAGCCGTTCAGCACGCCCCCGCTCGAATTGATCAGCTTGATGTGCTGCATCTTCGCCGCGTTCTCCGAGCCTTGAAACATCATGTGCTCGAATAAATGCGCGAACCCGCTGCGCCCCTGCGGTTCCAGCCGGAATCCGATCTTGTAGTACACCCCGATCGTCGCCACCGGTGCGGTCGCATCCAGCGCAATCACCACGCGCAATCCGTTCTTCAGCGTGGCGCTCTGTATGGGAATCTGAAGTCGCGTCAACCTTGGCCCCCTTTGACTTTCGATAACTGTTGTAAAGCAATGAAAATCGCTTCCAATTCTTCCAGCATGGCGTCCGGATCGCGCGCCAGCACCCGCGCCGCCAGCCGGCTCACCGCCTGATACGCCTCCAGAAATTCCGGAGCGAGTTGCTGCAGAGCCTCTTCATGGCCGGCAACCACGCCGTAATCGCCCCGCGAAAGCGGCCCGGTCCACGCCTTGTGCGGCCCCAACTTTTCGTAGTGGTCAATCACCTGCCGCGAAAGCGACAGCAGCGCCCGCGTTGCTTCCTGCCTCTTCATCCCCGCCGTCATCAGCATCTGCACCGCGGCCTCTTCCAGCGCCAGCAGGTGTCCTGCCGCAAAAGCCCCCGCGGCGTGATACAGCGGCTTCTTCGGGGCCGCGATGCTTACTGGAATTCCGCCCACTGCGCGCGCGATCTTTCGCGCCATGCGTACCGCGATCTCGTCACCTTCAATGGCAAAGACTTTGCCTTCCAGCGGCGGCACGCCCACGCCGCTGAACGTCTGCATGGGGTGCATGGAAGCCGCTGCCGCGCCGCAAGCCCGCACGGACTGCAGCACGCTGGCATCCAACGCCCCACTCGTGTGCAAAACCGCCTTGCCGCACAGTTCTTCTGCGCCCATTCGTGCAAGCTCATCCGCTACGCTGGCAATCAGGTCATCCGGCACGCTCACCAGAATCGTGGTGCTGCCGAAAATCTGCCGGGTGACTCCCGCCTGTGCCTGCCCCGCTCCGATGAAGCGCACCGCTTTCCGGGCGCTGGCTTCTGTCCTTGCCGCCACCACCCCAATCCGCCAGCCCAATTCACGCAGCCGCTGCCCCAGCGCGCGGCCCACGCGCCCCGCTCCGACGATGGCAATGCTCTTTGGCATCCGTGTTAGCATAACCTGAGGCTGGCTCTCGACTCCAATCCGCATGCATCTTTTCTGGCTGCTCCTCTTCGGACTCGTCGCTTTCGTCTGGCTCACTTACGGCTTGCGCGTGGCCTATGGCGCCGTGCGTTTGCCCTGGCTCAAAAGCTATGCCCCCGCAAAAGACGCCGATTGCCCGCGGATATCGCTGATTTTCGCGGCCCGCGATGAAGAGGAAAAGCTGCCCGATGCCCTCGCCACCCTCATCGAAATCGATTATCCCCGCCTCGAAATCATTGCCGTTGACGACCGCTCCCACGATGCCACCCCCCGCATCCTCGACGACTTCGCCGCCACTCACGACCGCCTCCGCGTCGTCCACATCGCCGAACTTCCCAAAGGCTGGCTCGGCAAGCCACATGCTCTCCAAAAGGCCTACGAAGCCTCCTCCGGCGATTGGCTGCTCTTTACCGACGCCGATGTGCGCTTCCAGCCGGACACGCTTCGCCGCGCGGTGGCCCTTGCTCGCGATCGCCAGCTAAACCATCTCACGCTCTTCGGCGACGTCGTCATGGTCGGTTTCTGGGAAAAAGTGTTCATCACCTTCTTCGGCCTCTCCTTTGTTATGGCCACCGCCCCGTACCGGGTGAGCAATTCGCGTTCCCGCGCGTACGTTGGTGTCGGCGCCTTTCAGATGGTCAAACGCACTGCCTACGAGGCCTGTGGCACCCACCGCCGC
>Ga0187782_10002479_pt1 | contig 13591 bp, 8 predicted proteins | sample 0715_SJ02_MP15_2_FD_132454 | JGI IMG/M metagenome (GOLD analysis project Ga0187782, IMG submission 132454) | Tropical peat soil microbial communities from peatlands in Department of Meta, Colombia - 0715_SJ02_MP15_20_MG | ecosystem: Environmental > Terrestrial > Soil > Wetlands > Peat | place...
ACCTGCTGGTGACCTATCACGCCGAACTGCCGAACGACACGCTGTATGCGGCCCTCGGGCTGGCTGCGTCCACCGATAACGGGTTGCACTGGACCGACCTGGGCGAGATCATTCGCCTGAACCAGGCCTATGAGGTCGGACTCGATGGCTGGGAAATCGGCGACGGTCCGCTCGTGCTCTCGCCCGATGGCAAGTATTTCTATTTGTATTTTCCCGACTGGATTGCCAACGGAACACTTCACGCTACGACCACGACGAACGTCTCTGTGGCGCGAGCGCTGGTCTCATCGGTGCTCGAGGCTGCGTTCGGATCGGCGCGTCCGCACGCCGTTCCCTTCGAAAAGTTCTATGAGGGCAACTGGCATCTGCAGCCGGGGATTGGCGGAGCGTCCACGAACCTCCTGCCAACATCTTCACCAGAAGAGAGAGGGTATATCGATATTCACTACAACAGCGCACTCGGGCGCTACGTGATGATCATCTCCAACGACACTACGTTCTATTACGCCGAATCCATCGACGCCCTTACTTGGACGCTTCCGAGCATGCTTGGCACCTTCGGCCCGATCGCGGCATATCCCACGGCGGTCGGATTCGGAGACGATCCACACGTCCTGGGAAAAAGTTTTTACGTTTACTTCACCTACCTGCCGACTGATGGTACGGGATGGACGAACGGTGCGGTGCGGAGGCTTACGCTCTTTTGCCAATAAATGGGCCGGTCACGCACGAATAACCTTCGACCAAAAGGATGGGCTTTATGAGAATGGATCAATACGCATTGCTGACCTCCGTCCAACTTCTCATCTGCAGTGCGGTCCTCTCGGCTTCATCGTCCGAGGTTCCAGACGCTCCTCTGGTCGTGGATGAAAACAGCCACATCGTGGTCATGGAGTACGAGGCCTGGTTCGGGCCCAAGGCGGTAACCTTCCAGACCACCGCGGCCATGCCGCTACTGCAGTCCGCGGATATGCAATCGGTAGGCGGCGGTTATGACAGCGCCGATCCCAGGGTTATCCGGCAGCACGTCGCCTGGCTGGAATACATGGGCGTTGATGCCGCCATCAGCGAAGTCACGAACAACGTGAGCTGCATCTTCAACAGCGAGTGGTTCGCCAAGAAATACCTTCCGTACTGCACGCCGTCCTTCCGGGCTTACAACCAAAACATCCGGGACAATACCGGCAATCTTTACCCGGCATGGACAAAGCTCGGAACCCGGCTCAAGCTCATTCCTCTGCTGGGCGGCTCTGACCAGGATGTCTTGTACAAGGACCTCGACGGCAGAACCTCGTTCGAAAAAGAAATCGATTTCTTCGCATCGCTTCTCGAGAAATATCCCCAGCGCCAGGTCATCTATAAAGGAAAATCGCTCATGCTGATTTTCCTGGGAGCGGCGCAGGATCCCAATCCTGGCGACAATCCCCTCTGGTTTCAATTGAGAACGTTCCTGAAACACCATCCGGAAATTGCCGGCAAATACACGTTCAAGATGATGGCCGGATACCTCGACGCTCAGCCCGATCTTTGGGTCACGCAAGGCACTCCCGACGGACCGGTCGAGATCAATCCGGCATACGGTTTTTGGAGCTGGGTCGACCGGCTCAAGGCTTCCTGCACAACTCCCTCATGCCCTTACTATCCGTCGTACAACAAGATCACGATCGGGAATGTTGCCAGGGTGGAGAATTTCACAGCTTCCATCGCGACTGCGGGAGTAGAGGCTGGATGGGGCTGCCCGAACCCAGACTCGCCGCCGTACTGTGCCGATGATGCGCTCCGCTTCGGGGAAGACGGAACCTACGCAACGTTACACGCATTCATGGACTACGCGCGGCAGTTGGATCCCATATTCCTGATCATCCATCAGTTCAATGAATTCGTACCACCGGATGAGGGCTTTGACGCCAACACCGACGATGACATTGAGCCGGCGAATCTGTGGGGCCGAGGAGCGCTCCATGCCGTCAGGCGCGAGATCCAGGACTACCGTTGCAGAAGAGATGATCAAGATGCGGCCGATCGCCCCTGATTGCATCCACGCGGGAGCGATTCTTTCTTCAGGCTTCCTGGTAAAGTCTCTCCACCGCGACTTCGGAAATCAGCCTTCCGGCTCCGAGGGCGCCCGCTTCACTGCCTAGATTAGAGATCTTGAGTTGCACTTCATTGGCTGATTTTTCCAACGCCCTTTGTTTTATGGTGCGTTGCAGCGGCTCCAGGAAAAGTTCGGGGGCTGAACGAAACAAAGCTCCTCCAAAAATGAGGACGTGCGGGTTCAGCAAGTTCACAACGTCGGCCAGAGCTACAGCAATGTGGGACACGGCATCGTGGAGAACGCGAAAGGACAAGCTGTCATTTTGACGAGCAGCCTGGCCGATCATCTCAATACTGATGCGGTTCAGATCTCCCTGTGCCCACTCCCGAACTTTTGAATCCACACCCTTTTCGATAGCTCTTCTCACGGACTGGATAATGGCTCCGCAAGAGGCAAGTGTCTCCAGGCATCCATTATTGCCGCAGCAACACAGGGGACCGTGTTCGTCCACCGTCATGTGACCGAATTCGCCGGCGCTGCCTCCGGGTCCGCGGTAGAGCTTTCCGTCGAGAAAAATCGCGGCGCCAATTCCCATTCCCACGTCTACGTATATAAAGTCGGTCAGGCCCGCTCCCAGCCCAAAATGCTTCTCCGCGGTTGCGATGGCGCGTACGCTGTCCTCAAGCAGGCAGGGCACGCCGAATTCACGCTCCAGAATGTCTCTCAGCGGGACATTCTTCCATTCAGCCATCTGACCGGGGCGAGGGAAGGACAATACCAGGCCTTTGCTGGCATCGATCACTCCCGAATGCCCCATTCCGATCCCCCTGAACGCGCTTCTCGGCTTTCCGGAATCATGAATCGCCCGGTGAATTGTCTTCAGCGTCCTGGAGATAACAAGGTCCCGGCCATCCGGCATTCCGGTCTTTGCTTCCTCCTTGCAGACCAGCGTGCCGCGAACGTCCGTGACGACGACTCTGGTGTAGAACGATCCCAGGTCCACGCCGACCACAAATCCGGCATCATCGCGCAGGCTGAGAGAAACCGGTTTTCGTCCCAGAGCACTGGAGCTGTGGCCGGTTTCTATAACCAGGCCTTTGTCGATCAGATTTTGGACGATGGCGGTAATGGAAGCTGCGCTCAGGCCAGTTTCCCGGGATAGTTCAATGCGGGAGATATTGCATTTTGAGTGAATGAGGCGCAACACATTTAATTCGCGCTTGAAAGATCTCAGCTCCAAAGTTCGAGCGGGAAGGATGTTTCGACGCCTTGTGGCCACGGATTTCTTTCCTTCCTCCGCGGAGGAACGCTCGCAAATATTTCTTGACATAACTGAACTAAAGCGCGTAAATATTAGGCGCAAAGTCGGATATTACTTCAGTTTTGAAATAAACGCAAGGTTTTTTTCGCAGCCCGAACAGAAACGCGGAGAAACTATGTCGCACACGCGAGTTGCCATGCGAACCGGTTGCGAGCATCAACCCCGATGCATTCGTTGGCGTGTGATCGTGTCGTGGGTGCTCGTCGCCGGCTGGCTCTGCCTATTCACTTTCCAGAGTGCCAGGGCCAGCGTAACCGGAAGCATTTCGGGAATTGTGACGGACGAGAGTGGAGCCGTGATTGCCGGAGCGGAGATCACTGCTCGCGGTGTCGAAACCGGGATCGAGCGGTCGGTTCGCACGGATGAGAAGGGCTTCTACTCTTTTCTGGCGTTGCCGGTAGGCACCTACACCGTCAGCGTGCGCAAAAGCGGCTTCAAGGAGTTCCAGCAGACCGGCATTGCCATTAGCGCGAATAGTGCAGTCCGGGTAGATGCGCGCCTTCAAGTCGGTGGCGTGCACGAGGAAGTGACCATTTCCAGCAGCGCAGTCCGCGTCGAAACGACGAATACGCAAATGGGCGAGGTGATTGGCAGCACCAAGATGGAATCCCTTCCGCTCAATGGGCGAAGCTATACCGATCTGCTGGCTTTGCAACCTGGAGTGGCGCCGGAAAGCTCGGGAGAGTACTCGCCCATTTCGCCCTCAGGTTCGTTGAACCCGGGCAGCATTTCGGTCAGCGGCCAGCGTGAAACGGCAAACAGTTTCATGGTCAACGGTGGGGACGTGAATGAAGGCGTTTATCAAACTACGGCCATCGTCCCCAACCTAGACTCGATTGCTGAGTTTCGCATCATCACTAATAATTTCAGTGCCGAATACGGCAATTACAGTGGCGGGCAGGTCAACGCCATTACCAAATCCGGCACCAACGAATTTCACGGAAATCTGTTTGAATTCTTGAGAAACGACGATCTCGACGCGCGCAATTACTTCAGCCCCATCCGCGGCGCATTCAAGCAGAACCAATTTGGCGGCACATTCGGCGGTCCCATCGTGCGCAAGAAACTGTTCTTCTTTGTGGATTATCAAGGCACCCGGCAGATCGTGGGCCAGGTTGCCAATGTGCCGATGTATTCGAACGCCGACCTGACCGGGAACCTGGCGGATGTATCCAGCGCGCTCACGGGTACTGTCACCGGGCAATATTGGGCCAACGCTTTGTCTTCCGAGCTTGGATATGCAGTCACGAATGGTGAGAACTACTACCTGCCCGGTTGCGATAGCTCAAGCCAATGCGTCTTTCCGAATGCGATTATTCCCCCCTCTGCCATTTCCGCTCCGGCCAAGGCGCTCGTCAACTACATCCCGCCAGCCAACACCTCCGCAGGCGGCGCGCCATTCTTTGTGACTGGCGCATATAACAATGTGCTGCGTGATGACAAAGGTGGAATCCGCATCGATGGCAACAGCCGTCTGGGCATGCTTTCCGCATACTACTTTCTTGATGACTACCGTCAGCAGTGCCCTTACTGCGGCGTCTCCCTGCCGGGGTTTGATGTTCTAAACGTTGGTCGATCCCAGATGGTCAACCTCAGCGACACTAAAACGCTAAGCCCAACCGCATTAAATGAGTTTCGTTTGCACTACATGCGCTTCGCAACCTTTTCATTTGAACCGCAGGGAGGCTTGGGCCCATCCCTCTCTTCATTGGGCTTTGTGACCGGCGCGAACACCCTCGGCATTGTGCCTAATGCCCCACAGTACGAGGGTGTGCCCGACATTACGTTCAACAGCTTTTCCCTGGGCGTGTATGCGTATCCCTTGCAGCAGGAGAACAATACATATCAGGTGCTCGACAATTATTCGAAGGTCAGGGGCACTCATTCGATTCAGTTTGGCGGAACCGTTCATTACGACCAAATCACGCAGCACGGCTTCGGCGCGAACAACGGCACGTTTACATTCACGGGGTCGGAGACCGGGCTTGATCTCGCCGATTTCCTGATCGGTGCGCCAGCCTCTTACGAACAAGGACAGGAGCTCCCGATCCACACCCGCAGCCGCTACTTTGGCCTTTATGCACAGGACAGTTGGCGTGCGGCCTCACCCTTGACTTTCAACTACGGTCTGCGCTGGGACGTAAGTACGTCATGGTGGGAACAACACAACGAACTGGAGACTATGATTCCTGGAGAACAGTCTCAAGTGTTCCCTGGGGCTCCTACGGGCTGGGTAGTTCCTGGTGATCCGAATGTACCCTCCACGATAGCTCCCACTCGTTACAATAATTTCGCGCCCCGTGTGGGATTCGCATTTTCACCTTCCAGAGACACGGGCCCCCTGCACTGGTTGCTTGGCGGCCCTGGAGAGAGCAGTATCCGAGCCGGATATGGCATCTTCTACACCGCCATCGAAGATCTTACCGATGCGCTCGTGGTCGGCGACCCTCCTTTCGGGCTGTTTTACGGAAGCCCAACTCCCTCTCTGTTTGCTACTCCGTTTGTTGATCGAGCCACCGGAAATAGCGAAGGGCAGCGTTTTCCGGTTGTGTTTCCTTCCGCGAGTGTATCCGCCTCCAATCCGGACCCAAACGTGAACTGGGCCCAATACGAGCCCATCTCAAGTTCGCCTGGCTATTGGTACAGCAACCGTCTGCCCTATGCCGAGCATTACGAGTTGTCCTTCGAGCGGCAACTGGGTAAGAACTCGTTGTTCAATGTCAGCTACGTCGGTACCCAGAGTCATAGGCTTCTTGTGCTGGTGAACGCGAATCCTTCCGTTCCAGCCGTCTGCCTTTCCGTGAGCCAACCAAGTCAAGTCGCACCGGGAACCGCGACTTGCGAGCCCATGGGCGAGACCGGCACTTTTACGACGGCTACCGGCCAAACCGTTGTTCCACGCCAGCCATTGGGAGCGGATTTTGGCAGCAACGGCCTGTACGAAAATATCGGTAACGCGAATTACAACGCCTTAGAGGCTACTTTTCGACACCGCAGTGATCGCCTGGAGTTGTTGGCCGGGTATACCTACAGTAAGACGCTGGATCAATCCTCCGCGCTCGGCGATCAGATCGATCCTTTTGATCACAGTTTGACCAAAGAGCTCGCTGCTTTTGATCTACGGAACAATTTCGTAGTCAGCTATACATACGAGTTGCCTTTCGACCGTTTATTTGGCGAGAAGCCCGCCGATCTGACTCGCGGCTGGAAACTGTCGGGCATCACGCGCTTTTCTAATGGGCTGCCGGTGACGCTGCTGGAGCTTGACGATAACTCATTGACCGGCACTGTAAATGCGGGGCCAAACAGCAACGGTATCGACGAGCCGAGCTACACTCCCGGCAACTTGCACTTCACCAACCCAAGAAGCGGTCAGCCCTATTTCAATACGTCACTGTTTACATCCGAACAATTAGGTCAGATCGGAGACTCGCGGCGCCGCTTCTTTGACGGTCCAGGAATCAACGACTGGGACATGGCGCTGTTGAAAGACTTTGCAATACATGAGCGCCTGCACCTTGAGTTTCGGGCTGAGTATTTCAATGTGTTCAATCACTCGCAATTCGTGGCAACCAGTGCCTTGGGTTCCGCCGCAACAGGTACCTGTATCACGAGTGGCCCCGGGCAGAGCTGTACCCCAGTTCCAGGAGTATCAAGCTTTGGAATTATCAGCAGTGCTCGAGACCCGCGTATCGGTCAGGTCGCGCTGAAGTTCGTTTTCTAAGTCAGATTGGGTAAGCGGACGTGCGTCGTAGACAAGATTTGGGCCAGGCGTCTCGAGACCGCGGACCATGGGTTAGACCGCGTAGTTTCTGCCCTTTGCCAGCAGAGGCGTCTGGGTAGCGCCGGCGTCCTCGGCGGCCGTCCGGGGGCCCGCCGCCGAGTGCATGACGCCCCTCGGGGCAGCCGGCAGGATGCCGGCGCTACAAAGGAAACCATGATCCGGTCGCGGCACTAGAAGCAGACAGGTACGCTCCTAACTTTCTGCTCCAAGCAAGTCGTTTGCGTGCATGTGCGATCACATGAGTGAAGCATTTGTATATCAACTCGATCCACAATGAGGAGATTCAAATGAAGAAAGCAAGGCATGACCGTTCTACAACCACCGCAAGACGTTGGCTACGGCTTGGGGTGCTTTGCGCGTTTCTCGCATTAACCTACTCACAAGCTTTTGCCCAGGCTCCCGGCATCAAAATTGTTGGCAATCAGTTTGTAACCACTTCAGCGGGAACACTCGGCACGAAGAGCGTCACTTCGGGCGAGGCAGTCGTCCTGCGCGGGGTCAACGTAAGCGGCTCGGAATATTCGTGTCTGGGCGACGGCAGCGCCGACAACTCGGCAACGGTCTGGGACTCATCAAATTTGCCAGCCAGTACCAGCGACTATCAGGCGGTGGTTAACGGCATGATTAACGACTGGCATGCGAATGTTGTCCGCATACCACTCAACGAGGACTGCTGGCTGGGCGTGCCCACGAGTGATCAATCGACGATGCTATACGGTTCGAGCTACATTACGCCGATCGTGAACTTCATCAACGTTGCCAACGCGTCTGGCATGGTGGCTGAGGTCGACCTTCACGTTGGTGGTGGTCCGGAGCTGGTCAAAGCGAGCAGCAATCAGATTGACAGCTTTCCCGCCATGGACACGAACTATTCACTCCAGTTCTGGCAGTCGGTGGCGGCTCAGTTCAAGAACAACCCGGCGGTCATCTTCAATCTCACCAATGAACCCGAGTTCCTGGGCAGCGGGAGCACCGCGGCTGCTGACTGGACGTGCTACCTCAATGGAGGCTGCAACACAACAGCCTGCTCGAATAATAGTTGCGAGGGGCCCAATGGATCAGGCAACACCTGGAACGTCGAAGGCGTGGACAGTGTGGTGAGCGCGATCCGCGCCGTGCCCGCGACCAATGTGATCATCATTGCGGGACTCGACTATTCGAACCAGCTCAACGACTGGACAACCTACGTACCCGAGTACGTAACCGATAAACAGATTGCCGCAGGAATTCACCTCTACTATGACCTGGACTGCACCACTGCCACGTGTTGGAACAGCACGTGGACGCCTATCTTCCAGACCGCCGGTTACCCGGTCGTGATCGATGAAACCGGCGAGCTGCCGAAGAATCAGGGCGGAGACGGCTGTACCGGCACAGAAACGAAGTCGATGGTAAGTTGGGCCAACGGTTCGTCGCCTCAAGTTGGCTATTGGTTCTGGGCATTCACTAAAGCCGGCGGTTGCAGCGAGCCTGTGCTTCTCAAAACCAATGCCAGTCCCTTTACTGCAGCATCGGGATATGGCGCCGCAGCGCAGAGCGCGTTGCTGGCCATCCAGTGAGCGCGGTTGATTGCCGATGTCAGCACCAACCAACTCCATTCTCGACGCGAAAGCAGAGGGATCGCTCGTGAAGAACTTTGACACAACGCGAATCGACAAGAGATGTCTTGCCGCCGTCCTCGCCATGTTCCTGTTGACGTCCTGCGCGACAAGCGTCGCGCAGGACGTCCGGCGGTTTGTGTCCTCGAAAGCAGGGGACCGCATCAGTCCGGAGCCGGTTCTTCAGTTCGAGCCGGGCCGCGATTCGGCGACCGCGAATTTCGCGATCGATGAAACCGTCACCTACCAGAAGATCGACGGTTTTGGCGCATCTTTGCTGGAGGCAGGTTTGATCTGCCTCAATAGCCTGCCGCCCGCGGAACGCGAGTCTGTTTTGCGGGCTCTCTTCGATCCCGAGCAAGGCGCCGGTTTCTCGGCGATGAAGACGGTAATTGCCTCTACCGACTTCATGTCAGCGGGGCCTTTCTACAGCTATGACGGCGTGCCTGGCGATGTCGCCATGAAGCACTTCTCCATAGCGCGCGACCTCGGGCCAAACGGACTGATCACTTTCATCAAGCTGGCCCGACGCTATGGCAAGTTTGTGCTGCAAGCTCCGATGGATTATCCACCGGACTGGATGTTGATCGATGTGAACAAGAACCAGGACGTCAATCCGCAATACTACGATGCGCTAGCTCACTACTATCTCCGCTATCTCCAGGAGTACGAAAAGCACGGGGTATTCGTCGACTATCTGAGCCTCTTCAATGAGCCCGATGTCTACACCAAGATTCCATACGACGAGATCGACGCTCTGCTGAGGAACCACGTGGGGCCGCTTTTCAAAAAGGAGGGGATTCGTACGCGCATTATGCTGAGCGAAGCGCCGAACCGGGAGGATGCAGCCCGCAATTATCCGCTGGTGCTCGACGATCCGGCGGCGCGTCAGTACGTCTCGGTCGTGCCTTATCACGGATATGACAATCAAGACTGGGACAAAATTGTGAACTTGCATCGTCAATATCCGGATCTGCCGTTATGGATGACCGAGGTGTGCTACGCCTACGATTCCGGGACTCCCAAATCCATGTCCCTTCCCCGCTTTGACTTTGAGGACGGCGATTATTGGGGCAATCAGATTTTCAACGATCTCGAAGCCCACACGTCAGCCTGGATCTACTGGAACATGATATTGGACGAAAAAGGTGGGCCCTGGTCCGTGTCGGAGATTCATGGGAATCCGGACCCGAACGTTCAGCATCCCGTCGTGATCATTGATCGGCACACGAAAAGGGTGACCTACACTGGTCTCTACTATTACCTCGCCCACTTCAGCAAGTTCGTACGGCCGGGGGACATCCGCGTCAAGACTACCGGATCACTCGACGGAGTGCGGGTCATGGCATTCCAAGCGCCGGACGGAGAGATGGTGGCCGAACTGATGAACAGCAAAAAGGAAGATGTGGAAGTCGGGATGAAATTCCACGGTCGAGTGCTCCGGATGAAGCTGCCGGCAATTTCGATCACGACCGCATTGTGGAATAGCAGGACCGCTAAAGCGGAAGCCGATAACGCGCTGAACAGGTAAGAGCAAAATGGGCAGATTGAGAGAAGTCTGAGAATCAATCACGGGTGACCAAGATGAAACCGACACAAGATAGTCTTACAGCGATCGAAGAGAAATTAGCGATCGACGGTGGCAAACCGGTCCGAACCGAGCCTCTTCCCCTGGAATTTCCGGGAGTTCACCACATGGGGGAAGAAGAAATCGAGGCGGCTTTGCGTGTATTGAAGAGTCGCTCGCCCTTCCGCTACTACGGTGTCGACCTGCAAGGAGAAGTGGAGGCGTTCGAGTGTGAGTTCGCGTCGTTTCTCGGAGTGGCTCACGCAGTTGCGGTGAATAGTGGCACAGCAGCTCTCCATACCGCTCTCTCCGCACTGGGTGTAGGGCCCGGACAGGAGGTCATTGTCCCCGCCTACATGTGGGTTTCGGTCGCCGCGGCGGTCGTGAATCTCGGCGCAATTCCGGTGCTGGCTGACATTGATGAAACCTTCTGTCTTGATCCGGTTGCTGTGGAGAAATCCATTACGCCACGAACCACGGGAATGATTGTGGTCCACATGAGTGGTGCGCCGGCCAACATCGTGGAACTTCTTAAAGTAGCCCGCGAACGTAAATTGTTTCTTCTCGAAGACTGCGCTCAGTGTGCCGGGGGAAGCGTGCATGGGAAGAAGGTCGGCACATTTGGAGATATGGGGATCTTCAGCTTCCAAATGAACAAGAATATGACCAGCGGGGAAGGCGGAGCCGTTGTGACCAATGACGCCCGCCTTTATGACCGGGCCTTTGCCTGTCATGACCTGGGCTACGCTCGCGACGACAATGGCCGGACCGTCTTCGATGACCTGGCTCTGTGTTTGTGGGGGCGAGGATACCGGATCGATGAGCTACGCGCTTCCATCCTGCGGGTGCAACTCCGGAAGCTGCCGCGAATCATTGCTGCGATGCACGGCAGCAAATATCGTATCCGCAAAGAACTGGAGCAACTGCCTCGCCTGCGGTTGAGAAAAATGGTTGATCCGCAAGGTGACACTGGCTGTTTTCTGATTTCTACTTTTGACACGCCTGAAATCGCTAACCAGGTCAACCAGGCATTGCGCGCCGAAGGCATCGTCACCTCATCCCAGGGCGTCAACAACGTGGTGATGACCAACTGGGGTCTTCATGTTTATTTCAATATCCCAAGCCTGGTGAATAAGACGAGTGTCGACAAGAGAAAAATGCCCTGGAAACTGGCGGAGAATCGGGGATCTACAGCCAGTTATCACAAAGGCACTTGTCCCATGGCCGATCGCTTATTCGAGCGCAGTATCCTGCTGGCGATTCCTTCGTGCCTTACAGATCGCGACGAACAAGACATTGTGCACGCCTTTCGCAAGGTCATAAGCAGCCAATCATGAAATCTCGGAAACGACTGCATCTGCCATGATCGATCCGGTGATGATCGATCTGGCGGGCCGTGTCCGAATCTGAACAGACAAATGTCCTGGCGAGTGAGTGCCGTTCATACGCCTCTGTGGCCTTGGCCTCTGTCAGTGGTGTTCCCGTCATAACCTGAACCACCGCGCCAATCGTTGCGCCCTCAATCGGAAAACCTCTGGAGAGAAGGAAATCCTCACCGCTTTTGCGCTCGCGGGGAGGGCTGTTTCCCAAGTATGCTGGTGCGGACGACAATCTGAGGCTCAAGCGGTATCGAGTCGAAGCCGGGTGCTTTGATGAAATCCAGGTCTCTGCTGCTCGCCGTCACTCTCCTTTCCGTCGCCGCAGTCCTGAGCATCGTCAGTCGCGAGGTCATGCCGCTCCCCGCGCGCTTGCTTTTCAGCATGCGATGGTTAGCGATTGGCGCTCTGATCCTGCAGGGTTTCTTCCGCAGAACGCTGACCAATTGGATCCTGATCGCGATGTTTACCGGCGCCGCGATCGGTCACGACTGGCCGGGGATTGCAATCAACCTGCGGGTCATCAGCTTAATTTTCCTACGATTGATCAGGACCATCATCGCGCCCCTGCTCTTTGCCACGCTGGTGAGTGGCATTGCGGCGCACTCGGACCTCAAGAAAGTCGGCCGCATGGGGGTCAAGGCGATCATCTACTTTGAGATCGTCACCACCCTGGCGCTGGCCATTGGACTGGCCGCCATCAACATCAGCAAAGCCGGCGTGGGGGCCCCCATTCCGACCGCATCGGCTGAAACCCTGCCGCCTCAGAAGCTGACGCTCAGTGAAACGATCCTGCATATCTTCCCCGAGAACATTGCCCGATCGGTAGCCGAAGGCCAGGTGCTGCAAGTCGTAGTGTTCAGTCTTTTGTTCGGGATTGCGCTGGCTATGGTTCGCGAGGAACGCCGCCGCCCGCTGCTCAATCTGACCGAAAGCCTGGCGGAAACCATGTTCAAGTTCACGAACATCGTGATGTACTTCGCACCGCTGGGTGTGGGAGCGGCCATCGCCTACACTGTGGGCACTACGGGCACGGCTATTTTGCTGAATCTGGCAAAGCTGCTGCTCACGCTGTACGCCGCCTTGCTGGTTTTCGTTTTCGGGGTGCTCGTTCCGATCGCATGGCTGACGCGAGTTCCGTTGCGTAAGTTCATCGCCGCCGTGATCGAGCCCGTGTCGATTGCATTCGGAACGTCCAGCTCCGAAGCTGCCTTGCCCCGTGCCATGGAAGCGATGGAACGTATCGGAGTGCCGCGGCCGGTGGTGGCATTCGTCATGCCGACGGGGTACAGCTTCAACCTGGATGGAAGCACGCTATACCTGTCCTTGGCTTCCATTTTCGTCGCGCAAGCCGCCGGCATCCATCTCAGTTTCGGCCGTCAGCTGCTGCTGGTGGTGACGCTCATGCTAACCAGCAAGGGCGTGGCCGGTGTTTCGCGCGCTGCGCTGGTGATCCTGCTCGGAACCGTGGGCTCGTTCGGCCTTCCCACCGAGCCCGTGTTCATACTTCTGGGGATTGATCAGCTCATGGACATGGCCCGCACCGCGGTGAATGTGCTGGGCAATTGCCTGGCGACGGTGGTGATCTCGCGCTGGGAACGTGATTTTGAAACCGGCAGCGAAGTCGATGGCTCATAGTTGAGGGCTCATCGCGGTGCTGAAGCGCTGCGCCACCCAAAGCGCCGGTTCGCAGCCTGTATAATCGGGCTTTCCTGATGATTCCCGGCGTTCTCCACGCGCATGGAGTTGATTTCGTTTGGCTGGCGCTTTTGTTCGTGGCGTTGGCTGGTTCGTTCACTTCCACGATCTATTTAGCCTTGACCCTGATCGCGACCGTGCGCCATCTGCGCCGGGCCCGCGAGGCGCGGTCCGCTACCGCCGCCGCGCCGCTGAGTTCCTTGCCGCCGGTC
>Ga0187782_10002480_pt1 | contig 13586 bp, 8 predicted proteins | sample 0715_SJ02_MP15_2_FD_132454 | JGI IMG/M metagenome (GOLD analysis project Ga0187782, IMG submission 132454) | Tropical peat soil microbial communities from peatlands in Department of Meta, Colombia - 0715_SJ02_MP15_20_MG | ecosystem: Environmental > Terrestrial > Soil > Wetlands > Peat | place...
AAGAATCCACACAAGTCGGCACGCTCAAACGCATCCTCATAGACAATCTCGTCTGCCACAACGCGTCTCCCGAAATCAGCTCCATTCTCAGCGGCATCCCCGGCCACAACATCGAAGATGTGAAGCTCGCCAACATCTATATTGAGACGGCCCCGGAAACTTTCGTCGGCACCGGCGACTCAATCCAAACCAGCAAAGACCTGTCGGCACTCGTGCTCGCCCCCCCGCCGGAAAAAGAAGACGCCTATCCCGAAGCCTCGATGTTCGGCCCCACTCCCTCCTCAGGCTTCTTCCTCCGTCACGTCCGCAATCTCGAAATGAGTCACATCGAAATCGCCAACGCCGCTCCCGACCCGCGTCCCGCATTCTACTTGTCAGACGTCAACCGCGCCGACTTTTTCTCGATCACCGCCCCCCGCACCGCCTCACCCGACGGAAACGCCGCCTTCGCCCTCCACAGCGTCCGCGATCTCCGCATCGCATGGAGCCGCGCCGCCGCAGACACCGCCCTTCCTTTCGCCAATGAAAAACTCCTTTAATCCGTTCGTTGGAAACTGTCTCTACTAGGCGCTGCAGGCAATCGCGCTCCTCCTTAAGCGCAAAGTTCAGCTTGAGGCGCGAACTGGCGCAAGGCTGCAAGGGACTGCATTTGGCCTTCGGGGATCGTACGATTCTGGCGCGCGAATCCGGCAAATTGCGGAGAACAGCCCGGCCCGCGCCCCGCACTTTCCACTTGACTCCCGTCACGACGGGTGATAACAGTGGAATCCCCGGCCCCTACTGACAATTCATCGAACGGAGAAAGTGCCATGACTTTTCTGACCGTTCTCGCGCTTTTCGTGTTATGGCGTGCCGCCCTGGCAAGACGCCGCGGCCTCAAGCGCAGCCGATTGAACACATTCCGCCGCAGCTTGCTCGCGTCCTTCGTCACGTTCATGCAGATGCTGGTCCTGGTGCTTGTCTTATACGACGGCCTCTTCCTGGCGCTGAAGATATTTCCCGATTGGATTTCGACGGCGCGGCTGATCGAACTCGAAGATGGGCTGTCGAAACTTGCATCGATAGCGAAACTTCTCGATCTGAGCGCGCTGTTGACGATCTTCGTGTTCCTTATCTTGTATGCGATTGGACTTTGGAAGATTGTGCCTGCTTTCGAGAAGTACCGAAATGTGACGAAGCGTATCTATCAGTTTCTGACGATACTGTGCTGCTTTACTTTGCTGGGAACTGCAGCAGGGAGTCCGGCGGTGGACCTGTCGGTCCGAATCAATCGCAATCGGGAGGGATATGGAGTTCTCAAGCGGAATATTGCCCGGGCAGTAGATAAGCAGATCGCAAGCGGGCTGCTGGACAAGATCTCGGAATCGATTCCGCCGGATTATTTTGTGGACAAGTTGGATCGCATCGATGCGGCGGATAAAAGTATTCGTGCGCTTCAAGACGATTACGGCAGGATTCGAGGCGACGGCGGAGCGAACGCAGTTCTTGCGAAGTTCTTGGTCGAGCATCCTCCGGCGGATGACGGAGGTGAAGGAGCGTCGTCGGACGGGTTCGACCTGAAGGGCGAGCCGCCTGGGCCGGATGACGGAGGGGATCGACTTAGCAATAGACAGATTGAGAGGGCGGAAACGGCTCTGGCAGAAGCGAACGACGACTCTTCGCCGCAGACTGCGGAGCGAGAGCTGCGAGAGAAGGTGGTCTCGGAACTGTTTAGCGGCGCGATAGAGGGTGTGAAAAGCCGCTTTTTGGATGCGCTTGTAGAGGAGTTTCCGATTCTTGGGCCCGTGAGCGATGTTTTTTCGGACGCGCTTGGCGAGGGTACAAAGCCTGCGATCAATCGGATTGTCGAGCGCATTGCGTTGTCGCGGATTGGAACGAAGACGGCAATGGATACGGCGATCAAGCGGGGAGCGGCGTCGATCGTGCAGCCGTTGACGATCAAGGCGGACTTTCGTTCGCAATCGGCGGGAGGGCAGGCCCTTCGAAAGTGGCATGCTGAATTGCGGCAGATTGACGATCTTGAAAAGACAGTCCCGGCTCAGGCGGCCAAGCTGGAAGAGAGGGCGGCGGCGCGTGCCGAGGAACAGAGAGAGAGGGCGGTCAATCGGGCTGAGTCAATCAGAGAAGGAGGGGGAATCCAGCCTGGGGAGCGTGAAGTAGGAGCGGTAGGCGGTGGGAGTTTGAATGACCTTCGCGAAGGTCTGCGTAAGGGATGGGTTGTGACGCGAAATAGCGCGGACGATTCGGAGAGGCTTTTTGTGCATGCGAGGGAGGTCGGGGGCATGCTGGAGGACTTGAGATATCTGGTGAAAGAAAGTCAGGACGGCAGCACATGGACTGTGTATCTGCCGCCGTATGGAGGCGGGAGGTATGGCGAGAGGGTTGGCACAATTCCGCGTCCGGAAAGCGTTGAAGTTGGCGAATGCGGGTGCCGATAATTGCGCCGAGTGATTCGCGCCGGAGAGCGACGAGCCTGGACTGAATTCAGCCAGCCGCAGCGACTCAGCCCACGACAGGCCATACCTCCGGCGACCCGCCCACAACCCGATTTACAACCCCACCCCCCGGTGCTACACTCCTTCCCACGAGGGTCGGCCATGAGACGAGCGATTCTGTTCGCTTTATTTGCGCTCCTTGCCGTCGGTGTTGCGGACGATGCTTCTGCCCAGCGCGGCGGCAGAGCCAGGCCTGGCTTCGCGCGCCCTGGCCACGTCCGGCGTGAACACGGTTCCATCCGCGCTCGCGCCGCCTCGCCTTACGGATACGGCTACGCAGGCCTGCCGTACGACTCAGGCGACGACTACGCCTACCCGCCCCAACCGGATTTTTCTGGCCAACAGCCTCCCCAGTTCGTTCAGGCGCCTTCGCAGCCTGCCGTCGAGCCGCCTGCGCACTCCGTAGTGACAGAGTACAAATGGCCGGCCACAGGCGGAGCTTTTTCCACCTCCACTCTATCGACAAGCTCCCAGTCCGAACCGCAGGCTTTTGCCATTGTTCTCAAGGACGGTTCGACGCTATCCGCGGCAGCCGTCTTCGCCTCCGACGACGGCCTGCACTACGTCGACTCCGACGATAGGCTCCAGCAAATTTCCATGAGCCAGGTTGACCGCACGGCAACCCTCAAGCTCAACCGCGCCAGAAATCTGAATCTCTATCTTCCCGCCGCGCAGTGAGCCGCCTACTGTCGGGCCTACTCCACCGTCCACGTTGACTATCCGCCTTGGCCGCTAACCCGCGTCGCGGCCCATTACAAATTCCTGTGAACTCGCGCGAACACAAAACCGTTTAAGCAAAAGTGTTAGTTGGCCCAGTTAGGCCGACGCGGGCCAAGGAACTGCGGCCTGGCCCTCGCGAACAATCTGCTCAAGGCGTAACTTTCACCGTCTCACCTTCCCCGTTACCATCCGCTTTCCACCCCCGAATATTGTCGTTTCGCCGCTTCCACACGGTGTTACCCTCATCGCAGTGCAAGCTAAGCACCTTCATCTTCTCGCCGTGGCGCTGGTCGCGCTCCTCCTCGGCCCCACTCTCAGTGCGTCTCACAAACGGCCTGCGCCTCCGGCCTCGCCCACACCAGCTCCCCCCATGGCACAGACCATCGAGCTTTCCGGCTTGCCGGTTCCCCTGACCGGTCCCTGGAAATTTTCGCCCGGCGATTCGCCCTGGCTCCGCGATGCTCCCCTTTGGGCCCAGGCCTCTTTCGACGACTCAGCGTGGTCTACTATCGATCTCACGGCCCAAGCCGGTCCGTCGGATCTCGATTCGGGAACCGCCGGTTTCGTTCCCGGCTGGACTGCGAAAGGCTTCCCCAATCTCACCGGATTCGCCTGGTACCGCATCCGCCTGCGAATTGCCGACCCGTCCCAGCCGATTTCGCTTGCCATGCCTGCCGACTTCGAGGACTCGTATCAGCTGTTCGTCAACGGCAGCTTCGCCGGTCAATTCGGTCTCTTCGATTCTCGCGTTCCGTCAATTTACTTACCCCGTCCCGCGTCCTTCCCTCTTCCGTCCTCAACTCCCAGCGGCGATCTTGTGCTCGCCGTGCGTTTTTACATGTCGCCTTCCGACCCGACCCGGGCCTCCGGCGCCGGCGGCATGCACCAGGCACCCATTCTCGGTCCCGCCTCCGAAGTCGATCTGGTTCAATTGACGCGAGACTCCGCCCTCACCCGCGGCCGTTTCGGCGAATTGCTCACCCTCATTCTCTTTCTCCTCATGGCTCCCGCCGCGCTCTGGTTCTGGCTCCAGAACGAAAGCGAGCGCACATTCCTCTGGATGTTCCTGGCCCTCGCTGTGGCTGTTCTCGTTCTCGCCGTCAACCTGATCGCAGTCTCCACCCTATGGATCAGCGAAAGTGCCGCGGTCTTCTGGCGCGACATCGTATTCCGCCCGGTCTGCCTGCCCCTGTGGATCATGGTCTGGTGGCATTGGTTCGGCCTCCATCGCTCGCCATGGATTCCGCGCTCCGCCTGGACCCTGGCTGCGGCCCATGCCGTTTTCTCTTTCGCCGCCCTGTCTTCAGTCTTCGCCTTTCTGCCGCTCGCTTGGCGCCTGGGGTTTCACTTCGCGTCCCTATTTCCCGTGGCAGGCGCTGTCATCCTGCTATTCGTCGTTCTCATCCAGGGCTTCTATCGCGATCTTACCGAGGCGCTGCTCGCCACCGTCCCCATTCAACTGCTGGAGCTTGCCGCTCTATTCGCCTACGTCGCGCCGCTATTCAACATTTCCACTCCTCAACTGCAAATTCTCTCGCTCTCCGTCGACGCCGGCTCCGGCGCCTCGATACCGATGGCGCTGGCGCTCGCCGTACTCGCGGTTCGCCGCTTTCTCCGCAACCGCGTGACTCACGAGCTGGCTCATCAGACCGTCGAGCAGGAGTTGTTTCAGGCCCGCGAACTGCAGCAGCGCTCCCTCGTCCCCGAGGACATCCGCTCATCCAGCTTCTTGGTCGAAACCCAGCACCACCCCTCCCACATAGTCGGCGGAGACTTCTTTCTCACTGTCCTCGGTCCAGACGGCAGCCTCCTTGTTCTCATCGGCGACGTCTCCGGCGATGGCATCACGGCGGCTACGCTTGTCAACGTCCTGATGGAGGCCGCGCGCAAGCGTGCCGCTCAATCCTTCGACCCCGTCTCCATGCTTGCCGTGCTGAACGAATGTCTCAACCGCCGCGCCGGCGGCTTTTCCGCCACTTGCCTGGCCGCCGTGTTCGAGACCAACGGCCGCCTCCGCATCTTTAACGCAGGTCACTTGCCGCCCTATCACAATGGCAAGGAAATCGCCCTCGCCGGCTCGCTTCCGCTCGGCCTGGACGCCAAAATCGAACCATCGACGCAGGTGATTCCGCTTCGCGTCGGCGACACCCTCACCTTTATGACCAACGGCGTCGCCGAATCCCGAAATCCCGCAGGCGAGCTCTACGGTTTCGATCGGGCACGCATCCACTCGAACGATCCCATCGATGAAATCGTTCGCCGCGCGCAGCTCTTCGGCCAAATTGACGACATAACCGTTCTGCGTGTCGCTTACACCGCCGGGCGCAACGTCCACGCCAACGACTATCAAATCGTGCGTTAAGGATTCGCGGCGCGGCGTTACCCTCCGCTGCCATCCGCTCCTGTCTTAGCTTGCAGTGGCACCGCTGCGCTACACCCTCTCCACGCCCAACTCCTCGGTTTCCCGCATCGCGGTTCTATCCCGCCTGGCTTCTGCGCCCTGAGCCCTTATCGTCTCCTTTTCTTTCCCCTGTTCCCTGCCTTTCCCCGCTTTGGCGGGCACATCCTTAGGCAGGTGATTCACATACAGGTTGTCCAATGCGCGCATGACAAACCGCGGCTCGAATTTCTTCGGCTGTTGCATGAACCGGCAACTAGCCACCACTTGGTCCACAATAAACTTCGGCTGGTACCGCGCCAGCTCGACTCCCTTGTCCGACTTCAATGCGTACACAATTCCTTCGAATACGTCGCGCGACAACTCGATCTCCTGCTTCGCACACTCCTTCTTGAAAATCTCCCAATACGACTCCAGGGTCGGCGCTCCTACCTGGATCTTGTAGGGCACGCGACGCAAAAACGCTGCGTCCATCAGGTCCGCCGGCTCCAGGTTCGTCGAGAAGATGATCAGCTCCTCGAATGGAACGGTGAAGGTCTTCCCCGTGTGCAGCTTCAGGTAGTCCACCCGATTCTCCAGCGGCACAATCCACCGGTTCAGCAGGTTGGTCGGCGAAATCAACTGATGCCCGAAATCGTCGATCACAAAGCACCCGCACAGCGCCTTCACGTGCAACGGCGCCTCGTAAGAATGCTCCATCGCGTCGTAGCGCAGGTCCAGCATGTCCAGCGTCAACTCGCCGCCTGCAATCACAAACGGCCGCTTGCACGCCACCCACCTGCCGTCGAACACCTCCTGCCGCACCAGGGAAAGCGGATCGTCGCCGTTGGCCTTGGCCGGCTCGATGGCCTTGTGGATGCTCGGGTCGTATACGCGAATCGTCTGGTCATCGACCTGAATGGCGTACGGCACATAAATCACATCGTCGAATATGCTCGCCAAGCTCAACGCCATCGACGTCTTGCCGTTCCCCGGCACCCCGTACAACAACGTTGCACGTCCCGAGTTCAGGGCCGGTCCGCACTGCTCGACAATGTCGTCCTCGAACGTCAGCCCCTCCGTGGCCTTGCGAATGCGGTCGTAGGTGATGGTTTCGCTGGTGGGCTTTTGCTTGCCCACCTGCCGCACAAAGTCTTCGAGCGTCACCGGAGCCGGCCCCGTGTATCCCGTCTTGCTCAACAGATCCACCGTCCAGCGCCGGCCTTCCTCGGTCAACTGGTACCCGATTGCCCCCAGATTCCCCGCTTCCCGCGCCCCCACCGCCATCAGCAGCTTCCGGTCTACGGCCATCTGCACCAGTTCGCTTGCAATCAGATACGGCAGGCGGATCGCCTGGCTGAATTCCCGCACCGATTCCATCCGGCCCGCATAAATCAACTTCATCAGCAGGCCCATCAGCTCCAACCTGTCCACTCCCGTGGCTTCCATGTTCGCCGGCTCGGGCGGAATGCGATCCAGAAACTCGTTTAGCCGGCTCTGCTCCACGGCCCCGGTCGTTACCAGGCACTCCCCCAGCTTGCCGCCATGCGCTGTCTGATGCTCCACCGCGCGCTTGATCCCATCCTCGGTAACCAGCTTGCTGCCCACCAGCAGGTCACCCAGCCGCAATAAAGTTCCCGTACCCGTGGCACACCTCCCCAAATCACCCCAAAGACGGCATGACCCTACTCGTCCCTCATCGGCTGCTTTACCCTAGATGTCTAGTTTTCTTAATTCTACTTGGCCGGCCCCCACCCGCAATCCTTCAAACGTGTGATTTCACGCGGAAAGCATCTGGAGCGCATGGCCTACGAATAACCCTCCCCTCGGCGGCCCGTAAATTTCGCGCGAGCTCTCTGTCTTGAAGAATGGCGATGGCGGGGAGCTGGGCGGCCGCGTACCGAAGCAATTCCAAAACTAAATGAATACCTGGGCGAGGCGGACGGTGAGGACAGCGATGTCGTCCTGCCATAGGCGCGAAGAGAATCGGATCGCCTCAAGTCTCGTCAGCTCAGTTGCGCAAGCGCCTATGGGGAATTTAGCCGGGATCGATGCCCATGGACTCGACTTCTTTGCGTGCGCTGAGGTAATCCAGTTTGTCCATGGCGTTGTTGAGGAAGAATTCGGCGAGGCGTCCGGGCGTGTAGATTTCCGGTTCGGCTGCGGCGATTGTAGTTACGCGTGCCGCTGGACTTGTCGTGGATCGGTTCCCGCGTTTCATGTTCCTGCCCTTTTGTCAGAGTATGCCCGAGTCGCCGAGAAGGACAACCGCAGATCCATCGCTTCGTTTTTGCGCAGAGAACGCGCTGAAACTCGCTCTGGATGACAATCGGTTTTGCGTTGCGCTCGACTAGCCCGAAGATAGCACAGGACGATGCGCTCTCAAGCGGCGAGGGCTTGGGCGAGGCGGCGGATGGTGAGGACGGTGATGTCGTCTTGCTGGCCGAAGGACTTGGCGGCCTCGGCGATGTAGAAGGCGGACTGGGAGCTGAAGTTGCGGACGCGATCGAAGCCGAAGAGCTCGCCGGAGGGTTGGCGGGCTTCGACGACGCCGTCGGAGAGGAGAAGGACGCGGTCGCCGGGGTGGAGGTAGAGATGAATCTCTTCGTAAACGCCAGGATCGGAGACAACGCCGAGCGGAAGAGATCCGGGCAGCGCGATCTCCTGACTGTTTAGAAAAGGGGGAAGATGGCCGGCGTTGGCGACGACCATTTCACCGTTGGAGCCGAGCCAGACGGCGAGGCAGGTGGTGAAGCTTTCTGCGCCGGAGAGAACGCGATTGAGGGATTGGAGAATGGCCGCGGGGCTGCGCTCGTGCGTGCGGCGCAGAGCTCCCATGAGCAAGGAGACGTTCATGGCGGCTTTGAGGCCTTTGCCGGCGACATCGCCGATGACGACGGTCATGCCGTCGGGGCCATCGGGGCTGAGATAAAAGAAATCTCCGCCGACTTCGGTTGCGGGATTGTATACGGAGTCAACTTCGAAGCCGGGCGTGGCGAGTTTTTCCTGGGGGATAAGGAGCTCCTGAACGGTGCGCGCTGCGGCGAGCTCGTTGGTGGCGCGTTCCCGATCGCGCTGAACGCGGAGGAAGCGGAAGAAAATGATGAGGACGATGGCCAGGATGCCGGTGAAATCGGCGACGGAAGCGAAGTGAATGGGAATGGGGCCGGCTTGGATAGTGAGCGGCGATACGAAGGGCTTGCTAGTGTTTTCGCTGGCGATTGATGTCATGATCGGCTCGCCTAAACCGATGGCGCTAAGCAGGAGAGGAATGAGAAGGAGGCCGGCCTCGAAATTGCGTTTGATGGAAGCGACAATGAGGGTGCCAAAGACGAAGATCATCCATGCGATGAACCACAAGAGGGCGCAGAGAAGGACGACGACGAGAAGGGCAACGCCGGCTCCAACGTGCCCGACAAAGAGGATGATGGGGCCGGCCAGCGCCAGGAGTGGGGATGTGTAGCGGAGAGCCTTGATATACCAGCGTCGGCGGGCGGCAAGAAAGGCGACGAGAAATTCAAAGAAGAAGTAGCCGGCGACAAGCGCGAGCTCAAGGGAGATGGCGCCGTACCAAAGGCTGTCGAGATGGGCAGAGCTGCCTGCAAGCTCGACGAAGCCAATGGGAGCCTGGACAAGCTCGTGCAGGGCAAGCCAGAGGTACTCGGTGTGGCCCTTTTGCGCGAAGTAGAGAGCGAAGAGGAAAATGGCGAGCACGACCAGGACGGCGGAATAGAACAAGCGCGGCAGGCGCTCATCGAGGCTGCGATTGGACCAGAGAGCGAGCTCGCGCTCGAGGTCGGCGGGATTGCCCAGCGAAAGCGTGCGGCTGGCAAAGAAGCTGTTGTAGGCGCCGTAACCGAAGGGGATGTAGATGGTGCGCAAGACCAGGGTGAGGGAGGTTTCGGAGGGTGGAACATCGAGGAGGTAGACGCGCGAGATGGGCTGGTAGTCCTGGGGGTCGGACGCGTGCGGGCCCAGCGGCTGAATCCGGTTGCCGTTCACGAAGACGTCGGGAGTGACTGTTGGGGAGTTGAGCACGAGAGAGGCGTTGAGCGAGACGGGGAGCTCGATGAGAAGAGCGAGCGGGCCATGGTTGGGGGCGAGGTTAATGTGGAGGCGAAACCAGACGTAGCGGCTGGGGGCGTTTGCGGGCTTGGGGAGGGGCGGCGAGATGGAGTTGGATGGCTGGGTGGGAAGCGGAGCGATGATTTCTTCTTCGGGGACGTCGGCCATATAGGCTTTCGCGTCGCGGACGGCCCAGGCGAGGTCATCGAAGTCGCGGTGGGCGACGGAGGGGTCGGCAGAGATACCGACGCGCCAGTTCTTGTCGAGAAGGAGCGGCGAGCCGAGGCTGGAGGCGTCGAAGAGGACAGGAGCGATCGAGGTGGCCGGGGCTGGAGGCTTTGGGAGCCGGGGTGCTCTATGAATCGCGGCGGAAGCCGCGGTGGAAGATGGGCTCGGAGATTGCGGGAGGGACAGGGCCGCAAACGCCGCTGCGCCTGAGACGGCGAACGAGACTGCCGCAAGAATTGGTAGCCGCAAAGCACCCCCCCTTTCGGGTGGTTTTCCTCAATGTAATGTAAGCGGCGGGGGATGGAGGTGCAAAGAAGGGAAGTAGCCGCTCGATCCAGCAGAAATCATGCAATGGGGGCCGGAGCGGAATTCCCGCTAAGAGCGGGAATGGAAAAGGGGGCGAAGAGAAACGGGAATGGGGGAGTGTCCGGCACGGGAACAGGCTTTTCTTTGTTGTCGAATTGGCGGATACTGACGTCTAAGAGGAAGAGCGAAGCGGGGCCGCGCCTTGATGCGGCGGAGGAGAGGTCATGAAGGGATCGATTCGCAGGGGATTGAAAGCGGCTGTTCTGGCAGCGACGGTGCTGGGATTGGCGACAGCGGTGTGGGCGCAATCGAACGGGCAGGCTTCGGGCACTACGACAAGCGCGCCGGCGGCGCAACCGGCTTCGTCTCCAGCGGCGCAAACGAGTCCTGCGGCGCAGACGGCACCAGCTCCGTCGGCAGAGCCGGCTCCTGGAACCACGCCGGTGGGGGGCGACCAACCGGCTCCGGCGAAGAATCCGGAATCGACGACGGCGTCGACCGGGAACGGCAACAGTGCGCAAGCGACGCCGTGCGAGACAGTAACGGGCGAGCCCGCGCCGGATAAGAAGGGGAAGGACAAGAACAAGGATAAGGACAAGGCGGCGCCGGGAACGACTCCTGTGGGAGGGGATTGCTCGGGACCGGACCAGGTGAATCCAGAGAAAGTTGTCGATCCGGGCAGCCAAATGGTGAAGGTAAAGCCGGGCAGCATTGAAGACGTGAGCGCGGTGGGGAATCGCGACATCGGCGCGCGCGGATTGGGCAATTGGTACTCGACCGACAGCGAGATCAAGATGGGCAAGCAGTTCGCCGATCAGATCGAGAAGAGCACAAAGTTTATCACCGACCCTGTGGTGGACGAGTATGTGAACCGGATCGGGCAGAACATAGTGAAGAACTCGGATTGCAAGGTGCCGTTCACGATCAAGGTGATCGACTCGGACGAGATCAATGCCATGGCGCTGCCGGGAGGGTTCTTCTATGTGAACTCGGGGCTGATTTTGGCGGCGGATGAGGAGGCGGAGCTGGCGGGAGTGATGGCGCACGAGACGGCCCATGTTTGCGCGCACCACGCGGCGCGAGAGATGACGCGCGCGAATTACGCGGAGATCGGGATGGTTCCGCTGATTATGATGACGGGCTACTCGTGGACCGGTTACGGGATCTACGAGGCGGCGCAATTGGCGATTCCGATCACCTTCCTGGAGTTTTCGCGGGAGTTCGAGGCGCAGGCCGATTTCCTGGGCGTGCAATACATGTATCGGGCAGGGTACGATCCGCAGGCGTTTATCAGCTTCTTTGAAAAGGTGCAGGCGCTGGAGAAGCGGAAGCCGGGATTGGTAGCCAAGGCTTTCAGCGACCATCCGCAGACGCCGGACCGGATTCTGCACTCGCAGGAGGAGATTGCGCGGATTTTGCCCGCGAAAGACGAATACACGGTGACGACGTCGGAGTTTGACGACGTGAAGGCGCGGTTGGCGCGAATTGAGAACAAGCGCCGGCTGGTGGACGTGAAGGGGACGGCGAAACCTTCGCTGCGCAGAGCGAGCACGGGTCCGGATGACAACGGTAACTCGGGCAGTTCGGGTCAGGCGGGGAACTCGGGTTCCGACTCCGGCGACGGACCGCCGACGCTGCACCGGCGCGACGATCAGAACTGAGCGGCAGGGAATTCGGATTAGAGAATAGGGACTAGAATGCGCGCACGCGAATGGGCGTCTGCGATGCATAGCGGGTGGGGTCGGGCGGCGGCCGGCCGGCAAGGTGCGGCGCGGATGGTCCAGATTTAGCAGCAGCTTCTGCGATGTGAGCCGTGGGCTTTGGACTGCAGTTCAGAGATAGCGGTTCTTGCGGGATTGTCGACCGATGTGAACCATTTGTTCCAATGGCCCAAAATGTCGTAGATGGACGTGGGGAAGGCACAAGTGGGCTGGTTTTCCACAGGAAGTTCACAGGTTGAAATCAGGCGGGGGCGGGCGAAATACCGTCAATATCCAGTGACTTCCGGAAATTCCTTGAATTAACCGGTCAGGTCGAGTTCTAATACGGGTGTACCGGCGGTTTCGGTGGTACCAAGCCCGAGGCGACTCGTTATCCGGGAGGCAGTTATGCGCAATGCGGCACGGTCAAATCTTCTTGTTCCCGAGATACGGGAGGTCATGGACATTCGGCAAGCGTCGGGGTACCTAGGGATTTCTCCCGACACGCTGTACAAGTATGCCTCAGAGGGGTTCGTCCCGGCGTTCAAGCTGGGGAATAGGTGGCGGTTCAAGCGGTCGCGGCTGGACGAGTGGATAGACAAGCAGAGCGAGATGCACGCGGGCGAAGTGGAGGCGGGGAAGAAGAAGCCGGTGCAGCCGGCGGTGTGAGGACCGAGGCAACAGGGAATAGGGAATAGGCAATAGGCAATAGAACGACCTTTCGCCCGACAGCAAACAGGATTAAACTCGGGCCGCCGCGATGGCGGCTGCCAGGTTCTTCTCGCGGTTTATCGATGCGATTTCGCGTATTCGTTGAATTCTCAGCTGGGTGTATCGCCGACGAACCGCGAGTATTACGCCGGACTCGACCGCTGAAAGAGGCAACCGCAGATCCCTCACTACGTTCGGGATGACAATTGCAAGGTGGTTTGGCATGATCGTTGGCCACCGGCCCCTGATCACTGGACCCTGACGTGTTACAACTGACGCGATGGATCATTTGCGACGGATGGGAGCGCTGCGGCGGAGGATGACGCGCGCGGGGCTGCCCGGACTTCTTGTAACGCACCTGCCCGATCTCCGCTACATTTGTGGTTTCACTGGATCGAGCGGCGCGCTGGCGGTGACGCGGCGAACGGCGCGGCTGTTTACGGATGGGCGCTACACGGCGCAAGCAAAAGAAGAAGTGAAGGCGGCGGAGGTCGAGATTGGGTCGGGATCGCCGACGGTTGCGGCGGTGCAATGGCTGGCGGCGCAGGCGGGAGTAGAGGTTGCGGGATTCGACGCGGCGCGAACGACGGTGGCGGAACTGGAGCGATGGAAGAAGGAACTGCCGAGCAGGAAGCGGAAGGGATTTTTGCAGGTCGCTCCGGCGCCGTTTGTCGAGCGGCTGCGCATGGTGAAGGATGAGGACGAGCTGGCGGTGATGAAAGAGGCGGCGCTCAAGGGCTGCCGGCTGTTTGAAAAGATCCTCAAATTCATCCGGCCGGGGATTGCGGAGATCGAGGTCGCAGGCGAGCTGGAGCACCGGGCGCGGCGGATGGGCGCGGAGGGGATGTCGTTTGAGACCATCGTTGCGTCGGGGATGCGCTCGGCGATGCCGCATGGCCGCGCCTCGGCGTCGGCGCTGCCGCGGCGGGGCTTTGTCACGCTCGACTTCGGTATAATCCTCAAGGGTTACTGTTCGGATATGAC
>Ga0187782_10002481_pt1 | contig 13582 bp, 14 predicted proteins | sample 0715_SJ02_MP15_2_FD_132454 | JGI IMG/M metagenome (GOLD analysis project Ga0187782, IMG submission 132454) | Tropical peat soil microbial communities from peatlands in Department of Meta, Colombia - 0715_SJ02_MP15_20_MG | ecosystem: Environmental > Terrestrial > Soil > Wetlands > Peat | place...
CCTCTCGGAGGTAAAACCACCGACCGGAGAGCCGGATGCGGGAGATCCGCCCGTCCGGTTCGGAGGGAGGGGGGACCGAATTCAATCGGTTCTCCCTACCCCTATCAGTTCCGGTTCGAGGTGAACCAATGCAGATTCTTCGCTTCGCTCAGAATGACAGATTTTCGAGAGAGCGAAGCGAGGAATCTTGCTCTGATCTTCCTTTCCCGACCTGCCCGAAGCAGAGCGAGATTCCTCGCTGCGCTCGGAATGACAGCTCGGAGGGGGGCACAGCTTTCAGGGCCCTGCAACAAAGCCTGTCATCGAGCATCGAATAACTATGGCACTGATCCAGGACGCGGACGCCGTCGAAATCCGCCAAAGACTGCAACAAATGGTGAGCCCAGTAAAGCTCGCCCATTTCACCCAAGCATTGAACCTGGAGTTGGGCGCCGAAACCTTGCAACTTGTGAAGGAACTCACTGCCCTTTCCGACAAGCTCTCGCTGGAGGTCTTCAACTTCCTGCTCGACAAAGAGAAAGTGACCGAGTACCGGGTGGATAAGGTTCCTGCCACCGTCATCCACAACGGGAAGGACTACCGCATTTGCTTTTACGGGTTGCCCGCCGGATACGAATTCTCCACTTTGCTTGATGCCATCCTCGCGATTTCGGATGGGGATTCCGGCCTCCTTGCTACAAGCCGAAACAAACTCGCCCAATTGAGTAAGCCTCTCCACCTCGAAGTCTTCGTCACTCCCACCTGACCTCACTGTCCGCGGGCCGTGCGCCTGGCGTATCAGTTCGCCCTGGGGAATGACAACATCCGCAGCGACGCCATCGAGGCCACAGAGTTTCCCGAATGGACGAGCAAGTATCGCGTCCACGCTGTTCCGAAGACCATTGTCAATGAAAGTTATTCAATCGAAGGGTCGATGCCGGAGGAGCGCTTCCTGGATGAAATCTTGAGAGCTATCCAACCTCCAGAGGCCGCTGAGGGTGAGGCTCGGTCGCGGGAGGGAGTAACGTAATTGCCTGAGTTCCCCGAAGGGGCCGGCCCGCCGACGTGAATCTAGTATTCCAGGACAGCATGGACGTCGTACTTGCTGAGTTTCGCGCGGCCCTTGAGGAAGCCCAGCTCAATCAGAAATCCCAACCCTACAACTGTTCCACCTAGTGATTCAATGAGCTTAGCCACGGCCAACGCCGTCCCGCCGGTGGCCAGCAGGTCATCAATAATCAGCACTTCCTGTCCTTGGCTTACGGCGTCCCGATGGATTTCGAGCGAGTCGGTGCCGTACTCGAGGTTGTAAGTGGCTCGCGCGGTGGCAGCCGGAAGCTTGTTTGGTTTCCGCACAGGAACAAATCCGGCGTTAAGCCGGTAGGCCACCATCGGTGCAAAGATGAAGCCGCGAGCCTCAATCCCCACCACGCAGTCGATCTTGCGCCCAACATAGCAGTTGGCGAGCGCATCGACGGCGCTATGAAGCCCAACGGGATCTTTGAGCAGGGTGGTAATGTCGTAGAAAAGAATGCCGGCCTTGGGGAAGTCCGGAACTTCACGAATCAAGCTCTTAAGGTCCACCACCATTCCTCCTTCCAGATTGTCGATTGCCGATTGATGATTGTCGATTGAAGAGACGCTCGGGATATTCCCCGAAACCGATCGACATTCGGCAATCGGCAATCGCCAATCAGCAATGCTCACCATCCGCCTTCGATCGCAAAGCGGACGTAGCGCTTGTCCACTGCTTCGTCGGACTCACTGACGCCAGCCACGCGTGCGGCGCGCGGCCCTTCCGCCAAATGAAGCTTGAATGCCTCCACTGACTCCGAATGGCCGATGGCATAAACCTCGACTGTGCCGTCCCAAAGGTTCTTAACGTAACCGGCAATGCCGAGCTGTTCTGCCCAATGCTCGGCAAAGAACCGGTAGCCCACTCCTTGAACTCGTCCGGAGATCACAAACTTTTTGGCGATTTTTTTCTTTGTTTCGCTCATACAGATGTAGTAGATATCAGGCAGGCAAGGATAAAGGCCGTCGTCTCGCGCGACAGCCCAACCCTTGTCATTCCGAGCGCAGCGAGGAATCTCGCTCTGGTGTTCCTTCCACTGACCCTCCGGGCCACCTTGATCTGCGACCCCCTCAAACAGAGCCAGATTCCTCGCCGCGCTCGGAATGACTTCCCTTAGCGATAGCGCTTACACGCCACCTTCTGTCTCCCCACTTCTGGCTCCCGAATTGAGTCGGCTAAGGACTTCCGCTAGCGTGGCTGGGAGGTTGGTGACGATTCCGTCAACGCCATGGGCAATTTTCCGTTCCATCCGTGCAGGCTGGTCCACCGTCCAGGGAAAAACGCGAATCGAGTGCTTGTGGGCGCGCCGGATAAATCCCCGCGATGCGATAGCCCAATGTGGAAGGACAGCATTCCCGGGCAGAGACCTTACCCGCCGGAGGGCGAGCAGAGACCGGGAAACGTCCAGACCCAATGAGATGCGGGAGGTGAGCTGCCGGACGCGTCGGAGGCTTGCGAGGTCAAACGAAACGATCGTCACGAGCCGGCGGACCCCGACGCGTTCAATCTCATCCAACACCTTGGCCTCAATGCCCGGATAAGACCTCCCGCCCGCCTTGATCTCGACAAAGGCAAGTACCTTGTGCTGGCGGACCCACGCAAGGACCTCGGAGAGGAGTGGGATCTTCGCGCCCACATAACGTTGCCGCGCCTTATCGGGAAATCGCCGGTTGAACCATGAGCCGGCGTCCAATCTGCGCAGAGCATTTGCGCGATGCTCGCTGACCCAACCACTGCCCGAGGTGGTGCGCCTCAGGTGGGGGTCGTGAATGACCATGGGCACCCCATCGGAAGAAAGGTGGACATCCAACTCAATTGCTCCTGCGCCCTGACGGAGGGCCAGATCGAAAGCTGCCAGAGTGTTTTCCGGAGCTTCTCCGCTCGCCCCACGGTGAGCGATGTTCAGCGGCGGCCAGACTAAACGCTCACCTGTCCTGCCGCCATCCCAGGTCTGAATTGCACGTCCGTCCCGATGTCTTTGCATACGTTAAGCCGACGCCAAGAATTTAACACAGATCGAAGACGGAGTAGCGCGGACCCCATAGCCAGAGGTCCGCAGCCTCTCCCCGGGCCGGAGGAAAAGCCGCGGACCCCAAAACCGGGGGTCCGCGCTACCCAGCTTACTTTTTCGACTTCTTGACTTTCGACTTTTGATTTTCGACTCTCGACTTCTCGACTATTAGCGCCACCGCGTCAGCCCGCACGGCTTCGCCGCGGCCGAGGGCATCCACGCCCTCGCCGGTCTTAGCCTTCACGCTTACTTGGCCGGGGTCGAGGCCAAGTGCCTGAGCCATTTTTTTTTGCATGCGAGGGATGTGGGGGGAGAGTCTGGGCCGTTCAAGGCCGACCGTCGCGTCTACGTTCACAATCTCATAGCCGGCGTCCTCCAATAGCTTGCGGACACGTTGAAGGAAGAGGAGGCTGGAGGCGCCGCGCCATCGGGGAGAAGTGTTGAGAAAATGCCGGCCAATATCGCCCAGGGCGGCAGCTCCCAGCAGCGCATCGCAGATAGCGTGCGCCAGCGCATCGCCGTCCGAGTGGCCTGCCGGACCTTTCTCGAAGGGGATGCGCACTCCACCCAGAATAAGCTTACGTCCAGCGATGAGGCGATGCAAATCGTTCCCAAAGCCGGCGCGAATGGAAGTCAGAAGTCGGGAGGGCGGGGGTTGCAGCGCCGGTGAAGGAGGCCTATCGCGGCGCGAGCGCGCGCCTCTTCCTCGCTTCCCCGGACGCTTCAAGGCCTTCATCCTGCCGCTTCCTGAAGTTCGTGCTCCTGCGCGAGGTAAAGGCGGGCGAGAGGCAAGTCAGAGGGTTTAGTGATTTTGATGTTGCGGTCGGAGCCCATAATCACGGTCACGTTGTAGCCAAGCCGTTCTGCAAGGCTCGCGTCATCCGTTCCGTGAAAGCCGTCCGCCATGGCCCGCGCATAAGCCTCCCGGATGATTTCATATCGGAAGGCCTGAGGCGTCTGCGCCAGCACGATCCGTTCCCGCGGGATGGACCCTAGGATCATGTGGCGCTGCACCTGCTTCACTGTATCCACGCTGGGGATGCCGAGGATAGCTGCGCCTTCCCTGCGCGCCGCGGCGATCACGCGAGGGATCATTTCCAGCTCGATGAACGGCCGGACAGCGTCGTGCACCAGCACCACCTCCGTGTCTGCGGCAGCTTGCTCCAGGCATCGCGCCACAGTCTCCTGGCGCGAAGGCCCTCCTTCCACCAAGCCGACAGGCCTCGGGAAACACTCGCGCTCGATCTCTTTTTGAGCGCGTTCCGTATCTTCCGCCCGCAGCCCAAGGAAAATGTCGTCAATTGCCTCGCAGGCGACGAATTTCCGTAGCGTGTGGACAAAAATCGGAACGCCCTCCAGCGACAGGAATTGCTTGGGTGTCGCGCTTCCCATACGCACCCCCCATCCTGCCGCGGGAATAATGGCCACGACGCTCATAAAAGCAGGTACAAGGTACCAGGTGTCCGGGGCCGAAACCCGTCGCACTTGTCGAGGGAGCGGCTGAAGACTCCGCCAAACACACTCATTCCCGCGTAAGCAGGAATCCATCCAAGCACAACCTACTGGTGCACAGGCTCCCCAACGGGTTTTCGGTCCTCAAACTTCCCAAAAATCATCTTGCCCGCGGTAGTTTGCAGCACACTGGTGACGGCGATGTCGATGGTCTTGGAGATCATGCGCTTGGCATTATCCACCACCACCATGGTGCCGTCGTCAAGGTAGGCAACACCCTGGTTGTATTCTTTGCCTTCCTTGAGGATAAACACCCGCATGGCCTCACCGGGAAGCACTACAGGCTTCAAGGCGTTGGCCAGTTCGTTGATATTCAGCACCGGCACGCCCTGAAGCTGGGCCACTTTATTGAGGTTGAAATCGTTGGTAACGATTTTCGCCTCGTAGTGTTTGGCCAGCTCGATGAGTTTCATATCCACTTCGCGCATCTGCGGAAAGTCTTCCTCAACAATCTGGACCTGAATGGTGCCCATCTTCTGCATGCGCTGGAGGATATCCAGACCTCTTCGGCCACGATTGCGCTTGAGCTGGTCGGAAGAGTCAGCCACCAATTGCAGCTCACGGAGGACGAATTGCGGGACGATCAGTGTCCCGTCAATGAAACCTGTTTCGCATACGTCGGCCACGCGGCCGTCTATGATGACACTGGTATCCAGTACTTTAAAGTTCCGCCTTGGCTTCGACTCCGCGCTGAACAACCCTCCCAGGGCAGAGAGATTCAGCAAATCCCCCTTGTTGGCGCCCAGCACCAATCCTACGTAGGCCATGAGAAGGAGCAACGTCACCTGAAGGAATGAAAGGTTACTTTTCTCCAGTGACGTTACGCTAAGCATGTGGCTGATCATGAGCGCCCCGAGAATTCCAAAAATCGATCCTGTGGCAGCTCCGATCAGGCGTTTGAGGCTGGCTTTTTCGAGCCGCATCTCAAAGAAAATGAAGAACACTCCCAATAAAGCACCCAGAAGGGCTGCCATGGGTCTTGAAAGGCCAAATGGATGCAGTTGGAACGAAGCCGCAATGATAATGAGTACAAAGGTTATACGAACTCCTGCCATCTCCCAGGTCATTGCCTATGACTCCCCTTCGGAACCCAATATGGTCCATATGCATTAAAGCGTTGGCTTCCATAAAATTGCTCAATCCCAATTAGTATATCATTCTAGCCAAAACCCTCCAAATCGAACAGAAAACGGGTAGTGTCCTAATTTGCGCCGTAACGCCGGCTTCCAGCCGGCACTGGAGCCGCCAAGATGGCAGCGTTCCGCCCAAATTAGGACAGCGCCAGAAAACGCCTCTGTGATGCTGGCCCCGTTTTTTGAGGGTGGAAGGGTGGGGCAAGCCCGAACCATACAACTTGTAGGGTTAGGCTGGCCGTCCCCTGCTCGCCACCCAATCCGCATTCATCGGCTCTGGTGGGCTTTAATGACTATAGGAGTTCCTAGGAAGCCGAACCTCTCCCGGATGCGGTTCTCCAGAAACCTCTCAAAAGCAAAGTGGAGCTTGCCTGCGCGGTTAGTAAAGGCGACGAACACCGGTGGAGCGACTCCGCCCTGGGTAAGATAATAGATTCGCGTGGGCTTTCCGGCCGGGGTGGGAGCGCGCTCGAAATCCAACTCCTTGAGGAATTGATTCATTTCCGAGGTGGAAACGCGCCGGCTGCGGGCTTCCGCAACCTGGGCGATGGTCTTCAGCAAATTGCCCAGCTTCTGGCGGTGTAAGGCGGAGATGAAGACGACGGGAGCGTAATCGAGGAATTTCATCCGCCGCCTTATCATCTGGAGGTAATCGCGTGTAGCGCTCGCCCCTTTTTTTACCGCGTCCCATTTGTTGACCACGATGATGACCGAGCGCCGGCTTTCATGCGCGTAGCCCGCAATGTGGGTGTCGAGGGCCGTGACACCCTCCGGCCCATCCAGCAAGAGCAGCGCCACGTCGGAGCGCTCCAGATGTTTTCGCGCCTGGATCACGCTGAGCTTCTCGGCAAGCAACTTGGTTTTGCCTTTGCGGCGAATTCCCGCCGTATCGATGAGCCGGAAGCGCAGGCCGTCGCGCTCGAATTCCGCGTCCACGGCGTCGCGCGTGGTGCCGGGCAACGGAGAAACGATCGAGCGCTCCTCCTCGAGAAGGCTGTTCAGCAAGGTTGACTTGCCCACGTTGGGCCGGCCAATGATGCCCACGTTGATCGGTTGATCGCGTGGAGGCGTCCGCGTAGCCACCGCTGTCCCGCCGGCTGATTCGGCGTGCGCTGCTTCAGATGCCTCGGCGGAGGTGGAAAAATCCTTTGTGACGTGTTCGAGCAGGTCGTCCACGCCCAGCCCGTGTTCGGCGGAAAGGGGGAAAATGTTGGGAACCCCCAGACGGTGAAACTCCGCTGCCAGCGGCGAATGCTGAGCGACGTCAACCTTGTTCACGGCCAGGGAGAGCGGCTTCCCCGTGCGGCGCAGCAGGTGCACGAGTTCTTCGTCGAGAGGGACGATTCCCTGGCGGGCGTCCACAACCAGAACGAGCTGGGCCGCCTCCTCGATCGCTACCTGCGCTTGACGGATGATCTCAGTCGCGATTAGATCTTTTTCGAAGGGAATCATTCCCCCCGTATCGACTACCTCAAACGGTTTGCCGAGCCACTCGGCAGGGGCGTAGAGGCGGTCGCGCGTCATCCCCGGCTCGTCACCCACCAGCGCCCGCCGCCGCCCGCAAATGCGGTTGAACAGCGTGGACTTGCCCACGTTGGGCCGGCCGAGAATCACCACGCGAGGGAGTTGGGGCACGGAAAAGTCCAGAGTCGAGAGTCGAAAGTCCAGAGCCGAAAGTCTAAAGTGTAGAGTCTAGCATACCGACCGCAGCCAGTCCCCTCGCCCCGTCTGACATGAGCCCTGAAGGGGCGAGCTGACGGAGCCCAGGCCAACGGCCTGGGTCGAAAAATCGCGCCCCAGGGTTGCAAGCCCTGAAAGGGTGTAATAAGACCTCGCATCAGACGGAGCCTGTCGGCCGAAGGTGTCCCCCATCTCTATTTCGCCCTTTCAGGGCTTGTCGTTGGGGAAAGGGCGGCACACGGACCCAGGCCGTCGGCCTGGGCTGTGGTAGTCCGCCCCTTCGCGGCTAGTTTCGCCGGCGACGCGTCTCCTATGCCAGGGCCCCGGTTCATGTAGCCCCCTTGGTGCCCGTTGAAACCCGCCTCTTTTGACCGCGGATCTTCGGTTCGTTTTGCGCAAGTTGCCCTGTTTTTGCTCTTTTTGGCCTCGAATTTGGCTTCGTTTCGGGTCTGTTTTAGGTTCGTTTTAGGTTTGTTTTTCGAGGCTCTTCCTTTGTTTTCAATAAGTTGGTGGTTTCGGTCGCGTAAAAAACAATCTTTTTGCCGCCTGCCCCTCCCTTCACCGCACGGACGGGTATGTTTCGAACTTCGTCCCACAACCACTGCCGAGCTCTTTTGCGCCATGACCCTCACACAGATAGGCTACCATAAATGGCCCAGGCCGTCAAGAGAAATCTGCTCAGCGAAGACTGCTACGGTCCTAATTTAGTCGGTGACGCCGGCTTCCAGCCGACCGTGGCGCCGCCAGGCCATCCCCCAGGGCTTGCGCCCCGGTCCCGCGCACGCGGGATTTCGCCGCTGACGGGACTGCGAAAAACCTGCGCGCACGAGAAAGACTTCGTCGGCGGTCTTCTGACTCGGAACACCGCGTGCCGCCAGACGCCCCTCCGCCGGGCTGCGATTTGTGGTATAAGCTTTGTCGTAAGAGGTGGCGACAATGGCCGAGCCCTCCCAGCAACAGGTCACTGATCTCGAGGCTTTGGCGCAGGCCCGATTCGGCGAGTTGAGCCAAGCCGAACTGAAGCTTTTGCGCGCGGCGCCCAAGGGAGAAGCGGCGTGGTGCGGGCCGAGCGACAAAGACGACGACCCTCTCAATGACCCCACCAAGGCCGACGAATGGGGTCACGAGCGCGAGATTCGTGCTGACCTGATCCGCTGGTTATGTGTTGACCGCCATGCGGCAGGCACCATCGACCCCAAGGGAATCCAGGTCCACGCGGCCAGGATCACTGGCGGATTGGATCTCTCGTTTGTCTCCGTTCCCTTTCGCCTCCTCCTGCGGCGCTGCCGTTTAATGGAGAACACAAATCTGATTTCAACCGGCCTCCCTGCGCTTGACCTCGCAGGCAGTGAGGTGCTGTCAATAAATGCCGACGGTGCCGACGTGAAGGGGGACGTCTTTCTCAACAATGACTTCAACGCCGAGGGCGAGGTGCGACTGCTCGGTGCCCAGATTGGCGGCAGCCTTGAGTGCGCGGGCGGTAGATTCAAGAACCCGGGCGACAACGCGCTGAGCCTCGATGGTGCCGACGTGAGGGGCGGGGTTTTTCTCACGGATTGCTTCAGCGCCGAGGGCGAGGTACGGCTGCTGGGCGCCCAAATCGGAGGCGACATCACCTGCGATGGCGGCACCTTCAACAACCCTGGTAGGGACGCGCTGAGCCTCGATGGTGCCGACGTGAGGGGCGGTGTCTTTCTCAGGGACCGGTTCAGGGCACATGGCGAGGTGCGGCTGCTGGGCGCCAAGATCGGCGGTGACCTCGACTGCAGCGGCGGCACGCTTAACAGCCTTATTGCGGACACCTCAACCATAAAGGGGAATTTCTTTTGGTTGCGCGTAAATGATCCCGAAGCTACAGCACTGGATCTAAGCAATGCTTCCGCGGGCTCGATCATCGACGATGAGAAGAGCTGGCCCAAGCCGGGGAACCTGTCTCTCGATGGATTCATATACGAGCGATTCTCAGGCGACAGGACCCCAAAGGACGTCGGCACTCGCCTGAAGTGGCTTGCGCTCCAAGATAAGTTCGCCCCGCAGCCCTATCGTCAACTCGCCAAGGTGCTGAGGGAAACCGGAGACGAGGATGGGGCCTTGGCCGTGCTCCAAGAAATGGAACGCCTGCGGCGAAAGCGGGAGGATTGTACTTGGCCAGCGCGCCTGGAAAGCGGCGTCCTGAGACGGACAATCGGCTACGGTTACGACCCGCTGCTAGCAGTTTACTGGATAGCAGGCCTCACCGGACTGGGCTGGATACTTTACCGCCGGGCTTATCTTGCGGGGAACATCGTGCCTAAGGAGAAGGGTGCCTATGAGTCTTTTAAGCGCGACGGCGCGCCCCCTGAACACTACACCAAGTTTGCGCCAGTGGTTTATGCGGTAGAAAACTCGCTGCCGCTGGTGAAGCTCGGGCAGGACGACAGTTGGCATCCCGAGCCCAACCCGGAGAAGGCGCTTTCGCACCAGAAGGGGTCTCCCACCAGCCTCGGTCAGCCGCGCGCCTGGACCCGGTTGCGGCGGTTACAGGAGCTCTTGATTTCTTGGGGCCTCTATCGGGATCCGAACCCGGAGAATCCGATCCCTCCACTCCAACGCTTCCTGGTGTTTTGCGGATTACAACCTCATCCAAAGCCGGAAACGCCGCCGTCACGGTTCAGCCGGTGGCTTACCTCCCCGAGATCCCTACGTTGGTTCCTTTGGATTCAGATTCTGCTTGGCTGGCTCCTGGCGACACTCTTCCTCGCCGGTGTAACAGGCGTGGTGCGCAAAGAGTAGGCGGCGTCCTGCGCTTTGGATTGCGGCAGCTTGTTGCCGCCTCGTAGCGCCTTTGTAGCGCCGACCTTCAGGTCGGCACCTTCGCCTTCTGGCACTGTGCTGACCTAAAGGTCAGCGCTACGGCCTCGGCTCACGGGGGATAGGGCTGGGCCTACAGCGACCCCAGCCACTTTACGGGCAGAGTTGCTGCAAGTGCGTGGGCCAACCGCTCGTCGGCGGTGAGCAATTGCGCCTTCGAACTGATTGCCAGCGCGACGTAGAGACTATCATAAACGCTTCGCTCGAACTTGTTGGCGATGGCAAACGCCGCTTCCAGCAATTCCAATGACGGGGCGGTTGGCAGGCTCCGATCCTTCATGGCTGCGATGGCCGTATCCGCCGCATCTTTCGTCCACCTGCCCTGACGCACGGCTTTCCACAGGATGTTTGCAAACTCGGCCCAAAAGAGGTCCGGTACAATCAATCGAACTTGGCCACTTGTGTAGCGGCGCAGCAACTCCAACGCTTCGTCCGTCAGTGTTTCTCCTTCCGCCGGAAGAAACCACTTTGCCGCCACGCTGGCATCGACCACAAACAGACTCACCGCAACCGATCCTCGCGCTGCATCTCCTCGCTGGAAGGAAAAGGCCCGGCGGAACGCGGTCGGCGCGATTGGAAGCGCCGTACTTGGCGAAAGAACTCCTGCCGGGCTTTTAGCTCCTGCGCCGTGGGAATATTGTCTTCCAGGAGCGAGACCACTTCCGCAGCAATGGACCTTCGATGCTGGCGCGCCCTTCCCCGAAGGGCCTCGTATAAGTCGTCTGGGACGTTTTCCACGTATAGGGTCGCCATAGGGAAATCCTAGAGAAAGCCTAGCATGGCCTCGGACCCTTTGCAAGCCTGACCTTTCACGCAACTGGCTGTCCTGGCGCGGGCCCCAGGTATGGGGGTCCGCGGCATTTTCGCAGGCCCGTGGACAAGCCGCGGACCCCAAAATCGGGGGCGTGCGCTACCCACCGGCCGCCTTACGGTAGCGGGCCATATGCTCTTGCAGCTCAGGGTCTTGAGGGTCGAGTTGCAAGGCCAGCAATTGGATCCTGACAGCCTCGCGGTAACTTCCGCTGGCGTAATTGGCCTCTGCTAGCGTATCGATGAATCCAGCTTCTTTCCATTGGGTTAGCTCGACTGCCAAACGGGCGTGCTCGAGTGCGGCGCGCGGATCACGCCATTTGGGGTCCTCGCAGGTGGCATAAAGCCATGCCAGGTTGTTGTGCGATTCGGCGCTTTGGGGCTCGATCTGCAAAGCTTGTTTGTAATGCTGAACGGCTTCGGCAAAAAGCTTCTGCTCAGCGTAGAGGTCCGCAAGCAAGCGCTGCCCCTCCGCCGTGGCGGGGTTCTTGCCCAGGGCGGTTTCGAAGGCCTGCTGCGCCTTAGGAAGATCACCCTTCATGCGGTAGGCCACACCCAGCGCCAGCTCTGCTTCCGGCGCGCCCGGGCTTAAGCGCACCGCCTCGCTGTATTCCTGGATGGCTTTGTCGAACTGTTGCTCCCGCAAATACAGCGCGCCCATCATCTCGTGAGGGTGCTCGTCGCGCGGCAACCGCTGAGCAGCCGCCTGGAAACGTTCCAGCGCCTTGGCATCCTGGTGGACGGCGCGGAACCGCTCGCCTTCCCGGAGGAGCCGCGTGACATCCCGAGAGGCCGCGTAATGCTGCGCAGTGGAAGCCATCGCCAGGGCCACGACAATAACCGGCAGAACGATGATCGCTTGCGAAGGCTGCGTGTCGCTGAACTGTAACGTCGGATCATGCGCGGGGGGAGGAATGAGAGCCGCCAACACCATGCCTGTCAGCAATCCACCCAGGTGTCCCCAGTAGTCGATGCCTTTGATCCAAAAGCCCAAGATCAAGTTGAGCACGATAAAAGGGAGAATGCCTCTGCCCAGCACGCGGCCCCAACGGGGCGGGATGAGTTCGCGGTGCAAGTAGCCTGCTACCAGCATGGCCCCGGCGATCCCGAAAATGGCTCCGGAGGCGCCCGCCGCGATGTTCCGCGAGAGGCTCATGGACAGAGCCGAGCTGCCCATACCGGCGGCAACGTACAGCAGCGCAAAACGCCCATAACCGTAAACTCGCTCCAGGATGGGGCCGAGGATGAAGAGAGCGTAACTGTTGACGATGAGATGCAGCCAACCGATGTGTAGAAACATCGGCATGACCAGCCGCCAGTATTCTCCACGTCGAAAGTAGGGACTGAACGATGCCCCGAAATCCAGCAGCACTTCCGGGTTCGTCGAGCCCCCGGCAAAGGTCATGAGGAGAAAGACGACCACATTGATCCCCAGGATCACCAGGGTGAACACGGGAATATACCGCTTCTGGGTGGGCATCAGAAGCCGCTGATCATCGGGAATCGGTATGGGGGTGCTCGACATAGGGGCTGGGGGCTAGGGACGGGGGGCTAGGGAAGAACAAATCCCTAAGATGCCCCCGCCGCTCCCGCCTTGTGGCCTGAACCCTGAATCCTGAATTCTGAGTCCTCTCCGCCGCTTGCTACTACTTCATAATACCGCTCGCCCGCGCAACTGCGGCACAGGAGGCGGTCTCCCACCCGGCGCTCTCGCCCGTCGTTAACGCCTTCGCCGCATTGCGCGCAGGCGACGCGAGAGTGGGGGCGCCCCGGCAAGTCCTCTGGCTTCAATTTCACTCGAACCGCCTGGAGGTCAAAAAGGTCATGGCTCTCCATCGCCTTGTACGCCGCAAGCTGTGCCTGGTGGGCGTCCGCCACGTCCGGAAACATGGCCTTGGCTTTAGCGCGCGCGTCGTCACGAGCCGCCACCCGCACCGCCCGGCCCGTTTCGAGGTCCACGAAGGTCGCTGCTACCTTGCCATAGTCGAGGAACTTGAGTGAGCGCTTCCCTAAGCGACATCCAGTGACCACGCTCACGGCGTCCGTGGCGCAGCGGTCGATTTCAACAAAAGTCAACAGGCGCTTGCGATCTTTGACCGGATCATCTATCCCGATCGAGCGCAGCCCCAGCATCGCCATCCGGATGCCCAGAACCTGGCCCGGACACATGTGCCCGTGGCTCTGGGCCGCTAAGGTGATATACTCTTCCAGAGTTTTCATCCCCGCTGCCATTGTGGTGCGGACCACCAGCTTCGGGGTCCGTGCCTTTTCCTTGAACCCGTTGACAAGCTGACAACCTCGCCCGGACCTGCACGGGGGCGTTCAAATCCCGCCCCGTTACTTTCTGATCCTAGCCTTTATTATACCACCGGGAGGTAGTTGCCCAGATTCACGGGGGACTCCTTACTCTGTCATTCCGAGCGCAGCGAGGAATCCCGCTCTGCGTTCAGGCAGACTGCGCACAAAAGAATCAGAGCAAGATTCCTCTCCGTCGGCTGACGGATCGGAATGACAGAGTGGGGTGAAGTTCCA
>Ga0187782_10002482_pt1 | contig 13578 bp, 13 predicted proteins | sample 0715_SJ02_MP15_2_FD_132454 | JGI IMG/M metagenome (GOLD analysis project Ga0187782, IMG submission 132454) | Tropical peat soil microbial communities from peatlands in Department of Meta, Colombia - 0715_SJ02_MP15_20_MG | ecosystem: Environmental > Terrestrial > Soil > Wetlands > Peat | place...
CTTGCCCGCGACACCCACACTCCTGCCCGTGCAGTTCACGGAAGGCCAGCAACCTGTGCTGTCGAGAGGCGGGAGATGGTTGGCTGTCCTGCGTGAACGAAATGGGCAGAGCGAAGTGTGGCTGTTTGACCTCGAAGAAAACGAGGCTCCGCGCCTGATGCTCGGACGCGAATTCAACCCTCTCGAAGTCACGGTTTTGCAGGGAGGAGATTTGATTGCTTCCGCCGGCAAGGTGAGTGAGCCGCACTTGGTCTTCGTCGACCGCGGAATGGGTTCGGTAGAACAGCTAAAGGGAGTCAAAGGGCCGGCCCGGTATCCGAGCATATCCCCAGACGGAAAGCATCTGGCGTATGGCCGTCGAACGTTCGGAGCATGGCGGCTCTATGTCCGCGACCTGACTACCGGCGCGGAAGAAGGACTGTCGCATGGTGATTGCAACGCGACTTCTCCGTCATGGGCCGATTCAAAAACCATCTTGTACGCGACCGATTGCGGGAGGGGCCTGGGCATGACGGCAATCGCTTCGGTTGCCGTTGGAGATGAGTTTCATTCGACCACGCAGTGACAACGAACAATACGTATCAGCGCACCGAGGAGCTCCAGGGAGAACGATGCGAAGATGAACGGAACAATCTATCCAACACGTCAGATTTCAGAAATCCGGCTGACTATGGGCTGGGCGTGGGCCCGCCGATGGTTGCCCGCCGTGGCTGCGTGTGCAAGCGTCGCGCTCGTTTTGGCAGCCGCACGATGGGCCAAGGACCCGAGCCTGAACCTGCTGGCCGCCGGCGGATCTCTTGTATGTTTTTATGCATTGGGCTACTCCGTCAGGAAATACCAGCAGCCATTTTCACCATCCTTGAGGCACCTGAAGAGGCATCAATACGGGGATGTCTGGAACTCTCTTGCGGCGACACCTGAGCTTGCGGGTCAGTCCGCAGCCGGGGAGCACGAGGAATCCGAGCTTCGCCGTTCGGTTCAGAGCACCATCCGGAATCTGCGGGAACTCGCGTCCATTTCTCCGAACGATGAAGTGCTTGAAATCGGATGTGGTATTGGTCGAGTCGGCCGGGAACTGGTGCCACACTGCCGGAACTGGACTGGTTCCGACATCTCCGAAAAGATGCTCTCGCATGCAGCAAGGCGTCTCGAGGGTGTGGAGAATACCCGTTTGGTTCTCTTGCGGGGCGGAAGTTTGAGCGAATTCCCGTCGAAATCCTTCGATGTTGTGTTTGCGACCAACATGTTGGGGCACCTGGACGAAATTGACCGATGGACCTATGTCGAGGAGGCATTCCGTGTCCTACGTCCTGGCGGCCGGATCTTTCTCGACAACATTGATCTGGAATCGGACCGGGGATGGATCATGTTCGTCAAAGATGCAGAAAGACTGCGGTCTGTGGAGCGCCCGCCGTATATGCCGCGATTTTCGACTTCGAGCGAGTTTGTCGCCTACCTATCGCACGCGGGGTTTGAGACGATTGCGGTGCATCGGAGGCCGCCTTTGTTCATAGTGACTGCAAAAAAAGCAGGCTGAAGTTCTCTCCGAGAAATAAAGGCCAGCATGACTGAACCTCACAGAGCAGCCACGAACTCGGAATGGATACGGCGCGAAGACTTGTGCTCCATCTCGGTTACCCTTGGAGTAGGGTCTGCCCCGTATCAACAAGACCTTCCGAATGCCCTGTTGCAGGCGGGCATGCTCGAGCGACTGTTTCGCTTTGGACCGGGCCTCGAGGTATTCGAGCCGGACGGAGACCATTCGCTCCGACTTCTTCACAGATATGATTCCTATCGAGCCTCGAATCGAGTCCTTTGGGGAATATGGAATCGGTTGCCGGGAATTGGGAGACGGCGTCACCCCATTGTCGCGAGCTGTTGGCTGGCGGACAAGCTGATGTCCAAATGGACGACAGGGAGCAGCATCTTTCACAGCTGGACTTCTGTCAGCCTCTCGAGCTTGCGAGCGGTAAGGAACCGAGCCACGACACTCATCGAGAACCCGATGGTCCACCCCCTGCGATGGCAACGCGAGGTGTTGACCGAATGCAGGAGGTTCGGCATTCGGCCCGAAAACTGCGACACTGTGCTGCCTTCACTCCTGCTGAAACGTCGTGAACTTGAATACCAGGCATGCGACCACATCATCGTGCCCTCGACAGCTGCGGAGAAAAGCTTCGAGGAATATGGGTATGGGACCAAGGCGATACGAGTTCTGCCAGGAATCGACCACGAGCTGTTCCGCCCTCCACTCGAGAAAAAAGAATCTCCCATCTTTCGTGTGTGCTATGTGGGCCGCGTCGAATTGGCCAAAGGAGTTGTGTATTTGTTAGAGGCCTGGAAGCGCCTCCAATTGCCGGATGCCGAACTCCTTCTGGTCGGGGAGATCCGCCCGGAGATTCGCTCCATCCTGAGTCGCTACCGGGGAAGCAACGTTCGCCTGGCAGGATGTGTGCCACTGAGTGAGGTGGTAAGACATTATCAGGAGTCGAGCCTGTTCGTGTTTCCGTCGGTTCATGAAGGAATGGCGCTGGTGCTGCTCGAGGCTATGGCCTGTGGTTTGCCCGTCATAGCGACCACGACATCAGGTGCGAGTGACTGCATCACGGAAGGCGAAGAAGGGTTCCTGGTCGCACCCCGTGACATAACGATAATGGCGGAGGCTATCTGGTGGTGTTATCAGCACCGGAGCGAACTCCTCGAGATGGGTAGAGCGACAAGGCGAAAGGTGGAGTGCCAGTTTACACTCCAGCATTATGTCCAAAGGCAGATGGCGGTTTATCGCTCGGTACTCCGAGCCTAGGTACAACTCAAAGGATGTGAGTCTCAAACTACGCTGCCGGCCGCAGACAGGAACAACCGGCTTAGTCGTGCTGCAAAAATTGCCAGCGATGAAGTCTCACAGTAGGTCACCCGATGCAAGGCTAGGGGATTCGTCTCCCTTGTGTTCAAGCCGGGAAGGGAAGTCACAGCGGAACGATAATGGAGCGCAGCGAGTTGAGTGCAAGTGTCGTCGTTGAAGGAGTCCTGTGATCCGAACGGATATGAGAAGTCCGGTACCGGCCGCTGCAACTCGGTTTCAAGAACCTGGCGGGAATCGCGCAATTCACGCAAAAGATCGTGCGGGCTCACTCTACTGAGCACGGGGTGACTTACGGTATGTGAACCGAAGGAGATGCCGGCGGACTGCATCTGACGGATCTGATCCCAATTCAACATACGATTCATGATGGGACCCCGCGGCAGGGGAAAGAGCCTTTGCAAAAAATCGCAGCGCTCCCGCCGCTCGGTATCCGCGAGCGCGCGGAGAGTGAAGATGTATCGTGCCGCTGCGACCAGGCGCTGCTTCGGTGTTTCGAGGTCTGTTGCCCCGGGCAGCCCAAGTTCCTTCATCAGCCTGTCGGCGGGCGCAATCTGAAACGCGACGAATATCCGGTCATACCAGGGGATCTCACCCGATTGGATCGCTCCAGCAACCAGGTAGATTGTTGCGGGAACCTCGTATTTTCGGAGCACCGGGAAGGCTTCCGAGTACAAGTCTGCGTAACCATCGTCGAATGTGATGACGATGCCAGGTTTGTCGCTTTTTGCAGACTCCCTCTGTTCGAGGAGTTCCTCGAGAGAGAGAATCCGATAGTGCTTTCGAAGATACGCAATCTGTTTTTCGAATACCCTCCGCGGGAGTCCCGAATATAAAGGCACTCCGTGTATTCCAATGCGGTGATAGCACAAGATGGCGAAGCGAGGGCCAGAAACCCCCTCATTGCGTCTGTGGAAGGCGCCGGGGAAGCGCCACCTGCGGGCTACGATCTCGGCGGCACGAATGCAGCCCGATTGGAACAAAGCCTGGGCAATGGCTCTACCGAACGCCGATTCGTTGGCTAGTTCCGGCAGTTCCCTCGGCGGTTCCCAGGAAAGTAACGATCCACCTGGCTCCAATTCCACTACCGAGCCATTGTTTTGCGCTGCTTCTTGTCTCATCTCGTATTTTCGAGCAAGAAATTACCCAAATCCGGATTCAGGACAAGAGTCTAACAGGTCAGAGACTAGCCGCACCGCAAGGGTGAAGAAATGACATGCGCGTGACATGTGAATGACATAAGCAGAGTTCGCCCCCGCTAGGTTAGATACAGGATCGTCCGGCACCGGTCTGATGTTGGCCAGGGTGCGATGGTTCCTGAGGAAACGTAACAGAAAAATGCTTCGGCAAGGGTTACGAATGGGCTTTTCAAAATTCCTGTCCCGATGTTTCCTTGCGGTCGTTCCGGTTCTCTTTGGTGCAAGTCAACTGTATGCGCAATCGGAAGTCCCAATCTTGTCTGGTGGAATGGGGATACTACGCGAAACGGATGGAGGCGCTACTTTTTTTCAACCCATTATCACACCGGTTCTCGCGGTCCCAATCGGCGATCGCTGGCTTATCGAAACAAGGGCCGACTTGCGCGGATTCTACTCCAGGGAAGACGGCACCTCAGGTCCGTATGAAGGTCAGTTCTTCAGCACGCTCGAGTACGCCCAGGTCGATTACAACGCTACCTCCTGGTTGACCATCACCGGCGGACGTTTTCTGACGCCGTTCAATATGTACAACGAGCGATTGACCCCAATCTGGATTCAAAATCTTCAGGACGCGCCCTTTATCTACTCCATTGGAAACTCGGGCACAGCGGCCAACCTTGGCGGCATGGCACGTGGTGCTGGGACCATTCGGCCCGATCTCAACTTTCTTTACACGGTGTATTTCTCCGCCGCCAGTAACGTGTCCAACTTCGAGTCGGAAAGGCAGTTCGGTGGGCGTTGGGGAGTTTTCCTGCCACAAAAGCGGTTGGAAGTGGGCGCTTCCTACCAGCGCTTGTTGCAAGGTCAGCATATGAATAGTGAGGGTGCGTACGTATCTTGGCAGCCCTATAGAGCGCCTCTGGACCTGAAGGCAGAATACGCACACGCCCCTGACGGACAAGGTTACTGGATCGAGGCGGCGTATCGGTTATCACAGTTTGGAGGGGCGTATTCACTCTTGGGGCGATTGGCGCCGGTGGTGCGAGTGGAGCAATTCTTTCGTCTCCAGGCAGAACCCGGTGATGGCTTGCCTGGAAGGAATGCCGAGCGTGTGGATTTTGGTTTGAACTACTACTTGCCTCACGCCGTGCGTCTGAATGCCAGCTATGCGCGGCAACTCGAACACGGCGCGAACATGAACGTCTGGAATCTGGGAATCACCTACCGGTTCCTATTCCCCATGCCATTCTGGCCGAAAGGTGGAAATGGATGAAATTGCGAACCAATCTGTATGCTCTGGCCCTGCTTCTACTTTCGTGTGTCGCCGCAGTCAATTCAGCCAGACCTCAGCAAGGGAAGAACCTCAAACAAGGGGCAGCGATCAAGGATAAAGAAGACGATGCTGCAGAGGGAGCAAGGCGCTTTGCTGCAAACTGTGGCCGTTGCCACCAGGCACCGGAAGACATATCCGCATCCGAGGCGAAGGCGGTGGTCCGCCACATGCGCGTAAGGGCCATGCTCACGGGAGAGGACGAAAGGCTCATTCTCAAATTCATTGCACCTTGATTTCTCGCCACTTCCAAAAAGATGGGTTCTGAACGCTCGCAGCAGGATCCCCGCATTCTTCTATTATTCCAACGGTCCCACCACATCGTACGGCCGCATCATCTCGTTGTCTTCGTGCTCCAAAAGGTGACAGTGCCACACATACCTTCCCGTGTATCCCGAAAACTTTGTGATGATTCGCGTCACCATACCCGGAAACGCCTGTACCGTATCCTTCCAGCCCGCCTCGTTTGATGCCGGTGGCGTCCGCGCCCCGATAAATCGAATCGTCCCGCCCTTGTAATACTCCTCCGCCTCAAACGCCTGCCGGTCTAAGATCTGGAATCGCACCATGTGCAAATGAATCGGGTGTGTATCGTCGGTGAAATTCAGCAGGCTCCAAATCTCTACGGAATCCAGCTTCGGCTTTTCCGTCACCGCCATGTTCCAATGCGCGTTATTTAGCAGCATCGTCATGGGGTTTCCCGCCATGTCGTCTTTTTCCCCCAGTGTCAGAATCCGGTTCTCCACGGAAGTGCTCTCCGGTGTCTTCTCCACCGGCCGCAGACTCTTCGGCAGGGAACTCGTATCCGGCACGCCCCTTTTGGCCACACGGAATTGCATCATCGTTAGCGCATCGCCTTGCAGCACAATCCGTTCAGCCTCGTGCCCGCTGAAGTCCAGCACGAGATCCATCCGCTCTCCCGGTGCCACGGTCAGACGCTTCAGATTCACGGGAGCGGGTAACAGCCCCAAATCTGTGCCAATCTGCACGAACTCCTGCCCGTTCGACAGCGCCAGGTGGAACATTCTTCCGTTCGAGGCGTTCAGCAGGCGGAACCTGTATTTTCTCGCCTGCACTTCCAGGTACGGAAATAGCTTCCCATTCACCAGCACTGCGTCGCAAAACAGGTCTGGAATCCATGGCGAATCCGGGTCGGGTGAAACGGGGTAGTACAGCTGGTGCATCGTGTCGAACGAACGATCGCACAGCGTCAGCGGAATCTCATACCGTTCCTTCGGAAGATTCAAGCCGTCCTCAAACGCGTCACGCACAAAATAATTTCCAATCAGCCCGGCATATACGTTCAGCCGTGTAATGCCCAGCGCATGGTCGTGATACCACAGCCCCGCTGCGTCCTGCCGGTTCGGATAGAAATACGTTGCCGACTTTCCCGGCACATACCAATCTTCCGGATAGCCATCGCTCTTGGCCGGCACTCTTCCGCCATGCAGATGCGTCACCACGCGCACCTGTGGCTTGTCCTTCTCCGCTCCGTGCACCTTGGTATCAATCGGCAAAAAATGGCTCGCGGGCAATTCGTTGGCCCATTCCACCAGCATTCCCGCGCCGCTGCGCGCTTCGAGAGTAGGCCCCGGAAAGTTTTCGCGGTAACCCCACATCTGCGTGGGATTCATGTCCCGGTGAACCTTGTAGCTCAACGGCCGCATGGCGATGCGGTAATACGGCAGCATCTCCTTTCTATCTTCAGGATTCGGCCGCTTGCCGCTGGCCTTCGCCAGCGGCGGGATCGGCAACGCATCGACAAATTTTTCCAGCTTGTCTGGCACCAACAAAGGCCGCACGATGATTCCCTTGCGCCGGGGATTGTTCTGGTCCTGCCTGGCGGCCAACCCGGCCACCAGCCACCCTGAGTTCCGCAAAAACTGACGCCGAGTCCACTCAGTCTTTTCCACTTTCCGCCGTCTCCCGTTGACCGTTGCAGATCTCTTCCAAAAACAAGGAGGCATATGGGTCATCCCACATGCCTCCCAGTTAGCCTTAATTAAAGCAGATGCTTGTCGTGAAGACGGCTAACTAGTCTTCGTTGCAGGTCACGACTTCGCCCGTGCCCGGGTCCAGGATCAACTGCGAGTTGTACCGGAAGTGGTCGAAGTCAAACATGTAGTCGATTGGTCCGGAAACGGAGTCAAATGATCCATCGATGCGCTGGCTTTGCAGCCAGTTGTCCTCGATGAAGCGCAGAACCGAGCTCTGGTCCGTTAGGCTGTGGTCCACGAAGTTTTTCTTCGCGAACCCGGAAATGACCAGCAACGGCAGGCGCGGGCCAAAACCGCAGCGTCCCTGCGCGTGCGGATTGCCGTTCGGTCCGCCCAGCGCCAGGCTGCCGTTGCCGCAGCTACCCAAGCCGGTAAGCGTGTCCGCGGGGCTCGCGGACTGGTTGACGATCGGGCTCATCTGGTGGTCGTACCAACCGTCGGAGTCGTCATACGCGATGATCACCGCGGTGCTGTACCACTCGTCCGAGTTCTGCAGCATGTTGATCAGGTTCACAACGAAGGTCTGCTCGTCGAGCGGATCGGAATACCCGGCGTGGCCATCCTGGATCGCGGGAGCCTTGATAAAGCTGACCGCGGGAATGTTGTGCGTCTTGATCGCCTGGTAGAAGTCATTGATGTCGTAGTTGTGGTTCGCCGGGCCGTTGTTCCCGATTTCCGCGGCGTTCGCCGGACGGGTGTGCATCGGGTTTGCAGTCGAAGCCCAGTATTGGAAGAAGGCATGATGCGGAATATAGTCGGCCGTCGTACCCGCAAGGCCGGTCGAGCTGCGGCTGCAACCCGTCGTGCCGTTGGAGTTCATCGTAGCCAGGTCAAAGCCCCCCATGAAGGAGCCCCAGCTTACCCCCGCCTGATTCAGCAGGTCGCCGATGTTCTTGCCGCTCAACTGCGCTTGGTTGCGGTTCGGATTGGCACAGGCGTCGCCTATCGGGTCCGGATCGTTCACGACCGTCAAGGTCGGATTGCCGTTGCCGTCAGGTCCGCCATCGGTCTCGAAGCTGCTTGAGGGGTTTAGCACTTCAGACACTCCGTTCGTCTGGCCGGACACCAGATTAATCAATCCAACTGTGGATGGCCCAAACGTAGACCCATAGGAGTTGTCGCTCAATGCAAAGTGCTGCGCGTAGTTCCAAAACGCCGTCACCGTATTGCCGTCGAAATAACCCAGATTCAGTCCATTGGTGCTCAGGACCATCGGAGGCGCATTGGGCGGTGGTCCAGCTGAGCCCACGTGCAGTGGGAAAAGGTCCATCAGGCCCATGTGAAACGCAGACTGTTCTGGCCCGTAGGCGTGGTTTTGGTCGGACGTGACCGCCTGGGACCTGCTCAAGCGGAAGGGGTTGGTTGCGCCTTTCCCGTTGGCAGCATTCAGGTTGGGGTTGTTCACGAGCAGCGCTGGGCCGTAGCCGTTCACGGTTGGAGTGTTGCTTTTCGCATTGAACTGGGGCTCGCCTTGTAGATTCTGAGCGCTCGGGTAGGTTCCGAAGTAATGGTCAAACGAAATATTTTCTTGGAAGATGACCACCAAATGCTTGATCGGCGTGGCTGTGTCGCCACGGCTGTTATCGTTGCCAAACACCGGACCTGCCGGCGTGAGGGTGATGGCGATGGCAGCAGCTATCGCAAGCGCCCTTGTGATGCGATGGTGCATGTTGTCGTTTCTCCTTTTTTCGGGGGTGCTGCTAGTTGCTCGCAAGTGATCGCGGATCCGAGGCCTCCGGCTGGCGCCACATGCAGGACACAACCTCGCATGTTCTAGCGGAGCTTTGTGAGTTTCTGATGAATGTCGTATCAATAGTTCAAGTCCCCCGCGGTACCAGATGGTTGGAATCGAGGTACAAGAGCGCATTCCATTTGAAATCTGATTCGCGAACGAAAAGACCGCAAGGGTGTAGAAATGACATGGACGAGACAAGTGAATGACATAACCGGAGTTCGCCCTCGCTAGGTTAGATACAGGAATCATCGGGTCTGATGTTGGACTGGGGTGCCGTGGTTCCTGCGGAAACTGAATGAAAATGATTCGGCAAGGGTTACAAATGGGCTCTCTCCAAATTTCCTGTCTCGATGTTTCCTTGCAATCGCCGCCGGAGGACATATCCACTTCGGAGAAGAAGGCTGTGGTTCCCACATGCGGGTAAGGGCGATGTTCACCGGAGAAAATGAAAGGTTCATCCAAGTCTATTGCACCTTAATTTTCATGACTTAAAGAGAAGGAGCTTCTCCCGATGGTGCGATTGGCCTACAAGCGTGCGGTTCTGGCCGCTCTCGAAGCCACTCCGGATTTCTCCCAACTAGAGGTGTTTCAGAGGGTAGGGGAGGCGGATCGATCAAGGATACTCAAATGGCTCGATCAGAGTGGACTTGGGTTGTATCTCCTGTTCCAGTTACGCGAGGCTTCAGCGGAGAGCCGCCTTCCACCCCATTTCCTTGAGGCATTGGAACAACGTCTCGAGGCAAACCGGGCCCGAACCGCCGAGTACCTTCAGGACTTCCGAATCATCTGTAAGACGTTGACGGAAGGCAACGTCCGCTTTGTGGCCCTCAAAGGCTTCACGCTCGTGCCGGATTTTTGTCCCCGGTTTGAGCTTCGCCACCAGGCAGATATCGACCTCTGGGTTCAGCGCGACTGCCTCGAGAATGCCATTTCTCAATTGGCCCGGTGCGGATTCACGCCCCGATCGAACGCCGGGGGCCACCACATATCCATGGCAGGGCGTGGAGAAGAACGCGTGTCCCTGAACGAGTCCATTTACAGACCTGGCCGCTTCCGAAGACTGGAGTTACATGTTTCCTTGCTCGAGCTCATCCCAGTCAACATGCAATATCCCGGTGGGCAGTGGCAGCGCGCCAGACGACATGTCTTTGGGGATACTTCCTTCTTCTCTCTGGCGCCTGCAGACATGTTTATATATCAGGTTTACCATGCGTTTAAACATCTCTTCTCTTATTGGGCTCGCCCTTCATGGTTGTACGAGATAGCCCATTTTCTCAACTCAACTCACGCGTGCTACACATTGTGGAGCGATGTGTGCAATTCCATCGGGGAGAACGCCACCCTGCGGGACGGTATCGGATTAATCGTCGATCTTGTTGGAAATCTCTTCTCGCCACGCGTATCTCCGATCCTCGCGGCTCATTGCTTGCGGGGTTTACCGCGGGAAATCATCCTGTGGAACCGTTATTTCGGTGAGCGGGTCGCTCTCTCGACTCCCTTGGGGAATAAGGTCGCACTCTTGATCCAAAAGAGCTTCATCAAGGACCCAGCCGCTTGGTCGAAGCATTTTTGGCAGAGGTTGTTCCCACTGCGATCAGCGCAATCAGATCTTGTCTTGACGGAAATTTGCGGAAAACCTCTGGCTCCGACCCTCACAGATCGCTGGAACCAATTGCGGTTTACGCTCCAAAAGGCCAGATTCCATGGGACGTTTCTCTTTGCTTATCCAGTTCACGCCCTCCGCTGGCGATTCCTGAGAACTTTGAGCGGTCTGCGATGAGTCGATCTAGCCTGTCACCTACCTTGATCCGCAACGCTTTTCGAATCTTCCCCGAAATGGTCGGTGACCAGCAGGGACAGACGTGGAATGCGGCATCACATTCTCCTTGCCAATGTGCTAAGGGCCACAAGAAGGGAGGTGATAGCGCTTACCAATCGATGCGTATGAGGCCAGGGACGAGATCGAAGTGTCGGTCCCGGCTCAGCAGGGGAAGCGAGTGCTGGTGGCAGAGGGCGGCAATCCAAAGATCGTTCGTAGGAATGGGCTTGCCTCTCTTCTTCAGTTCGAGACCGATAACCGCATAGGAACAAGTTGTCTCATCGTTGATGTCGAGCACAGTGACAGAAGAGATCCATTCCTGGAGCCAGTTTTCATAACTGGCCCGGTGGCGGGATTGCGCGATGCCAAGACGGTATTCGCCTAGAACGATGACGGGAACGGCGAGGTGTTCGGCGCGGGCAACGACTTTGAGTGCGGAAGGATCATGCTCGGCAGCAGCGGATAACGCGTTGGTGTCGAGGATCAACGCCACATCTCCGAGTCGATCTTCTCGGAGTCTTCTTCAATGAGACGACTAATGCGGGCGGTCTCCTTGCGCAAATGCTTCAGCTTGCCCATATGCCTGACCCAGGGCTTCTCCGAACTCTTGGCGTCGGAAGCGAGCTTATCCTTAACTGCTTCCGTGACATATTCGCGGAGAGCGATCCCGCGCTCGGCCGCCCTGGACTTGGCGCGCCGAAAGATGGCATCAGGAATCTCTAGAGTGGTCTTCACAAAAGTAATGCTCCCATATTTATGGGAGTAAGTCAATGGGACCCTCTCCGCAAACTGGCAATTCACATCGCTTTCTCTGTGGGTTTTCTCGGAGTTGGGTTAGCAGGGCCGGGACCAAGGGAAGTCTCAAGGGCATTCACGCATTTCGTCAGCCCAGAGAGGGGAGTATTTCGTTAATAGACGGAGGAGCGAGCTAGTTCGAACCACGAAAAAGATAATCGGCCGAGAGGTGCTCAAGCTCTCTCTTCCGCGCAAGGTCAAGAACCACAGCACTCCCGGCCGACCGTGAGATCATAGGAAAACAATCGAGTGGAGTTGTCATGACAAAGTCAACGGAGCGCATTTTAATTGTCTTCCTGCCCTCGGTATGAGTGCTCACTCCATCCGACGATGAGCGTGCTTTCTCGCCGTCCTTTCCGAATAGCAAATCGATTCGTGCTGGCGAACGCTGTTGTTCGCACTCTCTAAGAGCCTGCCTCATACGAAGCCCGTCCGTCCTTAAATCAAGGCTTCGATTCGACTCCAGAGCATGAAGGTGACCTCGGTTTGACTTCTCGATGACAACTAGGGACGCAGAAGAAGGTACTCTGCGAAATGTCGCATGTTTTTTCGATAGCTATGCTCTGTTTTCTGATGACTGCAAAAGGCTGGAGCCGCCACAAGTATAGAACTGAAAGGGAATTGCTCAGTAAAGCGAGCGTTCATCGCGTTGCTCCGTGAAACCAATCCCCACAAGGACTGAGGAAGTAGAACAATGAACATCAAATTCCTGATGAGAACACTCCTACTCTGCGGGGCTGCCTTCTCTCTTCTTGCCGCAGATCAGGGTCCACGAACGATTACGATCATTGCGCAGCGATTTTCTTTCAGCCCCAATGAAATCACCCTGAAGAAGGGGGAAGAAGTCACATTGGCGATTCAATCGAAGGACGTCACCCACGGGCTGGTCATCAAGGACCTGGGTATCCGGGCGTCCGACGTCAAGAAAGGGCAAAACACCGAAGTGAAGTTCACGCCGGAAACGGTGGGCACATTCGAAGGAAAATGCGCTCATTTCTGCGGATCTGGGCATGGCTCGATGACGTTGACCGTTCATGTGATTGAGTGAATTTATGCGGAAACCGTCGGCAGCTTTGATTCTTGGCACCGCGGCCATCCTGTCCGGGTGCCGCGCCACTCCTCCCGGCAAATGGGAAACCCTGACGATCACCAAGATAAAGCACTCGCTGACAGTTCGCGATAAAGGTGTAGCCAATCCCCTTCTGCCAACCGCGGAAAACATGGAGAACGGTCGAATCGCATTCTCCCACTACTGTGTGGCCTGTCATGGCCTGGATGGGCAAAATACCGGCGTACCCTTCGCAGACCGCTTGTCCCCACCTGTTCCTCTGCTGAACTCGCCGCAGGTGCAATCTTATACGGACGGGCAGCTTCACTGGATTCTTGTAAATGGCGTCGCCCCATCCGGCATGCCCGCTTCGAAGCAGATTCTGACAGACGACGAACTCTGGTCTATTGTTGTTTATATTCGTCATTTGCCGCCGGCAGGCAGCTTGGGTGAACCCGCAATGTACTCTGGCGACGACTCTTCTGAGCCTTGTCAAACGCCATCGGATAAAGGCCGATAGTTCAGCGAGCAGACACATCTTTTGCAGACCGGGTTGTTGACGATATCGAGTCTCTTCCGGAAATTCCGCCCCGTGTCGCCGTTGATGACCGCTTCCAGTGTGGTGCCACGCAGATTCCCCATCGACGGATGAAAGAAGCAGGGACGGACGCTGCCATCGGCTTCCATTACGGCCGAAACCCAGGGGGCATTACATGCAGGCGATTGCGGCTCTTCCAGGCCTAATTGCGCCCTGAAATGGCCCACAATCTTTCGCAGTTTCTCCGGTGACTCCACGATAAAGTTTCTGCCAAATTCGTTTTTCTCATCCCGAATCAGCGTTTCAATCTCTTTTTC
>Ga0187782_10002483_pt1 | contig 13571 bp, 9 predicted proteins | sample 0715_SJ02_MP15_2_FD_132454 | JGI IMG/M metagenome (GOLD analysis project Ga0187782, IMG submission 132454) | Tropical peat soil microbial communities from peatlands in Department of Meta, Colombia - 0715_SJ02_MP15_20_MG | ecosystem: Environmental > Terrestrial > Soil > Wetlands > Peat | place...
CACACACAAATCGACACGCTGGTGCGCTGGCATCGCATGCGCGGTTACCGCACGCTGTGGCTGCCCGGCATGGACCACGCCGGAATCGCGACGCAATTCGTTGTCGAGCGCATGCTGGCGAAGGAAGGGATCAAACGCCAGGATTTGGGACGCGAAGAGTTCGAACGGCGCGTCTGGAAGTGGAAGGAAGAAAGCGGCGGAGTCATCAAGGGGCAGATGATTCGCCTCGGCGCGTCCTGCGATTGGACGCGCGAGCGCTTCACGCTCGAGCCGGCGCTGTACCGCGCGGTTTTGCACGCGTTTCTGCGGCTCTACGGCGAAGGCCTGATTTATCGCGGGCGCTACATGGTGAACTGGTGCCCGCGCTGCCAGACGGCCATCAGCGATCTGGAAGTCGTGCATCACGAGCGCACCGGAGAAATCTGGAACATCCGCTATCCCCTGATTTACAACGGACGCCCGAGCGCCACGGAGTTTCTCGTTGTAGCCACCACGCGGCCCGAGACCATGCTTGGCGATACCGCGGTCGCGGTGCATCCGGACGACGAGCGCTACCAGGATTACGTCGGCAGAAAAGTGCTGTTGCCGCTGATGAATCGCGAGATTCCCGTCATCGCCGACACTTATGTTGACCGCGAATTCGGCACTGGCGTGGTCAAAATTACTCCGGCCCACGACCCCAACGACTTCGAGATCGGCAAACGCCACAACCTGCCGGAGATCGACGTCATGACCGATACCGGCATTATGAGCGAAGCGGCTGGGAAATTTGCGGGAATCGAACGCTTCGCGGCGCGCGCTCGCATCGTGAACGAGTTGCGGGAACTCGGCCTCATCGAGTCCGTCAAAGAGCACATCCATGCTGTCGGGACATGTGACCGTTGCAAGTCGTTGGTCGAGCCCCGCATTTCTACGCAGTGGTTCATGAAAATGAAGCCGCTGGCGGAACCGGCGAAGCAGGTTGTGCGCGACAACCTGATCGAGGTGGTTCCCGAAAACCAGCGGACGATTCTGCTGAACTGGCTCGATAACATTCGCGACTGGTGCATCTCGCGGCAGCTCTGGTGGGGTCACCGCATCCCGATATGGCACTGCGCCGATTGCAAGGAGATGGTGCCGGCGCTCGATTCGCGAGTGGAAATCGTGGAGGGTCACGCGCGCGCGGCGAGCGTGCCGAAGACGTGTCCGAAGTGCGGGAGTTCGAAGCTGACGCAGGATACCGACGTGCTGGACACCTGGTTCAGCTCCGCATTGTGGCCGTTCTCGACGCTTGGCTGGCCGGACGACACCAAAGACCTGCGCGAGTTTTATCCCACAAGCCTGCTTATCAGCGGCTACGACATTCTGTTTTTCTGGGACTCGCGGATGATCATGATGGGCCTGCATCTGACGCGCGATAAGTCACGCCCTGATTTGCGTGACGCGATTCCCTTCCGGCAGCTTTATCTGCACTCTTTGGTGCGCACGGCCGAAGGCCAGAAAATGTCCAAGACCAAGGGCACCGGCGTCGATCCACTGCAGCTTACGCAGGAATACGGCACCGACGCGCTGCGCTACATGCTCGTGAGCATGGCAGCTCCGGGGACCGATATTGCCATGTCTCTGGATCGCCTGGGCGGCGCCAAGGCGTTCGCTAACAAGATTTGGAACGCCGCGCGGTTTTTGTTCGTGAACCTGGACAAGTTTGAGCAGGGCGGCAGTTCGATCCAAGAATTGGCTGCGCCCTCAGTGCGCGAACATGCTCCCTATGCATATAAGGGCATTGTGCCGCTGGTGGATCGTTGGCTTTTTGCTCGGCTGGCAAGCACGGTGAAAACCGTGAACGAGGCGCTGGAGACATTCCGGTTTCACGAAGCCGCGCAGGAGGTCTACCAGTTTTTCTGGGGAGATTTCTGCGACTGGTATATCGAATGGGTCAAGCCGGACCTGCAGAATGCCGACCGCGGGCGGGCTGCGGTGGCGTGGAAGAATCTTTTTGCGGGATTTGACGCTGCGCTGCGGCTGTTGCATCCGTTTATGCCATTTTTGACCGAGGAGTTGTGGCACCAACTGCCGCAGAGGGCTGGCGCAAAGTCCATCGCGCTGGATGCCTATCCTGAAGCGCGGGAAGGCTGGGCCAATGCGGGTGCGGTGGCGGAATTTGCCTTGTTGCAGGAGATTATCCAGACGCTGCGCACGATTCGCGCGGAAATGAAGATCGATCCCAAGAGAAAAGTGGCCGCGGAATTTTACAGCGCCGATAGCGGCACGCGAGCGCTCATCGAGTCAAACAAAGACGCCATCCTGCGGCTTTCGATCCTCTCCGAATTGCGTGTGTTGGCAGGCAAAGCACCCGAAGGCGGCGGGGGCATGCGCTCCACGGCACACTTCGACCTGCGCGTGCCGTATTCAGCCGACACCCTGGACGTGGCCGCAGAACGCGCGCGCCTGAAGAAAGAAATCGACGGTCTGCAAAAGGCCATTGCATCCAAAGAGAATCAGTTAGGCAACGACACCTTCCGCAGCAAAGCGCCCGCAAAAGTCATTCAGCAAATGGAAGCAGCGCTCGCCGCACAGCGCATCGAACTGCAAAAGCTGTCCGACCGTTTCGTGCAATTGCAGTAAGTGGATCGGGCGCTAGCACTAGCGAAGTCCCGGCGCTGCGTGCCCGAAGTAGAAAATACCCAGTCCCGTAAGCACTGCTAGAATGGTTCCTAATCCAAAGGAGCAGTAAAAGGCAGTAAGTGTCGGCTTGCCCGGTTTAGCAAATGCGGCGCACAATTTGTTCTCTTTCCAAAAGTATAGAATCCATAAGCTGATGGTGATTGTCATCAGAAGTGGAGAGGAAACCGTGGCCTTGTGCCGCGACAACTCGATTCTGTACTCCTCAACGCCTACCATCAATAATCCGCCGATAAGCCCAAACCAACACATAAACCAAAACCACGCTATAAGTTCTGTAACCTTTTCGAACCTGGTTGGCTCAAGACCAAATCCCCAGCAATGGCGACATTTGCCGGTTCCCGAACAGAACTGACAACCCCTTGTGGCGCCGTGGCACTCACTGCATCGTCCGCTGCCCGGCGGTTCACAGTGGGTGCATGTGGATTCAGTCGGCATACCTAAACAAGTCCATCATACTCCCGACGGCAGCTCAGATAGAGCATGCGCACGGCACGTTTTGACGGCCATCCGAAGCGCGTGTTAGCATTTGGTTTCACTGAGCGCACGGAATGGAATCCGTAAACTCTCCCGCCAATTCTGCTCCCCGGAAAACGCCGTTGAACGCGTTGCACCGCCGTCTTGGCGCCAAGATGGTCAATTTTGGCGGCTGGGACATGCCCGTCGAGTATCCACCGACCGGCGGCTTGATTGCCGAACATAAAGCCGTGCGCGGCAGCGTGGGACTGTTTGACGTCAGCCACATGGGCGACATACGCATCCTCACGGGTAGCAGCGGCTTTACGCCGCTACACAAGCCGGGCGCCGCGCTGGCCGCCGTGCAGCATCTCACCATGAACGACGCCTCGAAGCTGGCCATTGGCCAGGCACAATATTCGGCGATGCTGTATCCCGAAGGAACGTTCGTGGATGATGTAATCGTTCATCGCTTGGGCGAGGACGATTACCTGCTGGTGATTAACGCCGGGACACGCGAAAAAGATGTGAGTTGGGTGCGCAACAACACCGGGAATTATGATTGCATCGTAGAAGACCTGAGCGACGCGTTTACGCAATTGGCCATTCAGGGCCCGCGCGCCGTGGAACTCCTGAGCAAGTTAACCGATGCAAATCTGAGTGCGGTGAAGAACTACTGGTTCACGCACGGCACCGTTTGCGGGCTTGCAAATACCTTGATTGCGCGAACGGGCTACACCGGCGAGGACGGCTTCGAGATTTATGTCCCGAGCGACGTGCCGACCAGCGAGCGCGTCTGGAATGCCGTGATGCACGCCGGGAAAGAATATGGGATTCTGCCCTGTGGACTCGGAGCACGGAATACCCTGCGTCTGGAAGCCAAAATGGCGCTCTACGGTCACGAGATCAGCGAAACGATTAACGTCTGGGAGGCAGGCCTGGAGCGATACTGCAAAATGGAAAAGGGCGAGTTCCTGGGGCGCGCGGCATTGGAAGAAGCACGCGCCAAAGGCCTAAGCAGAACGCTTGTTGGCTTGGAAATGGTCGAACGCGGAATCGCGCGCGATGGGTACCGCTGCCTCAACGAAAGCGGCGAGCCGATTGGAGTGGTGACCAGTGGTTCGCCGTCGCCGACGCTTGGCAAAAACATCGCTTTGGCTTATGTTCCGCCATCTTATTCCGTGTTGGGAACGGCGGTGTACATCGAGATTCGCCAGCAGAAATGCAAGGCGCAAGTGGTGGCAACGCCGTTTTACAAACGACAGAGGAAAGCGAGCGCAACTTAGTGTCATGCTGAGGATCTCTGGTTTGTCATTCCGAGGACCGGTTTGCCTGCGTAAAGCAGGCAGGGCCGAGGAATCTGCTTTTTCTTTGTACGTCGCGGTACCAGCAGATCCCTCGCTTTGCTCGGGATGACAACAGCGGTTTTCTTCCGGCAGCACGGCAAGCAGATTAAGGCAGAATTTCAGTAAGGAGTGGCCGCATGGCATATCCACAGTATCGCTACACCAAAGATCACGAATGGATCGACGTACAGGGCGGCACCGCCAAGATCGGCATCACCGATTATGCGCAGCACGAATTGGGTGACGTCGTCTTTGTGGAGCTTCCGGCTGTAGGCACAAAGCTGGAACAAGGAAAGTCGTTCGGCTCCGTCGAATCCGTCAAGGCGGTCAGCGATATCTATGCGCCGACGACCGGCGAAGTCATCGAGACGAACACGGAGCTGCAAAACAAGCCGGAAACCATTAATAGCGATCCGCATGGCGCAGGCTGGCTCGTGAAGATCAAGCTGGCCAATCCCGCCGACGTCAACGCGCTCATGGACGCGGCGGCGTATGAAGCGTACATCGCGGACCAGAAGAAGGAAGCCTCAGCCTGATGCGCTATCTCCCGAAGAGCCCCGCCGAGCGGCAGGAAATGCTCGCCGCCATCGGCGTGAAGTCGATCGACGAACTGTTTTCTTCCATTCCCGATGCCTATCGCCTGAAGGAGCCGCTGCATCTGCCCGGCCCGATGTCCGAGGCCGAGGTAATTCAGTATTTCCAGGCGCGCGCGGCAGAAAATTCCAGTGGTTACACGAGTTTTTTGGGAGCTGGGATTTATTCGCACCTGCGCTCGGTTGTGACCGACGCCATTTTGCAACGCGGCGAATTTCTCACCTCGTACACGCCGTATCAGGCCGAAATCGCACAAGGCACGTTGCAGGCGATCTTTGAGTTCCAGACGCTGATGTGCCAACTGACCGGGCAGGAAGTCGCCAACGCCTCGATGTACGACGGCTCGACAGCAACCACCGAAGCGGTGCTCATGGCGGAACGCGTGACGGGACGGCAACGCGTCTTGGTGGCGCGCTCGTTGCATCCGGAATATCGCGACGTTCTGAGGACCTATGCGAGAAATTCTGGCCTGCGCGTCGAGGAGATCCCGTTTACCACGGCGGGCACGCTTGACCTGGCTGTTCTCAAATCTTCGTTGAAAGATGATGTTTGCGCGGTGGTGCTGCAATCGCCCAACTTCTTTGGCGCCATCGAAGGATTGGGAACGGTTGCGGGAGTGGTGCACAATGCGGGCGCGCTGCTAGTGGTCGCCGTCGCCGAAGCCCTTTCGTTGGGATTAGTGAAGCCACCGGCGGAGGCGGATATCGTCGCCATGGAGGGCCAGAGCTTCGGCTTGGCGCCGAGCTATGGCGGGCCGTTTGTCGGCGTGATTGCTTCGCGCGAGAAGTATGTGCGCCAGATGCCGGGACGCTTGGCGGGGCAAACTGTAGACACGGAAGGCAGGCGAGGTTTCGTGCTGACTCTGGCGACGCGCGAACAGCATATTCGCCGCGAAAAGGCCACTTCCAATATCTGCACCAATCAGGCGCTGTGCGCGCTGGCTGCTACGGTTCATCTTTCGCTGCTCGGAAAAGAAGGTATCCGCGAAATGGCGGAGCAGAATCTCGCCAAGGCACAGTTTGCGTTGAGAGAGCTCGAAAAGGTCCCCGGAGTGAAGCGCAGTTTTTCCGCGCCATTCTTTAATGAGTTTGCCGTGGAGCTGCCGCGTTCCGTTAAGATGGTCAATGCGGAGCTCCTGAAATCGAAGATCATCGGGCCGTATGTGCTGGGGACGGCGTATCCGGAGTTGACCAAGCACGCGCTGGTCTGCGTAACGGAGACGACTCCGAGAAGCGAGATCGAACGTTTTGCAAAAGCACTAAAGGCAGCTCTGGAGGTCCCCGTTTAGGTGAAGGAGATCCCTTCGTAGCGCCGGCATCTTGCCGGCAGGTCACGCTTTCTGGCCGGCTGGAAGCCACCGCTACGAAGGAAGGGGAGCGCGGTCGCATAAAACCGAAATGAGCGAAACGATCAAAGTAGCCTCGCGGCACGTGAACCGGAACGAGAACCTGATTTTCGAGAAATCCTCTCCCGGCAAGCGCGCCTTCGATCTCCCCGCCCTGGACGTGCCTGCGGCGGATGCAAAAGACGCATTGGGGGAATTTCACCGGCGTGACGGCGTCGAGGGATTCCCGGAAGTCAGCGAAATCGAGGTGATCCGCCATTTCACGCGGCTGTCCACGTGGAATTACGCGATTGACCTTGGCATGTACCCCCTCGGCTCCTGCACCATGAAATACAATCCGCGCGTCAACGAATTCGTGGCGCGTCTCGCGGGCCTCGCTACGGAGCATCCCTACCAGCCGCAGGAACTCTCGCAAGGCTGCCTGAAGATTTTGTCGCTTCTGGAAAAGTGCCTGCTCGAAATCACGGGGATGGAAGCGATTACGCTGCAGCCGGCCGCGGGGGCACAAGGAGAACTCACCGGGCTTTTGCTGGTCCGTGCCTTCCATCAGAAAAACGGCAACCCACGAAAGAAAGTGCTGATCCCCGACTCCGCGCATGGAACCAATCCAGCCACGGTGGTGATCGCGGGCTACGAAGTGGAAAACATCAAGTCCAACGCCGATGGCCAAGTGGACATTGCCAAATTGCAGGAGCAAGTCACCGAGGATGTGGCCGCGTTAATGCTCACCAATCCTTCGACGCTCGGCATCTTCGAGCAACGCATCCCGGAGATTGCCGAAATTCTCCATGCCAAAGGCGCGCTGCTATACATGGATGGCGCGAACATGAACGCGCTCACCGGCGTGACCCGGCCCGGCACGATGGGCGTGGACGTAATGCACCTGAACCTGCACAAGACTTTCTCCACGCCGCATGGCGGAGGCGGGCCGGGAGCGGGTCCAGTGGCCACCAAGAAATTCCTGGAGCCGTTTTTGCCCGTTCCGGTGCTCGTCGAAAAGGCCGACGGCAAATTGGCGCTGGATTCCCAGAGGAAGGAAAGCATCGGGCGAGTGCGCGCGTTCGGTGGGAATTTCGGAGTGCTGGTGCGCGCGCTCGCGTACATCCTGGCTTACGGGCCACAGGTGCGGCAAGCAACCGAAGACGCGGTGCTGAACGCCAACTACATTCGAAAGGGCCTGCAAGGCCATTTCGACCTACCGTATACGCGCCCGTCTATGCACGAAGTGGTGTTCAGCGATGCGATCCAGAAACGCAATGGCGTAAACACGATGGACATCGCCAAGCGGTTGATCGACTATGGCTTCCACCCCTACACCACCGCGTTCCCGCTGATTGTGCCCGGCGCAATGATGATTGAGCCTACGGAATCGGAGAGCAAAGAAGAGTGCGATTACTTCATCGATGCGATGAAAGCCATCGCGGAAGAAGCCGAGAAGCAGCCTGAAATCGTCAAAACGGCACCGCACGCCACACGAGTCCGCCGATTGGACGAGGTCGCGGCAGCGCGCAAGCCCATCCTTCGCTGGAAACCCCCGGCAAAAACCAGCGGTGCAGCGGGCTGACTCATCCGGGCAACCCGCCAGCCCGGAGGATTTCGATATTCAGCAACGCGACGCGCGATTTCCGTGCACCCGGCTAACACCTGTTAAACTGGTAAAGCAAGCGACGGAAGCAAAAGGGGTCGGGGGGAAATGAGTTTACAGCTCGATGCGTGGCTGCCCAAGTCGGTGCTGCTGCTGCGCGAATACACCTTAGAGAAATTCGTCCACGATCTATTGGCCGGCGTGACGGTGGGACTTGTGGCATTGCCGCTGGCCATGGCTTTCGCGATCGCTTCGGGCGTACCGCCGCAAGCGGGCATTTATTGCGCCATTGTTACTGGATTCCTGATTTCTGCCCTCGGCGGCTCGAAAACACAGATTGGCGGGCCGACCGGGGCCTTCGTCGTGGTGGTGCTGGGAATCATCGCGCGCTACGGTATCGACGGCCTGTTCACCTGCACGATGTTGGCGGGCGTCTTGCTGGTGATCATGGGGATTACCGGACTTGGCGCGATGGTGAAGTTTTTTCCGCGCCCGGTGGTAGTCGGATTCACGAACGGAATCGCCATCCTGATCGCCAGCACGCAAATCCGCGACTTCTTTGGCTTGCGCATGGAGCATGTTCCCGGGGATTTCTTCCACCGCATGGGCGCCATTGCCGAGAATTTCAAGACACTCAATCCCGCCGCGACCGCCGTGGGCATCGTTTCCCTGCTGGTCATGGTGCTCGGCGCGCGCTTTTTCAAGCGCGTGCCCGGTGCGATCCTGGTTTGTTTCGGAGCGACGGCCGCGGTGGCCATCTGGCATCTGCCTGTAGACACCATCGGGTCGCGCTTCGGAGGAATTCCGAGCGGCCTGCCGCATATATCCGTTCCGAAGTTGCAGCCCGTCCTGCTGCTCCACCTGCTCTCCCCCGCGGTGACGGTTGCCATGCTGGGCGCTATCGAATCCCTGTTTTCGGCGGTGGTTTCTGACCGAATGAGCGGCGACAAGCACAACCCCAACGTCGAACTCATGGCGCAAGGAGTGGCAAACATATTTTCGCCGCTGTTCGGAGGGTTGCCCGCCACCGGAGCCATCGCCCGCACCGCAACCAACGTTCGCGCCGGAGCCAAATCCCCGGTTGCCGGAATGATCCACGCGGCGACGCTACTCGCCGTGATTCTCTTCGCCGCGCCTTTGGTCAAGAATGTCCCTCTCGCCGCGCTCGCCGGCATCCTCTTCATGGTTGCTTACAACATGGGCGATTGGGCGGAGATTCCCGAGATTCTCAAGCTCAGCAAGGCGGACATCGCCGTTTGGGCGTTGACCATGAGCCTGACGGTCTTCGCGGACCTCACACTGGCTGTGGAAGTCGGGATGATTCTGGCGGCGTTCACGTTTATCCGCAAAATATCGTTGACCACCACGGTTTCGAAGGTCACTGACGACTACATCGAGGACGGCCGCGCGCACATTCTGCAGGATAAAGACATCCCCGCTTACGCCGCGGTCTATCGGATTCATGGGCCGTTCTTGTTTGGAGTGACCGATAAAATTGCGACGATTACCGAGAACGTCGTTTCCCTTCCCCCCATCGTCATTGTGCGGCTGCGAAATATGACGGCAATCGACGCCACAGGCATTGCCGCTCTCGAGGAGCTTGCGGAAATGTTGCACAAGAGCGGGCGCTCCATGCTGGTTTGCGGCGCGCGGCCGCAACCCGCAGCACTCATGCACGAAGCCGGGTTCGATCGGCACATTGGCGCGGAGAATATCTGCACGAATATCGAGGAAGCCCTGAAAAGGGCGGAGCAGCTGCAAACCGAGCGCCTGGCGGAACACCTCGCCTTCACCAATAAGATATAGAACAGTGGATTTCCAGCAGCAGTCGCGCCGCGAATTGACAGGCGCGGAGGCGGGCCGTAGGCTGGACGCTATGGATTTGTTTGAAGAAGTCGTGCGCATGCGGCGCGCGGGGCAACGCGGCGCGCTGGCGACCATTGTGCACACGAATGGCTCGATTCCCAGCTTTGAGAGCTCGCGCATGCTGGTGCGGGAGGACGGCAGCACCGCGGGCACCGTTGGAGGGGGGTGCGTCGAGGCCGACGTCTGGGCAGCGGCAAAAGAGGTGATGCAAAGCGAAGTGCCGCGCAAACTGGTCTTCCATCTGAACAACGAGGCCAGCTACGACAACGGGCTGATCTGCGGGGGCACCGTGGAAGTGTTCGTCGAGCCAGTCCTTCCTCAGCCTATGGTGTACCTCTTCGGAGGCGGCCACGTGTCCATAGCGGTGGCCAAAGCGGCGCAAGCGGCGGGCTTTGGCGTTGGCGTGATCGACGACCGCGAGGCCTTTGCGAACCCAACCCGCTTCCCGATGGCGCAGGAGCTTTACACCAGTTTTGAGCAGGCCTTCGAGAGGCTACAGCCCAACGGCGCGTCCTACCTGGTTATCGTCACCCGGGGACACAAAGAAGACATGCGCGTGCTGGCCTGGGCGGTGCGCACCAAAGCCCGCTATGTGGGCATGATTGGAAGCCGCCGGAAAGTGCTGAGCGTGTATAAGGCGCTGGAGAAGGAAGGTTACCGCATGGAGGAGTTCGAGCGCGTGTTTGCGCCGATGGGTTTGGAAATTGGCGCACTTTCGCCGGAAGAGATCGCGCTAAGCATCGTGTCGGAACTCGTGGCCGTGCGGCGCAACGTAATGGGGGCGGCACACAAGAAGTTGAAGCTGGAAGTGAATAGCACAATCGAAAAGTAGCGAGAGGACGACAAGTCATGCTCGCAGCGGTGATCCTCTCCGGCGGGTCCTCGAGCCGCATGGGCTCTCCCAAGGCTCTGCTGCCTTACCAGGGGCGGCCTTTCCTGGAACATTTGCTCGACATCAGCAGGCACCCAAAAATCGGGACGCGCCGCATAGTCCTCGGCGCGCATGCGGAACCCATCGCCAAGGCGGTCGCCCTCGATCCCAACGAAATCGTGATCAACGACGATTGGGAGAAAGGCCAGTTAAGCTCCCTTCAGGCCGCGATTCGTAGCTTGCCCGCGGGAACGGATGGCCTGCTGCTCTTTCTGATCGATCATCCGTTGATTACCGGGGAGCTCGTGGACGGCTTGATTCAATGTTTCTATGAAACGCGCGCGCCTGTAGTGTTGCCGGTATTCGAAGGGAAGCGCGGGCACCCGGTGATCTTTTCGGCGGAATTGTACGGTGAACTGGAAAACGCGCCTGTCGAGGTCGGAGCGCGCAGCGTGGTCTGGGCGCACAAGGATCAAATGGCCGAATTCCCAACCACCGAAGAAGGCTGCATCCTCAATTTGAACGATCCCAATACGTTCGAGCGCGCGCCCCTCTGACAGTCGCGCAGAGGTCGGGCAGAACAAAAGCACCGGTCTAAAGACCGGCCACTACATCGATCCCTTCTTCACAGCGGCCAACAGAGCGAGCAGCGCATCATGCGCCAACTGTGCCGCGTGGAAGGACGCGGGCGGAAGATCGCCGAGAGCCGCAGCCAAAGACTCCGGAGTAACAGAGGCGAGCGCCTGGAGTTCCCTCCCCTGGATCAGCTCCGTGAGAAGTGAAGCGCAAGCAATCGACGCAGTGCAGCCGCGGCACAAAAAACGCACTTCGCGAATCGTGCCGCCTTCGCAAATGGCGGCAAGTTGCAAGATATCCCCGCAAACAGGATTGCTGACCTCAATCCTGGCCGTAGCGCCGGGCAGCTCTCCGGCATTGCGCGGATGCTCAAAGTGATCCAGCAGCGCGTCGCTGAACATGGAAGCAAGTATCGCAAGCGGGCGCGCCAGCGTGCAAACCACAAACATCCGAAATAGTGTAACGAACTGACCAAGCCGTTCGTCTCAGAAGCAGAAAAGGGTCACGGGCTACGGCACTTCAGGAGACGGCTCATGCACTTACCCTTACTGCGGGCCCTTCCGCTGCTGTTCTGCTCTTCGCTGGTCGTATTCAACCCAGTTCAGTCTAATTCGCAGGAAAAAAGTCAGCCCCAGCTCGTGCGCGTCTTATACGCGCAGCAGGGAGCAGTGAAATTCTCCGAGGGCAAGAGGAAACGGCCGGACCTCGCGAATGACTGGATGAAGGCCGAGGCGGGTCAGACCATTGAAAAAGGCTACACGTTGGCCACGGAGAATGGATGGGCCGTGATTGAGTTTGAAAACGGCTCCGTCGCCTATCTTGCCGAAAATTCCGTCTTGCAATTTAACAAGCTGGACATAAAAGGCGGTGTCACCGTTACACGCCTCCACCTCTTGACTGGCACCGCGACCATCGCTCACGTTTCGCAGCACGCGGACGAGATGTCCATTGACACTCCTTCGGTCACAAAAACTTATACACATAGTGTGACCGTGCGCCTTGATAGCTGGCTTGACGGCACCCTCGTCCGTGAGCTCGATACGCGAATTCCCTCTGGAGATTCGACTCAGCCGGCTAAGCCGCAGCCCAGCGCGGCAACTGTCTACATGTACGGTTTGGAGTTTCACCTGAGTGGCCCACTCAGCGACCCCGTGGGCGACCCTTGGGATCATTGGGTTAATGCGCAGATACTGCAGCGCCAAGCCGAGATTAGCGCCGGCCTGCAGGAATCCGGACTATCAGCGCCCATCCCAGGCCTCGCGGACCTCGCCCGCACGGGTCACTTCTTCGATTGTCCACCGTATGGGAAATGTTGGGAGCCTGACGCGCAACCCAGCGAACCCGCGCAAGCGGCGCCTCGGGGCACGCCTTCCGCCACCACAACTGCAGCGGAACCTCCGGAACCCAGGAAATTCGTGATTAACAGAGTGCTCCTGGACCGTTGCCCAATCGAAGCGTGGTTGTACTCCGTGGGCCGACCAAGCCGACCTGGATCGCTCGATGTTAACGAGCCGGAGGACATGTTTACCGTTTATGGCTTCCCCTGGAGCAGCTGCTTTGAGGGCAATTGGTTCTGGCAGAATCAGCGACCGGTGTATGTCCTCGGGCACAGGCATCACCACCATCATCATCACTGCTGGACGGTGCGCACAGCGCACGGCATCGGCATAGTGGCACGGCACCCGCTGGATCAGAAAGGCAAACCCCCGATCAACGCCAAGAATGGAGTCTTTTGGCTGGCATCAGGAAAAGACGGACTGCACGCAAGGTTTGCACCTGATCCGGCAGACGCATCGCACTGGAAAATGGGCCCGCCAAAGAACTTCGTTGCGGAGCGAGTTTTGCTGGCCGGCGTTCCGAAAGTGACGGCTCCCGTTATCCAAGGACGCATGATGAACGTGTTCTCCCGCTCGACGCAATTGGCAAAGTTGATGCAAGACTCGGGAAGACCGCAAAGCGGAATTAGCTACGACTACAAAACGAAAAACTTTGTTGCGTCTCGGCCGGCGGGCGTTGGCATCGCCGGAAGCAAAGGCGGCAGCGCGCCAGTCGCGGTGGCACATGTTGGCTCGCACGGCGTGAGCGGAGGCGTAACGGGACATAGTGGAGGCTGGTCGGGAGGCTCGGGCGGAGGCCACTCGAGTGGCTATTCTGGAGGCGGTGGTGGCGGCCATTCCGGTGGCGGCTATTCAGGCGGGGGCGGGGGCGGTCATTCTGGCGGCGGCTACTCGGGTGGCGGAGGGGGCTCAAGTTCGTCAGGCGGCGGATCCG
>Ga0187782_10002484_pt1 | contig 13568 bp, 11 predicted proteins | sample 0715_SJ02_MP15_2_FD_132454 | JGI IMG/M metagenome (GOLD analysis project Ga0187782, IMG submission 132454) | Tropical peat soil microbial communities from peatlands in Department of Meta, Colombia - 0715_SJ02_MP15_20_MG | ecosystem: Environmental > Terrestrial > Soil > Wetlands > Peat | place...
CCGGCATATCCGACCCCAAACTAATAGCGCATTGGCGCGCTGTTTCCCGAGGTTGTAACTGATAAGTGCAGAACCCGGCTGATTCGGTCAATCCCAAGCCAGTGGCGATCCATGGGGCCATCGTGGACATTCTCATGACGAACGGCTCCGACACCTGCTGGCCCCCATAAGCCACGAACTTCAGACTGGACAAATCAAACGCTTCGTAGGTTTTAACTCGCCACTCGAATTCGAACATAGCTGGAATCTGCCCCACACCTTCCACTTTGTGCTCCTGAATCGCCCGGAGAGAGCGAACCGGGTCAAAGCTTCCCAGAATGACCGCTGTGCCGCCACCGAAGAACGTACCCATCAAAAGCTCCGTCTGACAACCAACGTGGGAGGGGGGCAGATTTACCAGCGCCTTCATGCCTGAATCGCCACCGAAGAACGCCTGGCTGATGCACATGTTCTGACATGTAATATTCCGGTGAGACAAAAGAGCTGGTTTGGGCGATCCCGTCGAACCCGTCGTGAAAATAATCAGAGCAGCATCGTTCTCACTCACCTCCCTGGGCACGCGTTCTTCAGTTGTGGCCATGAGCTTTGAAGCTCGCGCGAGCATGTCTGAGGCTGCAGTGGCTCCTGGAATGGTCTCTTCCGGAGGAGAAAACTGGATTTTGTGATCCACAAAGGGGCATTCGTTCCCGATGGCTTTGCCCGCTTCACGAAAGTCTCCGAGCGGAGTGACTCCGGGGAAGGCAAATCCCCTAGGCTGAACCTGCCTTACGCTGCGAATCATTTCCTGCAAAGATAACCTGAGGTCAAGGGGGGCAAAGATCACACCTATCCGGAAACAGGCATACTCCAGAATGATGTGTTGGGTAGACAGCGGCAAAGCGGTGACCAGGCAATCGCCCTTCTTAAATCCAAGCTCAAGCAGGTGATTTGCCAGGCCCAGCGTGGCGGCTTCCAGTTCGGCCCAAGTCGTGCTCTGGCCTGTATCTGCACTGATGATGGCGATACTGTCAGGTCTCTGCTTTGCCCATTTCGACACCACCTTATGGACAAGATGCCGTTCGCCAAACTTCTGTTCGAAGTCGTCTCCGGAAAGTTGAGGTACGCCGCCAGATTGGTTCATGTCCAGTTTGATTTCTCACATGTGTCGCTCAGAACCCTCATTTCTGGCCAATCTCCTATGCTGCCCAAAATCGGTCAGCAATTGTTCCGCGAGCGAGTGTAGCGCAACTCCTCAGGTTTAACCCGATCCCACCACTCAGGAAATCCCAATAAGAACGTGCACGCCCCTCTAGCCACCGACAACTGTGAAATTGGACCCGCCCAAAGCGTACGCTCCTTTCCCCGAGAAATACACGAAAGATGCCCTGGTCAGCAGATGGAATAGACGCCGTGACACTCTTATCCACCACGAGGGCTCAGAAAGGCTGGAACGGCGGCGACCCGTACCGGTGGTGGGCGAGTAACCGAAAGATAGGATAAGCATAGGCGCAGAGAATGATCACCACAGCCAGCGACGTCCACAAGCCGAACCGGTCCCATATGCTCGCCACGGGCGGCCGCAAAGAAGACGCGAATTCAAACGTCGGCGCTTGGATCTTTCGGCCTCCCAGCCAAGTCGCAGCCACGACGGTTATATAAGACAGTGCGCTTATGAACAGGACCACCGCGCCGGCGGCGGCCATGAGTGAGAGGTCGTGCCACTGGCTGTACTCTCCCGTGAGTGAGGCGCTATAAACCCTTCGCGGCAGGCCACGCAGCCCGGCGATGTGGTAGCTGGTGCTGAACAGCACCATCCCCGCGATCCACAAATAAGGCTGAACTCGCGCCAAGCCCAGAAATCGCAATTCGCGCCCTGAGACGCGCGGAAGCAACCAGTAAGTAGCGCCCATAAAGGTCAGCGCTACGGTTGTGCCCAGCGTTACGTGAAAGTGTCCTTGGATCCAAGCTGTGTTATGCACCATCGAGTTCATTGCGTAAGCGGCATTGATGGCGCCTCCAAAACCGCCAAAGGTGAAAGCGATCATCGCCAGCGCAACCGATGCGAAGAACGGGTCCGACCACGGCAATCGTCCGATCCAGTTGAACAGGCCCTTGGCGCCCTTCATTCGGCCTGCCACTTCCAGGGAAGCAATAATGGTAAAGGCGGTCACCAAGCTGGGATAAACGACCGAATAGGTAAGCACCGTGTGGGTAAGTTTCCATCCCGCGCTAATGCCCGGATCGGCGAACTGGTGATGGAACCCGACCGGGACCGAGAGCAGCACAAACATCACAAAGACCACTCGACCGAGCGAATCGCTGAACAGCTTGCCGCCGGCGACCTTCGGAAGCACCGTGTACCACAGCACATACACCGGCAGTAGCCAGAAATAGACGAGCGGATGACCGAACCACCAGAAGTAGGTGCGTGCCAGCAAGGGATCGATCGTCTTCACCCAGCCTAGCGACCACGGAATCAGCATGGCGAGGACCTCAATTGCCAGTCCTATTGTCGCCAGATACCAGATGATGATAGTTGCCAGCATACCGTGGATCGCAAGAGGAATGGGTTCGCCGCGATGTTCACGCCGCCAGGAGCGGTAACTCGCGATCATCACTCCGCCCCAGATCCACGAGCCAATCACCAGCATGGTAGCGCCAATATAAAAAAGCGGGTGCGCTTTCAACGGCGGATAGAAGGTGTAAAGCACAGTACTCTGGCCGCGCAGAATGGTGACCGCCGCCCCTACCGAACCGGCAGCCGAGAGCCAGAACGCAAACCAAGCGATAGCGCGCCCGGTGATTCGGCCCAGGTTCTCCTGTGCCAGCAGGTAGCCGAGTCCCATAATAAAGAAAGTCGTAAAAACCAGGGCCATGAGAACGCCGTGCGCAGTGACCGAAATGTAATAGAGCGACTCGCTTCTATGTGGGAAATGGATGTCGGCGAGCGACAGTGCCTGAAGTAGTCCTAAAACCGACGCCACACCGAACGCGGCTACGGCAACAGCGATGTGCGTGCCGGCAAGCGTATAGCGACCGTTCACCGCGACTCCTCCTTGACAATCAATTTGCCGACCATGTTGTGATGCAGCAGGCCACAATATTCGTTACAACCGATAATGTATTCACCCGGCTTACTAAACGTTATGGTGAACTGGCTCACGTAACCTGGGATGGCCATTGCGTTCGCGTTGGTGCCAACAACCTCGAACCCGTGCATCACATCGGCGCTGGTCAGGCGAAAGGTCACTGGCCGGTTTGCGGGAACTTCAATGGGATCCGGAGCAAACGAGAACATCTGGGCGACTATACTCACGACCACGCTGCCATCCGAACGTACGGTCACCTTCGGATTGCTGAACTCAGGGTTGTTGCCAAGTGTCGCGGGGTCGACGGTTTCCATATGGCTGGGAGGGTGGATTGCGTCGCTTGCGGCCGTCAAGACAATGGTGCCCAGGAAAATTACGAGCAGCCCAACCGCCGCCCACATCCAAATTCTTTCGTAAAACTCGACATTCATGCGTTCGCCACGTATGACTCAAGAATGCGGAGCCCCGCGCTGGAGAAACAAAATAAATATTGCCAGCCATCCCAGCATGAAGAGCAAACCGAAGACGATCACGATGGCAAGCGTGCCTCGGGGATGCTCAAGATCCTCGTTGCGATCTCCGATGTTGGAGGGTTCCGGTGAATCGCTTCTACCAGGCATATACAGGTTGGAACCGGCAAATGCTAAACCATCTGTGAGTTTTCGGCAAGGCTGAGTAGTATCCAAGGCAGCATCCTTTGGATGCTGCCTTTTTTTCCGACTGAACAGACTGCGTGATCCAATACCTCGCTCAGCCGCCGATCTCGTTTGGTGGTTTGAAAAGCCTGGCTTTGTGATCCAAATCACAGACGTTCGGTGAGTTATGCGGTATAAGAACCGTATGGCTCCATTAGAACGAACGTTCGATAATTGCTCGGCCCCGTATTTCCTTTCGGTCCGGGAATGGAAGCAGACCCATCCCGGCGCCAAGGTTGTAGCCTACTTCCCCGTGTATGCACCGGTGGAGTTGATCCACGCGGCAGGCATGTTGCCGGTTGGGTTGAGCGGCGCAGGAGACCGGCTAGACATTCAACATGCCGACGCCCGTTTCGGATCGTTCATCTGCTCCATCGTCAAGACGACTCTGGAAATGGGTCTGGCCGGGCACCTCGAACCGTTTGACGGTTTCCTGTTTTCGACCATTTGCGACTCGGCCCGGAACCTGAGCTTCGTCATGAAGCGAAATTTCCCCCGGATGTATATCGACTTCCTGCATCTGCCGCACAATCCTAGCTCTCCGGCAGCGGCGCAGTTTCTGGCGGAGGAGTATCGGCGCCTCCTCAGCGAGTTGGAACAATTGCGCGGCGGCAAGGTCAGCGATGAAGGCCTGCGCCAATCCATCACCATATACAACCGCAACCGGGCTTTGATCCGCGAACTTTACCGCCTGCGTACACGGGCTCCGCAACAAGTCCCGACTTCAGAACTTTATCAACTCATCCGCATGGGGAACTTTTTACCCGTGGAGGAGCACACAGCACAACTGGAAGCTGCACTAGCCGAATTTTCCTCGCGCAACACCAAGCCGCGGGACTCCATTCGCATCGTTGTGGAAGGTTCTTTCTGCGAGCAGCCGCCGCTTACACTGATCCGACTGATCGAAGATGCCGGTTGCTACATCGTGGACGACGACTTCGTAATCGGCCAGAGCTGGTTCGAAAGCGATGTTCCCACAGTAGAGGATCCACTGCTGGCGCTGGCGCAAAGCTACTTAGATCGCTCTGTTTACTCCTCGGTGCGGCACGATTTTCGCAAACCGCGGTGGGGTGGGTTGGTCGAGAAAGTTCGCAGAAACCGGGCTGACGCCGTGCTGTTTCTCATCGCCAAGTTTTGTGAACCGGCTTACTTCGACTACGTCCCCTACAAGCAGGAATTGGAGCGCGCCGGCATCCCGCATCTGCAACTGGAGTTCGAGGAAAAGTCTTTTACTTTCGACCGCCTGCGCACGGAGATCGAGACCTTCGTGGAATCGCTGGTTTTTGACTAGGAGTGGGGGATTAGGGAAGAGATAATGACTGACAAGAAAGAATATCGCGGCTCGATTCACCAGCGGCAAAAGGACCTGATGCTGGCCTGGTACGACCAGCTGGATCAGGCGGCGAATACCAGCAATCTCCCCACGGTCTCCATGATGATCTCCGGAAACTGCGTAGAGCTACTGGAAGGCTTCGGGGCGGTGCCCATCTATCCCGAGGTCAACGCGCTGCAACTGGCTATCCGCCACCAGTCCCTCGATCCCATTTTGGCGGCAGAGGACTTGGGCTATGCGGCCGATAACTGCGCCTACGTTAAGGCGGACATCGGTTGCATCTTGAAGGGCATCACTCCGACCGGCGGAAAATTGCCTACCCCCACACTCATTCTCTGCAACTTCGTCGGTTGCAACACCTACCTCAAGTGGTTTGAGCACCTGGCCAAACTTCAACAAGCGCCGCTTTACGTGATCGATGTGCCCTTCATGCGCGCCGATGAACCATCGCCCTCGGATGTGGAGTACGTCGTCAAACAATTGCACGAGACAGTGAAGAAACTGGAACAGCTCACCGGCCGCAAGTTCGACTACGACCGCTTCCGGCAGGCGGTGGAATGCTCCAGCCGCACGGAAGAACTGTGGTCGCAGATCAAGCACTTGGCGCGCCGGTCGCCATCGCCTTTCGACGCCTACTTCGATGCCATTACGTTGATGGGCCCACTGTATGTCTGCCGTGCCAGGCCCGAGGGTGTGGAGTTCTTTGAAGCCGCTCTGGCCGAGTTGCAAGCAAAGGCGGACGGTCGCAAAGGCGTGTATGAGCAGGAGCACTTCCGGCTGGTGATGGAGGGGCCGCCGCCGTATCCATACTTCCGCACCTTCCGCGACATGTTCGCCAAGTGGCAGGCTTGCGCGGTCGCTTCTACTTACTCGACCGTGGGTGGCCTCTGGGAGTTCGGTTTTCGCCACGATCCCAGCAAGCCATTCGAGTCGGTGGCTATGCATATGATTGCGCACAACGTCACCAACCGGAATTTCCTGCAACGCTATGAACAGATTCGTCGCTACGTCGAGGAGTGGAACGCGGACGGCGTGATTATTCACTTCGTAAAGAGCTGCCGGCTGTTTTCCGCCGGCCAGGGCGACATGCGCGATTACTTTACCAAGCAGCTCGGCATTCCTACCTTATATATCGAGTCCGATCTGGAAGATCCCAGATATTTCGCGGAGGCGCAAACCAGAAACCGCATTGACGCTTTCTTCGAAGCGCTGGAGCACTCGAAAGCAGCGGCTTCCGTCCGAAGCGGAGCATGGGGAAAGAAATGAGAATCGCAGCCGGAGTCGATGTCGGTTCTACGCAAACCAAAGCCGTGATCATGTCGGATAACGGAGGCGTGAAGCTGCTGGCGCGTGCCCTGGTGGACACAGGCGCCAACGTGCAACGCGCGGCGGAGCGCGCTTTCGATGCCTGTTGTCAGGAGGCCGGCATTCACGGCGGCGATGTGGGATTCGTTGTGGGCACGGGGTACGGCCGCTATAAGATCGCCTTCGGCAACACGCAAATGACCGAGATCACTTGCCACGCCAAGGGCGCGAGCTTTCTCTGCCCCGGCACGCGCACGGTGATTGATATGGGCGGGCAGGATTCGAAGGCCATCAGTGTCGGAGCCAACGGCGAGGTGCTGGATTTCGTCATGAATGACAAGTGCGCCGCGGGCACCGGCCGCTTTCTGGCGAACTCGGCGGAAGTCATGGGCATCAGCCTCGATGAAGTTGGGCCACTGTCGCTCAAAGCGAAACATCCGGTCAAGATCGCAACCGTGTGTACCGTGTTTGTTGAGTCCGACATTCTTTCCTACCTCGCACAAGGCAAGACGGGAGAAGACATCCTGGGAGGCGTGCACATCGCCATTGCCAAGCGCACATTGTCGCTGGCGCGGCGGCTGAACATTGAACCGGAAATCACCATGACAGGCGGTGTTGCCCGCAACATCGGCATGGTGCGGGCACTGGAAGAAGTGATCGGGCGCAAGATGCTGGTCAGCCCGGATGCGCAGTTTATCGGCGCGGTCGGCGCGGCACTTTTCGCGCTTGAGAAACTTGACCAGAGCTTCGAGTTTGGGATTTGGAGGGGAGATCATGCCGTTTCTGGCGGGCATTGATTGCGGAACCAGCTTCACCAAGGCAGTGGTGCTGTTCGAGGAGAATGGACAACCTCGCGTCCTCGGCAAGGGCCGCACGCGCAGCGGCATGAAGGTGGACGAGGCGGCCGGCGCGGCGCTGGAGGAAGCGCTCAGTCAGGCAGGAATTAGGCGCCCGCAAATCGACTATGTCGCCGCCACGGGGTTCGGCCGGTATGGCGTCAGCGTTCGCGACATTCAAGTGACAGAAATCACTACCGCCGCGCGAGGCGCTCATTTTGTGCTTCCGCAGACCAGCGCCATTCTCGACATCGGGGGACAATGCACTCGCGCTATCGGCGTCACAGACATGGGCAGGGTCAAAGTATTCAAGAGTAACGACAAGTGCGCCGCCGGATCGGGCATGTTCATTCAGCGCGCCGCAAAGTATCTGGAGGTGAGCCTGGAAGACGTGGGCGAGCTTTCGCTCCGCGCCACTCATCCTCAGCCGATCTCCAGCGTCTGCGCAGTGCTCGCCGAGACCGAAATTATCAACCATGTCAGCGCCGGGATTGCCGTGCAGGATATCCTGCGCGGCATCCACGAATCCCTGGCCGATCGCGCCGGAGCTTTGCTGAAACGCGTGGAGATGAAAGACCAGCTCACGCTGATCGGCGGAGTAGCGCGCCAGGCGGGCATTGCCCGGGCGCTGGAAGATCGCTTGAAGGTGAAGGTGAACATTCCCCCGGACTGCGATTTCATCTGCGCTTTGGGAGCGGCCTTGCTCGGCCTCAAGCGCCTGGCCAGCAAGCAGTCCACCATGGAAACGGTTGCGAGCGAATATGCGAATTGAAGCAGCACATGGCTATCGTTTGGTCGCGGTGGGCAAGCCGCTGGAGCGGTTTGAACTTCCGCCCCTGGAGCCTGCGCCGGACGAAGTTGTGGTGGAGGTCTTTGGCTGCGGCATCTGCCACACCGATGTCGGCTTCGCGGTCGACGGCATTCCGACTCGGAAGGCGTTGCCGATTATTCTGGGCCATGAGATCAGCGGGCGCGTGGTAGCCGCCGGAGACAATGCAGGAACATGGCTCGGACGATTGGTCATTATTCCGGCTGTGATTCCTTGTGGCTCATGTGCCGCCTGCATCGCAGGGCGGCCCACGATCTGCCGCAATCAGTTCATGCCTGGCAACGACGGCGATGGAGGTTTTGCCACCCACGTTCGCGTTCCGGCTCGCGGGCTGTGCCCGGTGCCCGAGCCTCTCCCCCGTGGGGTGAATGTCGAGTTGCTCTCGGTGATCGCCGATGCCGTCACTACGCCGTGGGAGGCAATCCGGCGTGCGGGAGTGGCTCCTGAAGATGTAGCCGTTTTCGTCGGGGTTGGCGGCGTAGGTGGATTTGGCGTGCAGATCGCGGCGGCGCTCGGCGCGGCGGTGATTGCCGTAGACATTGATCCCGCAAAACTCGAATTAGCCGCACAGCATGGAGCCGGCCTGGCGCTTAATTCGTCGGCACTGGGTGAGAAGGATCTCAAGGCCGCAGTCCGGAATTTTGCCAAACAAAGCGGGCGCAAGAATATCGGCCTGAAGATCTTCGAAACCAGTGGAACTCCGGCAGGACAGCAGACCGCATATGGGCTGCTCGACTTCGGCGGTTACTTGGCCGTCGTTGGGTATACATCCAGGAAAATCGAGTTGCGTTTGTCGAACCTGATGGCGCTCGATGCCACGGCCCGGGGCAACTGGGGTTGTCCGCCGGATCAGTATCCCGCTGCGCTTGATCTGGTCTTGCGCGGCAAAGTTGCCATTACACCCCACGTGGAAACGCATCCGCTCGATGAGGCTCCCGCGGTTTTCGATGCGGTCGCACGGCATTCCATAACGCGCCGCGCGATCCTCAGGAATGTCAACGGTAGTTAGGAGAAGTTATGAAAAACCACAATCTTGTTGAATCTCCGCCACGCGCTAACATTCTGGTCGAACGCCGCCCGGTGCTGGCGCGGGATGGTTCGCCGGTAGCCGGTCTGCATAATGTCTGGATCACGCTCAATAATCCGGCTGAACTCAACAGCTACACGACGGAGATGGCGAAGGAAATCATCCTGTCACTGCGCGAAGCATCCAACGATCGCGCCGCTGTGGCCATCGTGTTGACGGGCGCAGGGAATCGTTCATTCTGTTCGGGGGGAAACACGCGCGAGTATGCAGAAGTGTACGCCGGCGCGCCGGGCGAGTATCGCCAATATATGCGGCTGTTCAATGACATGGTCACCTCCGTCCTGCACTGCGACAAGCCGGTGATTTGCCGGGTGAACGGTATGCGCGTGGGTGGCGGGCAGGAAATCGGCATGGCTTGCGATTTTTCGATTTCGAGCGACATGGCCGTTTTCAGCCAGGCTGGACCGAAACACGGTTCCGCTCCTGACGGCGGCTCGACCGACTTCCTGCCGCTTTATGTGGGCATCGAACGCGCCATGATGAGCGGAACACTGTGCGATCCCTGGAGCGCTCATCGTTTCTACTGGATGGGTGGTCTCACTCAGATCGTTCCAGTCACAAAGGTGGACGGAAAGTTCATGGCTAATCCGTTAGTCGTCACCGATCGCGTTCTCGATGAATATGGCCGAATCGTGATCGGCGAATTCAAAACCGGGGATGCGAAGAAACGCGCACAGGATTTGCTGGCTGTGGCCGACACCGACCTCAGCCTGCTCGATGAGGCAGTCGAACAGCTCTGCACAAAGCTGCTCTACACAATGCCGGATTGCCTGAACAAAACCACCGAGAGCCTGCGCAAGCACAAACTCGAGCACTGGGACCGCAACCGCGAAACCAACCGGGCGTGGCTCGCGCTCAACATGATGACTGAGGCCAACGCCGGCTTCCGCGCGTTTCATTACGGCGACAAAAAGAACCGCGAGGTTGACTTCGTGCTCTTGCGGCAAAGACTGGCCGAGGGAGCGCGATGGAGCGAGGAACTGATCGAAGAGGTCGCTCCCTGGGCCGCACAGCGAATCACGGCAGGAGCCGTGAAGTGATGTTTGAGAAGGAATGACGCTTTCGCTTTCCATGAGAAACGCGCGCCGTAGTGGAGCAACGCAGCAGTCGTGACCCAGGCATGAAATGACGCAGACTTTCGACATCGCCGGCAAAGTCGCAGTCGTGACCGGAGGCTCGGGCGCGATCGGTCAAGCCATCGCGCACGCTCTCCTGATGGCAGGCGCTCGCGTATTCGTGCTCGATGTGGTCCCGTGCAAAGACTCTGGACTTCAATGGATTGAATGCGATGTGCGAGATGACTCATCCGTAGCGCGTGCCGTGAGTGAAATTTCTGGCAACACCGGAGGTATCGACATTGCCGTACACTCCGCCGGGGTTTCACGTGAAGCCGTTGTCTGGAAGCTCGCTCTCGAAGATTGGGACTTTATGCAGAGCGTCAATCTCCGCGGAGCATTCTCGCTGATTCGACACACTGTGCCCCTGATGCGGGCGCGCTCGGGTGGACGCATTGTGCTCATCGGCTCCATCAACGGTTCTCGTGGTAAGTTCGGCACCTCGGCGTACTCAGCCAGCAAGGCAGGACTCCTCGGCCTTGCCAAGAGCGTTGCACGGGAAGCCGGCCGTTTCGGCGTTCTCGTCAATGTGATCGAGCCGGGCTGGGTGCGTACGCCCCTGACCGAATCCCTTCCCCAGGCAGCGCGTGAGGCAGCTTTGGCGGAAAGCCTGGTGGGCACGTTTGTTGAGCCCGAGGAAATCGGCCATGCAGTCACGTTCCTTTGCGGTCCAGGCGCTGGACATATTACCGGACACATTTTGCGGGTTGATGGCGGGCAATTTCTGGGCTCGTCCTGAATCATCCCGAAGGAGGTATTCATGACAAACCCCGATCGTCTTCGTTGCACCAGGTGCGGTCGTCTCTCAGCCCCGCAGGATAAATTCTGCGCCGAGTGCGGGTTATTCCTGCGCGATGCGGCCATCGATCAGCGGTTGCTGTTCTCGATGGTCTACGAGCGGGAAGGACGCAGCCAGGAAGCCCGCCGAGAACTTGAGCGCTTGCTTACCCTCGAGCCCGACCATGTGCTCGCCAATCATCTGCTGGGCACGCTCCACTTTCATGACGGCTTGCTGGACCAGGCGGCGCAGTATTACGAGAAGGCTGTGGCGGGAGCGCCCAGTTTCACTCTCGGCCACTATGATCTGGGTGTCGCTTATTATCACCGCGGCGATATGCCGCGCGCCACGCAGGCCTTTCGGCGCTGCCTGGAAATCGACCCCCACTATAACGCGGCTCACTATCGCCTCGCGCTTGCCTTGTTCCACAATGGCCAACTCGACGAAGCTCGCGAGCACTTTGAGTTGTCGCTGGTGCTGACTCCGGAGTACATGATGGCCCACTACCATCTCGGCATTATTCACGAGCGGCAGGGAAACTACGAGGCGGCAGCCCGCGAATTCGAGCGCAGCCTGGAGGAGTCCAGCGGCGACGTCAGCAGCCTCTATCACCTTGCTTTGGTTCGTGACGCGCAAGGCGACCACGGCGCTGCTGAACAATTACGGCACCGTGCCCGCGGCTTCGCGAAGTCACAGCCTGTCGGTGCGAAATAGTCAGCGGATGCGGCCATGAGCACTCGGGAAGAGAAGAGTCTCGTTTATGACTGGGCAGACAAAGGCCCGCGCCGCGCCCAGTGGCCCGGGCACGTGATGCTCGACGATGAAACCCTGCGTGATGGCCTCCAGAGCCCTTCCGTCACCGACCCCCCTGTCGAAGCCAAACTGCAACTCCTTCACCTCATGGAGAGTTTCGGTATTGAAACCGCGGACGTTGGCTTGCCGGGCGCAGGCGAGCGCCAGCGGGAAGCCGTCCTGAGCCTTTGTCGGGAAATTGCAAACCACCGCTTGCGCATTCGGGCGAACTGCGCAGCACGCACGCTGCTGGTCGATATTCGCCCCATCGCGGAGGCCACCCAGCTCACCGGGGTTCCCATCGAAGCGTGCTTGTTCATTGGTTCCAGCCCTATCCGTCAGTACGCCGAAGAATGGGAAGTCGATGATATTTTGCGTCATTCTCACGAAGCCATCACGTTTGCCGTGCGCGAGGGGCTCGAGGTGATGTATGTGACCGAGGACACCGTGCGCTCCTCGCCAGGTCAACTCCGCATTTTGTTGACGGCGGCGGTCGAGGCCGGGGCCAAGCGCCTTTGTCTTTGCGACACGTGCGGCGCTGCGTCTCCAGACGGGGTTTTCAACCTCGTGACCTGGGTCAAAGGTCTGCTGAGCGAGATTGGTTCTTCCCATGTCGGTCTCGACTGGCATGGCCATCGCGATCGCGGGCTCGATTTAGCCAACACTATGGCCGCCATCGAGGCCGGCGCCGGCCGGGTGCACGGCACAGCCCTCGGAATCGGAGAGCGGGTAGGGAACACGCCAATTGAGCAACTGCTCGTGAACCTTAAGCTGCTCGGTATCCGGAACGACGATTTGACCCGATTGCCCGAGTACGTTCGGCTGGTGGCGCAGGTTACGCGCGTTCCGATGCCGGTCAATACTCCCATCGTTGGCCGCGATGCCTTCCGGACTGCCACCGGCGTCCACGCCGCCGCAGTCATCAAGGCGCACAAGAAAGGACACACCTGGTTGGCGGACCGGATTTACTCTGGTGTCCCGGCGGGATGGGTCGGTCGCACTCAGGAGATCGAGATTGGTCCCATGTCGGGAAACTCAAACGTGCAATACTATCTTGCTTCTCACGGGGTGCCAGTGACGCCGGAACTCACCAAGAGGATCATTGACGAAGCCAAAAAGTCGCCGCGCGTGCTGACAGACGCAGAGATCCAACAAATTATTGGTGGCGTTTCATTATAAGCAAGTCGGCGACGCGGTGTTCTCGTGTAGCGTCTGAGGCAGCCGAGCTTGCCCTGCCTTAAACCCTTTGTTGCTATGCACCGGAGCGGAGACCTATCATATTAAGTTGGGTTTCTGTCGCTTGTAACCCGGAGCGGAGATTCGGTTCGTCTTCTTGGTTCATCTCGCTGTCGCCAGCAGTGAGTGCGGCAAACCCGCGGCCGCCAACACAGCGTCATGCGCAACATGAAGATAATGGCTTAATGTGTTGCTGGCCATGTATCACTTTTCAAGGAATGATGATCCCGTACGAAACAGGAATACAGCGAAACACTATTGGAGGCAATCATGGCAACTGAAACCAAGTGCCCGGTCATGGGCGAAACCCCCGTACACACAAACCGTGACTGGTGGCCGAACCAGCTGAACCTTCAGGTTCTGCACCAGCACTCCAACCTTTCCAATCCCATGGGCGAGAAGTTCGACTACGCCAAAGAATTCAAGAGCCTCGACCTTAAAGCTGTGGTCAAGGACCTTAACGCCTTGATGACGGAGTCGCAGGCGTGGTGGCC
>Ga0187782_10002486_pt1 | contig 13563 bp, 9 predicted proteins | sample 0715_SJ02_MP15_2_FD_132454 | JGI IMG/M metagenome (GOLD analysis project Ga0187782, IMG submission 132454) | Tropical peat soil microbial communities from peatlands in Department of Meta, Colombia - 0715_SJ02_MP15_20_MG | ecosystem: Environmental > Terrestrial > Soil > Wetlands > Peat | place...
AAGCCGGACGTGGCCGTCGCACTGCACGTCGGCAATGATCTCCCTGCAGGAATGGTGGCCATCACTCCCGGAATCTACAACACGAATGCAGACTCAATACGCATCGTGATCTACGGCAAAGGCGGGCATGGGGCGAAACCCGACACGGCCATTGATCCCATCGTGATCGCAGCGCGGACGATTCTTGCGTTGCAGACGATCGTTTCGCGCGAGGTCAAGCCGGGAGAAATGGCAGTGGTGACCGTCGGCTACATTCAAGCCGGGACGAAGAACAACATCATCCCTGACCAGGCGGAAATGGGCCTGACAGTGCGAACCTTCAAGCAAGATGTGCGCAAGCAGGTGCTCGCTGCCATCACCCGCATCACGAAAGCGGAGGCTGAGGCCGCCGGCGCTCCGCGCGAGCCTTTCATTAACCGTTATGAGGGCACAGACTCGGTCTACAACAATCCGGCGCTGGCTGAGCACCTGCGCTCGCCGCTGGAAGCCGCGCTGGGCAAAAAGAATGTCGTCACGGCAGAGCCGATCACGCCCTCGGAGGATTTCTCAGCTTTCGTCGAGCAGGGTGTGCCCGGTTTCTATTTCAGCCTGGGGGGAGCCGACCCCGAGAGATTCGCGCAGGCCAAAGCGGCGGGAACGACGCTCCCATCGAATCACTCCCCATTGTTCGCGCCCGATCTGGACCCGGCGCTGCGGACGGGAATCATCGGCGAGGTCGCGGTTCTGCGGAATCTGATGAATACGCCGGCGGAGGAACTGCGGAAGCTGACGGCTACGCCACAGCCATAACCGAGGCGGCGGGCAGGGATGGCAAGGCGTCGTTCAGCGAGGTTGCCCCGGCACCTTGCTGCCGTTCTCCGCGAAAAATATCTCTTCGATGCGTTGCCCAAACACGGCCGCGATCTTGAATGCGAGAGGCAGGCTCGGATCGTATTTCTCGGTCTCGATCGCGTTGATCGTCTGGCGGGTAACGCCCACCCTTTCAGCCAACTCCGCCTGCGTCAGGTTGTGTCTGGCACGCAGAACGCGCAGATCGTTCCTCATCAGTACCGCCGGGACGCGAAGTAGCGATATGCACCTTTTACGGACGCCAGAAAAGCGCCGAAAAGAAAAAACGGCACCCACGCCAGAAGTTTCGGGTCGAGCGGCCACTGCAGTGAAACCACATACCCGATAGCGCCCAGCCACAATGTCGCAAGAACCCCGACTGAGTATGCCCACGCCATGCCTTCTAGTTCGATGCGCCGCGGCAACTCATCCAGGCTCAGGAAGTATTTTCGCTTTTCCAACGCGTAGTAAGTGTAAAGAGCGGCGGGTAGGAACAGCGTGATCACTCCCATCAATGGTTTCGGATGCATGTGGGTGATAATTCCCACAAGTAGCCAGCCCAATATGAGAGCGCCGACGATCTTGCCCCGCAGGATCAAGCGGAGCTCTGCTGGCGTTCGGGTTCCAAACGTGCCCCGCGCCAGCATCTCAGATACCGGCCAGCGAGAAGGAGTCGAGTTGCTCTCGGAATGATTGGGCTGCATGACCACCTCCAGCAGATAATGTAAAGCACGCAATACATAATGTCAAGCATTCTTTACTTTTCGAGGTGATCAGAAACATTTCTGAGAAATGGGCCTACACCGCAACCGTAACCGATGTTTCCGTCCTTGTGACCGGCCGATACAGCGTGTCGCGTTCGATGGGTTCGCGCCCCGCCTCGCGGATCAGCCGCTCCAGTTCTTCGCGGCGCATGCCTTGCGGGGTGGTCGCGCCGGCGTCGTGGTAGATCTTCTCTTCGATCACCGTGCCATCCATGTCGTCGGCGCCGAAGCGCAGAGAAATCTGCGCGATCTTCGGCGTCATCATCTGCCAGTACGACTTGATGTGCGGGAAATTGTCGAGCACCAGCCGGCTGACCGCGATTTGCTTGATGTCCTGCATGCCGGTGGTTTTGGGCAGGTGCTGCAGCGGCGTGTTCTCGGGATGAAACGCCAGCGGGATGAAGGTCTGGAAGCCGCCGGTTTCATCCTGCAGGGCACGCAGCCTGAGCAGGTGGTCGACGCGGTCTTCGTCATTTTCGACGTGTCCGTAGAGCATGGTCGCGTTTGATTTCAGCCCGATCTGATGCGCCAGCCGCGCGGTTTCCAGCCACTGGTCGCCGTCAATTTTATGGTCGCAGATGATGTGGCGCACGCGGTCGGCGAAAATCTCGGCCCCGCCGCCAGGGAGTGAATCCACGCCTGAAGTTTTCAGTTGCTCGAGCGTCTCGCGAATCGAGAGTTTGGCACGCCGCGCCAGATAGGCGATTTCGACCATGGTGAAGGCTTTCAGATGCACCTGCGGGAAACGCTGCTTCAGACCGGCGCAGAGATCGAGAAAGTACTGAAATGGCAGGTCAGGATGAAGCCCGCCCACGATGTGGAACTCGGTTACCGCCTCGGAATATCCGGAAGCCGCCGTCGCGAAGGCTTCTTCGAGCGCCATGGTGTAGGCGCCAGGCGAATCCTTCTTGCGGCCGAAAGCGCACAGGCGGCAGGCAGCGACGCAGACATTGGTCGGGTTGATGTGGCGGTTGACGTTGAAATATGTCTTGTCGCCATGGAGGCGCTCGCGCACGAAATTGGCCATCCAGCCGACAGCGAGAATGTCGCCCGTGCGATAAAGAGCGAGGGCATCGTCAGCGTCGAGCCGCACTCCAGCCATAACCTTGGAATGAATCGGCCCAAGGCGAGGATCGTCGCTCTGAAAAGGATGGCTCGACATCCCTCTGATGATAGCAGGTGCAGGCAGGGACCTTACATCCCCAGCTTCTTCTTCGCCAACGGCCGCGCAAACGCATTCGTGGGGTTGTGGATGTTGATCTCTAGCACCTTGCGGTAATACTCCTTCGCGTGCTCCGCATCGCCTGATTTGTCGTAAGCCTGTCCCAGCAACACCAAAATGAACGGGTCATGCTGATCCGCTTCTTCCAGATCGGCAATCGCGGCCTTGTAATCTCCCATGTAGAACGCCACGTAGCCCAGCAGATACGGCCAGAAGCGCGCCTGATCGGGATTATTGGCTTTGTCCAGAGCCGCTTTGGCCGCTGCCACATGCTGCTGCGCCTCAGACACCTGTCTCCGGCGCGCCGCGATGCGCGCCTGCGCATTCTCCCAGCGGAAGAGCCAGAGATTCTTGTCGGCGTCGGTCAGATCGGGCTTGCGCAACGCGGTGTTGTAGCCGAGCTTGTACCACTTGTAGGCGTCATCGGGATCGCCCGTCTCGAGGAAGATGCGCGCCAATTCGTTACAGGTTTCAGCAGCGCCAATCCAATCCTGTTTCGCCAGACGCGCATTGTAGACTTGCGTCTCCTGATTGGCCGCCGGCTTTACATCGCCTTCGAAGGCACGAGAGATTGCCAGCCCGCGCATCGCTTGGTCCATGAGGTCCGGCGGAGCAACTTCGAGGGCCTGGGCGAAGTGCAGTTGTGCCTGCGAATAATCCCCTTTCAGATCGAGCGCCACGCCCGCCGCGAAGTGCGCCTGATATAGCTTTGGCGCCTTCTCAAGAGCCTTCCGGTAAAGTACCAGAGCCTCATCCTGCTTCCCCGCGCGGCTCAGCTTCTCGCCCTGCTGGACCAGATCCTCGGGGCTGCCGGAAGCCGGAGTCGGCGACTGGGACGGCTGCTGTGCAAATGCCAGCGGGACAAGCATGAGAAGAACGCACATCGCGTCACGCATATGAAACCCTCCTATTTCCGGAGCAGCAGGTCTCCGGCCACAAAAGCAAAGAACAAGACCGAAATCACCCCATTCATCGTGAAAAATGCTGCGTTGAGCTTCGACAAATCGTCGGGCTTGACCAGGGAATGTTCGTAGAGCAGAAGCAGGATCACTACCAGAATGCCGCAGGCCGCCAACTTCCCCATGGCGAAGACGATCAGCAGGGCGACCAGCAGGCCCACCATCACCAGGTGAAAGCCGCGCGCGACCCACAAAGCCGCGGGAATGCCCAAATGGCGTGGAATGGAATGCAGGCCGGTTTGCCGGTCAAAATCGAAATCCTGGCAGGCGTAGAGAACGTCGAAGCCTCCCACCCAGAACGTGACCGCGGCAGTGAGCAGCAGAATCCGAGCGTCGAGCGAACCGCGCACGGCGATCCACGCGGCGGCAGGAGCCATGCCCAGCGCGAAGCCGAGCACCAGATGCGACCAGCGAGTGAACCTCTTGGTATAGGAATAGAGCAAGAGTACCGCTAGAGCGACTGGCGAGAGCCACAGTGCCAGGCGGTTCAATTGGGCAGCGGCTAGAACGAAGACGCCGCTCGATACCACGACGAAGCTCGCCACGAACGCGGGGCTGAGATGGCCTGCCGGCAAGGCGCGGGCGCTGGTGCGCGGGTTGGCAGCATCAATGGAAGCGTCGGCCAGGCGATTGAATGCCATCGCGGCCGAACGAGCGGCAACCATGGCAACCACGATCCAGATGAGTTGATGTGCCGTAGGCAATCCTCGCGCCGCCAGCATGGCCCCGCTCAGCGCAAACGGAAGCGCGAAAACGGAGTGCTCCCACTTGATCATCTCCAGCGTTACGCGCAGGTTGTGCAGAACAGGCACGAGGAGAATTGTAATGCAGCGGGTGAGGGGCAACGAGAATCGTGTTTCAGTTAGGCGCGTGGTCGCAGGCAGCTTCAAGACTTAGCAGCAGCAAGGATCACTTCGTCAGCGTCTCGGAGAAGCACATCGATCGATTTGAAACCGGCGCCCCTCAGAATTCGAGCCCAACCTAATACCGGCATGCCTTCCATCAAGTGCGAATTCCGCGAGCCCAACAGCTTCGTGTGATCGTAGCCAAGAATTTCGTTGGCTCGGCTCCAAAATCGTTCCCAGTTCTCGCGGCTGTAACGGCTCGGCTGCCGCGACTTCCACTCGGTAAACCCAGCAGCGAACGTTTTCTCGGTGCAAGCAGGCTCGACAAACAAAAACACCCCGGCGGTCCGGAGCAGTCGGAACACGTCCTGGGACACTTGAGCGACTCGCCGCGCATCGAGCCAGTGAAGGCCGTTGGCGGTTGCGACCACGTCATACTCGGGTTCCAAGTCATTGTGCCAATTACTATCCCAAAGATCTCGAACCAGGTTCCGTCCTGGAACTCCCTCGCGCCGGTTCATCCCGATGCACAGCGAGATCAGAAATACATCGCGATCGACGTAATCGATCTGTGAGTTCGGATAGCGCGATCGAATGGCTCGTCCCACGTCACCAGGACCGCAACACAAATCCAGAACGCGAAGAGTCGCGTCCCGCGGAAAAGGAATTGCCGCGGCCATGAGGTCCAGGTCACGTCGCTTCTCCGCCCCCTGCTCGGTCCACCACAGGTGCATCAACTCCTCGAGATCTTCATTAGTAAGCTTCTTCTCGATCTGACTCTGTGTCAGCGACATCGGCATAATCTCGAAGACCGAACACCCAAGACCTAAGACCTTTCCCCCGTCACCAGCGGCACAAAGCGGCAGAGTTCCCGCCATTGGGTATGCGGCTGGCCATAGCGCATGCGGATCAGTTGCAATTGCTGTGAGTCGTAGGAGCCGACGGGGATAATCATGCGCCCGCCTTCGGCCAGCTGCGCCAGCAAAGCGGGCGGCACTTCGGCAGCAGCCGCCGAGACGATGATCGCGTCATAGGGCGCGCATGGCGGAAAACCCTGACCGCCGTCGCCCACAATTACTTTCACGTTGGTGTAACCCAGGTGGCCGAGCAAGTCTCGGGCTTCATCGGCGAGCGCCGCGTAGCGTTCGATCGAGACAACCTGCGCCGCCAGTTCGGCCAGCAAGGCGGTCACGTAGCCGGATCCCGTCCCGACTTCAAGAACCCGATTCCCCGGGCTGAGTCTCAGCGCCTCCAGCATCAACGCCACGATGTAGGGCTGCGATATCGTCTGCCCTTCGCCGATCGGCAAAGGGTAGTCTTCATAGGCCTGATCGCGATAGCGCCCGGCGGTGAACTCGTGGCGCGGGACGCGCGACATGGCATCGAGCACGCGTTCATCCTCGATGCCGCGTACGCGAAGTTGAGAGTCAACCATGCGCAGGCGCAGGGTGACATAGAGGACCGGTTCGGCAGCAGGAGTCATCTGGGTCAAAGAGTTGAACACCTCCACCACCGCTTATTCTATTTCTTGCGGCGCCGAACGCGAACATCAAAGCTGACCACCCCGTTCTGATCGCGCGTGCCGACTGCGGAAATGTTGCGGGTGAAATAGTACTCGCCCTGAATGATCTGCTGCGAGCTCTGCGAAACGTTGGTGCTGTAGGTCAGGGAAAGGTTGTTGGCGAATTGCTGCTCAATGGTGACTTGCGGTCCCCGTGCCGTGGGGTTCGTCTCTGTGGTCAGGCCCTGCGGATCAATCTTGATGCGTCCGACACCGAACAGTTTTTCGAGGCGAGTGCTCACGGTGGAGTTGATCGCCTGATTGATGATCATGGCGGTGGCTTCGTCGGTGAAAGGCTGCTGGCCGGACTGCTGCTGCAACTGGGCGGACTCCTCGCCGGTGCGTCCCAGAGCGAGCAGGGCGATGATGTCGGACTTGGGCAACGGCGGTTCCGAGCGATAGTTGACCGCCAGATGGTCGGCCGTTCCCGTAACCGTGACGTCGAGATCATAGTTGCGAACGTGAGTCGTGGCCTGGAGGTTCATCTGAGGTTCGATCGCGACCGGGTTGGCAAAGGTGATGTCGCCGCGCTCCAGGCGGAACTTGATGCCGTTAAAGGTCGCGTCCCCTTCCAGAATGTCAGCCCGGCCCAGAACACTGGGACGCGCCGCCGAGCCACGCAGGTGAAGATCGGCGTCGCCGGAGAGCCGCGCCACTGCGGTTTTCATTTGAAGTTCAGGCGCGGTGCGGACACCAACATCGAGCTTCACGTTGTAAAGCGGGGAGTTGGCCGGAGCGATCGCAGCCGACTGACGGCTGCGTTCCAGATAGGATCCGAAATCAAAACCCGGCGTGACTGCCAGCTTCGTCACCAGGACGCTGCCCGAAACGGTCGAACTCGAAACGGTTCCCACCCAGTGCAACTCCCCGTCGGCCGTGGAGCTGACGCCCGGCGGATACCGCAAGCGCACATCCTTGCCCACCGCCGTGAGATTGAAAGCGAGCTGCTGGTTATAGTTGGTAGCGTCGCCCTTCAGGTCGAGCGTTCCGCCGCCCGTGCGGGCGGTCAGGGTCTCGATGTGCAGACGGTCGCCGGTAAAGGCCAGCGAACCGTTCATCTCGCTCAACCCGCTTGGCAGCCCCGCATAGTTGATGGCTCCGTTTTTCACCTGGATGCTTCCGTGGGGCAGCGGCTGGTCCAGACTCCCACCCAACGTCATATGGACGCTTACCAGCCCGGTGGAAGAGATGTCGGGATCCAGGCCGCTGAGCAACCTGAGGTCAAATTGCCCGTCGGCCGTGAGATCGAGCGCACGCGCGCCCGCGAAACTGATGGAGCCTTGCCCGGTGATGTCGGTTCCCTCGCCGATCATATGCAGCGGCTCGATGTGTGCGACTTGCTGCCCATAGGTGAAGCGTACCGGCCCCTGATTGTGCAACTTGGCGTGTTCCACTTCCACATAGACATCAGTCGCGTTGCCGTTCAGCGACCATTGTCGCGGATAGCGTAACGGCCCCTGCATGGTCAGCGTCCCGCCGACCGCGGAATGCCCGGTCAGTTGCCGGCCCAGATAGGCGCGCCACAGGGCGTCGAGGTCGACGTGATCCGTGCGCACGGAGATGTTCGCGGGATAATCGCCCTGCAGCCCGACGTTGCCTTCCACAAAGAGCGTGCCCTGAGGAAACTCGGAGTGTCCCTTGAGGTGCAGTTCGCCGCCTTGGGTCACAGCCTCCAGGTCGAGCCCGCCGGAGAGTTCGCGGTCAAACGTGAGATCACGCACCTGAACCGCGGCATTTAGGTTCGGCGCATCGAACGTTCCTGAACCTTGCAGAGTGAAATCGGCACGGCCCTCGATGGGCAGGCGTTCGAGATGAATCTGGCGAATGCGCGCCAGATCGAAATTCGTTCCGCGCAGGTCGAGATGGAACCCACGTGTGGCCGGCGTATAGGCGGCGTTGCCGCTGACATCCGCGTCCCCGTGCGTGAGACGAATGTTATTGAGAGCCGTCTCGCCTTCAGCGATGCGCAGGTCAGCCTCGAAGTTTTCGATCGGCTCCTCATAAGCCGAAGCCTGGGTGGCGTGGATGTGTCCCTGAACTTCAGGATTGGCGCGGGTTCCGCTGACGTGCAGGGAAACATCTGCGTTCCCGGAAACCGGGTAGTCGAAACCCGCCAAGGCAGCGGTCGAGGCAACGTCCACATTATGCAGATTCACCCGCGCTGTATAGGGACTGTCGGCGGTGAACTGTCCCCGCTGCAGGCTGGCGCTGACGTCGAAGTCGGCGCTGGTATCGCCACGGCGCAGCGTGCCGCCCCGGAGTTCGCCCTGATACGGGGAGAACTGGATGCTGGACGCCAGGGAATCCCAATGAACCTGTTGCTCGGGTGTGCGTGAGGTCGCGGGCAAGGTGAATTCGAAATCCTGCGCGACCACGGTCCCGGCCAGCGTCGGGTTCGACAGAGTGCCTCCGGCCGAACCGTTGAACGTGGCAATGCCATCCACGCGGAAAGGCACATTGGTGGGCCCTCCCATCGCCGTGACCAGCGGACGCCATTCCTCAAGATTGGACGTGGAAACCGAAAGATGCAGCGCGGAAGAAGGCGAAAGTGTCCCCGCAGCCTGTATGCGTGATGCCGGCGTAGACAGGTTGAATTGCGCAAGTTCCACTACCTGAGGACCGGCGAGATACTTCCCCTGGGCGTGAGCCGTCACCGCCAACTCGCCTGGGGCCGCGTGGAGCGGCGGGTTCATATCAAAGGCAAACGCCACCTCAGCATCTTTGGGCGAACCTCTCCAGAGGGCATCCACCGTGCCGGCCATCGACCCCGCCGGGTGAAAACGGCCCAGCCGGTGCGCGGACACATTCAGGGCGGCCGTCATCTCTTCGGCCGAGACGTCATGCAGACGCAGATGCACCGCACCGGTCTCGACGCCGGGCAGCTTTTCCTTTTCGCCTTTCCTGGTTGCAGGCCGCGCAGCAGTAATCACGGCAATCTCTTCCCCACCTTTTTTCGTCTGGCCCGACGGCGAAACCGGGATGCTATGCAACCAGTGATCCACCTGCACATCTCCGGCAAAGGCTCCGCCCAGCAGCTTGCCCTGCAGTTTCGACAGCTTGATCTGTTGATCCGTCACCGAATAATCAGTCGTAGCGCTGGCCTTCTTGAGCACAAACTGCACATCCTCCCAGCCAAGATCGGTCAGCGCCATCGAGCCCGTAGCCGCAAATTCATCCAGTGACCAGCGGCCGCTGCCTTTAAACTCGGCGACGCCCGCACGCAGATCCTGCCGACGGGCAATCGCGGCGGCCTCGCCGAGATCAATCCGAGCATCGTACTTTCCATCCAGGTGGGGATTGCGAAAATCGCTGACGCGACCGTTCGCTTCCACACGCGACCGGCCCGAGTTCCATTGGAGCGACTTGATTTCGGCGAAGCTAGGCCCGAGGCTGATCTCGGCTGTTGTCATCCAGGAGAACGGGCGGAAGCCGCCGACCTCAGTATCCACTTTGCCCAGCTTGAGATGAGTCTCGTAGCGGCCCCGCAGGTAGGAATAATCCATTTGCAGACCGGCGTCATCGACCGCAAAGTCCAGAGGAATCTTCCGGTCAGACCAGATAAGTTCACCATTTCGTACCGACAGATGGTCAATGGAAAGAGCGAAAAGCTGTTCGATGGGACTTTTTTCCGTGGATGACGGCAACACCACGGTGCCGGGAATATTCGTTGTGCCGTCCGGGGCAATCGCAATGTGGACCACCGGACGCTCCAGACTCAGCGAGTAAAAACCAAATTCCGTGCGCAGAAATGAAATGACTTTGACCTGGGCGAACAGATGGTCGGCATGAAGCAGCGGTACGTCTGCCGGGGCCTCCGTCCCGTGGACAGTAATGTCGCGCACTTCGACCTGCATGTGGAAGGGAACAATGTGGAAGCTGCCGATTTGGGCACGGCCGCCCGTAATCCGTTCCAGTTCGGCGACCATACGACGGCGCGCATAGGTTTGAAAGGAATCCGTGGTGGTGTACCACAACCCGGCCACGAGAGCGAGCAGGCCGGCTCCGCCCACAATCAATGCGTACTTCCACCAGCGCCGGGATCGGGATCTCGCGGCGGGTTCGCTCACTACTCCTGTACTCCTTCGCCCCCAGAATCCGTCACCCCAGACATGCTTACCTTGCTTTCCGAACGCAGGGTCTGCAGCCAGGAAACCAGCAACTCGCTGACTTTCTCCTGGGTGAGGAGTTCACGAATCTTGGCGGAGACATCGGCCAGGGGAACTTCCCCCGCACCGGATTGCTTCAACTGCGGGACAAATTTCTCACGGTAATACGCTTCGATGGATTTGGAATCGATTTGTACGGTGGGACGCAGGTGGGCATCGACCAGGCGCATGAGGTCCATCTGCTGCTGCACGTGCGCGATCAAATCCTTCTCCGTCAAGCGGAGGCCGGCCAAGAGCGACTGCCAGCCTTCGTCGGTAATCGCTTCCGGATACTGCTTCCTGGCCTCGGCCACGCTTGCGGCGGCTTCCGACTCCGAGGCGTGCTGGAAATACGCAGACTTCATCTGCTCGGAAAGTAATTCCTGATCAATCAGGCGGTCGAGGACCGCGCGGCGGTCCTCCTCGGTGAACTCGCTGAGGGCGCGCCCGTTGAGCAGAGCCTCGTAACGCAGAGCCTCGTCCCAATCGCTCTGCAGGATGACGTGGCGGTTTACGGTGGCGACGATGCGGTCAACCACCTCCGCCCGCGCCGGTGTTAAACCCGAAAAGGCCGCCAGCAGTACCGCGAGGGCGGCAATCGTAACCCGATTCTTGGTGAAAATTGCGGTCATCTTAATTATTAGAACGGCTGGCCTATGCTGAAAAACATGTTGAAATGGTGCAGACGCTGGGTCTCCAGAACATTGGTCGTGCCCAGCCCGAACAGGGCCGGATACGTAAACTCCTGAAAGTAGCTGGTCGGGTTCAGATTATATCCAAAGTCAAAGCGCAAGGGCCCAATCGGCGTCTTGTAACGCACCCCGACTCCAACCGCATGCGAAGTGTAATCATACCCGGAGTTATTGAAGTAGGTGTAGCACTGTTGGTTCGTTGTACCACCGGACAAGCACTGTTGGGGATCGGGCTGATACCAGCGCATCAGTCCCTTCAGCATGTCGTGCGGAGCGGTGAAGACGTTTCCCATATCGTGAAAAACGGCCAAGCCAAACCCTTCTCCCAGATAGGGCAGAGTCATCGGAGGAAAACGCAGTTCGAGGTTATTCACAAATAGTGCTGTGCCGCCGACGGGGAAACCGGAATCCGGGTCGCGAGGTCCTGCCTGATTTAACCCGAATCCGCGATGAGAGTTGCCGCCGCCGGCGAAAAAAAGTTCGGGCAATGGAACGATCGAAATGTCCTGGCAGGGATTGACGCCCGAGGGAGATATGCACGCCCCCGGCGCCAGGATCCGGGTCCCGCTCACCAGTTGCTGCAAGCCAATCGTGGTCGAGCGCGCGAAGACAAACTGGTGCCCAGCCTTGCCCTCGCCACCAAACGCCTGGTAAGTCGAATTCTGCGCCAGAACCCGGCCGAAATCGGCCTGCGACCCGAAATACCTTGCAGCGGCAAACCCATCCAGGGTGAAGTAGTTACCCCTGGTGCTTTCCAGCGGATTGTCGCGCTTGTCGCGGATGAATGTAAACCCAGGTCCGCCCACTCTGGCTGGCGCCGATTCCAGCGGGATCAGGTTCGGGTCAAAACCACTGGCGAAATCGCTGGCCTTCACCCTCCGAAATTCAAAGCGGTAGCTGATCGAACTCGGTCCGGGCCGAGACCCCGGTTCCGTTCCCGGGTTTCCGATCTGCTGCCGCAGGTCGACCTTTCCTTCCAGCCGCTGCGAGGTGAAGGTGGCCACATCCAGACTGTTGTCGTAGAAGATCGTGTAGACCGGCTTCCACTTATCGCTGTCGAACAGCTTGGGAGTCGTGTAACTGATCAGCCCACGCTGCTGTAATCGCCCAACGTGCGACTGGAACGTCAAGGTCTGATCCTTACCCAGGAAGTTCAGCCGGGTTACGTCGAAGCCTACCCTCGGACTGACTCCTGTGGCGCCTTGCGGAGCTGTTGTCCCCGAGGGCTGGCCGGTCTGGAATTCCAATCCCAGGCCGTAAGTAAAGGTGTAGCGTTTGGCCTCCTGCACTTGCACCAGAACATTCTTTTGCGGATCGGTGCCCTCGGGATTCTGCACCGCCGCATCCACCTGGTTGAAAATTCCCAGGTTATAGAGCCGCGTCTGGGTGTCGAGGAGTCCTTGCTGGCTGAGCGGTTGCCCCTCCCGCACCTCTATTTCGCGCTGGACGACGAAATCACGCGTATGTTCGGTTCCTCCCACCATCACCCGGTTCACCGTGAAGCGCTCACCCTCGTGAAGGGTGAAAGTGACATCCTCCCGATGGGGCTGGCTGGAAGATGCTTTGGTGGTGAGGTCCAGCGTGGCGTTGGGGAAACCGTTGTTGAAATAGTAATTGAGGATCCGCTCCCGGTCATTGGCCAAATCCTGCTCGGAGTAGGGCTGGCCCGGCTGCGTGCTCATCTCGGGCAGTTCCGCGGCCGTGATATTTTCGTTGCCCGCAACTTGCACCACACCCACCCGCGTCCGCTGTCCCTCCTCAATGTGCAGGTGCACCGCCAGATGGTTCGCCACGCCCCGGTAGTCGTCGTCCACTTTGGTCTGGATCTGTACCTCGCGAAACCCGTTGGAGCGATACAGGCCCTCCAGCGTAGCCACGTCACTTTTGAGCAGATCAGCGCTAAAGCGCCCATGGCTCAGGAAGCGGCTCGCTTCCTGAATCTGCAGATAGGAGCGCAGCTTCGCCGTGTCAAGAAACTCCTTGTTGCCGCTGATTTCCACCAGCACCAGCTTGTGCAGCGGGCCGGGGTTGATCTGATAAATCACGCGCATGGTCTTGGGATCAAACTCCTTCCGGATTTCGACCGTGGCATCGAAGTGGCCGCGCGTCTGCAGGTAATCGAGCAAGTTGCCCTTACCCTCATTCAGCAGATCATCATCAACCGCGTCCTCCTCGTAGACAGGAATTTCTTTCTTCAAAACTCCACGGCTGATGTGGTATCCCTGCGCCAGGATCACTACAACCGGGCCGGGATCAATCTGGAAAGTGAAATCGACGGCGTTGGTCTCCGGGTGGTATTGCTGCTCGGCAACGGAAACCTGGGCCAGGGCGCGGTTCTGCTTCTGAAATCTTCTGCGCAGGCGCTGGAGTGAATTGCTGACCAGGGTGCCCGTGACGCGCTTCCCGCTATCCATGTGCGCGATGCTCTGCACCTCACTGGGCGAAAGGCTCGAAGTGCCAGTCACTTTCACCTCGCCCACATGAGCCGGTGCGCCTGGCGTGATGTGGAACAAAATGTTCACCTGCTGAGTGGTGGTATCCGACGTG
>Ga0187782_10002487_pt1 | contig 13558 bp, 10 predicted proteins | sample 0715_SJ02_MP15_2_FD_132454 | JGI IMG/M metagenome (GOLD analysis project Ga0187782, IMG submission 132454) | Tropical peat soil microbial communities from peatlands in Department of Meta, Colombia - 0715_SJ02_MP15_20_MG | ecosystem: Environmental > Terrestrial > Soil > Wetlands > Peat | place...
CGGCGTGGGCGCGCACCAAGGCCCGGGTGAAGAAAGCCATGCAGGACATGGCTGAGGAACTCCTGAAACTCTATGCCGAGCGCCGCATGGCGGAGGGACATACCTTCGCGCGCGACACCGACTGGCAGCGCGAGTTCGAGGACGCCTTCGAGCACCAGGAGACAGACGACCAGGAAGAAGCCATCGTGGATGTGAAGCGCGACATGGAGGCCTCCACGCCCATGGATCGCCTCCTGGTCGGCGACGTGGGCTACGGCAAAACCGAAGTCGCGATGCGCGCGGCCTTCAAGGCGGTGAACGACAACAAGCAGGTGGCCGTGCTCGCCCCAACCACCGTGCTTGCGTTCCAGCACTTCGAGACTTTCAAGCAGCGGTTTGCCGCCTATCCCATCCGCATCGAGATGCTCAGCCGCTTCCGCACCGCCAAACAACAAAAAGAAATCGTGCAGAAGGTCGAGGCTGGGCAGGTAGACATTTTGATCGGGACGCACCGCCTGCTCTCGAAAGACATCAAGTTCGCCGACCTTGGCCTGGTGGTAGTCGATGAGGAGCAGCGCTTCGGAGTGCGCCACAAGGAACGGCTGAAAAAGCTGAAGAAAGAAGTGGACGTGCTCACGCTTTCGGCCACGCCTATCCCGCGCACACTGCACATGTCGCTGACCGGGGTGCGCGACATGAGCGTGATCGAAACGCCGCCCAAGGACCGCATCGCCATTCAGACCGTGGTCGCCGCTTTCGATGAAAAGCTGATCAAGAGCGCCATCGAGCACGAATTGGAGCGCCGCGGGCAAGCCTATTTCGTCCACAACCGCGTGGAATCGATCAATGAGATCGCGGCCAAGGTGCAGGAATTGGCGCCGAAGGCGCGCGTGATTGTGGGCCACGGGCAGATGTCAGAAGCGGAGCTCGAGAAAGTGATGATGAAGTTCATCCGGCACGAAGCCGATGTGCTGGTGGCGACCACCATCATCGAGAACGGGCTCGACATTCCGCTGTGCAACACCATCGTCATCAACCGCGCCGACCGTCACGGCCTCTCCGAGCTTTACCAATTGCGCGGACGCGTGGGACGGTCGAACCGCCGTGCTTACGCCTACCTGCTGGTACCACCTGATGTGGAGCTGACACCGCTGGCGCGCCGGCGCCTGGCCGCGCTCAAGGAATTTTCCGACCTGGGCGCCGGATTCAAGATCGCCGCGCTCGATCTGGAGTTGCGCGGCGCCGGCAACCTGCTGGGCGGCCAGCAGAGCGGGCACATCGATGCCGTCGGCTTCGAGCTTTATACGAGCATGCTCGACCGCACAGTGCGCGAGATGAAGGGTGAACTCGCGAAAGAAGAAGTCGCGGTCCAGCTCAATCTCGGCATCAACATCCGCATTCCGGCGGAGTATATAAAAGAAGAAAACCAGCGCCTCAGGATGTACAAACGCGTGGCGGGCGTGGAGAGCGATGCGCAGCTAAAAGACGTAAGCGAGGAGCTTAGCGACCGCTACGGTGAGCCGCCGGCGGCGGTGCGCAACCTGCTCGAGTACGCGCGGCTCAAGCTGGTGTGCCAGAGGTTAGGAGTGGCGGCCGTCGATCGCCGTCGCGATCAGGTAACGATCCGCTTCATGCCGGAGGCGGTGGTCGATCCGGAAAAACTCGCACGGTTTGTCGCCGCAGAGCCCGGAGCCCAGTTCTCGCCATCGGGCGTGCTGAAGTTTTCTCTCAAATCAACGCACGCGGAGGAGGTTCTGGAGCGATTGAAGCGGTTGCTGGAAGAACTGGCCGGGGACCAGACCGATCGTCCGACTCTTTCGCCCGCCTCGTGATACCTTACTTCGCTGCCGAGGTGGCGATGAAACACAACTCCCGGGATTTGATGTTAAGCTTTTCTCTTTTGGCGGTGATCATCAGTTCAGGTATGGCACAAGCAGGTAAGCAAGCAAAGACAAAGCCGGCCGCCCTTAGCTCCTGGGACCGGCTGGTGGATCAGTACTTCGACGACTACTACTTTCCTTTCCATCCCTCCTTTGGCACGCAGGCCGGCTTGCACCGCTACGACACCCAGTTGGAAGACTATTCGCGTGCGGGCGTCGAAGCTGAGGTCAAGGCGCTGAAAGAGGTGCGTGGCAAGATCCAGGGATTTCTGGCGACGGGCTTGACGGCCGAGCAGCAGGCCGACCGTGAAATGCTGCTGCACGAGATCGACGGGCGGTTGCTCGAACTGGAACAGATACGCGGCTGGGAGAAAAACCCGGATCGCTACCCCGGCCGCATCACCTACAGCGTGTTCCTGATCATGAACCGCACGTTTGCGCCCCCGGAGGAGCGGCTGCGCTCGGTAATCGCGCGCGAGCGGCAAATGCCCAAGGTGTTCGACGACGCGCGGGCGAACCTGAAGAACCCTCCCAAGATCTACACGCAGATCGCGCTGCAGCAACTGCCGGGGATCATCCGATTCTTCCAGCAGGACGTGCCGGGGGCATTCAAACAGGTCAAAGATCCCAAGCTGCTCGACCAGTTTAAGCAGGCGAACCAGGCGGTCATCGACAGCCTCGCCAGCTACCAGAAATGGCTGCAGGACGACCTGCTGCCGCGATCGAACGGCGATTTCCGCATCGGCGCCGAGAACTACCGCAAGAAGCTGCTCTATGACGAAATGGTGGATACGCCGCTCGATGAGCTGCTGAAGCTCGGCTACGCGGACCTGCACCGCAACCAGCAGTTGCTGAAGGAAACCGCGACCCGCATCGATCCCAACAAGACGCTGGATCAGGTGCTGGGCGAGTTGCAGGAGCACTATCCGCCGCCCGACCAGCTGTTGCAGACGGTGCGCGATATGTTCGGCGATCTGCGCGCGTTCATCGCGCGCGCCCACATCGTGACCATCCCTTCGCCGGTGCTGCCCATCGTCGAAGAGACGCCGCCCTTCATGCGCGCGCTGACGTTCGCTTCCATGGACACGCCCGGTCCTTACGAGCACACCGCCAAGGAAGCCTTTTTCAATGTTACCGTGCCGGAAAAAGACTGGACGCCGGAGCACGTCCGCGAGTTCATGGCGCAGTTCAACTACGACACGCTGACCTCGGTGGCCGTGCACGAGGCGTACCCGGGACACTATGTGCAGTTCCTCTGGGTGCAGAACGCGCCCTCGAAGGTGCGCAAGCTGGTGGGCTGCTCGTCCAACGCGGAGGGCTGGGCCCACTATTCTGAGCAGATGATGTTGGACGAGGGTTACGGAAAGCCGTCCAATGGCGGCAGCGACGAGAAATCCCTGAAGCTGCGCCTGGGGCAGTTGCAGGACGCTCTGCTGCGCAACGCACGCTACATCGTGGGCATCGAGATGCACACCGGCAAGATGACGTTCGACCAGGCAGTGGATTTTTTCGTCAAGGAAGGCTATCAGTCGCACGCTGTGGCCGAGACCGAAACCAAGCGCGGCACCTCCGACCCAACGTATCTCGTCTATACGCTGGGCAAACTTGAAATCATGAAGCTGCGCGAAGACTACAAGCGGAAAATGGGAGCGACATTCAACCTTGAGGAATTCCACAACGATTTCCTGAAGCAGGGCTATCCGCCGGTGAAGATCATCCGGAAGGCCATGCTGGGGGATGACAGTCCAGTGCTGTAAGATCGCAGCAACAAGAAACCAATGTCCAAGCTCCGAGTTCGTAAAGCCGTCTTTCCCGCCGCCGGTCTGGGCACGCGTTTCCTGCCCGCCACCAAGGCGCAACCCAAGGAAATGCTGCCGCTGGTCGACAAGCCCATCATTCAATACGGTGTGGAAGAGGCGCTGGCCGCGGGCTGCGACCAGATCATCATCATCACCGGCCGCGGCAAGAGCGCCATCGAGGACCACTTCGACGTCAGCTACGAGCTGGAGAAAATGCTCGAGGAGCGCGGCAAGACCGAACTGCTGGCGGTGGTGCGGCAGATTTCGGACATGATCCACGTGGCTTATGTCCGCCAGAAAGAGGCCATGGGCCTCGGTCACGCGGTGCTGATGGCGCGGGAACTGGTTGGCCACGAGCCTTTCGCCGTGCTGCTGGCCGACGACGTTATCGACGCGCCCGTCCCATGCCTGAAGCAGATGATGGACGTCTTTGACGAAACCCAGTCTTCGGTGATTGCCGCCCAGGTGGTCGAAGGGCGGGCGATCTCGGCCTACGGCGTGATCGATGGCAGCCCGGTTGATGGGGCCTTCGGCGGCAGGCTCCACGAAATCAGGAACGTCGTCGAGAAGCCCAAGTTCGAGGACGCCCCCTCGAACCTCGCCGTTATCGGCCGCTACATCCTTACCCCCACCGTCTTCGAGACGCTGGAGCACACGCCGCTGGGTACGGGCGGCGAACTGCAGCTCACCGACGGACTGCGTCTGCTGCTGCAGCGGGAGAAGCTCTACGGATACGTCTTCGACGGCAAGCGCCACGATACCGGCGACAAGCTGGGCTTCCTGAAGGCCACCGTCGAATTCGCGCTTAAGCGTCCCGACCTGGGCGGACATCTGCGCGAGTGGCTGAAGGAGCTAAAGCTCTAAACGCAGCAATCAGCGGTCAGCAACATGACACCGGATGTGCCGACACCGCCGCCAGTTCTCGACTGTGCTCGCGTTATTGAATACGCAGTCCTGGACGAGTCCGTAAGTTACTCCGGCCGCACCTTGTTGTTTGTGGATGGCAAGGAGCTGGGTCGCGTGCCCTGCTTGGCGATTTGTGAGGACAAGAAGGCGCGGGGCGTCATGTTGTTTCACTGCGACCGCGAATGGACAGTTCTCGGTTGCTCCGGACACGGTTCTGTCAGTGAAGCGAAGAACCGTGCAGAGGGCATTTATCCTGGCCTGTCCTCCTGCTGGGTGGAGGCGCATGTTCCCGAGGAGGAGGCCGAGCGGTATCTAGATGAACTGTTTGGCAGCAACTGATGCACATCCTCCGCTCGCCTTCGGCTCGCGAAGGATGACACCCTCAACTGTGCCGGTAAGACCGCCTCACGTCAGCGCATCCGTAAACAAGAAATCGTGGTGCCAATCAGCCTTGTAGCCGCGGCGGCGCATTTCGGTGGTCAGCTGCGCCCAGTGGCGCAGGCTGTGGACGAGCGCGTGACCAAGCACCTTGCGGCGGGTGGCCGTCTGCTCGCCGGCTGAGAGCGTCGGGAAGGTGATCTTCCCGTTCAGGTCGGCTTCCGAGGCTGTCTTCAGATAGGCCTTCATCTTTCCGTGGGCCGTCGTGGCGATGCTGAAAATCTCGTCAATGCTGCCTGTCGGCAGATCGGAAGGTTTTGTCAGCGTGCCGCCGGACAGACGCTCGGCATATTTCAGTTCAACTCCGAACATGTGCAGCAGCAGATCTCGCACCGTGCCGCCGCCGGCAAGATCGATATTCAGGTCGAGCACGGCGGGCGCTTGCTTGGCGAGGAACTGATGCCAGCGGCCGGTTTCCTGCTCATCAAAGCGCAGCAGCTCGGGAAAAGAGATTCCGTTCATGTCCACCCCCTTGTCGTTGGCCGGTTGTCGGTTGTCGGTGGCGAACCCCAAGCCTGTGTTCGCTAACGACCAACGACTAACGACCAACAGCTTCGGATCAGCGAATCTCCGACTTCAACTTCTTAGATTTCTCTTCCACGCTGCGGGCGAGTTTTTCTTTGTGAGCCGCCATCTTCTTGCCGATGGCCGGATCGCTCAGCGCCAGAATCTGGGCCGCCAGGATACCGGCGTTCGTGGCGCCGGCTTTGCCGATGGCGAGCGTAGCCACGGGAATGCCGGCCGGCATCTGCACCGTGGCCAGCAGCGCGTCCAGTCCCTGCAGCGAGGAGGACGGCATGGGCACACCGATCACCGGCAGCGTGGTTTCGGCGGCGATCACTCCGGCAAGGTGTGCCGCGCCGCCCGCGCCCGCGATGATGACCTTGATCCCGCGCCCGGCCGCCTGCCGCGCGAATTCACTGGTGCGGCCTGGCGAGCGGTGCGCGGAGGTGATGTCCATTTCGTAAGCGATGCCGAACTCATCGAGCGCCTTGGCGGCCTCGCGCATCACTTCCAGGTCGGAATCGGAACCCATGACGATGGAAACCAGCGATTGCTTGCTCATGTCCTTCCTTGTCGCACCAGGCTGGATTTCAGCGCGCGGGCAGCAATGTCCCGGCGGTAGTGCATGCCCTCGAAGTGGATCTTGGCGACAGCGGCATAGGCTCGCTCGACCGCCTGCGCGAGATCATTGCCGCGGGCTGTAACTCCGAGCACACGTCCGCCGCTGGTATAAAAGGCCCCGTCGCGCGACGTGGTTCCGGCATGAAAGACTTTTGCGCCCTCCACCCGGTCGGCCTCTTCGATTCCAGTGATCTTCTTTCCCACTTCGTAGGAACCGGGATACCCGCCGGAGGCCATGACCACGCACACCGCCGGATGGCGCGACCATTTCAGATCGCCTTCGCTGACTCGCCCTTCGATTGAGGCGATAAAAGCACCCAGCAGATCGCTCTCCATGCGCATGAGTACCGGCTGGGTTTCAGGATCGCCGAAGCGGCAGTTGAACTCCAGCACCATGGGTCCGCGCGCGGTCATCATCAGTCCGCAGTAAAGGATGCCCTTGTACGGAGCCCCCTCGGCTTTCATGCCTGCGATCACCGGGCGGGCAACGTGTGTGAGCAGCCACTCCCGCATTTCGCCGTCCAGCAGGGCATCGGTGGAGTAGGAGCCCATGCCGCCAGTGTTAGGACCGGTATCGGCGTCGCCCACACGTTTGAAGTCCTGCGCCGCCACCAGCGGAGCTACGCGCTCGCCATCACTCAGCACCATGAAGGACAACTCTTCGCCTTCGAGAAACTCTTCCAGCACCACGCGCTTTCCAGCGCCTTCCAGCATCTTGCCGCTGAGCATGTCGCCGGCAACCCTTGCGGCTTCCTGCTTGGTTTCGCAGATGACGACGCCCTTGCCCGCGGCCAGTCCATCCGCCTTCACCACGATTGGCGTCGAGAAGTGCTGAAGCGCATCCTGCAGGTCGGTCGCCGAAGCACAAACCGCGTACCCCGCGGTGGGAAGGTGGTGCCGCTGCATGAACTCCTTGGCGAAGCTCTTGCTCGATTCCAGGCGGGCAGCGGCAGCGGTAGGCCCGAAGATCCGATATCCGCGGCGGCTGAACTCATCCACCACGCCCAGGCTGAGCGGCAGCTCCGGGCCGACCACGGTCAGATCGGGTTGCAAGCGAGCGGCAGTCTGCACCAGGCTGTCAACATTCTTCAGCTCGCCCGGCAAGCACTCGGCGTCCGCTGCGATGCCGCCGTTTCCCGGAATGCAATACACCCGGGTGACGCGCGGGGACTGGCGCAGCTTCCAGACCAGCGCGTGTTCGCGTCCGCCGCTTCCCAGAACCAGGACTTTCATCGATGCGCACCGCCGAATACAGAAGGTTAGGGGCGAGCGGGCGATAGTGTCAAACGGGCGACCAGCGTCGGCAGGGCGGCAAGTCAGCCGAGTCAGGCGCAGCCCACCGGGCCCGTGTCGGCTGTCATTCTTCCGGCGAGCAGCGCGAGCCGGGAGAATCTGACGAGAACCCGGGCGCAACCCGTGTAGGTTGTGCGTGCCATGTCGATAGATCCTCCGCTCGGCTTCGCCTCGCGAAGGATGACAAATTCACAAGGGCGCATGGGCTTCGCGAAAGACAAACGTCCCACGTGCCTTCTATTAACTGTGGTTAACAAATGAAGTATAATCTGGGTGCTGCTCGTGGATATTGCGGATGATCACCATCTCCAAAGAAGACTACCTCAAGGCCGCACTCGAAGCTGAGAGTGAGGGCGAGCACGTCATTTCGGCGACTCTTGCGCACCGGCTGGCGGTATCGGCGCCGGCGGTCACCATGGCGCTGCGGCGGCTGAAGCGCGACGGGTTGGTCGCGGTTCGCGCCGATGGCCGCGTCGAACTGACCGCGGCTGGCCGGAAAGTGGCGCTGCGCACCATGATGCGCCATCACCTTATCGAGCGCATGCTGGCGGAAGTCTTCGGCATGGAGTGGTACCGGGTGCATGACGAAGCTGAACGTCTGGAGCATGCGGTGTCGGCGGAGTTCGAGGCAAAACTGGCGGAAAAGCTGGGCCCGGCGGGCACCTGTCCGCACGGCAATCCGGTGATCCCGGAGCGCAGCGAAGCCCGGCGGCGCCGCGGCCTGCGTTTGCTTTCGGAGGCTGAACCCTGCAAAGGCTATCGCATAAGCAGCATGTACGAACGGGACAGCGCTTTGCTGCGCTTCCTCGACGAACGCGGCATCCGTCCGGGGGCCACGTTGCAGGTGCTGGAGCGCAATTACGACCAGACCATGACCTTGATCACCGACAAGAACAAAGTGTCGGTGGGCGGCCCGGCGGCGGAGAAAGTCTGGGTGGAACCGGTTGCCGAAGACAGGGTGCGAAAGCGTTAACTGATATTTATTCATTTGTGTACGCCGCGGCTAACCGAGATCGAGCTTTGTAGATGTCGCTGACACCACAAACCGACGCGGCAAACGGCAGGGTGACCCTCCCGTGAACCACATTTCCCTCGAGGGGATACACAGCACCGTCGAGGTGCCGCACCACGAGGCGGGATTCTGGCGGCAGTGGCGGGCCTACGTCGGTCCGGCCTTGTTGGTGAGCGTCGGATACATGGACCCCGGCAACTGGGGGACCGATCTGGCCGGCGGGGCACAATTCAGGTATGACCTGTTGTGGGTGGTCGCCTTGGCCAGCCTGATGGCCATTTTCATGCAAGTGATCGCCGCGCGCTTGGGCGTGGCCACCGACAAAGATCTGGCGCAATGCTGCCGCGACTGGTATCCCAAATGGACGCGCTGGCCGAACTGGCTGCTGTCCGAGGTCGCCATTGGCGCCTGCGACCTGGCGGAGGTCCTGGGAAGCGCCGTGGCCCTCAACCTCCTATTTCACATTCCCCTGTTCTGGGCGGTCCTCATCACCGCCACCGACGTGCTGTTGTTGCTGGCCTTGCAACGCTTCGGGATACGCACGGTTGAAGCCGTGGTGCTGGTGCTGGTGGCGACCATCGGCGTCTGCTACTTCATCGAAATCTTCATCCTTCCCCGGACCGCGCCCCACTTCCTGGAGATGGGACACGCCCTCATCACGCCCGGCCTGCGCCAGGCGGGCATGGCTTACGTGGCGATCGGCATCATTGGCGCGACGGTCATGCCGCATAACCTCTACCTGCACTCGGCGCTGGTGCAAAGCCGGAGGTTCGAGAAGGACGAACGCTCTATCCGCAATGCCATCCGCTTCAACACCATCGACTCGACGCTGGCGCTGACCATCGCGTTTTTCGTCAATGCCGCCATCATGGTGCTGGCGGCGATGGTGTTCAACGGCAAGGAGAGCTTCACCCTCGCCGGCGGTCAGGTGGTGCACTTCGGCGCTGCGACCGATTGGATCCGCGTGGCCTATCTCACCTTGGCCCCGCTGCTGGGCACGGCCGCGGCCAGCATTCTGTTTGCGGTCGCGCTCCTGGCCAGCGGGCAAAGCAGTACCATCACCGGAACGCTGGCGGGCCAGGTGGTGATGGAAGGTTTCATGCACTGGAGGCTGACGCCGTGGGTCCGGCGGCTGATCACGCGCGGGCTGGCCATCCTGCCGGCCGTGCTCATCATCGGCCTGCGCGGCGACAGTAGCGTGAACGACCTGCTGATCCTCAGCCAGGTAGTGCTGGCCCTGCAGTTGCCTTTCGCCATGTTCCCGCTGCTGCAGTTCACCAGCTCCCGCCGGCGGATGGGAGCGTGGCGCAGCGGCTGGTTCCTGCTGCTCGCTGGATGGGCCAGCGCCCTCGCCATCACCGCCATGGACATCTACGGCCTGCCCGAATCGCTGAAATCCGCGTGGCAAGTCGTCGTCGGCAGCTAAGCCGCGTTAGGATGTTGGCTGGAGCACCGACATGTACGACAAGATTCTCCTGGCTCTCGACCTCTCACCCACTGACCGGGCGATCATCGAGCACATCAAGAAGCTGGCGGGCATTATGCACAGCAGGGTTGTGCTCTTCCACGTGGCGACGGGCGCCTCGGCGCAATTTCGCGGCGCTGACGCGGCCGGCAAGGAGATTGATGAGACGCGAACCTACCTGGAGCAGGTGAAAGCGGAGTTTGAAGCTGCCGCCATCCCCGCGGCGGCGGAGCTCGGCTATGGCGAACCGGCGAGAGAGATCACCAAATGGGTCAACGAAAAGGGCTGTGACCTCGTAGCCATGGGGACCCACGGACACAAGCTGCTGGCCGATCTGGCCTTCGGCACGACAGCCATCCGCGTGCAACACAACGTCAGTGTTCCCGTCCTGCTGCTGAGGGCGCGGTGAGAGGACAAGGCAGGGCTGAAAATCCGGATCGGTTGTTTAAACGCTTTGTTTACGACAACTACCCACTAACTTCCGCCGCAAGAGTTAAAATCTCACCACATATGACTCGCATGCGTGCCGCAGTCCTTGCCATGCTCCTATGTGCTGTTGCTGCGACGGCACAGAGCGCACCTGAAGCTTCTGAAGTCATCAATCGCATTACAGCAGCCACGGTCTTGATCTTATCCGGCGAAGGAGCAGGAAGACTCAATTCGATCAGTAGCGGCGTCATCGTGCGATCAAATGGAGTGCTTTTGACGGCTTATCACGCGATCAAGAACGCACGAGAGGTTCAAGTGCGTTTGAAATCAGGTGATGTATATGACCAGGCAGTGTTAATTGGCACTGACGAGCGCAGAGACGTTGTGGCACTGAAGATTCCGGCGACAAACCTGCCGACATTGCCGCTGGGCTCGGGAGAAGACGTGAAGGCCGGAGACCCGGCCTACGTTGTTTCAAATTCCAGCGGTCTCGCTTGGAGCGCCAGTAGCGGCATCTTTTCTGCGTCCAGGTTGGCCGACGAGATACCGGGAGCGGGCCAGGGGTTCAGAGTTTTGCAATTCACCGCCCCGATTAGCGGGGGAGCAAGCGGAGCACCGGTCACCGATTCGCAAGGCAGGCTCGTCGGAATCGTTACGGGTGGGATTGGCTCCGGGCATAAAGCAACTGTGTCCTCCGGCCCGGGATTTGCTGTTCCCATCGATGCCGTGATTGCGCTGGCGGACGGAAGCATGACTTTGGCATTGGGGAGCGGGGCAGCATTGCAGATGCCCACGAACCGGCAGTCGCCTTCCTCCGCCGCCATCGCGTCCTTCAATCCACAAGAGGCTCTTCGCGCAGCCCACACGCTCTGCATCAGCACTAAAACGATGTATTTCACTCCGGCGAGGCTCGAAAGAGAACTCGCACAGCAGAAGGATTTCAGTGGCCTTGGGTTGGTAGTCGTCAAAGACCCACGGGTAGCAGACTTGCTCATCAGCGTTGACCGTCCGTCGTTCACCTACACGTTTACTTATTCGGTCACCGATTCGAGGACTTCAGCAGTTCTGGAGTCGGGCAAGGTAACTGCCATCGACGGTAACGCGGCCTCGGAAAAAATAGCGAAGCAACTGGTCGTCGAATGGGTGAAAGTGCGTCAAGCTCAGCCCGCCTCCAAATCCAACTAAGTCGGTAATCGTTTAGAAATCCCCTTCCCACAAGTGACCTCCAAGTGGCCGTGCAGCACTTCAACCGCGGACTGTCCAACGGCCTCCAGGATGACAAATCCAAAGTGTTTTGTGTTAACGTGGAAAGTTTTCGTACCGCCATCTTGGAAGGACAGGTGCCATGAAGGACAGTTTCAAGAGCCGCTCGCAGCTTCGTGTGGGAAAACGTGAATACCAGATCTGCCGCCTGGACGCGCTCGACAAGCAGGGTCTCGCGACCACCCGCCTGCCTTACTCGTTGCGCATTCTGCTGGAGAACTTGCTGCGCTTCGAGGACGGCAAAGCGGTGAAGGCCGAAGATATCCGTGCGCTCGCCAAGTGGGAGGCGAAAGCCGCGCCCGACAAGGAAATCGCCTTCATGCCGGCGCGCGTGCTGCTGCAGGATTTCACCGGCGTGCCCGCAGTGGTGGACCTGGCGGCGATGCGCGACGCCATGAAGAAGCTGGGCGGCAATGCGAAGAAGATCAATCCCCTGCAGCCGGCCGAACTGGTGATCGACCACTCCGTGCAGGTAGATGAATTCGGTACTCCGGGCGCCTTCCAGGCCAACGCCGAACTTGAGTTCCAGCGGAACCGCGAGCGCTATGCGTTCCTGCGCTGGGGCCAGGACGCATTCAAGAACTTCAAGGTCGTGCCGCCGGACACGGGCATCGTCCACCAGGTGAACCTGGAATATCTGGCGCGTGTGGTGTTCGTGAATGAAGAGGACGGGAAGGCGGTGGCGTATCCCGACACGCTGGTCGGCACCGACTCGCACACCACCATGATCAACGGCCTGGGCGTGCTGGGCTGGGGCGTGGGCGGAATCGAGGCCGAGGCCGCCATGCTCGGCCAGCCGGTCTCGATGCTGATCCCCAACGTTGTCGGATTCAAGCTCACCGGGCAACTGCACGAAGGCTCGACCGCTACCGACCTGGTGCTGACCGTCACCGAGATGCTGCGCAAAAAAGGTGTGGTCGGAAAGTTCGTCGAGTATTACGGGCCCGGGCTGCGGACGTTGCCGCTCGCCGATCGCGCCACCATCGCCAACATGGCGCCCGAGTACGGCGCCACCTGTGGCATTTTCCCGGTGGACGAGGAAACGCTGCGCTACCTGCGTTTCAGCGGACGCAGCGAAGAGCAGATCGCGCTGGTTGAGGCTTACTGCAAAGAACAAGGGCTGTTCCATACCGAGAATACGCCCGAGGCGGTTTATTCTGACAATCTCGAACTCGATCTGTCGAAGGTCGAACCGAGCATCGCCGGTCCCAAGCGTCCGCAGGACCGCGTAACGCTGTCGGCGGCGGGCACTTCATTCGCGCAGGCGCTGCCCACGCTTCAGAAGCCGGGCGCCAAGGCGCACGCGGCTTCTGGCAACGGGCATCTAGTGGATGGCTCGGTGGTGATCGCCGCCATCACCAGTTGCACCAACACCTCGAATCCTTCGGTACTGGTCGCTGCGGGACTGCTCGCCAAGAAGGCAGTCGAAAAGGGACTCACGACCAAGCCCTGGGTGAAAACGTCGCTCGCTCCGGGATCGAAGGTCGTCACCGAGTACCTTACTGCCGCTGGTCTGATGCCATACCTCGACAAGCTGAAGTTCAACCTCGTGGGCTACGGCTGCACCACCTGCATCGGCAATTCCGGCCCGCTGCCTTCGGAGATCTCGCGCGAAATTCAGGACAAAGACCTGGTCGCGGTTTCGGTGCTCTCCGGCAACCGCAACTTCGAAGGGCGGATCAACCCCGACGTGCGCGCGAATTACCTGATGTCACCGCCGCTGGTGGTGGCCTTCGCGCTGGCCGGCCGCATCGACATCGACCTGAGCAAGGACGCGCTGGGCGCCGGCAAGGACGGCAAGCCCGTCTACCTGCGCGATATCTGGCCCACGCAGCGCGAAGTCATCGAGACCATCCAGCGCTCTATCCAGTCCAGCATGTTCCAGAAGAGCTACGCCGGTGTGTTCGAGGGCGACGAACGCTGGCGCTCGCTCAAAGTGCCCAAGGGCGAAACCTTCGCCTGGGACAAG
>Ga0187782_10002488_pt1 | contig 13555 bp, 9 predicted proteins | sample 0715_SJ02_MP15_2_FD_132454 | JGI IMG/M metagenome (GOLD analysis project Ga0187782, IMG submission 132454) | Tropical peat soil microbial communities from peatlands in Department of Meta, Colombia - 0715_SJ02_MP15_20_MG | ecosystem: Environmental > Terrestrial > Soil > Wetlands > Peat | place...
CGATGAACATCTGATGCATGGACCTTGCCGAAAAGCCATTGGCCAGGCCGGCGGCGAGGAATCCGCCCGAGCTCACTCCCACATAAACGTCGCAATCGGACAACGTCAATCCGTCGAGCGCCTCCTCCAGCGCGACCAAGGCACCGATTTCATAGATCGCGCCCAACGGCCCACCGCCGGCTAGCGCGATCCCTCGACACAAATTGACCACCCGAGCTACCTTTTCAAAGCTCCATTGCCGCCGCTTTATTTCCCCCGGGTTCCATCGACGCGGAGGAAGGAACGCTTCGAGCGTCTTAAGCGCGCTTGCTCGCAGTACGGCGCCGTGTCTGGCGTGGCCGCGCCGGACCGCCGATCGTCTCGGAGAGCTTCTTGGTGACCGCGGTCAATTCGGCAACACGTTGCGAAAGCGTATCGAGGTCCTTTCTCGTGGGAACGCTTAGCGCGTGCAGTGCCCGAGCTACGCGATCCTCAAAAACGCGCTCCATCTGATCCCAAGATACCTGTCCCCAAGACTTCGATGCCTTGGATTTGATACTGGCGAACGCGTCTTCAGCGGTTTTCTTGGCCTGCTTCTGAATCGTCTTACCCTCGCCGACCAGCAAGTCGAAGATCTTCGTACCTTCCTTTTGCGCCTTGGCAAATGCTCCTAATCCAGCGAGCCAAATCTGGGTCGCCGACTCCTGGATTGCAGCGGAGAGCTGACCGTCGCCTCCCTCCTGCGCCAGCTCCTTTAGCTTTCTAACCATGTTGATTTCTCCTCTAAGGGGTAAAGGACGATGTGTCCAGACACGACATTGTCGAACGCCTCACGTTGCGCTCGTTGATGAATATCAACGCAGTCTATAGCATGGACCGTATTCTGAATTTTTGCTGATATTGCAGCGTATCGGCCTGCGCGATAGGCTGCAAGAGGGTGACGTCGAGTCATCGCGTCGATTCCGGAGCCGCAAACATGATCTATTTTGTAACCGGCGCGAGCGGGTTCATCGGCAAACGACTGGTGCGCAACCTGCTGGCGCGCGATGGCGCCACCGTCTATTTTTTGATTCGAAACCCCAGTTCCGAGCGTCTCGAGCGCCTTCGGCGCTATTGGGGCGCAGAGGCGCGCCGGGCGCTGCCGGTTGGCGGCGACCTTACCATGCCCGGGCTCGGCGTCTCGGCAGAGGATACCAAAACACTGCAAGGCGTTGTCGATCATGTTTTCCATCTTGGGGCGGTCTACGCACTCGACGCCGACCCTGAGCTGGAGATGAGAACAAATATCGAGGGCACGCGCAATGCAGTGCGTTTTGCCGAGCAAATCGGTGCCAGGCGTTTTCACCATGTCAGTTCGATCGCCGCCGCGGGTCTGTACGAGGGGGTGTTTCGCGAGGACATGTTCGAGGAGGCCGAGAATTTCGATCATCCCTACTTTGCCAGCAAGCACGAGTCGGAGAAGGTTGTCCGCAGCGAGTGCAAGTTGCCATGGAGGATTTACCGGCCCGGTATCGTCGTCGGCGATTCGCGCGATGGCGAAATGGATAAGATCGACGGGCCGTATTATTTTTTCAAGTTGATCCAAAAAATGCGCGCTTTGCTGCCGCCATGGATGCCCAGTATTGGGCTCGAGGGCGGTCGAATTAACCTGGTACCCGTCGATTTCGTTGCTCGCGCGCTGGATTACCTGGCCCACGTCGAGGGACAGGACGGTCGTTGCTTTCATCTCACCGATCCTCACCCGCGTCGGGTAGGCGACATTTTGAACATCCTTGCGCATGCGGCTCATGCGCCCGAAATGACGATTCGCCTTAACGCCGCCCTTTTTAACTTAATGCCGCGCGGAGTCGTGCAAAGTCTTATGGCATTGACCGCGGTCCAGCGAATCCGTGATGCGGTAATGAAGGATCTAGGGTTACCCGATCAGATCCTGACGTTCGTAAACTATCCCACACGCTTTGACAGTCGTGACGCCGAAAGCCTGCTTAAGCCTGCCGGAATCTGTGTCCCACCACTGGAAGATTACGCTTGGCGTCTGTGGGATTACTGGGAGCGACACCTCGACCCCGATTTATTTGTTGATCGTTCCTTACGCGGGCGTGTCGCCGACCGAGTCGTGCTCATCACCGGGGGTTCGTCGGGTATCGGACTGGCGAGCGCGCTCAAGCTCGCGGCGGCCGGAGCCATCACCGTCATCGCGGCGCGCGATGTCCAGAAACTTGAAGCGGCGCAACAAGAAGCCGCGCGGCGCGGTCTTAGGCTTATCACGCGCGCGGCCGACATCACGGATGCGTCGCGGTGCGCCGAACTCGTTCGCTGGATTACAGAAGAGCATGGTGGTGTCGACGTACTCATCAATAACGCGGGTCGATCAATTCGGCGTGGCATTGAAAACTCCTACGACCGATTGCACGACTTCGAACGTATGATGCAGATCAATTATTTCGGAGCGCTGCGCCTCACGTTGGGTCTGCTCCCTGGGATGGTCAAAAAGCGTAGCGGCCATGTGATTAACATTTCCTCGATTGGCACCCTCACGAATCAACCTCGATTTTCGGCCTATCTTGCGTCCAAGGCAGCGCTCGAGAGTTGGACCCGTTGTGCGGCGGCCGAGTTTCTTGATCAGGGGATAGAGTTCACGACGATTAACATGCCCTTGGTGCGAACGGACATGATCGCTCCGACGAAACTCTACGAGCAGGTGCCGGCGCTCAGTCCTGAAGAAGCTGCGGATATCGTTGTCGACGCGGTTATTCGCCGCCCGGTGCGAATCGCAACACGCCTGGGAATCTTCGGCCAGTTTGCTAACGCCGTGACTCCGCGCGCGGCGCAGGCGATCATGAACACCAGCTTTCGCATGTTTCCGGATTCTGCCGCCTCGCGCGGAGAGGCGTCAGTAACCGAGCGACCAACGGCAGACCAGATTGCGTTTGCCCAGCTGCTACGCGGCATGCACCTATAGAGCGGTATTTGGTTGCCCGAGATCCAAGCGATCAAATTCAGGTGCGTCGCTTGCATCAAGCGCGCCCAAGCTCGGCTTCCAAGCACTGGAAAACCCGGGGCGAAAACACCACCGCCATGTGTCCCATGTCTTCGAAAACGAATTCGTGTACTTTTTCCAGTCGCGCGGTGTCGGGCGGCAGCAAGATTTCATCGTCGCGGGTCCAGATATTGCTGACTGGGACAGGCGGCAAAGGCTGCGTATTTAACCTTTGCAGCCATTGACTCTGTGGGCGCATTTGACGGGTATTTGCGCCGCGGCCAAGTTGGGCGACATAGGTGCCGTGCGTCGGCGGGGCAAGCATCAGCAGGCCAGCCACGCGGGCCGCGCCATGGGCCAATAGGTAGGCGCGTGACACCAGACCCCCCATGCTATGGGTGATGAGAACGAGCTTTTCGGCGCCTGTCTCTTGGAGCAGGCTCTCGATGCGCTTGCCGAGCTGTGCGGCGAGCAAATCCAAATCGGCAAGCGGCGGCTCCAGGTTCACCGTCGCGACCGCAAGGTGCCGCGAGCGAAGACGCCGACGCATCCACCACCATAGTCCGCGGTTGCATAAGTAGCCGTGAACCAGGAGTATCGGAGTGCCTCCTGGAGGAAGTTTGCCAACAGCATCCTTGCCCATCCAAAGTCGCTCAAAAGGCTGAAGCACAAAAAACACTGCAAGCAAGGAGAGCATTTCAAGAATGGCACAACGCCAAGTCCGCCCACCGGCCTGGCGGGCTGGGAGACCTAGCATCACGGCGTAAACGCGCAAAGCTATGTAACCCGCGATGACTGCGAAGGTATTTACTAGGAGAAAGGCGGCGCACGTCGACAAGAGCGCCGCGCCGGTTAACATCCCCCTACCAACGAGGTCAGCCATTGCCAAGAGCAGCAACGAGGCTTGGATCGCGAGCGCGGCACAAAGCCGGCGAGAGATCACGGCGACGGGCTTTCGTCAGGCGCTGCAGGGCGGCGATTTGCCGCCCGGGATGCAGGCAGTAGGGTCGGGGATCTAGGCATGCATTTGCTTTAGGGCGGGTATAGAGCGGATGCGCGAAAACGTCCTGACATAGGTCAATGTCGCGGGGTGCTGGACAGATAGATTGCAACTATCGACGCGGATGAGGTGTCCCAGCCCTGTCTGTGGGGGAGGCGTCTTATGGAACGAATCTGGCTACCGAGATACCCGGCGGGGGTGCCGTCCGATATCGACCTTGCGGCGTTCGGCAGCATCTGCGAAGTCTTCGAACAAAGCACCCGCAGATTTGGCCAGCGCCCGGCTTTTGCCAATATGGGGACCGCCGTCAGCTATTCCGAAATGGATCAGCTGACGCGCAACTTCGCGGCCTATCTGCAATCGGAACTCAAGCTGGCACGCGGCACGCGCATAGCGCTCATGATGCCCAATGTCTTGCAATACCCGGTCGCGCTCTTTGGTGTCCTTCGCGCCGGCTGCACGGCAGTTAACTGCAATCCGCTGTACACCCCAAGGGAGTTACGAAACCAACTCCTCGACTCCGGGGCTGAGGTCATTGTGGTAGTGGAAAACTTCGCATGGGTCGTGGAGAAGGCAATCGCTTCGACCAACGTCAAACACGTGCTGGTTACCGGGCTTGGCGACATGTTGAAATTTCCGATCGGACTAATGGTCAATTCCATCGTGAAGTACGTCAAGAGACTTGTTCCGAAATGGCATCTGCCGGGAGCCGTTTCGATGAAAGCCGCGCTGAGGATCGGAGAAAGTTTGCCGTTTGAGCGCGTCCCCGTGGGACCCGATGACTTGGCATTCTTGCAATACACCGGTGGCACCACGGGTGTGCCGAAAGGAGCAATGCTCAGTCACGGCAATATCATTGCCAACCTGCAGCAAGCGCACGCGTGGCTGCGTCCTGTGCTGGAAGAGGGACGCGAGACGGTCGTCACTGCTTTGCCTCTCTACCATGTCTTCGCTCTGATGGCCAATTGCCTTCTCTTCTTGAAGATCGGTGCGACAAACGTGCTCATAACAAATCCTCGTGACATCGCAGGTTTTGTGAAAGAACTCGCACGCCAGCCTTTTACGGCCATCACGGGGGTCAACACGCTATTTAACGCGTTATTAAACAATCCGGATTTTGCCAAGCTGGATTTCGGGTCGCTGCGCGTGTCACTAGGTGGCGGCATGGCTCTGCAGAAGGCGGTTGCAGAGCGATGGAAGCAGGTCACTCGCAAAGCACTGCTCGAAGGTTACGGGCTTACAGAGACCTCTCCCTTCGTGTGCGCTAATCCACTTGACCTTGCCGACTACAACGGCTCAGTCGGGCTGCCGTTTCCTTCCACCGAGATCGCCATCCGTGACGAAGAAGACCACGATGTGACCCCCGGGGAGGTTGGTGAGCTTTGCGTACGCGGGCCGCAGGTCATGAAGGGCTATTGGAAAAAACCAGGTGAGACGGCCAAGGTGATGACCCAGGACGGATTTTTGCGCACGGGTGACCTTGCGACCGTCGATCGATTTGGGTTTTTACGGATCGTCGACCGCAAGAAAGACATGATCATCGTGTCCGGTTTCAAGGTGTATCCAACCGAACTTGAAGACGTTTTGGCGACTTGTCCCGGCGTTCATGAGGCCGCTGCCTTTGGAGTGCCCGATTCTGCGTCGGGTCAGGCGGTGCGGGTCGCGGTCGTGAGAAAGGATCCGGCACTTACTGCGCAAGACGTCCTCCATTACTGCCGAGAACACCTGACGGCATACAAGATCCCACGCTCCGTGGAGTTTCGCGACGAGCTGCCCAAATCCCCGATCGGTAAGGTTCTACGGCGAGTATTAAGCGAAATGAGCAGCCAGGCGGCGGGCTAGTTTCGGGCAATACGGGGTCCCTAACAAGGAAAATTGCGGCCGGTAAGGCAAATTGCGGCCCCTGGCAATCCAGCCGCGCCGGGGTCTAGTGTCTGCCAGTTGCCTAGAAGTTCTTTGCTGCGAACACGAGCACTTTTCGGCTAGGACGAACAAAGTTTCAAAGGCCGTTTTGCAACAAATGGCGAAATTGCCGGTTCCGCGCAGGCAGTAGCCGAACATCCGGGGACCCTTTTTTTCGGAGCATGTCAAACTTTGGCATCCTTCGGCGGTTGGTCTGCTAGGTAAGAGCAGCGAGCGATTTGCTGCCGTGGCTGCGTCACAGAATCGCGAGCGTTTCCCCACTAATCGAGCAGGCTGTCGTCGCCGGCAAATAGGGCGTTAAGCAGCTTGCGTTCGCGGCTGACCACCAAATTGAGGAACTCGTCGGCGCCGTCCATCTTTACGAACGCCTTGTAGCCTCTTTGCAGAAAATCTTGCAGTTCACTCAGGCCGGCTATTTTTGCTGGCAAACGCATCATCGAAAGCGTGGCTCCAATCAACGGATGACGAACAAGCTCATCGAGCGCGTGACCGACACTCTCGATGAGGAAAATCTGCCGCTCCCGATCGGCACGCCGGTCAACTTTTCGATATGCGCTCGCATAGCTCGAGCCCGTGAGTTTGCCAGCAAATGCACCAAGGGCGGTCGCCGTCGCAAAATCGAGTTCTTCCGACAATGCTTCCAGTTCGACCGCCTCCGTAACAATCTCGAGCCCCGCTGCAGGCAGCAGCCGTTTTAGTGTTGGCACAATTCGCCGAACATTGGCGTCGAGCTGGGTGAGATCTTCGGATCCGTACAAGTCACTTAGAAAGAATGCGGCAGCGCGCCCCATATTGGGGCTCGCGAGCAAATCGGCATGGGTGCGCGCCAGCCGCGCGGCCTGCCATGCACGTAGCTGCTGGCGTTTTGCCTCAAGCTCAGGATCTTCTGCCGAGGTGGCACGCAAGGCTGCCGCGCGGTCGAGCTGATGCAACAGTTGCTCCGTTGGGTCTTGTCGCGGACCGGTCATTTTTCATTCCCAGAGCGTGGTTAGTATCTACCCTGCAGAAGTCAGGTCAGGCTTTGGGTCAGTTGGCATCTGCGGGCTGCCATCCGCTGAGCAGTGCGCTGTCGCAGCGCGGCCTGCGGGTACCAATGAATTCCGGATTGCAAGCTAACGAAGTCCGCGCAGATGATGTGCGTGAACCGTATCTGCGATGGATTGCCGGCGCGATTGCGTTTGAGCGCTGCATCGAGTGCAATCGTCAGCGGCGGTGGCCGACTTTTGTGAAGAGACGCCTTTTTCATATCACGCGGGCCGCGTTGGCGCCCTGAGGATCCGTCATCGAGCAGATGGATTTCGTAAAGCAAACGACTTAGCGCCAGGATGTGGACTCAGGTCGGTTGCTCGGCAAGAAGTGCTTTGAGTTCTTCGTCGGCCAGCGTTTCCTTTTCCAAAAGTTGCTTTGCACCACGCTCGAGCGTCGAACGTCGCTGCCGTAGTATTTGCAGGCTCTTTTCGAGGGCCGAATCTACCAAGGCACGTGTGGCAAGGTCGATCTCGCGAGCCGTCTGCTCGGAGTAACGCGACCTAGCTCCGGATATCTCCTCGATATCAAGAAATGTCGGACGCTCCTGATCGTAGACGATTGGCCCCAGGGTCGTATCCATGCCGTATCGTGCGACGATGCTGCGCGCGATTTGTGTTGCTTTAACTAGATCGTCCGCGGCTCCCGTCGAAAGTTCGCTGAACATTAGTTGTTCTGCGGCACGTCCTCCCAACAACACGGCCATCTTGTTTTCCAGTTCCGTGCGTGTCATCAGGTACCGATCCTCGATCGGCCGCTGCAGCGTATAGCCAAGGGCACCGATTCCGCGAGGAATGATCGAAACCTTTTGTACCGGATCTTGACCGGGCAGCGCGGTGGCGACAAGCGCATGCCCCATTTCGTGGTGCGCAACAACCGCCCGCTCTTTGGGGTTTAGGAGACGGCTGCGCTTTTCAAGCCCAGCCACAATTCGCTCGATCGCCGCCGTGAAATCATCCATGCCTACCGTACGGTGGTCGTGGCGGGTGGCTTGAAGCGCAGCCTCATTGACCAGGTTGGCCAAATCGGCACCGCTGAAGCCTGGCGTCAGGGCGGCAATTTTGTCAAGGTCCAGACCTGGATCTAACGTGACCGACTTGGTGTGCACGCGTAAGATCTGCACGCGACCGATGCGATCGGGACGGTCGACTAAGACTTGTCGGTCAAATCGCCCGGCGCGCAGTAGCGCAGGATCCAGGATCTCCGGTCGGTTGGTTGCGGCCAGCAGGACTAGGCCCGATCGCGGATCAAAGCCATCGAGCTCTGCCAAAAGTTGATTGAGTGTCTGTTCTTTCTCGTCATGCCCCCCAAAGCCGCCATAACCCCCACGAACACGGCCTAGCGCGTCAATCTCGTCGATAAATATGATCGCGGGGGCCTGCTTGCGTGCTTCTTCAAAAAGATCCCGCACCCGAGCGGCGCCAACGCCGACGAACATCTCCACGAATTCCGAACCATTGATAGAAAAGAACGCTACACCAGCTTCCCCCGCTACCGCGCGCGCGAGTAGCGTCTTGCCCGTGCCAGGCGGCCCAACTAACAAAACACCCTTCGGGATTCGTGCTCCAAGCCGGCTGTACTTGGCCGGATCCTTCAGGAATCCGACGACCTCTCGCAATTCTTCTTTCGCTTCATCAACACCGGCGACGTCATCGAACGTAATCTTGACGTCCGTCTCGACATAGACTTTTGCCTTGCTTTTGCCAATCGACAGCAAACTGGTTCCCATGCCGCCTCTTTGCTGCAGGCGGCGGATCAGGAAAAACCAGATACCGAAAAACACAAGTGCCGGTACGATCCAACTGAGCAAGTCACGAAAAAAGGTGTTTTCGACGACACCCGTGAATTTGACGTTGTATTGATCCAGATCTCGCGCCAGTGCGGGGTCAACCCTAGTGGCAACAAACTGCTTGCGTCCGTCGGGTAAAGGCGTCTTGAGAGTTCCCCGAATCAGGTTGGCGGTAATCGCGATGTCTTCGACGTTGCCGGCCTTTAGCTGCGTTAGAAAGTCGCTGTAGGCGAGGGGTTCAGTGGCGCGGTACTGCACCCAGGCTTCCTGCAGCATCAGTACTGCCAGGAAGGCGAAAACTACGTAAACAATGTTGAAGGAAATTTTTTTTTCCATCGCAAGCTCCGTCGGCAGCAATGACACGCCAGGAGGCGGCGCACGCATGATAGCCATTTGGGCCGCAAGCGCGAAACAAAATCGCGCGTAGCTGAGGGCCGCCAAGCGGTCGCAACCCGACAGAGTATTCGTGCCCTTGGGAACCCAAGTCCTAGGTCCCAGTGCTATAAGCGGCCTGCGGCGGTGCGGGAGAGCTGGTGAATAGCATCTGCCGCGGTCGCGAACATCGCGAAGCAATCGACCCTCCCAACTTGAGGGGGTACTGCCGGCCGACCGTGACTGCATCGGCGCGAGCAGTATCGGACGGCGGGTCGAAGCATTGAATTTGTTTTGCGTCTGAATTAGTTGCGCATCGCTTCATAAGCTCGCCAGATTGGTCACGCAAGGACCCGCTAAGGTCGCATGGCTGCTGCGTGCATGATCAAAATCAAGAGGCAAGGTGGTGGCAGTGGCAGATTCGGGGCTATCCTATCTGGGAAAGGCAAGGACGGCGGCAGGTCCATCACGCGGACTGACGCTTGCAAAAGAAAGCGCCACAAAGACGAGAGTCAGATTTTTTGGGGGGATGCAGCTAGTCAGACCGGGCGCGGAAGAGGACGCGCAACGTATGCATCCGGTCATGTGTTCTGGACCAAGCGATTCGGTGCGGGGCTTTAGGGCAAGAGTAATTTGACGAACGGGTGCGAGTGAGCCGCTTGCGGCGAAAATTCAATTTAATTGGTTGGAAGGACGGAACGATGAAAGTCCCATTGGTAGTGACGGTGCGCGGTTTCGAGCACTCTGACGCTCTTGAGGCAGCAATTCGCGATCACGCTCAGAAGCTGGAACAGTTTCACACGAATGTGACGAGTTGCAGGGTGACGGCGGAGGAGATTAGCAAGCACCGCCACCAGGGCCGTCAGTTCACGGTACGAATTGATCTGCGCGTGCCTGGAAAGGAGATTCTCGTCACCCGGGATCATCACGAAGATGTTTTTGTTGCGTTGCGCGACGCCTTTGATTCCGCAAAGCGGCAGCTCGAAGATGTGGTTCGGGAGCACCGTGGCGATGTGAAGGTGCACGAGAACCCGAAGAACGGAAGGATCGAGCGGCTGTTGCTGGATGAAGGCTACGGCTTCATTAAGACGGACGATGATCGTGAACTCTACTTCAGCCGCGAGAACGTCGTGCATCCCTTGTTCGAGCACCTTAAGATCGGCACGGCGGTCCAGTTCATTGAAGATGTTGGTGCCGAAGGTCCGCAAGCGAAGCGGGTGAGTGTGGGTAGACATGATCACTGACACTGCGCAAGCTACGACGTCAGTGTCGTTGCTGCGGTTGCTGGGTATCGCCGACCGCAATAAGGGCGCGCCGGGTGCGAAAGTTGCCCAAGAGGATTTGCCGCCCGTAAGAATGGCGCTTGCTTCCTGAGATCGCAACTCAGCTGTGCAGCGAAGCTGCGCCCGCGTTTGGTTCAGATGCGGCTTGCGAAACCGAGGCCGTGGGTTTGAATGGCCCGCGGTAGAACGACGCTTGCGGCAGGGGTCGAGAAAGCGTATCCCGGGATCGAGGATGGACGATTCAATGCGTCTTTTTTCGCTTTCTTCTCGAACTTGATGCGACCCAGGTGGATTGCAGACGCACACGGTCTAACAATGCCAGATGTATGTTCCCACGTACGAGGAAATGCTGCGACGAGCCGGTTTCAAACCCCGACAAAGCGACGGCCTGCAAGCGCAAGTTACGGTGTGGTTGCTTTCGACACGGTGGTGGGCGATTCAAGCGAACTTGCGTTCAATTTTCTGCAGACTCGTTGTTTCTTTTTTTAGTTTGAAGAAGTCCGCCGAACTTGGAGCCTAGTTGTGCCGCGTTGATTTTCAGCACGGCGTTTGGCGCCGCGCTCATCGGTCGGCAGCTTTTAATCGGGCTGCCCAACGCCACGCTGCGGTACGCAGTGCGTTTACGAATTCGTCCAATCGCTCGATCGGCAGCTGGTCGATGCCTGCCGCACCAGCCCGCCCCCCGCCGCCGAAGGGCCGACACAGTGCGTCGGCATCGTCGCCTGGTTCGGGAAGGATCGCACGGGCTACGCGCACGCTAATCCGCAAAGTCCCATCGTTGGTATCCCTGGCGATCGCGCAGGTGCGTCCCGCGTCGCTGCGGGCGAGGCGGTTTGCAAACGTACCGATGACCCGTCGACTCCAGGCCGTGTTGGGAAGCCGGTGCACGCGACAATGTTCGTCCAGGTAGATCGGCGCATTTTGCTGGGCGGCCTGCAGATCATCGCTCATGCCGTCGACGAGAGTGCGCACGATCGACTCCGATTCGTATAGCGCGAACGGGTCGTGGTAGCGATGCACGATCCGATAAAGTTCCCGTGGGTGAATTACGAGGTCGGCCTCGTCCTCGCCGTAGGCGTTGTAGTTCAGCGCTTCACCCAAGGTGCACAGCTTCGACTGCTGGTCCTTGCCAAGCAGTGCTTGTTGTGCCAGACGTTGCGCCGTCGCTGGCAGACCATCGCCAAATGCGGCGACAATAGCCCAATGGCGAAAACGGCCGCCCAGGTGCTGATCAACCAACGTGCTCGTACAGGCATCTGCCGATGGATCAATCCGCGCCAGCAATCGAGGGTGTACGGGTATGTCGTGCGCGATATGGTGATCGAAGTACTGTACTTGCGCTCCTTTGTCGAGCACCCGCAACAGGGCCGCGCGATTGCGATCGAGCGACAGATCCAGCACGGTCACGAGGCATTGCGGATCCACCTGAACACGATCGAGCAAGTCGATCTCGCGCTTTAATCCTGTAACCAGCTCGTTTTCAACCGGAGTAGCAAGGCGTAACTGGTGCAAAGCGCACAGTCCGTCCGCGTCTCCATTAAAAACGTCGATGTAGCGCATACGCTTAGTCTACGGGATCGGTAGCAGGACCAATCTGCGGGTCCTTCTTGGCGCCCAGCGTCGCTAGCGGTAGTTCGCCCAAGCCGATCGGAAACGACAGTGCTTTGCTGCGTTTCCTTTGCATGAGTGGATTTGCAAGCTTGTCGCCTGAAGGTGGGTGCTTTAAGAAATGCCCGTTGCGCTGGTCAAGTCGCGACAGTTGCCTACTTCGCACCGGGTATCGCATTGGAAAGAGAGCAAGGCGGGATCCTTGGCGGCGAAGCTTGCCCTGGGCGTTCAACAGGGAATGTGGCCGATTCGCTAGGCGCGATCGCGCAATATTCGCCGAATCGCCTCCGCGAACAGCGGCGCTGCCGGGATCACTTCCACAGACGGACCGGGCAAATCTGTTGGAAGTCGAAACGGGGGAATCGAATCGCTAATAATAAGACGCTCGATGGGTGCTTCGCTGAGCACAGACGCTGCCTGACCGACAAAAAGGCCGTGGGCAGCGAATGCGAGGATGCGCCGGGCACCGGCAGCGGTTAGGGCTGCGGCCGCGCGCGCGATCGTCGTACCGGTTGCAATTATGTCGTCAAACAGCAGCACCGTCGCTCCTCGGACATCTCCAACGATCATCGTGCTTCCGCTTATCGTTCCGGCACTGCGGCTTTTATCCAAGAAGACCTGTCCCAGCGTTCGTCCAAGCCGACGCTCCAGCGCTTGTTGCCAGAGTGTGGCGCGCTTGACTCCGCCCGGATCGGGCGAGGCTACAACCAAGGGAGCCCGGTCATCACACTTTGCGGCAATCTCGTCGAACAATTCGTGACTATGCAGGTGAACCGTACGGCATCGAAAGGCGTTGTCAAATGCCGCGGGGTTATGCACTTCTAGCGTCACCAATACATCGGTGCCTACCGCTTCCAGAAGCTGCGCTATGTAGCGCGAGCCAATCGGATCGTGTGGCTGCGTGCGTCGATCCTTGCGCGCGTAGGCGAGATACGGCACCACTGCGGTTACTCGCGTCGCGCCGTGGTCTCGCAATGTGGCCAGAAAAAAAAGCAATCGCACAAGCTTGTCGGGCCCGTCTTGTTCCGGGCCAGCGTGCAGGCTTTGTACGACAACAACCTCGTGACCGCTAACGTCGACTAGAGGGCGGGACTTATGCTCGCCGTCTTCAAATGCCCGTTCTTCGTGTGCGCTCAGCGGAATCTCAAGCGCCGCGGCCAACGACGAACCAAAGGCACGACTCGCGGAAAGCGCAAAGATCAGCATGAATCCCCTTTCAACCTTGTCGTGTCGCCGGGTGGCCATCCCTCGTACTGGTGCGCCGCGTAGCCGCAGGATGCGCGCTGCTTACCTTTTGACGCGTCCGTATTTGGCTGGTCCACAATGAGTCGCACAGCTCACCCACCCGTGGTTTGCATCGAGTGCGCTTGAAATGGTGCCAGTCAGTGGGACAAGAGTACCGGAATTGCGGCGCCGCCGAGCACTTGCCGGGTGACGCCTCCAAAAACAAACTCACGCGCACGACTATGTCCGTAGGCTCCCATCACCAGCAGATCGGCCTTGGCTTCGACAGCCGCGTCGATGATGGCCTGCCCACGTGGCTGGCCGCCGTCTTCAAGGGTTCTAACCGATGTTTGCAGACCTCGCCAGCGCAG
>Ga0187782_10002489_pt1 | contig 13553 bp, 10 predicted proteins | sample 0715_SJ02_MP15_2_FD_132454 | JGI IMG/M metagenome (GOLD analysis project Ga0187782, IMG submission 132454) | Tropical peat soil microbial communities from peatlands in Department of Meta, Colombia - 0715_SJ02_MP15_20_MG | ecosystem: Environmental > Terrestrial > Soil > Wetlands > Peat | place...
AAAAGCACTGGGACGTGATGCGAACGGACAACGCGGGTGATTCCTGGCAGGAAGTCAGCGGCAATTTGCCGACCGATTTTGGGTTTGTCGTCGACGTTCATGCGCACGAACCGGAGACGATCTACGTCGTGCCCATCAAGAGCGATTCCGAGCATTTTCCACCCGAGGGCAAGCTGCGCGTTTACCGCAGTCGGACCGGCGGCAACGAATGGGAACCGCTCACCAAAGGGTTACCGCAGGCCAACTGTTATGTCGACGTGCTGCGCGAGGCTATGGCGGTTGATTCGCTCGACTCCTGCGGCGTTTACTTTGGAACCACCGGTGGGCAGGTGTACGTTTCCTCGGATGCCGGCGATAGCTGGAATCCGATTGTCCACGATTTGCCAGCCGTGCTCTCCGTGGAGGTGCAGACGCTGGCATGATGCCATAGAGCAGGTAAGCGGAGCGGGTCGGACCCTGCTTGTCGACGGGCAGTCCCGCGCCCTACCGGACGCTAGCCATGAACCATATACAGGTCATACTTCCGCAGCATCTTCGGACGCTCGCCCGCGTGGAAAGCGAGGTGCATCTGGAGATTGACGGCATCGCCACGCTGCGCTCGGTCCTTGACGCCCTCGAAGCCCGCTATCCCATGTTGCGCGGGACGATCCGCGACCACGTGACACGGGAGCGGCGGCCGTTCCTGCGTTTCTTTGTCTGTGACGAGGACTGGTCTCACGAGTCCCCGGACACTCCTTTGCCCGCGGCGGTGTCGTCTGGAAAGGAGCCCCTCATGGTTATTGGGGCTATTGCCGGGGGCTGACCCTCTCTGCTTGTTTGCGGCGGTTGCGGAAACGGCCATCCGCTAAAGCTCCTCGACTTGGCGTTGCAAATCGCGGGCGATTTCTTCCGGGTTTTGGTCGGCCGAAAAGCGAACGAGCGGCCCGATGGTGACCTTTACGTGTCCCGGCCGTGCGAGGGTGCGGTTGCTTTGTTTCAATTCGAACAACCCATCCAGCCGCATTGGCACGACGGGAATGTTGAGGCGGGCGGCCAGAAGCCCGATTCCCGAACGAAACGGGGCTAACTTCCCATCCGGGCTGGTCAGTCCCTCGGGGAAAACTAAGACGCTCCATCGGCGGTCGACGAGATCGCCAACAAACGAGAAGCTTCGCAAAAAGCCGGATTCCTTCGGGAGCGGAAATACGTTGAAAAACGTGAGGACCAAAGGATAGCTGAGGCGTTCGGTGAGGCGCCCGAAAAAGCCGAGGTTGGCGGCTGGCCGGCGCATCTCCGCCAGCCTTTCCCCCCGCATCGCCGTGGCCAGCCGGTGTCGCAGGCGCCGAGGCAGCGCTGCCAGAATCCATCCGATGTCCACATAGGTCACGTGGTTGCAAACCACCAGCACTGGCCCCTCGACCCCACGCAAATTCTCCCTGCCGCGGATGCGGGGTGCCGCCAGCAGATACGTGGCGGGCCAGACGAGCAGGTAATAAGCCGCCAGCCGTACGGCCGTGATCAGCCTGCTTTGAGGCCAGCGCGGGAACACGTGTTCGAGCGGCGCGGCCTGCGGTTCCCGAACCAGTTGTTTGAGCTCGGCGACCGAGGTAGCCTGTGAAAATTTTGCTTCGCTCAAATCCACCTGATACCGGTCCTCCATTGCGCTCATCAGCTCGACCCGATCGAGCGAACTCATGGTCGACAGAGCATCGGGGCCGTTATCGGGAGACGCAGAAGCGGCTGCATGACCCGTAATCTGAGCCACGAGATCGAGAACGGAGGTGGCGTGCTCGGGCTGGCTGACGCCGCGGAGCTTCGCTTCGGCCATGGCGCGGATCGACGGCAGGGCCGGTTTCTGCGTCGGTGTCCGTGGAAAATCGGGCTCCGGCCAAACCAACCATTGCCGAATCTTCTGGTACTCCGCCAGCGACTCGTTCGCCTGCTCAATCACGTTGGCCGCATCGGAATCGGACCCGTCGAGCAGAAGTGCCGCGCAGGGCTCTTCGTTTCCATCGCTCTGAAGCCCGATCACCACGCAATCGCGAACGCCTTTCTGCTTGCGCAACGCTTTTTCCAAATCCTCCGGATAAACTTTCATCCCGGCGGAGGTGACGATCGTGTTTTTGCTCCGGCCCTTGAAGTAAAGCCGCCCGTCGGGTCCGGCTTCGGCGAGATCGCCGGTATGAAACCAGCCGTCCGCGGCGACGACGGGCTCGAGTTCCTGGCCACGCCGGTAGGCCCTGGCAACATTTTCGCCGCGCACCAGGACTTCTCCACTCTCGTCCACTTTGATCTCCATGCCCGGAAATACACCGCCGATCGAACCTCGAGTCGTGCGAAATGGATGATTCAACGTGATGAGCGATGCTGTTTCCGTCATGCCGTAGCCTTGCACGACGGCATAGCCGAGGCGGTGCCAGAATGTCTCGGTTTGCTCGGGCAGGGCGGCTCCGCCGGAAATGAAGGCCCAGAATTTCCACCCGAAGCGGCGGTGGACCGAGCGAAATGTAAACCAGCGCCGCAGGAAATGGTTCTTTTCCGAGGCGGCGAAGTTTTTCCAGAATCTCTCCAGGTGTCCTCGGCGTTCGAGATCGCGCTCGACCTCGCGCGCCAGCGACTCAATCAGCCGCGGCACCGCAACCAACACCGATACGCGCTCGCGTCGAATCGTCTCGATCGTCTCCCACGGCTTTAAGGAATCGACGTAGATGACGGTGGCACCCAGCAACGGAGGAATGAACAGCCCCATCATCTGCCCGAAGATATGGCTCAGCGGAAGCAGATTCAGAAAGCGCAGCGGATGGAAAAACCGTTCCCAGCGGAGGTATTTGCGAATTTCCGCTTCCAGCGGTTCGAGATTGGCGAGCACGTTGCCGTGTGAGATCACGACACCGCGTGGCTCGGCGGTCGTTCCTGAGGTAAAAATCATTTCCAGCGTGTCGCTTCGCCCGACCGGGGGCGAGGGATACGGCTCAGGCGAACGGGAGGCGATCGTTGCGGAAAGCGCTTCGAAAAGCAGTGCTGGGGTCCCCTCCCTACCGCCCCCGATTTTGCCGGCCGCCACAATCAATTTTGCGTGGACGTCTTGCGCCACGCGCGCGGTGAATTCCGCCGTTGCAATCGCATCGATCGGAACCGCCACGACGCCCCGAAGCACGCACCCCAGGAAGGCCGCTGTCCATTGGGCCGAACCCTCCCCCCTGAGCACGACGCTGTCGCCTTGGCCGATCCCTCGCGCCTCGAGTTCCCTCGCAAAGCGGTTCGCGTCGTCCAGGATTTGCCCGTACGTCCAGCGCTCGGTACGGTATCCGCGGCGCTGCACCACGGCGGTTTCCTTTCTGCGCATACCGTACTCCCGCACGAATTCCGCGAGGGATTGCCGCCTCTTCTGTTCTGCCGCCGCTTTCAGTCGTGGAGGTTCTTGTGCGCTCGGCCGGCCCTGGTCATCGAGTGTCGTTTGAAGCGTGGGCAAAGGCATTTGGAAGTCTTCTGATAAGATTCTTACGCAATGGCCATGGATCAGCAAACAGTTGTTATCGGCGGCGGGATTACGGGCCTCGCCTGCGCCTATCGGCTCCAACGACTCGGAACTTCCGTTACGCTGCTAGAGGCCTCCGATCGGGTCGGTGGCATCATTCAAGCAAGCAGGCACAACGGTTTTCTTTTTGAGGCGGGCCCACAGTGTCCGCGGTTCCCGCGCGTGCTTCGCGAACTGGTTCGCGACATGGGGCTGGAAGGCGCCTTCGTGCGTGCCAGTTCCCGCGCCAGGCGTTATGTCCTGAAAGGCGGTCATCTCTATCTGGCGCCATTGTCACCTTGGGCCCTTCTCGCCACCGGTCTCGTCGGTGTGCGCGATAAGGCTCGGTTTGTCGGCGAGCCTTTTGGCCACGCCAAGCCGCCTGATGCGGAAGAGTCCGTGGCCGACTTCGTGCGGCGCAAGTTCGGCGCCGAAACACTCGATTACCTTGTGGATCCCTTCGTTTCTGCGGTTTTTTTCTCCGATCCGGAAGATATGGGTATGGAAAGCGCGCTTCCGTCCGTGGCCCGCTGGGAACGCGAACATGGCAGCGTGCTTCGCGGCGCGATAAAGTCGCGCGGCTCGAACGGCAGACCTCCCACGCTTCCTGGTTCGAGGACATCGACGTATTCCTCCTCGAGCATGCGCCTCAACGAGGCCTTGCCTCCGCTCGGTAGCTTCCCAGCCGGACTCTCCGCACTCACCGAGCGGCTGGGGGAGAGGCTTGGCACTTCCGTTCGGCTGTGTGCACGGGTCGAAGGTGTGCGTCGAGCGTCCGGCTCAGAGGGTCCTTGGTTGATCCGGCTTGCAGGCCAGGATGAAATCGCCGCCGAATCCGTCGTAGTTGCCGCACCCGCCTACGAAGCCGCCTCTTTGTTGCAGCGAGCCAGACCGCGTCTTGGCGCGATGCTCAGAGCCATCCCCTATTCTCCTGTGGTTGTCGTGTGCTCGGCCTACGATCGCACTCAGGTGCGTCATTCTCTTGAAGGTTTCGGTTTTGTGGTCCCCCGACGCGAGGGTCTGCGCACGATTTCATGCACCTGGAACTCCTCTTTGTTCCCAGATCGCGCACCCGCCGGCAAGGTTCTGATCACAACTTTGGCGCGGCCTTTCGCGAAGGACTCCTTACTTGAAATGCCGGAGGAAGCGATTGCGAACCTCGTGGAGGGCGAGGTCTCCGCGGTTCTCGGAATCTCGGGCTCGCCCGTAGACCGCAGGGTATGGAGACATCCCAACGCTCTCCCTCATTTCCGCGTGGGCCACGCGCAACGCGTCACCGAGATTCACGGGGACTTGCTCGCTCTGCCCGGCCTTCGCCTGGCAGGAAACTATCTGGAAGGTCGCTCGATCGGCGACTGCGTCGAAGTCGCTTTCGGTGTCGCGGAGGACATTGCTGGCGATCGGAAAGCTCGAGCGGCCAACCGAGGTGGTGACATCCGCTGAAATGAGGAGGGATTTGCCGCGGTGATTGGGTACGTTGCGGCGGGTATCTGCACGGCCGCCTTCCTGGGCATTGGCTATCAGGCGCTCGGAGTGCGCCGAGATCGCAAGCGCTTTCCTCCGCCCGGCAAATACGTGCAGTTGGAGAACCGCCGCCTGCACGTCCTGGACATGGGCGAAGGCGGCCCGGCCGTCATCCTCGAATCGGGCTTGATGAGCACTGTGCTCACCTGGCAAGGCATTCAGCGGGAACTCGCCAAGTCCACGCGCGTTGTCAGCTACGATCGCGCGGGTCTGGGCTGGAGCGACCCCGGCCCCGAGCCTCGCGACGCAGCTCGGATCGTGGAGGAACTTCATTCTCTGCTTGCCCACGCTCGGATTGCTCCCCCTTACGTGGTGGTCGGGCATTCCTTTGGTGGCCTCACGATGCCCCTTTTCGCCGCGCGCTATCAGGAGGAAGTCTGTGGTGTCGTCTTGGTGGACCCTGTCGCGCCGGCAGAATGGCATCCAGTTGCTGAGTCGGACCGCCATCGCATCGAGATGGGCGCAAAGATTTGCCGTCGTGCGGCGGTTCTTTCCTACACAGGACTGTTGCGCTTGATTGCCTCGCTCATGCAGTCGGGTGCTAAGGCTTCTGCGAGTACTCTGATTCGTGCGATCAGCAAGGGCGCGCCGTCAGACTCCAACTCTACCGAGAGCCCGTGGTTTTGGAATCTGCCCCCCAACGAACGAGCCATGACGCCGGTTTTCTGGACTCAGGCAAAATTCTGCCGCACCATAGCCAGCCAGCTCGAAAGGCTGCCGGAGAGTGCAGGGCAGGTTGTCGCCGCGGGCATCCTCGCTAAGCCTCTCACGGTGATCTCGGCTGCCAACCTCCCGCCCCGGCGCCTTGCCCACCACCGAGCTTTCGCGGCGCGATCGCCCGAGGGCCGCCACATCCTCGCCGAACGCAGCGGCCATTGGATCACCGAAGACCAACCCGAGCTGGTGATCGAAGCGATCCTAGAAATGGTCGAACTTGCTCGAGGCAGGCCCGAACCGAGCCAAAGGCAAGCACAGGGCGGCTGACCGAAGCACTGTGGCGTTTAGAAAGCCGCCGATTGAATCAGGGTCTCGATCTTTAGGTCCAAATCTCGCGCGACCTGCGATGCTTTCTCGCTTCCATATACCGCAAGAAAGCTAGACATCCTGTCATAGGAGACATGCACGCCATCCGGTCGTTGATCAATCAGGATCGTCACCGGCGCATAGGATCCGGCGTCGGGAACCGATCTCACCATCTGCTTCATGATCAAAGGATTCCCCACCAGGAGCCTTACAATCTGCGGTGCTTGTTCTCCCTGATCCTTCTTGAGCACCTCGCCCAAATCAAATCGGTTGAACTCGATTAAACCCGTGGGTCCGACCGCCTGGTTTACGGCATCTTCCAGTTCCCTCTCGCTCCTCGCGGCAGCGATCTTCCGCAACAGAGCGGCCATGTCCGGATGACCGACCTCGCCTTCCATTCTCGACAGAACTTCATCGAAGGGCCTCGACGAAACCACGCTGATTCGTTCGACGTTCAGTTCGCGCGTGGCCACGTGGTGACTCGCCTCGCCTGCCACTTTGACCAAACAGCCGATCGCTAACGCGATGCCCGCACCCACTTTCCACCTCGACTGCCTGATCGGTGAAGTCATCGTTGTGCTCCTTGGGGCGATCGCGGCCCCCGGATCGAGAAAGTTCGGGCGACGGGTGACGCCCCAGGCCCTATTGCTTGGCCTCGAACTGGGCAAATCGCCGCTCGAGCTCCCATTCCTGTTGCGCTTTTTCGCCAGACTGCAGAAACGCGGAACATGCCGACGAAGGCTGCGCCCTACCGAGGGTGTCGGATGCGCACGCCGGGACCGCCTTGCGAAAACGGTCGGGATCCTGCCACAAACTCGCCCCTGGTAAGAAACTGTGTTCGATACTCGTGCGCACCAACTTCTTCAGATCGGCGTAGTTGAGTCCATAGGTCTGTACGGCGCGACTAAATTCGTGCGTCAAATCGATGCGCGAAACGCCCTCGTCGTCCGTCGACAGCGCCACGGGCACGCCAAAACGCCGGTAAAGCGGAAAGGGGTGATCGTAGCCGTTGACGCCGAGAATCACGTCGTTGCTCGTCAGGTTGATTTCCACCATGACGCGCTTTGCCGCCATTTCTCTCAGCAAATCGTAGGGTCGGTCCTCGTACATCACATCGACGCCGTGCCCAATCCGCTCCGCCTGGGCCACCTCGACGGCCATCCGGATGTGGCAGCACAGCCCATCCGGTGGAACCATGCCGAAAGAGAGTTCACCGGCGTGCAGGCTGATATGGACGGTCGGATAAAGGTCGTGCAGATACGCCAACATCTTCATGTGCAGGGCATAATCGGACATCGCGGTGCGATCGTCCTCCGGCTGCACGTAGTTGATGCCGACGAAGCGCGAATCGGCTGAAGCGGCTTCGAAACCGAGCAGAGTTTGGGCAAAGACCTGCTCGGGTGGGAAGGCTCGCAGCACCTGATACATGTAAAGAATCTTCACCGCACAGGCGGGCGCCGGGCTGGGGTCGCCGCAGCGTTCGATTTGCCTGCGCACCGACTCACCTTGATCCAAATACGCGCGCGCTACGCGGATGTCCTCACGCAGTCCGTGCGCCAAGAGTTGGGTGCGAAACTCCTCTAGGTTTTGATGCGCGTGCCATCCCAGCTCGTGCGCGATCTGTGCCGTGTGTGAGAAGTCGGGGGTAACGAGTAGCTCGAGATATTGTTCATTCTGCGCCGCGGCTCGCTGGGCAATTTCATCGAGCCACTCCCCCGTGTGGGGTCGATCGGCCGCTACGAATTTGTCGAAGGAGTCAAAGAAATGGTCATGGCCCGTCACTCCCGGTGTGGGGAGGAAACCTCGCATCGAAAACGCATCCACCAGGGCGTCGTAGAGATGCTGATCCTGATTCGCTTTCTCCGCCGGAACCTGGCCTCTTCCGCAATTCGCCGCGCTCCGTTTGAGGAACGACAGCGTGGCGACGTTTACGCAGAGGTGGTCTTCCGCCCCGGCCCGGATCCAAGACTCCGCATAGACACCGCCCTCGAGGTGGTAGTGCAGGTCCGCGCCCTTGGGCATGCCAATCAGGAAGGCGCGCAAGGTCAGCGGATTACCACGAGCCACATCCAGTGCCCGCGACGCGCGTTCTTCTGCCCAATTTGCATGAGAAGCGTCTTGACAACCCGCCAGCGCCAGAGCAGCCGCGGATTGCACAACGAGGAACTTCAGAACACGCACAGATCGAAGAGCAGGCGTCATTTCCGAACCTTTTTGCCGATGAAGAGTCTCCCTAATGGGATCTCACATTTTACTGCCCGCGACCATAAACACAATTTGGCTTTTGGCCGAGTCGTGTAAACTCTTCTCGGGACTTTGCTTCACATCGTCTTTTCCAGAGGACGCGCTCGAATGAGCCGGCTGGTCGCTTGTTTCTGCGGGGCATTGATGGGGTACGGAGTGTGTGCGGCGCAGCCGGCCCGGCCGGTGAAGCCGATCCGAGTGAAGGTCGTTGTCGTAGCGATGTTCGAGCGGGGCCAGGATACGGGCGATGTGCCGGGCGAGTATCAGCTTTGGGTCGAGCGCGAGCATCTCGATCAGGTCTTCGATCTTCCGGCTGGCTACCACCACGTGCGAATGAACCAGGACGGAGTGCTGGGTATGCTCACGGGCGTGGGCACAGCCAAGGCAGCCGCCTCCGTCATGGCGCTGGGTCTCGATCCGCGATTCGACCTCTCGAAAGCCTATTGGCTCGTCGCAGGAATCGCTGGGGGGAATCCCGCCAATGTCTCTCTCGGCTCAGCGGTCTGGACCGACCGCGTGATCGACAGCGATCTCGCCTACGAAATCGACGCGCGCGAAATTCCAAGCGATTGGCCGACGGGTTATGTTCCGATGCGTCGATCGACACCGTACCAGCCGCCCGCGCGGCCCGACGAAGATGGTGAAATCTTCACCCTGAATCCGCAACTCGTTGCCTGGGCGCTCGAGCTCACGAAGGATGTTCCGCTCATCGATTCCGATTCCATCCGGAAGGCCCGCGGTCGGTTCACGGGTTTCCCCAGTGCCCTGTGGCCGCCTTTCGTTACCCACGGCGACGCGTTGTCGGGAATGACGTTTTGGTACGGTGCGCTGATGGACCAGTGGGCCAATGCCTGGGTGAAGTACTTTACGGGGGGACAGGGCCAGTTTATGGTCACCGCGATGGAGGACACCGGCACGCTGCAAGCGCTTACGTTTCTGAGCACGGCCCGCCGCGTCGACTTCGGCCGGGTGCTGGTTCTGCGCGCGGTGAGCAATTACGATCGGCAGGCGCCCGGCACCACAGCGGCGGATAGTTTGAAGCAAATGATCGAAGGCGATTATGACGCGTACCGGGAATCGCTCGAGGCCGCCGAACGCGTGGGCGATCGAGTCGTTCGCGATTTGGTCGAGCACTGGCCCGAACGCGAGTCGGTGATCCCGTCGCCGCGACCGAGCGGGACGCCATGAAGCCGGAACCCATCTATGCCGGGATGCTGGCCGTCGCCCTCGCCGAGGCCCGTAAGAGTCTCGCCGAAGGAGGTCTGCCGATCGGTGCAGCGATCTTCGATGGCAACGGCTGTCTGATCGGCGCGGGTCACAATCGCCGCGTGCAAGATGCCGATCCCTCTATGCACGGGGAGACAAACGCCTTTCGCAACGCGGGCCGCCAGCACAGTTACCGCAGCATGACGATGGTCACAACCCTCGCACCATGCTGGTATTGCAGCGGCCTGATCCGCCAGTTCCGTTTCGGCACGCTCGTGGTCGGAGAAAGTCGCAATTTCGAGGGTGGGCTGGCATGGCTGCGTTCGCTCGGCGTGCCCGTTGTGGATCTCGATTCCGCCGAATGCGTCGCTCTGCTGGCAGAGTACATCCGCAAACATCCCGAGGTCTGGAGAGAAGATATCGGGGAATCGTAAGCTCTTTAAATTCCGTTATATCGCTGCCTCCGCACGAACTCGCCGCTTCCGGGCTTGCCGACGAACCTCCCGCCCTCGAGAATAATTCTCCCGCGCAAAAGAACCCGGATGGGCACTCCTCGGACGTGAATTCCCTCGAACATCGAATAGTCCACGCGCATGTGGTGCGTTGACGCGCTAAGGACCTGCTCTCGATTTGGGTCGAATACGACGAGGTCGGCGTCCGAACCGATGGCAATCGTGCCCTTGCGCGGGAATAGCCCGAAGAGCTTGGCCGGTGCGGTCGCGACAAGCTGCACAAACCGGTTCGCTGAGAAGCGGCCCCCGTGCACACCTCCCGTATAGACAAGGCTCAATCGATGCTCGATGCCCGGCCCGCCATTGGGAATTTTCGTGAAATCGTCCTTGCCCAGCTCTTTTTGCTCTTTAAAACAGAAGGGGCAGTGATCGGTGGAAACCACCTGCAGGGTGTCGTGCGCCAGACCCTGCCACAGCTTGTCCTGGTGCCATTTTTCGCGCAGCGGCGGCGTAAAAACGTATTTCGCGGCTTCAAATCCCGGAGCGTCCATTTGCTCAAGGGAGAGAAACAGATACTGGGGACACGTCTCGGCATAGGCTGCCAGTCCCCGGTCGCGGGCCTCGCGCACTTTCTCGAGCGCGTCGTTGCACGAAAGGTGCACGATATACACGGGCGATCCCGCCATTTCGGCCAGCGCCAGAGCACGGCTGGTTGCCTCTCCCTCCGCGGTCGTCGGTCGCGTCAGCGCATGATACTTCGGTGCACGCTTGCCCTCCGCCAAGGCGCGGCGCACGATCACGTCGATGGCCCCTCCGTTTTCCGCGTGCATGCAAATCAGCCCGCCATATTTCGCGGCCTGCGACATGGCGCGAAAGATCGTGGCGTCATCGACCATCAGCACGCCGGGATAGGCCATGAAGAGCTTGAAGCTGGAGACTCCCTCACCGATGAGCACACCCATCTCTTCGAGCTGCGCCTCGCCGAGATCGGTGATGATGCAATGAAAGGCGTAATCGATGGCAGCCTTGCGATCGGCCTTCTGCATCCATGTTTCGAAGGCTTGCCGCAAACTTTGCCCTTTTTGCTGAATGGCGAAATCGATGAGCGTGGTTGTTCCGCCGAACGCCGCTGCAATGGTCCCCGATTCGAAATCGTCCGCACTGGTTGTGCCGCCAAAGGGCATGTCCAGATGGGTGTGGACATCGATCCCTCCGGGCATCACGAACATTCCCGTTGCATCGATCAACTGGCCTGCACGTTCGACGGGCAGCGACTGGGCGATGGCCGTGATCCGCCCGCTCCGAATCCCGATGTCGCTCGCATACGTATCCGTCGCGGTCACGACAGTGCCGTTTCGGATGACCGTGTCAAAATCCATGGCCCCTCCGGAAATTTGCGGTCCAGGCATCTTAGGGCATTCCGGAAAGGCCACGCAAGGCGTGCCTAGAGGGAAATCGGTGTGGCTTCGCTTTGCGGAAACACAGGTGGATGTTTCACGCGAGTGCTAGAATAGGGCCTCCGTTGGCTTGCCACGAGCCCGCGAGCAACTCACCATCGGGCTGTGTGATTCGGAGATCCGACCGGTTTTTCCTATGCCGCTTCACGACACGGCGCCGAAGCTTTCCAACGAACAGTATGAAAAGAACTTCGCCGAGATCTCGCCTGCCATGACCCAGCGGCAAGCCGTGACCGAAGCATCGCGGTGTCTTTACTGCTTTGACGCACCTTGCACGATCGCGTGTCCTACGCACATCGATGTTCCTACCTTCATCAAGAAGATCTCCACGGGCAATTTGCGCGGATCCGCGCGAGAAATATTGACCGCCAATATTTTGGGGCACAGCTGCGGCCGGGTATGCCCCACCGAAGTGCTCTGTGAAGGCGCCTGTGTGATGCACGAGAAGGGTGAATCGCCGATCGAGATCGGACGCCTGCAGCGCTACGCCGTCGATTTTGTGCTGACCAACCATATTGCGCTCTTTTCCCCCGGCGCACCGAACGGCAAGCGAGTCGCATGTATCGGCTCCGGCCCTGCCTCTCTGGCTTGCGCCGCCGAACTCGCCAAGTACGGTTACGGAGTCACTGTGTACGACCGCCATGCTCTTCCTGGCGGCCTCAATACCTACGGCATCGCCGCGTACAAGACGCGCGCCTCTGATTCCCTGCGGGAAGCCGACCTGGTGAAGCAATTGGGCGTCCAGTTCCGGCAGAACGTCGAAGTGGGGCGCGATGTTCTGCTGGCCGATCTGGAAAAGCAATTTGACGCCATTTTCATCGGCGTAGGCCTCGGCGAAACCTGGGCTCTCCGTCTCCCCGGCGAAGAACTTGGCGGCGTGTACGGCGCGATCGAGTTCATTGAGAAGACCAAAGTGCAACCGTTCGGTCAGGTCGAACTGGGCCGCCGGGTGGCCTGCATCGGCGCAGGCAACACCGCGATTGACGTGGTCACGGCCGCTCGCCGTCTGGGCGCCGAAACCGTGTACCTGCTCTATCGGCGGGGCGAGCCGGATATGCCGGCTTTCGCATACGAATATGAACTGGCGAAGCAGGACGCGGTCGTCTTCTTGTGGCAATCGCAACCCGTGCGCGTGCTCGGTCGGCAGGGCGTCGTCACCGGCCTTGAATGCGTGCGAACCGAGCTGGGCCCGCCGGACCCAAAGGGGCGTCGAACCCCTCTGCCGATCCCGGGCACGGAATTTCAGCTCGAGGTCGAAATGGTCGTGCGCGCCGTGGGACAGAAGCCCACCACCGATTTTCTGCGCGCTGTGAAGGGCGTGGAAGTCCATTCGGATGGCTCGATTGAGATCAACGAAAGTCACCAGACGGGCCATCCCCAATATTTTGCTGGCGGAGATTGTACCAATGGCGGCAAGGAAGTTGTGGACGCTGTGGCCGACGGCATGGCCGCTGCCCGGGGTTTGGACCGATGGCTCGGCTCGCCGCGTTCGCTTGAGAGGTGAACTATGTCTGATCTGAGCGTAAAGTTTGCGGGGATTACCAGCCCGAATCCTTTCTGGCTCGCTTCCGGCCCTCCCACCAACACGAGTGGCCAGGTGATGCGCGCCTTCGATGCCGGATGGGGCGGCGCCGTTTGGAAAACGATCGGCGAGCCGATTGTAAACACCAGCTCGCGTTACGGCGCCGTCGATCTGAACGGCGTGAAGGTCATGGGCTTTAACAACATTGAACTGATCAGCGATCGTCCGATCGAGGTCAACTTTCGCGAAATCCACGAGGTAAAGAAGCGCTATCCGAAAAATGTCGTGGTCGCCTCTCTGATGGTGGAGTCGAAACGGGCCTCGTGGCACGAGATGGTGCGTCGAGCCGAAGATGCCGGCTCCGATGCGCTCGAGCTGAATTTCGGCTGCCCCCACGGCATGAGCGAGCGCGGGATGGGGTCGGCGGTGGGCCAGGTACCGGAATACACCGAGATGATCACGCAATGGGTGAAGGAAGTAGCCAAGGTTCCCGTGATCGTCAAACTGACGCCCAACGTGACGAGCATCACCCATGTCGCCAATGCCGCTGAGCGCGGCGGCGCCGACGCCGTCAGTCTGATTAATACCATTAATTCGCTCATGGGAGTGGACCTGGAAGATTTTTCGCC
>Ga0187782_10002491_pt1 | contig 13551 bp, 12 predicted proteins | sample 0715_SJ02_MP15_2_FD_132454 | JGI IMG/M metagenome (GOLD analysis project Ga0187782, IMG submission 132454) | Tropical peat soil microbial communities from peatlands in Department of Meta, Colombia - 0715_SJ02_MP15_20_MG | ecosystem: Environmental > Terrestrial > Soil > Wetlands > Peat | place...
GCCCGATCGATGCTGCGCAGGGCAAAGCCGCGGATTTGCATCGAGGCGTGGGACGAGACGCTTTATGAGGAGATCAAAGCCTTTCTCTCTCCGTTCGGATACAAGCCCTATGCCTTCGACGAGGCGGGTAATCTGAATTCCTTCGCGCTGTTTCGGCCCGCGCCCAACGTGTTCTTTATCTGCTGATCCGCGGTCGGTCGCCATGCCGGACGGTAAGTTCGACATTCTGCTCTCGGCCTACTCCTGCGAGCCCTTTCGGGGAACGGAGGCGGGTCATGGCTGGAACTGGGCCTACGAGCTTGCGCGGCTCGGTCATAACGTTTTCGTCATCACCCGGCCTGTCGGACGTGCCGCGATCGACGCATTCCTGGCGACGGCGCCGTGTCCGAAGTTGCATGTCGTTTACGTCGATTCGCCGCATTTTTCGCTGCGCTTCGGCGCCATTCGCCCAATCCTCGAATGCATCCCTTGGCAGTGGCGGGCTTTGGCCGCCGCGCGCAAGATTTGTGCCGAGAACAACATCGATATTGTGCATCACGTCACCTGGGGCAGCATTCACGTCGGGTCGAAGCTCTGGAAACTACGCAAGCCGTTCGTCTTTGGGCCGGTAGGCGGCGGGCAGATCGCGCAATGGCGTTTTCGTCGCTATCTTCGCGGCGGATCGTATCTGGAAATGCTGCGTTCATTCATCGTCCGGTATCTTACAGGAACCGCTTTCAGCGCGCGCAGCACCGTCTCGCACTCCAGCCTGGTGCTGGTCGTGAATACTGAAACCGAGCAATGGGCCCGCCGCCTGGCGGCGCCGCGCGTGGAAGTCATGCTCGACATCGGGGTGCCCCGGTCGATGCTTGCGGACGCGGAAAAGCCGCAGCAGCGGGCTCGGCCTCTGAAGGTTCTGTGGGTCGGCCGCTTGGTTCCAAGGAAAGCACCCTTGCTGGCTTTGGAGGCTTTGGCCAAGGTCGACAGGAGCGTCGACATCAACTGCACCATCCTCGGCGATGGCCCGCAAGGACGCTATCTGCGCGGTTGGATACAACGGTTGCAGCTTGCGGACCGCGTCAACTGGCTTGGGCAAGTGCAATGGGAGGAGGTCATGCGCGCGTATGCCGACCATGATGTCTTTCTGTTCACAAGCCTCAGGGACACAGGCGGAACGCAGCTGGTCGAGGCGATGGCCAATGGACTTCCGATCATTACGTTGGATCATCACGGGGCTCATGTCGCCGTTCCCGCAGACGCCGGTATGAAGATTCCGGTCACGACGCCGGAAACCACCGTCGCGGCGATCGCGACCGCGCTCGAACGGCTGGCTCGCGAGCCGGCGACCATTGCCCGCATGGGACGTGCCGCCAGACGATGCGCGAATGCGCTGACGTGGGACCGCAAGGCTGCGCGAATGTCGGAGCTCTACCGGTCGGTGATCACCGTTGGTCACGAGTCCGCCAGCGCCAATCGGGTTGTATCGGATCATGGTCTGGATTCGTCGATGGCATGATCTTTCCGGAAAGCCGGTCCCCGGTTTTTTGCGATCAGGCTCTGAACCCAGGCAACGCCCGCGGCCGAGACGCGCTCGCGCGGCACCGCCGCGCAGGCATGCGCATTCGACAGCGATACATGGGTGACAAGGCCTTACTAATGTTATATTGTATGTTAATCTTCGCCGATTGAATAACATTAGTCCGCTATAACGCCGGGCAATTGTAGTGGCGAGCCAACGGAGCTTTTCATGCTGAACGAGCGACGCGCAATGGTGGCCGGCGGCGCCGGCTTCATCGGTTCGCATCTTTGCGAGCGGCTATTGGCAAACGGGTACGAAGTCCTTTGCGTCGACAACTTCTATACCGGCACGCGGCGTAACATCGACCACCTTCTCGGCAATTCGCGTTTCGAACTGATGCGCCACGACGTATGCTTCCCGCTCTACGTCGAGGTCGACGCCATCTACAATCTCGCCTGCCCGGCCTCGCCGATCCACTACCAGCATGACCCGGTGCAGACGACCAAGACCAGCGTGCATGGCGCCATCAACATGCTCGGCCTCGCCAAGCGCGTGAGGGCGAAGATCCTGCAGGCCTCGACCTCCGAGGTCTATGGTGACCCGACGGTTCATCCGCAAACCGAGGACTACTGGGGCAACGTCAATCCGATCGGCCAGCGGTCGTGCTATGATGAAGGTAAGCGCTGCGCCGAAACGCTGTTTTTCGACTATTTTCGCCAACACAAGCTGCGGATCAAGGTAGCGCGAATCTTCAACACCTACGGTCCGCGCATGCACCCGAACGACGGCCGCGTGGTGTCCAACTTCATCGTGCAGGCGCTTCGCAACAGGGACATCACGGTTTACGGCGACGGCACACAAACCCGCTCGTTTTGCTATGTCGATGACCTCGTCGACGGCTTGATCAGCCTCATGGCCAGCGACGATGACGTCATCGGCCCGATCAACTTCGGAAATCCCGGCGAGTTCACAATTCGCCGGCTGGCGGAGCTGATCATCGACCTTACCGGATCGGCCTCGAAAATCATTCACCGGCCGCTCCCGGCCGACGATCCGAGGCAGCGGAAGCCGGACATCAGCAGGGCGCAGGAGCTGTTGAACTGGCGGCCCACGATACCGCTGTCCGACGGGCTGATCAGGACGATCTCGTTTTTCGAAGAGCTCTTGGCCAGGGAGTCGATCGCCGTCTAGTGTGGCGGTTCAGAAGTCCGCATCATTCTTGCCGCGAACTCGTCATGCGGACTTCTGCACCAAAGCCACACTAGATCAATACGTTGCTAGTGTCCTTCGATTCCGAAGTTCGCAAACGAGGGCGCCGCATAATGATGCGAACTTCGGAATCGGAACGCTAGGCACTCTCTGCTGGTGCCTTTGCGGCGGGCAAAATCCCGTCTTTCATCATGTTACGCCGATCCGGCCTCGGGCTAACCGTAACCGCGCAAAGGCCTTTTCGCCCAACATCCGTAAAAGTCACGTCCACGATCGGTAATTTCACTATGTTGCCACATAACACCCGTTAACATACCGCCGCACCGGGACGAGCGACATCGGGCTGGCCGGGAAGACCAGCATCCATCGTACGATTACTCGAGCTTGCGCCAATGTCGAACTTTTCGGTACCTGATCTTGTATCCGTCGAAGGTGCGTTGCCGGGGCGCGAAGCCGATCGCATCGAGCGATTGGTGCTAAAGGTGATGGGAATCGAGTTCGCGGCGGTCGCGGGGACGTGCCTGGTGACCAGCGTGATCTATTTCAGAGCCGCGCTGGAGCATTGGCCGCCGGCGGGAGAATACGTGACGGCGGCCGTCCTGATCGCCGCCTTCGTGCTTCTCTCGGCGTTGAGCCTCAAACAGTACGCCGCCATTCAAACGCAGTCGCGCGATCGGTACATGTGGACCGGCATGGGTGCGGTAACGTTGGGCTTTGCCGTCTTTTTGTCTTTTCTGTTCATCTTCAAGGTAGCCGACTGGTACTCACGTGGCACCTTTTTCTGCCAGTTGCTCGCCGTAAGCGCCGTGATTTTGATTGCCCGCGGCGGCACGCATAACTTCATCCGCCGCGCCATACGGACCGGCGCGGTGGAAGCGCGCAGGGCGGTGCTCGTCGGTGACGCGCGAGCCCACGCCGACATCTTGAAGGACTTGCGCCGCTTCGGCGTCCGCTGGGCCGGGGTCCTTCGCCCTCCCAGCCTGCACGCGAACGCCGTCGCGCGCGTCGAGCGATCTGCCGCAAACGTCGTCGCGTTCGTCGAACGGTGCCGCAGTTTGAGACCGGACGACGTGATATTGCCGACTGCGCCTGCGGATTTGTCGCGGACGGCGCTTATCGTGGACGCTCTGTCCGCGCTGCCGGTCACGGTCCATGTCATTCCCACGGGAATGGATGGGCTCTGGGCATCGGCGCGAATGGCGCATCTAGGGCGAGCAACCACCATTCAGGTGCTGCGACCGCCACTGTCCGATTTCGAGCTGACCGTCAAACGGGCGTTCGACATATGCGTTGCCGGTCTGGGCGTGATAGCGCTGTCGCCTCTGCTGCTCGTCGTATCGGCCGCGATCAGGCTCGACTCGCGCGGGCCGGTTCTCTTTCGGCAAAACCGCCACGGCTACAACAACGAAACCATTCCGGTGGTGAAGTTTCGAACCATGACCACCATGGAGGATGGGGAAACGGCCTCGACCTACACGCAAGCCAAGGGAAACGACGCGCGCATCACCCGTCTGGGCCGCATTCTGCGCCGAACCAACATCGACGAGCTTCCGCAGCTGTTCAACGTTCTTCGGGGTGAGATGTCGATCGTTGGCCCGCGGCCGCACCCAATCGCCTTGAACACGCGATTTCGGGACCGCATCGCCCCTTTTTCCCGGCGCCATAACGTCAAGCCCGGGTTGACAGGTTGGGCCCAGGTGCACGGTTTTCGCGGCGAGACCGACACGATCGAAAAAATGCGGCTCAGGGTCGAGCACGACTTGTACTACATCGAAAACTGGTCGTTCACGCTGGACGTCAAGATCGTGCTGATGACCTTGTTCTCCAAGTCCGCTTATCAGAATGCGTATTAGGCAAGCGCATCGGTGCGCCGCGCAGCATCGCGCGACGGCCGCGCAGCAGTCGCGCGGGCCGGCTCGGGACGAGCGGCCGGCAGACGCACAGCCGGCGGGGTCGCGGCAGTGGCAACTGCGCCTTCCATGGCAGAACGGGGGAAATAGAAAGATGGCCAGAACCGCCGTCGCGATCGCCTTCGTGCTCCTCGGAGCGTCGTTCGACGACGTTTCCTATGCCGGGTGCAGCTGCCGGTGCATCGATGGCTGGACGCGTGCCTCATGCACCAATGCCTACGACATACCGCCGGTGTGCTCGCAAACGCCGTGTCCGTTCGGACGTGTCTCGACGACGCCCAACATCGCGCCGGTTACCGGGCTGCGGCCGACGTCCTGCCGCAGCATAAAACAGTGCGATGAGTACGGCGACTGCGAGTGGAAGCAATCCTGCCGCTGAAAGACCAAACACAATCGTCCGCAGGAGCGACGCGCGGCCGGCGCCGACGCCGCAGCCCGACGGGGCGACAGCTCGGGCCGATTACTGAGCCGCCGGCTGAAACCGATCGAACTGCTCGCGAAACTCAAAACGAAATCCGCTCATGGACGGCATGATCCCGAGTATCACCTCGTCCCGCCCGTACGGCGGTACGTCCATGGCGGCGCAACGCGGCGATCGATAATAGCATACCTGCACTTTAATGCGCTGACTGCATTCGTTCAGCGCAACAACGCGATGCTCAAAAAGCTTCGGATTGATCTTCTCGGACCGCGGCTGTCCGCGCACGGCAAGACAGGGCCTTCCGGTCGGCCCCAGGTGGTGTCGTATCCCGACATCCTCGCCGATCAACGGCGGAAGTTTGCTCGGCGGTTTCAGTCCCCCGGCGCCGCCGACGTCGGCAGTACCGCCGACCGGCGGCGACGCCTCTTGCGCCCGAGCGGGCGTCAGCCAGGCCACGATCACGGCGCCGACCAGCATTATCGTCGGGCCCATCGCCCGCCTTCTCATGCAGATGCCGTGGACGCGCACCCCACTATGCCTCACGTTTGACCCCCGTGTCTGCGTCGGCTCGGCGCCGGGCGAGCTGGTCGACCAACGCAGCCGGCGACCGAACTGGACCGGCCTCGGGTCATCCAGACCGTCCCGATGTCCCGCTGCCGATCGATCGCCCCAGCTTCGGTCGGCGAGGCAAGGTCGATGTCGACCGTTGCAGCTTAACTTGTCCGCGAATGCCTTGTTAATTGCATAGCGATTGGTTTATGATATTTATATCACAATAATTTGAGGCTCCCGTTTGTCTTGGAAAGCGTTTGCCGGAGTGCCGAGGCAAAAGCCGTGCATTCCGGCAGGCAGCCGCATCTACGCGGTCGGCGACGTGCATGGGCGTGCCGATCTTCTGGCTGCGCTCCTGGCGCGGATCGACGATGACCTCAAATCCAATCCGGTCGCTCGCCCGATTCAGGTTTTTCTCGGCGACTACATCGATCGCGGCCCGCAGTCGCGGCAGGTCCTCGATCTGCTGATTGCTCGCCGCCGGCAGCACGAGATGTTGTTCCTGAAGGGCAATCACGAGGTCTATGCGTCCCATGTGTTGGGCGCCCCGTCGGCGCTGTCGGAATGGAAGCACATGGGCGGCGTGAGCACGCTTCTCTCCTATGGCGTCACACCGTGCGCTCGCGACAACCCTCAGGCCGTGCAGGCCGCGGCGATCGCATTCGGGCAAGCCGTGCCCAGCAGCCATCGCCGTTTTATCGGCGGGCTTGCGCTTTCATTCACCTGCGGAGATTTCTTCTTTGCGCATGCCGGCGTGCGGCCGGGTATCCCGCTGCGGCAGCAATGGCAGCAGGATCTGCTCTGGATCCGCGACGAGTTCCTGCTGCATGAGGAGGACTTCGGCAAGATTATCGTGCACGGCCACACGCCCGTGAGGCAGCCCGATATCCGGCCCAACCGCATCAACATCGATACCGGTGCCTACGCCACCGGACGATTGACCTGTCTGGTTCTCGAAGGTGATCAGATAAGCTTTCTGTAATGGCGCTCGATCGCGCGATCGCGAACTGATCGGCGCGCCGATCCTGTCGTTGCGTTCCTCGGCCGAAGGAGAACGTCAATGCCCCTCGTCCAGGTCCGCCCATGAACCGGACGCCTCACAGTGGGTTTCGCGTCGCAACGCTGTTGCTTGCGGCTGTCCTCGCTGTCCAATGCGCTTGGCTCGTGCTCGCGGAACTGCTTCGCTCCGATATCGATCGTCTGCCGGTCGAGGCGGCTGCCGCGGCCACCGCGGCGGCGGAGCGCGGTCGTGCGACGTGGGCAGCATCGATTGGCGCCGTCCGTGGAGCACTATGGGCGGAATCGTCGTTCACCTACGCGGATGTTCTGCTGAGCGAAGGGCCGGATTCAGGCGCCAGCGCGCAACAGGCGGAACGCGCACGCGCAATTCTCGTCCGCGCCCTCGAAAATGCGCCCCATTTGTCGGGCGCCTGGTTACTGCTCGCCGGACTGGGCCTGCGGTACCGCTTCGCGGACGTCGATGCCGCGCTGGCTCTCAAGATGTCTTATTACACCGGACCCAACGAGCGGGACTTGATCCCGCTGCGCTTACGCATCGCGGTGCGATATGATATATTGAATGATATGGAAATACGCGAATTTGTCGGCCGGGACTTGCGTCTTCTCTTGGCGCGAGGAGAGATCGCGGCGGTAACCGGCGCCTACAACGCCGGAGCGCCGGCCGGAAGGCGCTTCATGGAATTCGTCGTCCGCGAAATCAACCCATCTGTCGCCGAGACGATGCGCAGCACCGCGCGGAAGCAACGCCTGCCGGATTGACGGTTGCTTTCGCTCGAAGAGGCTCTAAGTATGCCAACCGCACAGCCGGCGATATAGCGGCGATTTGCGCTGCCTTGTCCAAGTTTCGAGAGACGCCAGATTTGCGAATTCTAACGGCCGCTCGGATTGCCGGTTGGACGCTCGCCGTAATTATTGTGGTACTTTCCGTCGTTCCTCCCGGGCTGCGGCCGGAAACCGGCGCGCCTCGTTACCTGGAACACTTCGCTATCTTCGCGGCAACCGGATTTGCCTTCGGCCAAGGTTATGAACATAGAAATGGTTGGCTCGCGATCTTTTTCGTGCTCTTCTCAGGTGGCGTTGAGATTATGCAGCGATTCGTGCCGGGCCGGCATGCGCGCTTCAGTGACTTTATCATCGACGCCTCGGCGATGGTTTTGGGATTGGTAGCGGCGTCGGTAATCGACCGATTACGTGCTGTCCCTTAAGTTACATAAAGGTCACAGTGTTTCAGCGGTTGTGAATTTGCTTGTTTATATTAGGCATATTCACGCAATTCCCTTTTAATTTCGACATTTTCGTGACATATTTGGGGCAAAGTTTGGCTGGACCGGGACTATGCGAGCCTCCTGCGCCGCAGCCACAGGCGGAGCAAGACCAATGACGAAGAAGAGGCGCCATACCGCCACCGAGATTGCGAGCAAGCTCGAGAAGGCCGCCGCTCTTGCGGCAGACGGCCGGACGCAGCGCGAGATCGCGCAGACGTTGGGCATCAGCGTTATGACTTTTCACCGCTGGCGAAGGGCCCAGCCCGGGCGACCGCGCGCCGTAAGCGTCAATTCTCCGGCCGAAGAGTTGGCCCAGGGTGTGAGCCTTCGGGAGCCGCAACGGCTCCGTCGGATGGCCGAACTCAACGTGGAGAACGCCCGCTTGCGCAAGCTCGTCACCGATCTGTTGCTGGAAAAGATGCGGCTCGAAGAAGAAGCACAGCGGGCTGGCGCGAAGCGCGGCCCCTATAACAGCGAGTCGCTCATGAAGAAGATCGTGCGATAGCGGGCAACCGAGAGCCGGCGCCGCCTAACCGACGATCTTCACATCGGTGGAAAGCCTCGCAGCGCGGGCCGGCGGCGGCCATCGTTACGGATCGAGTTCGGTATCCCAGTACAGATAGTCGAGCCAGCTTTCGTGCAGGTAGTTCGGCGGAAACAGCCGGCCATTTCGGTGCAGGTGCCGCACCGTCGGCTGAAACGGTTCCTGCGACGGCCACATCTTCGATTCCGCGGGCGTCATATTGCCCTTCTTGAGATTGCACGGCGAGCAGGCGGCGACGACGTTGAACCAGGTGGTGTGGCCGCCACGCGAACGCGGAAGCAGGTGATCGAAGGTCAGGTCGTCACGCGCGCCGCAGTACTGGCACGCGAAGCGGTCGCGCAGGAACACGTTGAACCGGGTGAAGGCCGGGTTGGTGGAGGGCTTTACGAAGGTCTTCAGCGACACCACGCTCGGCAGCTTCATCTCCAGGCTGGGGCTGCGCACCGCGCGGTCGTAGTTGGCGACGATGTTCACTCGATCGAGAAACACCGCCTTGATCGCGTCCTGCCACGACCACAGCGACAGCGGGTAATAGCTCAGCGGGCGGAAATCCGCGTTGAGCACCAGGGCCGGCCACCCGGTCGGCGATACATGAGCATTCAAGATTGACGCTCCCACCTCGACTCACGATGCCGCGCGGCGGCATTGACCGCTAGTTTATAGGCAGGCGTGACAGGATTGTGAAGCGGGTGCCGGGGGTTACGAGTTATGTTTGGCCGGCAGGCATGCTGCGGCAATAAGCGGCGGCTGTGCCGTGCAACCGAGAGGCCGAGAGGCAGCAGCCCGGATCACGAGACGCCAAAGCAACGCGCCAAAAATTCACCACCCTGGCGCAAGCCTTCCGGGTCGATGCCGTGTCCGACCCCGGCCGACAGATGCCATTGGACCGGCACGCCCACCGACGCGAGGCCCTGAGCGGTCTCGAATAGCGCCTGCACCGGAATGAGGTCGTCACGGTCGCCGTGCACCAGCAGCACGGGCGGCCGGGATTTGATCTGGGCAGCGAAAGCCTCGACGTTGTCATCCGCCGGCAATACCAGGACCCCCGAATAGCCGACGATCGCCGCCGGCGGCACTGCACGGCGCAGTCCCACGTGCAGCGCCATCATGGTCCCCTGGCTGAAGCCGACCAGCGCAAGCGCGGATGGCGGCAGCCCGTGGCGCGCCAGTTCGGCTTCAAGAAAGTGATCAACGAGCGGGCCCGCACTGTTGACGCCACGCCAGCGTTCGTTGGGATCGCGGAACGTAAGCCCGAACCATTGTCGCCCGACCGGCGCCTGCGCGCAGGGCTCGGGGGCATGCGGGGAGACAAACGCTGCGCGTGGCAACAGCGGCTGCCAGGCGCGCCCGATCTCGATGAGATCGTTTCCATCGGCGCCATAGCCGTGAAGAAACACCACGAGCTGTTGCACGGTCCCCGAGCGCGGCGTGAGCCGCGGACCATCGAGCGCAGCGGGCATGGACCGTCCTCGTAGGCTTGGGCCGCATCACCGCGGCCGAGGCGGTCATGCATGCAGGGATCTCGCTGGCCGTGGATGTAGCAGTCCCGCAGCTTAAGCGGAATGCACTTGACCGGTTCCGCAGCCGTCGCCAAAATCGAAACCGGTGGTTCCCTTCGGGGATCAAAAGGGAACGCGGTGCGCGTGGTCACACGCAATGCCGCGGCTGCCCCCGCAACTGTGAGCGGAGAGCCTTCGACCAGTGTTGCCACTGGGAGCTTATGCTCCTGGGAAGGCGGTCGCAGGCGGTAACCCGCGAGCCAGGAGATCTGCCACCAGCAACGGGTCACGCGCGAGCGCTCGGGCGGGGTGTCCTGGCGTCAACGTCGAGTTCGGTCGTTGTCGGCTCCTGCGATGGGCGAGGGCAGGACGTAAAACGGCCAAAGGTCGCGAGTGACGGGGTTTCGTTTCGCCGTTAGGGCGTAGCGTGTTGCCTCTCATCATTCGCGGTCGTATCTCGGCTTCTCTTTCGATTCTGGTGTTAATGTCGGCCTGTCTGGATGGCCTACTCGTTGCGTCCAGTGACGGCGTCGCGCAAACGGCGCAAGGCGTCCAGACCGCGCAAAACAACAGTCAACTCCCTGAAATCAACGTCGGAGCGCCGCGCAAAAAACCACGGCCATCCAAGAAGCCGAGCGGGCGTTCGACCGCAACGAACGGGCCGAGGTCGACCTCCACCGGGCCTTCCACTGGAGGGGGGCCGCCGGGCGCAGCCTCGCCGACACCGCTCAACACGAATGCGGTCGCCGCGAGCGCCACCCGGTTGGGGCTGAGCGTTCGTGAGACTCCGGCCACGGTCGAAGTTGTCGACCAGCAAACGATGCGGGATCAGGGCTATCGAACTTCCAGCGAAATCGCCAAGGGCGCGGTCGGAGTATTGGACATCGACTCGTCGGGCGCTCCGGCCAACTTTTCGATGCGGGGCTTCACCTTCGGAGCGGTGAACGTCTTGTACAACGGAATTTCAATCGGTATCGCAAGCGACACAACGCGTGTGATGGACACCGCCAATCTCGGTCAGGTCGAGTTCCTCAAAGGTCCATCGGCTCTGATGTCGGGAATGAACGCAATCGGCGGGGCGGTCAACTATGTCAGCAAGCAGCCGACCACCGGCCCGATTCAAAGCGAGCTGGACCTTTCGGTGGATTCGCTGGGTACGATCCGCTCGCATTACGGCTCCGGCGGCAGCACCAACATAGAGGGTCTCGATTATCGCCTCGACGTGGTCGGATCGAAGATCAACAGTTTCATCGACGGTGATTACCGCGACCTGACGGAACTGGCGACGCAATTCAACTATCGCATCACCGATACGTTTAAGACCTTCGCCGCCATCGACTACAAGAAGGATAGCGGCCACGCGTACTGGGGCACTCCGCTGGTGCCGACATCTTTTGCCGGCGCGCACGCGGTGAGCGGCGTCGTCTCCGGTACTGCGTTCAGCACGTTTTCGGGAGACAACCTTGGGCCGGTGACGATCGACGGGCGCACGCTGACGACCAATTACAACGTCGCCGACAACGCCACAGGGGCCCAGGAACTTTGGCTGCGCAGCGGATTCGAATGGACGCCGCTCACCAATGTGACCGTGAAAGATCAAGTCTACTATTATCAGGCCAAGCGCAACTGGCTCGACAGCGAAACCTACGCCTATGACAATGGCGCGGAATTCGCGGCCGGAACCATCGACCGCGACCGATTTTTCGTGGACCACAATCAGCACGTGGTCGGCGACAATCTCGACTTGTTGTGGGACTCACGGCTGTTCGGCATGGACAACCGGCTGGCGGCGCAACTCCAGGTGAGCAGAGACTGGATCACCTTCGTGGAGGAGGGCAATCCGAACGATTACCCCTACGACAACGTGGCCGTCGTCGATCCTGTCCAGGGAGTTTACGGCCCGCAGTTTCCGGATGTGCGGAATAAACTGCTCGATGACATCGCGGTAGCGTTCGAGGACCGTCTGAAGCTCACGCCCGAGTTCGCCTTGATCGGGGGCGTTCGCGTGGACGATTGGACGTTGTCGAGCAGCGGCGTCAATTACGACGGCACGATACCAGCCGGCGAGCCATTCAGGCAGACGTGGCGGCCGGTTTCCTATCGCGCTGCTTACACCTACGAACCGATTCCCAATATGACGTTCTACAGCATGTATGCTACGTCCTATGATCCGGCGGCGGCTAACATCTTCTCCGTAAACACCTCCACGCCGCTGTCCTTGACCAGCGCGGCCATCTACGAGACCGGCGTCAAGCAGCTGTTGTGGGACAACAGGGCCGAGTGGACTTTCTCCGCCTACGACATCACCCGGCGCAATGTCTATGTGCAAACGGGCCCGACCACGTACGACCTTGCCGGCCAAATCGGCACCACAGGCTACGAGTTGGCCGGAGCAGTGCGTCCGATCGAAGGCTTAAAGCTCTGGGGCAACGTTGCCTGGACCCGCGCCCGGTACGAAAATTTCAATTCCGTCGTCGATCCGGTCACTGGGGTCGTCGAGTCGTGGACCGGCAACACGCCATCGAATGTCGCTCCGATCATTATCAACGCCGGCGCATCGTACCGCTTCGATCATTGGCAATGGCCGGTCGAGATCGGAGGCTCGGTGCGGCACGTCGGCAACCGCTACCTTTACGACGACGACGCCACGATCATGGACGCCTATACGACGGCCGACATCTATGCGTTCGTCGACATTCCCGGCAAGGATTTGGGACGACCTGAAATCAACCGCATACGTCTGTCGTTCCGCGTGCGCAACCTGACGAACGCCGTCTATGCTGCGTTTTCGGATCCAGGCTATCCCGACCAGGTTTATCTCGGCGATCCGCGGACCTACGAAATCGCCGCATCCGCTAAATGGTGAGCAGCCACGGCGCTATGATGCATGCGCTGACCGTGCCGCATGATCGGCCTCCTCATGCACTTCGTACCGTATTTCACCCTCACTGCGGGGGATGCTTTGCCGGCTTTCGCGCAAAGCCGCCGGCTGGAAGCTCTTCGATCAGCCCGTGCCGCAAGATGCTGTCGAGCGCCATGCCGGTCTAGCGCGGTCCACGCCCGCCCGCGGCTCGGCTCTTGCTTGCGGCGGGTTCCGTTCTTGGCTGGATGGGCGCGCCTTCCCGCCCCTTGACGCTGCGATAATAGGTCCATAGCACGCGCGCCGCGACGGATCGCCAGGGCCGCCATGGTTCCGCCAAGGCGAGCATGTCCCTGGCAATCGGCCGGGCGGGCAGACCGAAGGCAACCTTGGCGGCTTCCTGCAGAGCCAGATCGCCGGCCGGCCAAGCATCGGCGTGGCCCAGGCAGGACAAGAGGTAGATGTCGGCGGTCCACGGCCCGATGCCGTGGAGTGCGATCAGAGCCGCGTGCGCCGCGTCGGCGGGAAGGTCGGCCAGCGCCGCGAGCGTAATTTCGCCGCGCTCGAGAGCGCGGGCGATGGCCTTGAGCGCGCGGATTTTCGCCGATGACAGGCCAAGGCGCGCCAGGCGAGCCGGACGTGCGCGCTGGATAACGGCAGGCTCGAACGGATCTAAGGCAGCGGCAAGCCGGCCCCAGATCGCGCCAGCACTTGCGGTCGAAAGCTGCTGCGCCACGATGATGGCGGCAAGCCCGGCGAATCCGTCCGGCCGC
>Ga0187782_10002492_pt1 | contig 13550 bp, 5 predicted proteins | sample 0715_SJ02_MP15_2_FD_132454 | JGI IMG/M metagenome (GOLD analysis project Ga0187782, IMG submission 132454) | Tropical peat soil microbial communities from peatlands in Department of Meta, Colombia - 0715_SJ02_MP15_20_MG | ecosystem: Environmental > Terrestrial > Soil > Wetlands > Peat | place...
CTCGATTTTCAGCGAAATTGCGGACAAGCCCAACCACCTTAAATATAACGAGACGCTCCTCTGGCTGGCGAAGCTGGCGACCGATCTGCCGGAGCCGGCGGACATCATCGAGCGCGTCGGCAAGTACAACGAAGAGCACGTCGCCAAGTTCGACAACAACGAGCAGCAGGAGCTGTACTGGCAGCTCAATTACCTGCTCGGTCGCTACCGGTACCGAAACGGCAAGTACCCAGAAGCCCTCGCTCTTTTCGAGAAAGTCAACCGGAAGAGCAAGTACTACGTCGAGGCTCAATTCTTCGGCGGCATCTCGAACGTCCAGATGCGGCGCAGCAGCCCCGCGGTGCAGTCGTTTCAGCGCATCCTTGGCGCGATCGAGGACGGCGACGTCCCCGCGGAGGACGAGGCCCGTTTTCGCGATCTGGCGTACCTGTCGATGGCGCGCACCTTCTATTCCGCGAGCATCAAGGTCGACGAAAATACCAACCAGCCGGCGGTTGACCAGACCCGTCTCAGTGCTGCGGTGAAGTACTGGAACAAGGTCGACGTCGCCAGCGAGTACTGGCTCGACGCGCTGTTCGAGGAGTCGTGGGCGTACTTCATGGCGGGCGACTACAGCCACGCCCTCGGCAACATCCACACGATTCAGGCTCCCTACTTTCCGCACGCGTACTACCCCGAAGCCGACGTCCTCAAGGCCGTCATCTATTTCTCGAACTGCCAGTACGACGACGCGCTGACGATCGTCGCTAAGTTCCGGGCTCACTACCAGCCCATCAAGGACGAGCTGGTCAAGACGCTCGACCGGTTCAAGAAGGGCTCGAACCAGGAAGAGGAGTTTTACAAGTTCCTGCGCGACGTCCGCGACGACAAGGCCCAGCTCGATGCGAAGATTGCTCCTGTCGTCAAGACGTCGCTGTCGGATCGCCAGCTTCTCCGTAACCTCGAGTACGTGCACCTTCTCGACGAGGAGGCGAACCGGTACAAGAGGGCGCCGAGCAGCTTCAAGGAAGCGAAGGTCGGCGACCTGGTGCAGGATTCCGTTCACGACGCCCGCGCGCTCGCCGTGCGCAATACCGGAGAGCTGGCGCTCGGTCGATACCAGCGGAACCTCGACGACATGAACGAGCAGCTCCGCAACGGTCAAAAGATTCTCATCGACATCACGGCCGCGCAGCGCAATCAGCTCGACGAGCTCATGCAGAAGGCCCTGACGAGCGTCGAGGAATCGAAGGCCAACATCGTCAGGCCCGACGACGAGCACGTGATTTGGCCATTCAACGGCGAGTATTGGCGTGACGAGCTGGGGTTCTACCGGCAGACGATCACGTCGAAGTGCACGAGGTAACGATGAATCGCATTGTATCGTTTTGGGCGGTCGTCATTGCGCTGGTCTTCACCCGCGCTGTCCCGGCGCATGCGGCCGACTCGGCGTCATCCTCCGAGACAGAGGCGTCGTCCGCCGGCTCCGCGCCTTCGTCCGGCCCGGTCTGCGTGACCGACAAGGCGAAGCAGGACCTCGAGGTGTGCCCGGCCGGACCCACGCTCAACCCGTCGGGGCACGACAACAAGCCGACGATGTCGTTCCACTCGAAAGTGGAGGACATCAAGAAGGGCGACAAGAAGATCGGCATCGGCTCGGCCGACGTGCAGATGCTCGCCGGCATCCGGGATGCGCGCCAGTTCGCGCTTCACCAGCGGGCGCTCGCCCTGCTCGTCACGGAAATCCAGGGGCTCGAGGCCCTCTACCACGACACCGGCCTGCGCTCGAAAGATCGACCGATGCTGCTTCGGCGCCTGGCCGAGGACTACGTCGAGCTCGAGGATGCGGCATTCACCGAGAAGACCCAGGCCGAGATCAAGCGCGACGAGCTGCGCAAGAGCAATCCCCATGCAGCGGGGCAGCAGCAGTCGATCGCGAATTCCCGAGCGCGTACGATGGACATGTCGCGCAAGGCGTCGATCAAGTACTACACGACGCTCGTCACCGACTACTCGGGCCAGCCGTCGACCAACTTCCCTCAGAATCCACCGCCGGCCTACTTCCTGCTCGACGAGGTCTACTACTACCTCGCCTACGAGTACGAGCAGGCGGGTGACACGGCGAACGCGCGGCGTGTCTACCTTGATCTCATCACGAAGACGCCGAACTCCAAGTACATCTCGAACGCCTACCTTGCCTTCGGAGAGCTCTTCTTCAACGAGGCGCTCAGCGATCCGAGCAAGTGGGATCCCGCCAAGCAGGCGTACCAGAAGGTCATCTCCAAGCCTCCGCCCGAGAACAAGGTCTACGGCTACGCCTGGTACAAGCTCGCCTACGTGTTCTGGAACGAAGGGGATCTGCCGCACGCGCTCGACGCGTTCAAGAAGACCATCGACTTCGGAACCGTCTACACGCAGCTGCCGAACGCCAAGAAGCTCGCCGAGGCCGCGCGCAAGGACGTGGTGCCGGTCTACGCGCTCGCCGGGAGCCCGACCGAAGCCTACAACTTCTTCAAGAACCTGAGCGGCGATCAGGCCGGGCAGAACGAGAAGACGTTCAAGATGATGAACGACCTCGGCCAGAACTATCTGGACACCGGCCACTATCCCGAAGCCATCGCGCTCTACAAGGACCTCATCGTTCGCGACAACTCCGGCGAGAGGACCTGCGAGTACCAGTCGCACATCACCGAGGCGGTGATGGCGATGAAGTCGGGCGACAAGTCGGGCATCGTCGCGGAGCTCAACAACCAGTTCAAGCGCTATTCGAGCTACATCAAGGACAGCCACTCGGCCGAGTCCAAGCAGACGTGCGCCAACCGCACCGCCGCCCTCGCGACGGAAACCGCCATGGCCTGGCACCTCGAAGCCGTCGGTTCGCAGGGTCAGCGCGGGACCGGCGACGCGAAGACGATGGACCTCGCCGCCCTTCTCTACAAGAAGGTTTCGGAGTCCTGGAACGAGGACCAGTTCTCGAAGTTCGAGTTCCCCCGCCTCGTCAAGGAAGACTGGCCGACGATCTACAAGATCAAATACAACATGGCCGACCTCCTGTATTTCCGCGAGAAGTGGGCGGAGTGCGGGCCGGCGTTCGACTCGGTCGTCCAGGCCGATCCGAAGGGCCCCGAGGCCGCCGAGGCCGCGTACGCGGCGGTGCTCTGTTACCAGAACATCTATCTCGCGCAGCACGCCAAGGGATCGGACCGAAAGGGAAGTGGAAACCTGCCCGGGGTGGGCAAGGACATCAAACAGGAGTCTGACGACAAGTACAGGCCGAAGGAGATGAGCGAAGCCCAGCGATCGATGGTGCAGTCGTTCAACCGGTACGTCTGTTACATCCACCCCGACGCCAAGGACGCCGACGGCCAGAAACAGCTCGTGGAAGTGAAGTACGCACGATGCCGCCTTTACTTCGAGGCGCAGCACTGGGAGGAGGCGGCGGCCTGTTTCAAGGGAATCGCGTACGACTATCCGGACAATGATTCGGCGGTCTATGCGGCGCAGCTCTACCTCGAGAGCTTGAACGTTCTCACGTTCCACGGACTGCCCAACCGCAGCATGTGCATCGACGACATGATCACCGACGTGCCCAAGTTCCTCGACCTCTTCTGCAGCGGCGACAAGGCCCAGAAGAACGAAGACACCTGCACCCTGCTCACCAAGGTGCAGTGCGACATCCAGCGCCTGCGCGCGCAGCGCATCGTCGAGGAGGCGGACAAGGGCGGCAACAACGCGCTCGAGCTCTTCGAGAAGGGAGGCAAGGCGTACTTCGAGCTGTGGGAGAAGTACGGGGCGACGCCGCTCCGCAACAATCAGCAGCCCACGTGCGAGAAGCTCGACGAAATCGTCGAGAACGCCGCCCGCGCATTCCAGGCCGGCCACCTCGTGGCCAGCGCCATTCGCGCGCGTATGGTCCTGCTCAATCCTCAGTTCCGGTTCGACAAGACGGAGCTCGCGAAGGACGCGATGTACAAGATCGGGGGCAACTGGCAGGCGATCGCCGTCTACGACCAGGCATCGGATTGGTACGAGCGCTACGCCAAGGAGAATCCGAAGCGTCACGACGCCGACAAGGCGCTGTCCGACGCGATCGTCCTGCGCCTCGGTCTCGGCGAGGAGGACCAAGCCGTGGCGGACGTGAAGGATTACCAGAAGAACTACGGCAACTCGAATTCCGTCGAGACCGCGCAGATCGCGTTCGCGATCGGCGCCCACTATGCCGACAAGGAGGACTGGGAGTCCGCGCGAAAGGCGCTCCAGGGAGCGATGGCTACGCTCGACAGGGCGCCTCCGGACATCCAGGTGCAGGCACACGCCACGCTGGCGCGCGCGATGACGCACCTCAAGGCGCATGCCCAGGCGAAGCCGGAGTACGACCGCGTTCGCAAAGTCTGGGGTGATGGGACCGCAGCCCAGGCCAAGATCCAGGATGCGTACAAGAGCGAGAGCGACGATCAGCGCGCCCATCGACTCGGCAAGGCGCTCGACGCGGTCGGCGAGGCGATGTTCTTCAGCGCGGAGGACAGCAAGAAGACCAAGGTCGATACGCTGCCCTTCCCCGCATACAAGGGGCCGGCGACCAAGGACGACATCCTCAAGTACATGGACAAGAAGGTGAAGCCCTGGGTCCAGAAGAAGCAGGCGGCGATCGACGAGGTCGACAAGGAGTACCAGAAGATCACCGATCTGCAGCCCGTGCCGCCGCCGCGCTGGGTCATCGCCGCCGCGTCGCGCGCCGGCCTGATGTGGGGCACCTTCGTCGACGAATTTCGCGCAGCTCCCATCCCGAAAGAATGGGCGAAAGACAACGAGATTCGTGGCACGTACTACGAACACCTCGACGAGGCGTCGCAGCCGGTCAAGGATCACCAGGCGAAGCCGGCGCTCAAGCGCTGCCTCGACGACTCGGTGAAGTACCAGTACTTCGACGAGTATTCGCGCGATTGCGAGAAGTGGCTCGCGAAGAACTACAAGGCCGAATACCATGTGGTCGACGAGCTGCGGGGCGCTCCGACACTGTCGAACGGCGGTCTGGAAGATCGACCGCCGCCGCTCATCATCGGCGGTCAGCTCTGGCATCCCCTCGACCGCGGTCCGGCCACGGAGAAGGCCGAAGTCGTCGGTGAGACCGGCAACGGCGACGACAACCCGAAGAAGAAGATCGCCGCGGGCGGCAAGAGGAAGAAGTGATGAGAAGCAGCACACGCGTTTTCACGGCGGCAGCCGCCCTAGGGGCCATCGGTCTCGGCTGCGGGGGCGCCGCCCCGGAAGCGAAGACGGGCGGCGTCGAGAGTCATCCCGCCGCGTCGCACGCCGGCGAGGCCCCGGTGACGGTGGTCTCCGCCAACGCTCGCGAAAAGTTCGACAGCGCGCTGGATGCCTTCAATGGGCACGACAAGGCCAACGACTGGACGGACGCGAGCTGTGCCGAGACCGCCAAGCTGTTCGAGGCCGCGGCATCGTCGCAGAAGTTTCCCGAGGCGACGTACGACGCCGGCCTCGCGTACCAGCGCTGCGGCGATGACAAGGAAGCGAAGAGCCATTTCCAGAAAGCGCTCGAGGACGAGCCGAAGTTCCACTACGCCCGTGCGCAGCTGGCGCTCTATCAGTACAAGGCCGACGGCAACGTCGACACGGCCATCGGCGCGCTGGAGCAGGCCGTCAACGACGCCAACTTCCAGAACGTTCCGGCGCTCGTCGACCTGGCCATGTTCCAGATGCAGCGGGACAGCGACCAGATCGGAGCCAACTGTCACGCGAAGGCGGCGGGCAAGGACGTCGATCTCGCGGATTTCGATTGCGCAAAGCTCAATCTGCAGCGGGCCCTGGCGATCGACGACGGATACATGCCGGCATTCAACCAGCTCGCGCTGTACTACTTTGGCAGCGCCAAGAAGAAGGGAGCCGGGAGGCGCTTCGGGCGCACGATCGCGACGAACGCGGCTTTGGCCAAGCGCGGGGACGTGCAGCAGCTCGAGCTTGCTTCGCTCGTGTGCTCTCAGGCCGTCCGCAAGAGCCAGAGCTACGCGCCTATCCACAACACCGCGGGCCTGATTCTCAACGAGCTCGGTAACGTCAACACGGCGGTCACCGAGTTTCAGGCCGCCACGAAGCTCGACCCCCAGTTCTTCGAGGCCCAGATGAACCTGGCCGAGGTGAACTTGAGCTTCCGGGGCTTCGACAAGGCCGAAGCGGCCTTTCGCAAGGCGCTCGAAATGCACCCCAACGACTACGACGCCCATCTGGGCCTGGCGCTTGCGCTGCGTGGCCAGATCGACGACACCAATTACGACAAGCAAGTGGCCGCCGTGCAGGCGGAGCTGGACTCCTGCAAGAAGATCGACGGCGCACGACCCGACGCCTACTTCAACGAGGGGATTCTCACGCAGGAGTACAAGGCGAAGAGCGCGGGGGGCAATGGGACCGACAAGGCCGTTGCCGTCTACCACCAGGCCAAGGAGATCTTCCAGACCTTCATCGAGAAGGCGTCGGGGAAGTCCGAGTACGACGGGGCCGTCAAGAAGAGCAAGGAGCGGATGCAGGACATCGACGACACGATCACCTTCTTGCAGGCGGGAGGGCCGAGCACTCCCGCCGCGCCCGCCACGCCCCCGCCGGCCGACGCTTCCGGTGGCGTTTCGACCGGATCGACGCCCGCGGCGGGCGGTTCGCCGGCAGGCGCAGCCCCGCAGACACCGCCACCTGCCGGGGCAGCTCCCCCGTCGGCCGCCTCCGGCTCGGGGCCTGCTTCGGCGCCGGCGGGTGCTTCACCTCCCGCCACGTCTCCCCCCGCCAAGTGAATATGAGCGGGCGGACGCGCGGCTCCGGAACCTTGCAGGCCCCTTCGCTGTCGCACGAATGCACATGTTCGGAACACTCGAATCGCATTGACCGCGCGCTCCTCAGCGCGTACACTTATACTGTAATTAGGGCAAATGTTTCCGTTAGGAACGGAACTCCCTAGCCCACTGGAGGGCGGGGCGGCCGCTCCTGGCTTCGCAGGCACTGTCGAGCAGAAGGTCGAATCATGATTCTCACGTGCAAGTGGCTCCTGAGCGGGCTCGCTGTGGCTGCCCTCGTGACGACGGCGGAATCGTCGTGGGCGCAAGACGCCGCCAACACCAAGGCCGAGACCGGGGGCAACGGCGACTATGGGTACAAGTTCGAAGACGATCCGTTGAGCGCGGGCGGCTTCGGTCCGGCGGACGCGACGATTCGCGTTCGCCCTGGACCGATCCGGACGACGTTGATTCGACCCCGCACATCCTTCGTCCCGGAGATGCTCAAATCCGTTGAGAACATTTGACCGGCAGGGGACGAGCGCTGCACGCTGCGAACGGCAGGGGTGGCGGGACGTCTTGATTCTTAGCTTCGTCGGGCATCACGCTGCGCGAATCGGCGCGAGGTGAGATAAAAGGTTTAAGGGTCATCGATGGACAGCCAGGGCAAGGCAAAGGTCGCACTCACGTTCGCGCTGTATCAGGGGGATCAACTGGTCCGCCGGGACACGATCGCGCAGGACATCGTCAAAGTCGGGAAGGACCCGCGCAGTCACCTGCGAGTCGAGGACGAGCTTGCGTCCCGCATGCACGCGGTGATCGAGGTCGCGTCGCAAACGGACATCACGCTGATCGACCTCGGCAACGAGCCCGGCACGCTCGTGAACGGGCAGCGCGTCAACAAGTGCAAGGTGCGACCGGGGGATCAGATTCAGATCGGCTCGACGCTCATCGTCCTCGAGAGCGCGGAGCCGGCGACGGCTTCGCCCCCGCAAGCCGCGCCACGCGGGTACGCGTCCTCACCTCCGGCCCCGCCTTCGGCTCCTGCGGCGGTTGCGTCGAACCCCTTCGTCAGTGCGAATCCGTTCGCTGCTGCGGCCGCGCCTCCGAGCGCCAATCCCTTTGCCGGGGCCAACCCGTTCGCCGCCGCCGCAGCTGCAGCCGCTTCCCCTCCCGCCTCGTCATTCGGGGCACCTACCCCGGCCTTCGCCAGTCAGCCTCCGGGACCGTCCACACCGGGTCTTGGGATCGAGCCGCCCCTCGACGGTGGCGGGGGGTTCACGTACTCGATGGTCAAGAGTGGCCCCGACGTGAATCCGGACGAGGTCGAGGTTGCGCATCTCTCGGCCATCGAAGTGATGATTCTGTGGGATTCTAATGTCCTTCACGTCTCCCACCTGACCCCGCCGCGCTCGTTTTACGTGGGGGAGGAGAGCGGCGACAAGGCGGGGTGCGACTACTTCATCCCGAGCGAGACGCTGGGGACGACTCGCGCTCCGATCGTCGTTTCGCGCGGCGTCGGGGCAGCTCTCGTCATCCTTCCCCGCTCGCGCGGCTACGTCGACCTCCCGGGACACGGCAAGGTCAGCCTGGCGGATCTCGTGGCCGCCGGACGCGCCCGCCCTTCGGGTGAGATGAGCGGCGCCTACGAGTTCGAGCTTCCCGCAGGGGCCAAGGCGCGCATGGAGCTCGAGGGGAGCGCACTCGTCTTCCAGGTGAGCGCGGTCAATGCCGGAAAGCGGGTTCCGGTCGGCTTTCTGGCCACGATGGAGCCGGCAGGGTTTCTCTACACGGGCCTTTCCTTTCTGCTCCACATGGGGCTCGTCGCCGTGTTCGCGTTCTTTATGCCGAACATGCGCGGCGACGACAGCGAGGACATCGATCGCGATCAGATCCTCATGATGCAGAAGCTGCTCAACGCCGCCGCCGAGCGCGAGCAGGAGGAGCGTCAGGATCAAGAGGTGACCGAGACGGCGCCCGACCAGAAAGAGGGCGGAACCGGCACTCGCGCCAAGGGCGAAGAAGGTTCGATGGGCAATCCCAACACTCGGGACACCGGCCACAAGTACGGAGTCCAGGGCCCCAAGGACAACCCCGATCCGCATCTCGCGAAGCAGGCCGCGCTTCAAGAGGCTGCACAGTTCGGAATGATCGGCCTCATCTCCACGATGGGAGGCGGCGATCCCAATGCGCCGACCGCGCCGTGGGGGCGTGAGGAGTCGTCCGGTCAGGACGAGAAGAGCGCGCGCGGCAACATGTTCGGCGACACGATCGGCGACTCGTTCGGTGCCGGAGGGCTGGGTCTGTCCGGCGTGGGTGAGGGTGGCGGCGGCCGAGGCGAAGGCATCGGTCTCGGAAACTTCGGCGGTCTCGGCCACGGGGCGGGGACCGGCACCGGACAGGGCATCGGCAACGGGCGCGGACGGCTGGGCGGCGGGCACCAGGTGCGCGCGCCACGCATCCGCGAGGGTGCCGCCACGGTCAACGGGCGCTTGCCGCCCGAGGTCATCCAGCGCATCGTGCGCCAGAACTTCGGTCGTTTCCGGCTCTGCTACGAGACGGGCATGCGCAACAATCCCAACCTCCAGGGTCGCGTCAGCGTCAAGTTCGTGATTGATCGCAGCGGCGCGGTGGCCATGACCGCCGATGGGGGGAGCGACTTGCCCGATCAAAGCGTTGTGCAGTGCGTCGTGCGCGGGTTCGGCAACCTCTCGTTCCCGCAACCCGAAGGCGGCATGGTCACGGTCGTCTATCCGATCATGTTCAACCCGGGGGATTAGTTATGTGTGGGGGGAGCGCGGCCGCTCCCCCCACGCCCCCCAGCCGGAAGCCGGTTCAGGCGTTGGGTTTCACGAGAGAGACCGCCCCCCCCAGCCGGAAGCCGGTTCAGGCGTTGGGTTTCACGAGAGAGACCGCCCCCGTCGACGTGAATGGCTTGGCTCGCCAGAGAGAGCGGGGCCGAGCGAGCGCCAGCGAGTCGAGGCGGCGGCAAGCCCCTCAGCGTGACCCCCGAGAACCCAAAAAAAGGGAACCCGGAGCGAAGCGCCCAGGGTGATCCGACGAGCCCAAAACAGGAGCAAGACCAGTGGACGTTCGTGCGACCGTTCCCGTAGACTCCCCGGCGCCATGAGCTCCAAGTCCCTCGTCGCCGTCGCGCTGGCTGTGATCGCCGCCGGATGCAGCCGCAACAACATCGAGGCCGTGAACCTCGCCAACGAAGGGGACCAGGCCAAGGGCTCGAACATCGACGAAGCCATCTCGAAGTACGAGCAAGCGACCAAGCTCGACGCAGACAATGCACGGATCTGGTGGAAGCTGACTCTGGCCTACGAGAAGAAGGAAGACTGGCAGAAGATGGCGTCGGCCGCGGTGCAGGCCGAGGAAGCGGCCGAACGCAGCGACAAGAAGAAGTCGCACGCGGACTACTACTTCCGGCAAGGCTATGCGCTCGAGCAGCTCGCGGAATCCGCCAAAGGGAGCTGGGCCGATTGCAAGGCTCCGTTCCAGACGGCGATTCAGCTCGACCCCAACTACAGCCAGGCGTACGGCGAGCTCGCGATGGCCGACCTCTATACCGACGACGAAGTGGGCGCGATGCAGAACTGGACCAAGGCGATCCAGGTCCGGCCCGACGAGACCCAGTACTACGTCGACCTGGCGACCGAATATCGCGCGCTCATGATGTACGACCAGGAAGAGCAGCTTCTCAAAGAGGCCGTCGCGTTTGCGCCCGCCGACGACAAGCATCTCTTCAACCTGCACGCGCTGCTCGGCGACGTGTACGAGACCAAGGGCGATTTCTCACGGGCCGTCACGGAGTACGAGACCGCGAAGAAGTCGTGCGAGAGCAACAAGTGCAACGACCACAAGGAAGCGTATTTCTTTCTCGGTGGCGCGTACGCAGAGCTGAGCCCGCCGAAAAAGAACGAAGCGATTCAGCAGCTCCAGTCGTTCTGGAAGATCACTTGCAAAGGGGCGCTTGCCGTCAAGTACGGCGACCAGTGCGCCGAGTCGCAGGAGATCGTCCGTCGAATGGGAGGATCGCTGCAATAGGCCGGTCGAACGCACGATGCTCGGTTCCGCGCGTGACCGGCGGGTCCGCGCGGGAGAGGTGGGTTTCCGCGATTCGCGCCGGCGCCGTTGCGTCCCGCCCACGCCGCGGGCATCGGCACGAGACGGCGCGGCGATCCAAGGCGGCGCGGGTAAAGCGCGTCGCCCGGGAGGCGTCAGCTCATCCGGGTATCCCGTCGTGCTTTGCCGAAGGGGCCGCTGTCCTCGATCGCCGCGCTCCGCGGTGTGGACGTCGGTACGTATCCGTCTGGCGAGCGCCAGGACCAAAATCTCGTCTTTCGCTCGATGGCCGCGGGGCGTTCGCGGCTTGCGGACTGCGTCGGTCGCCGAAGCGGCCGATGTGGGTATAGGCGGCTTGCCGAAAGGCCGTGGAAGTCAAAAACACCCGCAAACCCGACCCTCGGCGGCGGTATAGTCTCGACCGAGATGGCAACCAAAGACGGCGGCCCGTTGTGGGCCGCGCTCTGGTACCGTTCGAGGGCGGAGCGTTTGGCGTTATGGCTGCCGTGGGGGAAGGCGCCCGTCGTGCGAGTCGGGCCCGTGCGACTCGTGAGCAGTGCCGCAGCGTGTCTTTCTTTGAGTGGTCGAATTAGCTGAGGCGATCGATGGATCTAGAGGAGCGTCTCTCGTATCTCGAAAACGTTCGCGATTGGCCGAGCCTGGTGGAGGAGCTCGAGAAGCGGATCGCATCGTCTGCGGAGAATGCGGCCAAAGCCCAGTTCCATCTCAAGCTGGGCCGGGTCCTGGAGACGAAGTTTCTCGCGGGCGTGCGAGCGCTCAAGCACTTTCAGGACGCGTACAAGCTCAATCCGGCCCTCGTCGACAGTCTCGATGCAGCGCGTCAGGTGTACTGGGACCTCGGCAAGCTGGCGATGGTCCAGAAGCTCGTGGAGCTCGAGCTCAAGGCCAGGGTCGATGCGCCTCGTGCCACGGCGCTGCTCACCGAGCTGGGGGATGTTCTGGCCGACCAGGGAGAATTCGAGAAGGCGGCTTCGGCATACGCCCGGGCCATCGCCGGCAAAGCGGGCAACACCGTCGAAGCGAGCGCGTGCTTGGAGGACGCGCAGCTCAAAGCGTCGGACTGGCAGCCGCATCTGGCCGGCCTGGTTCGCCGCGCGGACGAAACGACCGATCCGAGCGCGAAAGGGCGGATTTTGCTGCGAGCGGCGCGGATCGCTCGGCGGTTCTCTCCCGGCGACACCGAAGGGCTTCTGGCCCGCGCGTATGCCGCGGACCCCACGAGCAAGCAGATTTCGGCGCTCTACGAGTCGCTGCTTTCCGAGCATGGTCGCTTCGACCTGCTCGAGCAGACCCAGAAGCAGATTCTCCAGCAAATTCAGGATCGGAAACAACGAGGCAGCCTCGCGCTGACGTTTGGAACGCGGTGGGTGCTCCGTCATCAGAACGCCGAGACCGGCGCTCGATTTCTCGAGGAGTCGCTGAAGCTCGATCCGGACAGCGAGGCAGCGTTCTTCTTCCTGCGCGAGGCGTACGGCAGGAAGGGGGGCGACTGGGACCGGGTGCTGACGCTCGCCGAGGAGGCAGCGACCCATGCCGACGATCACGGCAGCAGCTTCTTGCTCGCCCAGGCCGGCACCATCGCGTGGCGGCAGCTCGGCAACCTGATTCGCGCCCGCCTGTCGTTCGAGCGGCTCAGCGCGCTGGCCCCCGAGCACCCGCAGCTTCGTGCGTTCGAAGCGCAGATCGGCGAGACGCTGCGTCCGGGCTCGAGCCCGAGCCCTTCCGAAGACGGCGGCGGAGCCAACGGCAAGGACGGTCTACGAGCGCTGCGGCGTTCGTTCCCTCCGGTGTCTCGCGCGACCCCGACGACGCCGGATGTTCGCCCCGTCGCCCCGGCCGAAGTGGCGGCCTTGGCCGCGCGGTTCACGTCCAGCGCTCCGAGCGACGCCCCGTTTGCCGAAGCTCCAGCTCCAGCTCCGCAAACGCCCGCGACCCCGGAGGTTCAGCCGGTCGCTGTTGCCGATGTCACGACCCCAACTGCTCCGGCGATCGCGGAGAGCGCCGTCACGCGTGGGGAGCAGCTTTCCGTCGCCGTTGCGCCGACGCCCGAAGTCCCGCCGGCGCCCGCTCCCGCCGCCGTGCTCCATGAGGCGGCTCCGATTCCCCCGGCGCCTCAACCCGCGCCGGCGCCCGTCGCCGTGCCGCTGCAGCCCGAGACCGTGGTCTCGCCGCCGGCGGCTCCGAGCGATGCGGCGAAGATCGCCGAGCTCCGCCAGCTCGCGGACAAGCAGGAAGCGGCCAAGCGCTACAACGAATACGTCAAGACCATCCTGCAGCTCGCGACGCTCGTGCCGGAGCCCGACCAGAAAGTCGGCCTGTACGTCAAGGCGGCTGACCTCTACGTCTCGAAGTTCGCGAATCAGGCCGAGGCGGTGAAGGCCTACGAGGCCGTGCTGGCCATCGATCCGGACAATGCGCAGGCCGTCGAGTTCCTGCGGCAGATGTACGAGAAGCGCCGCGACTGGGAAAAGCTGCTGGGCCTGCAGCGGCGCGACGCCGAGCGGATGCCTCCGGGACCGAACCGGGCCGCCCGGTTCCTCGAGATCGCTCGGCTGGCAACCGAGCGCGTGAAGAAGCCGGAGGTCTGCATCGATCTCTGGCAGGAAGTCCTCTTGAACGACCAGAGCAACGCCGACGCGCTGGCGGCTTTGAGCGGGCTCTACGAACGGTCGAAGGAATTCGACAGGCTCGCCGAGGTTC
>Ga0187782_10002493_pt1 | contig 13547 bp, 10 predicted proteins | sample 0715_SJ02_MP15_2_FD_132454 | JGI IMG/M metagenome (GOLD analysis project Ga0187782, IMG submission 132454) | Tropical peat soil microbial communities from peatlands in Department of Meta, Colombia - 0715_SJ02_MP15_20_MG | ecosystem: Environmental > Terrestrial > Soil > Wetlands > Peat | place...
ACCTTACCGAGCGACCGACTTGCTAGCTCAATCTCATCCCGGGTGGGGACATGCGGCGGGAAAATCTTAGGGAGAAAAATGATGAAAACGATGAGGCTGATGTGCACGAGCACCGAGGCCACCTGCGAAACGGCATCCTTCTTGGGGTCGGTTTTTTCTTCCGGCTCGATAAGGAGATTGGCGTCGCCGGTGGTGAAATATCCGGCTGGACCACCTCGAGACGCGCTTCGCTCATGCGCCCCGGCGCGTGCTCGACGAATTCCTGAATTTCTTCCGGGGCGGCCGGCTCGACATAGGCGGGAACGACGACACGCGAATCGAGGACCGCAACGGGCGCGTATTCCGTGAGCGGCTTGAAACTTTCGATGCGCGTGGCGGGCATGCCACGAGGCACGAGCGTGCGATCCACCAGCACGCCCAGAGGCAGGTGCTGGGGAATCGTGCTCTTCCCGTCGATCGGAGGCGCATCCGAAGCACCCGAAGGCACGACGGTGCGATCGTCCATGTAGGTTTCCAGGCGATGGCCGATCTTCAGCGCCTCACCCTTCGGGAGCGGGCGCACGTCCTCCGGGACCAGTGTGCGGGGAATCATCGAGTATCCTGCGGGGCGTATGTACCCAATTGGACGCGGCGGGCGTGGTCAAGGATGCCCGCCATCACCCGGTCCGCCAGTTCGAGTGCACGCCGGCCCGCCTTGCCGTCAACGATAGGTTCCTGGCGAGTTCGCACGCTTTCCAGAAAGGCGCGGAGTTCGGCCCGCAGCGGTTCTTCCGGAGTCGTCGGCAAATTTTCGAAATTGATTTGCGGCTGCGGCTCGCCCGGCTCGACACGCACGCGCAAGACGTCCTGCCTCGTGAAGTCGAGCGAAATGTACTCGTGCTCCTGGAAAAATCGCATCTTTCTCACACGCTCGGTCGAGACGCGGCTGGCCGTGAGATTGGCCACCGTGCCCGTCTCGAACTCGACGCGGGCATGCGCAATGTCCACTTTATCGGTCATCACAGGAATTCCGACAGCCTTCAGGTCCGCAACAGGAGAATTAACCAACGAGAGCAAGATATCAAGATCATGGATCATGACGTCATACACGACGTCAATATCCAGGCTGCGGGGCGTAAATATCCCCAGCCGATGGATTTCGAAGAACATGGGCCGCGAGACAATTTTTTGCGCAGCGGCGACGGCGGCGTTGAACCGCTCGACGTGCCCTACTTGAAGAATACGCTTATTGCGCCTCGCTGCGGCGATCAATTCATCGGCTTCACAAAGCGTAGACGCGATGGGCTTTTCCACCAACACATCGAGGCCAGCATCGAGCAGCCGGCGGCCAATGCGCGCATGGTCCAGGGTGGGAACGGCGAGGCTGACGGCCTGGACGCGCTCGGCCGCGAGCGATTCGATACCGCTCAGGACGCGCGTGCCGAATTCCGCGGCGACCTTCTCGGCGCGCGCCGCGTCCGTATCCACGATGCCGACAAGCTCCGCGCCCTCGAGGGCGGACCAGACACGGACGTGGTTGCGGCCGAACTCGCCGGCTCCGACGACAGCAACGCGGATGGGATTCGCGGTCACGATTTTCGCTTCGCCTCGGCTTTTTCCGGCTCCTGCGCTGCGACACTCGGCGAGAACGCCTGAATCGTGATGCCGGCTGCGTCCGCCGTGCGAATCAGTTCATCGCGTTCGAAGAGCAGCGTCCGCCCGGCGTCAATGGCCAGCGCTGTTGCATTAGACCGCGCCATCACCTGGATGGTCTGCAAGCCGACGACGGGGACATCAAAGCGCATGTCCTGCCGCGGCTTGCTCACCTTCACGACGACCAGCCGCTGACCGCTGGTAATCCGCGCGGCGCGCTCGATGGTTTCGTCCGTGCCTTCCATGGCCTCGATAGCTACGCAAGCGAGATCGCGGACGACCACGGTCTGCCCCAGGTCGAGCCCGGCAATTTTTTGTGCCACGTCGCGCCCGTAGGCGATATCCGCAGCTTCTTTCTGATCCGGCGCGCGGCCTGTGAGAACGCCAACGGCAGGCAAGAGCGGGCCAAGAAATTTCGTCGAATCCACTAGCTCGATCCCCTCGTCTTCCAGCACGCGCGCGACGGCGCCGATCAGCGCATCGGTATTTTTGGCCGGCAGCGAAAGCAAGAGTTTGGCCAGCCGCCAATCCGGGCGGATGGCGCTGAAGATTTTATTGTGCTTCACTTGCCCGGCCATCACCGCGCGCTTCACGCCCTCCTGGTGCAGCAGCTCGATCGTGCGGCTGAGTTCGCCGAGGCTCACCCAGTGCAGCCGCCGTGCAATTCGCTCGAGCGACGGCGAAGCTTCCTCGCGGATCGCGATTACGGCCATTTCAATTCCCCGGCTGCGCGCTCCTTCGAGCACCAGAAACGGAAAATCCCCGTTCCCGGCGATAAGCCCCCATTGCGCCGAAGCAGAATCCGTTGTGGCGCCCGTATTCATTTCCTACTTTGTGAGGCCGCGCTCGGCCGATTCGATGAATCGGATTAAAGATAAGACGTCTTCGGAATCCGAAAGGGTTTCGCGCATTTTCTTCACGGCCTGAGTGGTGTTCAATTTGGAGCGCAGCAACAGCCGGTAGGCTTTCTCGAGCGATTTGATCCGCTCGGGAGAGAAACCCTGTCTTTCGAGCCCGACGGAGTTGATGCCGTAGCAGCGAGTCTCGCGCGGCGCGACGATTTTCGAGAAGGGAGGAACATCCTGCGTAATCACGGTAAACGCGGCGATGTAGGAGTGCTTGCCGATGCGGCAGAATTGGTGGACAGGACAGAAGGCGCCGACCGTGGCGAAGTCCTCGACGGTGACGTGGCCGGCGAGAGTCGAGCCGTTGATAAAGATCGTGGAGTTGCCAATCTGACAGTCATGGCCGATATGCGCGTAGGACATGATCATGTTGTGGCTGCCCAGGCGCGTCACACCCCCACCCTTCACGGTCCCGCGGTTTACGGTGCAGAATTCGTGAAATTCGTTCTCGTCGCCTACCTCCAGTGAAACTCGCTCGCCCTTATAGGTCAAATCCTGTGGATCGCCACCGACGGAGGAGTAGGGGTACAAATGATTCTTACGCCCCAGACGCGCCGGCCCCTGCACCATCGCATGCGGCTCAAGGACGCATCCCTCGCCGAGCTCCACTTCATCTCCAACGACCGCAAAAGGCCCGATTTTTGCTCCACAAGCAATGCGTGCCGTCGGGGAAACCACGGCCCGGGGATCAATCTCACTCATCGAACCTTCTCGACCGGTTCGGTGTCCGAGCCCTGTGCCGGCACACGATCGACCATTTTCGCCAGCAAGTCCGCTTCGGCGGTTAGTTCTCCGCCAACGTAAGCCCGGGCCTCGAATTTGGCGATGGTGCCGCGCCAATTGACGACTTTTGCTTCGATTTTCAACTGGTCCCCTGGAAAAACGGGCCTGCGGAACTTGGCGTTGTCAACCGCCGCAAAATAAAGGAGTTTCTTGTCCCGGTCCGGGATTTCCTGGAGCATCATCAAAGCCGCCGTCTGCGCCATGCACTCGAGGATCAAGACCGCCGGCATGACGGGCTTCTCAGGAAAATGCCCTCGAAAGAAATCTTCATTCATGGTCACATTTTTGATTGCAACGATGCGCTTCACCGGTTCCAATTCTTCAACGGCATCCACGAAAAGGAAGGGGGGACGGTGCGGCAGGAGCTTCATCACGCCGTTAATGTCGAGAATCATCGTGTGCCTCTGTAACCGCCGATGCGCTGGTTTCGATTCGGTGTTCGAGCGCCTGATAGACAGCTAATTTTCTGACGCCACAATCGAGTAATTCTATACGAAACGCGGGCGCGGGGGAATCGCGGCTGGGGGCAGGGTTGGCGTTGTTGTCCTCATTTCCGGCTGCTAGGATACCCGCGCGATGCGAGAAGCAAGAATGGAGATGAAGCGACTCCTGCGCGAGGCGCGGCGGCGCGAGAAGCATACGGTGGAGTTGTTGGGGAGGTTTGTGCGCTGCGAATCTCCGAGCCACGATAAAGCTGCGGTGGATCGCTTCGGCCGGCTGGTCGCTAAAGAATGGCAGAGACGTGGAGCCGAACTCACGGTCTTGCGGCAGACGACGACCGGGAATCATGTCCGCGCTGAATTCGCGCCCGGCAAGGGACGGACTGCCGGGCAAATTTTAGTACTCGGACATTTGGACACCGTGTATCGCGTTGGATCGCTTGCCCACATGCCATTCAGGGTTGCCCGGGGGCGCGCCTTTGGGCCCGGCGCCTTCGACATGAAAGGCGGCCTGGTCGTAGCGCTGGCGGCAGCCGATTTGCTTCGAGCGACAGGCATCCGCCCCCTAAGGCGGCTTGTGTTTCTCTGGACGTCCGACGAAGAAATTGGAAGCGCGAGCTCGCGAAGGATTATCGAGCGCGAAGCGCGGCGAAGCGCTGCGGTTTTGGTGCTCGAGCCAGCCCTTGGGCGCGAAGGATGGCTGAAGACGGCGCGAAAAGGTGTCGGGGGAGCGGAAATTGTTGTCACAGGGCGTTCGGCGCACGCCGGCGTTGATCCAAAGAAGGGCGTGAACGCCGTACACGAACTTGCGCTGCAAATCGCTCGCCTCATGAAGATGAGCGACCCCAGCCGCGGAACATCAATTCAAGCCACAGTCATCGAGGGTGGCACAGTGTCAAACGTTGTTCCGGCGGAGGCGCGCGCCAAGGTTGATATTCGCTTCGCGCGCATGGCCGACGCCCGGCGAATCGAAAGAAAGTTGCGAAGTCTCCGTCCAATCTCGAAAGGCGCCAAAATCAAAATGCAGATCGGCCCAATGCGGCCGCCGCTCGAGCGCACGGCCAAGGTGTGCGCTCTCTTTGAACATGCGCAATCGCTGGCGCGCAAGATGGATTTTCGCGTCGAGGAGGGTTCGACGGGCGGCGGCTCGGACGGAAACTTTACCGCCGCGCTGGGCATCCCGACGCTGGACGGTCTGGGCGCTGTTGGCGACGGCGCGCACAGCCCGCAGGAGCACATCATCATCAAGGCGCTGCCGGAGCGGGCAGCCTTGCTTGCGGGGCTTCTCGCAACACTCTGAGGGTATTAGCGGATATATTCGCGGCGCAGGTAGGCGATGGTCTGCTGGTCGAGATCAGAATAGTCGGTGTGCAGGGTCTCGCGCAGAGCTGCTTCTGTCGAGGGCGCGGCGGAAATGCGATCGAGCAGGCGGCTGATGTCGCTTATCCCACCCGACTGAATGATCGTTTCAACGGCCGCCAGTGAATAGGCATAAGCGAAGCGTGCCGTGCCGCCCGACAATCCCATCCAGGAGCCTTCGAGCACCTCCAGCCTCGGTGCCTGCCCTTGACCGGCGGTTTCCACAAGCGCCGCGGCATCTGCGCCGCTGCGCCGCCCTTCCATCCATTGCGCGACCCCTTCCTGGATCCAGGTCGGGGCGCGATCGTGCGATTTTTGCTTGATGAAGCTGTGAGTAAGTTCGTGCTTTAGAACGTGCGCGAGTTCGGGGCTGACTCCCGAGAGGCCTTGCACAGGCACTCGAATGCGGCCGTCGTTCAGGGCGCCGACCCAGCTCGGAGCGCGCGTGATATCAGCGAATGCCTGCCCGGTGTACAGAATGACGGAGATTTGCTCGCGCGGAGTGTAATCGAGCTGGCTTTCGATATCGCGAAAATCATCCTCGAGAGCGCGCAGAATCGCGCTGGCAAGATCGGGCGTCGCGGCGCCGCTGTACTTCAGCGCAAAATGAGCGGTTTCGCCCTCGCGATAACTTTCTTCTTCGGCTTTATCGCGCTCCGCTTTTTCAAGCGCATGCTGAATGTCGGCATCGGGATGCAATTTGAGGGCGCGGTTCCACTCCGCGATGGCCTGGTCCATCTTGTTCGCTTCGTAGTAAGCCCAGCCCATGAGCTTGGCGACATCAAAGGAATTCGGATCGAGGCTGCGGGCGCGCTCGAGTGGTTCAAGAGCCAGACTGGGCTGGCTTTGCGTCAGGTAGAGGACGGCCAGATTCAAGAGCAAGCCGACGTCTTTCGGTGCGAACACGAGCGCCTGGCGATAGTGGTCGATTGCCGAGTTTGTGTCGCCCTTGGCGACGAGAAACTGTGCGGCCGCATAGTGCGCCGCCGCTACCTTTTCCACGGCCGCCGCCGAGCCGGACCTGGCCTCCGATTCCAAACGCGAAATGTAGGCAAAATCGATCGAATCGTTGTGGATGGTCAGGCTGAGGACTTCTTCGTAGCCTCGGACAGGCGCGATGGCGGGAGCCGATACCGGCGGCTCGGAGGAAGCGCGCGCCGCTGAAGAATAGACCAGATTATCGCGGTCGACTCTGGCCACAACAGACTTTGGGATCGACATCGTGCCGGCGGGAGTCTCGTAGCTCACGCGCTCGCCTTCTTCTTTCACATTCGAGGCTATGATCCGGCGGCCATTCTTAAGCACAATCGTATCAGCGGCCGCGAAGCACACGGCGAGCGAGAGGAAAACCGAAAGCAAAATCAGGCGCTGCACAATTTGATTTTAGCAATCGCCCGCGCCGGTCCAGCTCCGCTCCTTGCTGGCCGATGCCCTAAGTTGTACAGTCGTTTTAATGCGAATCGAGACGCGAGGCTGGAAGCCGAACGCGATTTTCGCCGTATCTCTTGCGTGCGCGCTCTTCATAGCCAAGTTGGTTGTCGCTCCGGGGAGCCTTGGGCTTCAGACAGGTCCGACGATCGCCCCGCTTGCGGCCTCGCAGGACGAGGCAACGGACCCACGGACCCTTTACCGTGATCTGAATGACCTCCGAGCCGACGCGGCTCACGTATATACGATCGAAGAGGTGAATTTGCGCCGCGACATCATCAATCTGCGGCTCAAGGACGGAAAGCTCGCTTTTCTCCAGTCACTCGACGGGCGCATCACGGGCGCCGTTTTCACCGGGCACGGCCATATTTTCGCGACACCGCGCGACCGAGGCGAGCGTCAATCACTCGCGCAATTCTTGCGCGTCCCGATCCTCGATCAAACGTTTTCGCGCTGCTACCTGCGGTTCACGGACGACACCGCGTCAGAAATCAGGCAGCAGTTGGAATCTGCCGGCGCAACATCCGCGAAGGATCAGGAGTTCGCCGATAGCTGGGCCCAGGTGATTGGAAATCTGAATCCCTGGCATTCACTACGAATCATGTTCGATTGGCTCTCCACGGACCCTCTGCCCTATTTCTATGCCGGCATAGGCAGCGATGCCGTGGGGCCGTTTGACGTCCTCGTGGATGCTCGCCGCGACGAGCAGGTGCTGATGGGCCAGCCGCGTTTTGCCGACGGAGTGCGCCTGTACGATTCGTGGGCTTCCTTCCGGAGCCTGGACACGCCCAAGAAACCAATCAGGTCATTCGCGCCCCTGGATTACCTCGTGGACAGTAGCATCGCCGATGATCTGTCACTGGAAGGCGAAACCATGCTGCATGTGAAGACGCAGCGGGCAGGCGAGCGCGTGCTCGCCCTCGAGTTATCCCGGAATTTGGTAATTGAGGAAGTGAAGCTGAAGGACGGTGAGCCGCTCGCGTATTTTCAAAATGAAGACATGAGCCGCCACGACATTCTCAGCCAGGGAAACGATTCGCTTCTGGTAGTCCTTCCCGCCGCCGCGAAGAGCGGTGAAGAATTTCAGGTCGAAGTGAAATATCGCGGCAGCGTTATCAGCGACGCCGGAAACGGGGTCGCATTCGTCGGCGAGCACGGCACATGGTATGCGCATACAGTGGGTGCCGATCAGTTCGTCCCGTTTGACCTCTCTTTCCGCTGGCCCAAGCGCTTCACGCTGGTTGCCACCGGCACGCGAATCGAGTCACGCGAAGAAGGGGACGTGAAGACGGGCCGGTGGAAATCCGACGTTCCATTCACCGTCGCTGGATTCAATCTTGGCGAATACAAGACCGAAACGGCTGCAGGCGACCTCCCTAAAATCCAGCTTTACGCCAACCAGCAGCTCGAGAATGCGATCCTGGCGATGTTGTACAAAGCTCCCCCGCATCACACCATGGCGCCGCGGCGGTTCGACTCGCCGGGCGACCCGGGCGCGCTCGGTCCCGCCGATCTGCCCCCGCCGAGTCCCGCCGCCTACTTGAAGCGGCTGGGCGGTCAAGTTTCCGACTCCATCCATTTCTTCTCAGCGTTCAACGGCCCGTTTCCTTTCGATCATTTGGATGTTTCCCAAATTCCGGGCAATTTCGGACAAGGGTGGCCGGAGCTGGTCTATCTCTCTACCCTCGTTTTCCTCTCGCCGGAGGCGCAGAAGCAGGCGGGCCTCGCGGAGCAGGCGCAGGAGGAAACCCGCGAGTTAATGCCGTTCCATGAGGTGGCCCATCAATGGTGGGGCAACGTAGTGGGCGCAGCGACCTACCGCGACGCCTGGATCCAGGAAGGCGTGGCGAATTACCTTGCCCTGCTGTACCTGGACGCGCGCAAGCCGAATGACCACCGGCTCGCTTCCTGGCTCGAGCGCTACCGCGACGCCCTCTCGGCAAAGGCGGGCAGCTCAGCGGAAATTGCCGGCGATGCAGGACCGCTGAGCTTCGGGCCCCGGCTCATGTCTTCGAAAGTCCCGACTGCCTATGAAACCATCACCTACGGAAAAGGGACCTGGGTGATTCATATGCTTCACGAAATGCTACGCGATTCCAACGCCGCCGACCCCGACGAGCGCTTCCGCAAACTATTGCTTACGATTTTGACCGATCATCGCTTTCATTCCCTCTCGACCGACGATTTTCAGCGGGCTGTGGAGCGATTCATGACTCCTGCCATGGACCTCGAAGGAACTCATTCGATGGACTGGTTCTTCGACCAGTGGGTGCGCGGAACCGGCATTCCCCATTACGCGGTGGATTTCAAGGTCACTCCCCACGGACAGGAGTATGTTGTGACCGGCACGTTGGCGCAGTCGGGCGTAGAAGCTGTCTTCACCTCACCGGTTCCCCTTTACGGCTCGCGTCCCGGCGGAAAGCAAGAGCGCCTTGGTGTGGTGGTCACAACAGGAGCGGAGACACATTTTCGGTTTGTCGCGAAGTTTCGGCCTCTGCATATCTTGATTGATCCCCGCCTCACGGTTCTTTCTCGTATGAATTAAGTCTGTAACTTTTCGCGTGGAATCTGCATCATCCTTCCCGAATTGGGAATTCGATTTTTCGGGATTTGAACTTGCGTCACTGCGGCTGGCGACATATCCTATGGCCCGCAAAGTGCACTATCGGTTCAGGGTTCTGGCTCAAATTCAAGGCGCAATAGTAATTGCGGAGAGCACGCTGGCCTAAACACCGTAGACGCGGAGTCGCAGGGAATTCGGGATTCAAAAGGCTGCGATTCAAGACCATTCAACACCCCTTCTTGCGGTTCGCAGGGATAACAAGCTGATTGACGGGGTTGCCTCGTGGAATCTGAGGGTTCTGGACAGGTAGCCGACCGGGGCGGTCTTTTGCTCCAGCCGGGCCACACGCTCGGCACAGTATCGGACAAAATCAGTTCCATCGTGCTGACCCGCGGCACGACGAAGGGCTGGCTTTTCGGTTTTGCCATCGCATTCTCCCTCCTCATGCTGTTCATGGTGGCTGTGTCCTACTTGCTGGCCGTCGGCGTGGGAATCTGGGGCATCAACATCCCGATCGGCTGGGGATTTGCCATCGTCAATTTCGTTTGGTGGATCGGAATCGGCCATGCCGGCACGCTGATTTCCGCCATCCTCCTCTTGCTGCGGCAGAAGTGGCGGACTTCCATCAACCGATTCGCCGAAGCCATGACGCTGTTCGCCGTCGCCTGCGCGGGCATGTTCCCGTTGCTCCACATGGGCCGCCCGTGGCTTTTCTTCTGGCTGACACCTTATCCGAATCCGATGTGGCTGTGGCCGCAGTTCCGCAGCCCGCTCGTGTGGGACGTGTTCGCGGTCTCGACGTATGCCACCGTCTCGTTGCTTTTCTGGTTTGTCGGCCTGATCCCGGACTTGGCGACCTTGCGTGATCGCGCGAAGAAACGCGCGGCACAGGTGATCTACGGCATTCTGGCCATGGGTTGGCGTGGCTCTGCTGTCCATTGGCACCGCTATGAGGTGGCTTCCCTGCTTCTCGCCGGACTTGCCACGCCTCTCGTGGTTTCCGTCCACACCGTTGTGAGCTTCGACTTCGCTGTAGGCCAGGTGCCCGGCTGGCACACCACCATCTTCCCGCCCTACTTTGTGGCCGGCGCGATCTATTCGGGCTTCGCCATGGTCATGACCCTCGCGATTCCGATTCGCAAGTTCTACAACCTCGAGGATTTCATCACCATGCGCCACCTCGACAATATGGCCAAGGTCATGCTCGCGACCGGCCTCATCGTCGCGTACGGCTACATGATGGAAACCTTCATGGCTTTCTATAGCGGAAACCAATTCGAAAAATTCGCGATTCTGAACCGCTGGACCGGGCCCTACTGGTTCTTCTACTGGATGCTGATCGCCTGCAACATCGCGATTCCGCAGTTGCTCTGGCTCCCCAGGATTCGCGCGAGTGTACCTATGCTCTTCATCATTTCGTTGATTATCAATACGGGCATGTGGCTCGAACGTTTTGTGATTGTTGTAATCAGCCTGCATCGTGACTTCTTGCCGTCGTCGTGGGGCATGTATTACCCCACGCGGTGGGACTGGGCGACGTTTGTCGGCACGATTGGACTATTCCTGACGCTGCTCTACCTCTTCCTGCGCTTCCTGCCGATGATCTCGATCTACGAGATGCGGACGCTGGTGGAGGAAACGCAAGAGGAGAACCGGAAGAAATAGAAGGACTCGAAGAGTTCGATGGCACAGATATTCCATCGCAGCACGAACTTGATCTCGCGGCTGAGCATTTATGGCGGCGTCTTCATTCTCGGCCTGCTCGGCTATGTGCTGTATGAAATCGGATTGTCATCCTTCTATACCAATGTGAATGTGGCGCGGGAACAGCCCGTTCCCTTCAGTCACAAGCATCATGCCGGCGAGCTGGGAATTGACTGCCGCTATTGCCACACGTCGGTCGAGAAGTCTTCTTTCGCCGGTGTGCCGCCGACACAGACGTGCATGACGTGCCATTCGCAGATATGGACGAACGCGGCCATGCTCGAGCCTGTGCGCGCGAGCTACCGCGACGACCGCTCCATCTCCTGGACGCGGGTGAATGCGTTGCCGGGCTTCGTCTACTTCGATCACAGCATTCATGTGAACAAGGGCATCGGCTGCACCACGTGCCACGGCGCCATCGCGGAAATGCCGCTCACCTGGCGCGCGCAAACTCTCTACATGTCCTGGTGTCTCGATTGCCACCGCGCGCCCGAAAAATACGTGCGGCCGAAATCGGAAGTGTTCAACCCGCACTATGCAGCGCCTTCCAACCAGATCGAGTTGGGGCAAAAACTGGTGCGGGAGTACAAGATCCAAAGCCTGACATACTGTTCGACGTGCCACCGCTAGGCGGGATTTAGGAACGCGATGAATTCAGACTCGAACGCGAACGTCGTGAAACCGATAGACATCGAAGCCCTGCGCGCGAAGCTTTCCGAGCAAAACGGCAAACGTTTCTGGCAGAGCCTCGAGGAGCTTTCGGAAACCAAGGAATACCGCGAATTCCTCGATAACGAATTCCCCGCGAATGACGAGTCGAAGCCCGAAGGATTCGACCGTCGCGAAATGCTGAAACTGGCGGCGGCTTCGGCGGCGCTCGCCGGCCTCAGCGCATGCACCAAGCTGCCGACGGAAAAAATTGTTCCCTACGTGAAGCCTCCCGAAGAAATTATCCCCGGCAAGCCTCTCTTCTACGCGACGTCTATGCCGCTTGCAGGCGTCTCTGCCGGCCTGCTCGTCGAAAGCCACATGGGACGGCCGACGAAGGTCGAAGGCAATCCTGAACACCCGGGCAGTCTGGGTGGGACGGACGTCTTCGCGCAGGCCTCGGTTCTGACGCTCTACGATCCCGACCGCTCACAGACGGTGATGCTCGAGGGGCGCATCAGCAGTTGGGGCGCGTTCCTGACAGCGATGGGAAACGCGCGGTCGCAGCTCGCGCCGAAGGGCACTGGTCTGCGGATTCTCACGGAAACCGTCGCGTCACCTGCTCTGGCAGCGCAACTCCGCGCGCTTCTAGCGCAGTTCCCTGAAGCAAAATGGCACCAATACGAGCCTTGCGGGCGGGATAACGAACGCGAAGGCGCGCGGCTCGCTTTCGGCAAGCCCGTGAACACTATTTACCGATTCGACAAAGCGGACATCATCGTATCGCTTGATTCTGATTTTCTCTCTTCGGGGCCGGGCCACGTGCGCTACGCCCGCGACTTTTCTTCGAGGCGGGCGATTCAAGGACCTTCCTCGCAATTGAACCGGCTTTACACCTTCGAGAGCATGCCCACGAGTACGGGAGCGATGGGGGACCATCGCTTCCGGGTCCGGTCCGGGGACGTTGGGGATGTGGCGAGGATTCTCGAATCGTCAGTTGCCCAGCGCTCTGCGTCCGAGCTCCGACCCGCATCGGAAAGACAGCTTGTCGAACACATCGCTGCTGCCGCTCGTGACCTGCAACGCCATAGCGGTTCGAGCGTGGTGATAGCGGGCGAGCAGCAGCCGCCCTACGTGCACGCTCTCGCGCATGCAATGAACGCGGCGCTCGGCAACGTGGGCAAGGCCGTGTATTACACCGAGCCCCTCGAAGCGAACCCGGTGAATCAAATCGAGTCTCTCCGCGATCTCGTGAACGATTTGAACGCCGGGAAGGTAGATGTCCTCGTGATTTTGGGGGGCAATCCGGTTTACGACGCGCCCGCAGATTTCGATTTCGGCCCAGCGCTCCTGAAAGCCAAGCTTCGCCTGCACTCCGGCCTCTATTACGACGAAACGGGCGAGCTGTGTCACTGGCACGTGAATGCGGCGCATTTCCTCGAAGCCTGGGGCGATGGCCGGGCCTATGACGGCACGGTTGGGATCATCCAGCCGCTCATCGCCCCGCTCTACGATGGACATTCCGCCATTGAAATTGTTGCCGTCCTCGCGGGACAGTCTGGAAAATCCGGGCACGATCTCGTGCGCGATTACTGGAAGAACCAGCGCCCGGAAAAGGACAAGGCATTTGAATCCTTCTGGGAAACCTCGCTTCATGATGGCTTGATGGCCGGCACAGCGCTCGCGCCGATTTCGGTTTCCGTCCAGCCCGACCTGGCGAAGTACGAGCCGGCCCCCTCGTCGAAAGACGCTTCCTCCCTTGAAATCGTCTTCCGCTCCGATCCCGCCATCATCGACGGGCAGTTTGCCAACAATGGCTGGCTCCAAGAACTCCCGAAACCGATCACCAAACTGACCTGGGACAACGCTGCCATGATCAGCCCGGCAACGGCACAGAAGCGCGGCCTCGCGACGGGCGACTATGTGAAGCTTCGGCTCGCCGGACGCGAAACCAAGGCCGGCATCATGGTCGTTCCAGGCCACGCCGATGATTCTGTTACGCTCCACCTCGGCTACGGCCGCCGGCGCGCCGGCCGCATCGGCACGGGCCCCGGCTTCAACGCGAATTTCATTCGCTCCTCTGCC
>Ga0187782_10002495_pt1 | contig 13542 bp, 13 predicted proteins | sample 0715_SJ02_MP15_2_FD_132454 | JGI IMG/M metagenome (GOLD analysis project Ga0187782, IMG submission 132454) | Tropical peat soil microbial communities from peatlands in Department of Meta, Colombia - 0715_SJ02_MP15_20_MG | ecosystem: Environmental > Terrestrial > Soil > Wetlands > Peat | place...
CCGCTGAATTGGGAAGGTTGGGAAGACGCGGCCGTGGCGCCGGAAAAGCTCGGCGGCTATCTCCGCGACCTGCGAAAAATGTTTGCCGCCTACGGCTACAAAGGCTCGCTTTATGGCCACTTCGGCCACGGCTGCGTGCATACACGAATCAACTTCGATCTGCAAAGCAAAGACGGCATCGCCAAGTTCCGCAAATTCATTGAAGAAGCTGCCGACCTGGTTGTCGGCTACGGCGGATCGATTTCCGGCGAACACGGCGATGGACAATCGCGTGGTGAGCTGCTGCCGAAAATGTTTGGTCCCGAGCTCATGCAGGCCTTCCGCGAGTTCAAGGCGGCTTGGGATCCGGCATGGAAGATGAATCCCGGCAAGCTGATCGAGCCTTACCGGCTCGATGAGAATCTGCGCTTGGGCGCCAACTACGCACCGTGGGAGCCGCAAACCCATTTCCAGTTTCTGGCCGATCACGGCAGCTTGGCCGAGGCGACCCTGCGCTGCGTCGGCGTGGGCAAATGCCGGCATTCCGAAGGCGGCGTGATGTGTCCCAGCTACCGCGCCACGCTGGAGGAGGAACATTCCACGCGCGGCCGGGCACATTTGCTCTGGGAGATGACTCAAGGAGAAGTGATCCGTGATCGCTGGCAGAGCGAGGAAGTGAAGCGGTCACTCGATCTCTGCCTCGCCTGCAAAGGATGCAAGAGCGATTGTCCAGTGGGCGTAGATGTCGCCACCTACAAGTCCGAATTTTTGTCGCACTATTATGAAGGCCGCGTGCGCCCGGTCAGCGCCTACGCCTTCGGCAATATCGATATGTGGGCGCGGGTGGCCTCGAAGGCGCCCGGGGTGGTGAACCTGACCACGCAACTGCCAGTGTTGCGCGATCTCGCCAAGCTGGTCGCAGGAATTCCTCTGGAGCGCTCGATTCCCGCGTTTGCGCCCGAGACATTTAAGCAGTGGTTTTTCCGCAGGCAAAGAAACGGCTTTGCAGGACGAAGCAAGCATAGCTTTGAAGGGGCGCGGCTTTCAGCCGCGCCGAACCGTCGTTATGAAAATGATATGGGGGCTTTAGCCCCTGAGGACACCCCTGCGGTGCTCCTCTGGCCCGACACCTTCGCCAACTACTTCCGCCCCTCGATCGCCCGCGCCGCCACCGAGGTTCTGGAGGCCGCCGGCTTCCGCGTCGTCGTCCCGCGCGCGCACCTTTGCTGCGGCCGTCCACTCTACGACCACGGGATGCTCGACCGCGCCGAATCGCTGCTGCTGCAAATCCTCGATGAGCTTTCGCCGGAAATCGAAGCCGGTATTCCCATCGTCGGCCTCGAACCCAGTTGCGTCGCCGTGTTCCGCGACGAACTCATCAATCTCTTCCCCCACGACGAACGCGCCCAGGCGCTCTCCCGGCAAACGTTTCTGTTGAGCGAATTTCTCGAAACCCACGCCAAAGATTTCCCTCTGCCCCGGCTCAACCGCAAAGCGCTGCTTCACGGCCACTGCCACCAAAAATCCGTGATGAAGATGAACGCCGAGGAATCCCTGTTGCGCCGCCTCGGTATTGACTTCACTACTCCTGCTCCGGGCTGCTGCGGCATGGCCGGTTCGTTCGGCTTCGAGCACGACAAATACGACATCTCAATCGCCGTCGGCGAGCTTGAGCTCATGCCTGCCGTCCGCAAGGCTCCCGCCGACTGGCTGATCATTGCCAACGGCTTTAGTTGCCGCGAGCAGATCGCACAGGGATCTGACCGCCAGGCTCTGCACGTGGCGGAGGTGCTTCAGATGGCGCTGAACGGCGAGGGCGAGATGGATGATCCCTATCCCGAATGCACCATTTCGCGTCGGCAAGACGCCGAAGTGAAGAACTCGATGAAACGCGCGGGAATGGGACTGGCGGCCTTGGCGGTTGGAGCGGGACTGCTGTGGGCAATGGGAAGGAAGGGAAGGGCCTAGCGATCTGGCCCTGATGGTATGAAGTCCGACTAGGTTCGAGCCGAGAGCTTGCGCACCTGACTTGGCGACAATTTAACTACCTTGCCGTTGCGCCAAACATAAACTGGCAAGCCGAGGCGGGCGTGCTCGTCAATCGCTCTCGCGACAGCAATCTTAAAGGCAATCTCCGCCCGCTTGTGAAGAGGCAATCGTAATACGGCTTTTGAAGGTTTCCTCATTTACGTTCTCATGCTAACCGAAACTCATCGACCCCTTATCGATCAAATCGCAAGTCATTGTTTCATAATGACTTACCATCCCTCTGCCCATCTTCCCGGTTTTCTGGGAAAATAGAGTGATTGGCATATCGCTGGTATGAATCCTGACACCATCACCGCCCCCGCCATCGGCAAGGTTCCAGCCGAGGCCCTGCCCACGCTGGTCGCCGCCAAGCCGCCCGATGTTCCCCTGTGCGGTTCGGTGCTGGTGCTGGTGCAGTTCGACGTATGCGAGGAAATTCGTCTCGATCAGCTTCGCCAGATTCTCGGCGCACGCACCGCCGATGCCAGCTTTAAGCACCTTTCTCCCGGATATGTCCGTTATCAGCGTCCTCCGGTGCAGGAGGTGCTTGAGCCTATAGTTCTGGAAAGCGGCGAGCGCCTGCAAGGGGACATCAAGTATTTCGATTATGGCGTCGTCAGCGTGGTGTTCGAGCTGCCTTTTTCCGGCGATTGGGACAAACTGATCCAGCTTTCGAGCCGCTGGGTCTGGGACACGAACTTCGAAAGCCTGGCCAGCCGCATCGTGCGGAAGAAGCTGGAGCGCGCCGCCCCGGCGCTGGTGAAGCCCTACCAAGTCAAGGACGCCTCCGAGTGGCTCCAGGAGGACTACTTCATCTTCCACCTGCGCGAGATCGCGGGCGCGCCCACGGCCAGCGATCTGCTCGCTTCTCAAGGTGCCTGCATCGCCCAGGTTGTGCGCGGCGAGGCCCAGGCGCTTTCCGATGGCGAGCGGCAGGAGATTCTGCAATCCCGCATCTCGTACTATCCGAGCGACCTCGCCGTCATTGGATGGAACGCCGCCTTTATCTACGACACGTCCGCCGGCGCCGAGACCGCCATCCAGCTGTTGCAATACGCCAACTCGCAGTTGCTGGAATTCCGCCATTACGACGATCTGCTCACGCATCAGCTCGAAGGCGTCTACGCGTTTCTCGACCACGGAGGTCACGGCATGTGGTCGCGCTGGCGGACCGCGCGCGCCGCCTCCAAGTTGCACACGGTGCTGCTCGACGTAAGCGAGCTGACCGAACGCGCCGACAACGCCATCAAGTTCCTGAGCGACATGTTTTCCGCCCGGCTTTATAAGCTGGCGGCACAAAAGGTCGGCGTGCCCGACTATAAAGACCTGGTCCAGCAAAAGCTGCGCACCGCCGAAGAGCTCTACCGCTTCATGGTCGACGAATTCAACCAGAGCCGCGCCTTTGTGCTGGAGTTGATGGTGGTGGTGATTCTGATCATCGAGCTGATCTGGATATTCAGAGGGAAGCCGATCTAAGGGTGCGCAAGCGCATCCCGTTTTGTTGACCGCTGAAGGGAAGTCAACTACTCGACTCTGTCGCAATAAGACGCGACAAAGGTGGGGCAAGCCATCTGTGAAAGGGTAGGCCGGTCCCCCAGGATCACACCGGGGCCAGCAACATCGTGGCATTCCAGGGCGAGGCCTCCGCTTCCAATTTTGCCCGCGCCGCGGTCGAGAAGCGCCGAGGAAAGTCGTTTGCTGGACGAATGCGCGCCAGGGGATGCGGCCTCATGCGGCGAGTGAATACGTCGAGCAATCCCGCAGGCTGGCCGTCGGTGGTGGTGGAAAACAAAAGCAGAAGAGCGCCGCGCCCGGCGCACCAGTAGAATACCGATGTCAGGAACGGGTCGAGCAGACCGGCCACTGCGGGCGACACGTAAATATCTTCCAGGTGGAAGGCGCAAGGGTTGGTGGTATTGACTATGCCGTAGGCGTAGCCGCCCTCGCTCTCATACACCAGGGTGGCATAGGTAGAGTCGGGGCGATTCCAAAAACGCCAGGCCAAGTCAGCCACATCGCGCCGCGGCGACATTCCGGCCGAACGGCGCGCTTCCCCCCAAAACTGCGAGAAAAACGTCGATTGCATGGCTTCCGCATTGGTGTATTCGCAGAGCTTCAGGTGCGCTCCGGAGCCTTCGCTGGCGGAGACATCGGCGAGAGCGCGAGCCACCCCGCCCCACGCCGCTAGCGGATAGCGATTGGCAAGGTGTCCAAAGAGGCGGCTGAGGGCGTCGGGCGAATGCAGCCCGCGCACCAGGCGGACTCCTGTGCCGCCACCTTCGTAGCCGAGGGCGCGGCGCAGCCGGGTCGTGCCGGGAGCGAGAGAATAGGTTGCGTCAAAGCGATCGCCGGTTTCCAGCAGGCATTCCTTCTCGAAGCGCAGGTAGAGAAAGCGGGAACGATATTCGGGAAGCAGAATGCTGTTGGCGGTTTTGGCGCAGAGCAGGTCGTGGCTGCCGCAAGTGAATCGAACCGGGCAGAGGGCATGATGGCCGACGATTTGCCAGGAACCATCATGCTGCTCGGCTTCGACGATCCAGCTATCGATAGGCCCTCCCGGCGCCTGATACCAGAGCGAGCGCATAAGCGTTAGCGACCGCCGCCGCTTGAGCGACCAGCGGCCGGGGACCATGCAGTTGTAGAGATCGTTGAGCCGGGCCGCGTCGCTTGCCTCAAAGCGCCGGCTGCGCAACCTTGTCATGGCAGGCGAATCACGGCAATTTCTGGTTGAGATAATCGACCGCGCCCTGAATCGTCGCCACCTGCTCGATCTCTTCGTTGGGAACGGTGATGTCAGCGGCCTCTTGCAGGCCGGCAACGATGTTGAAGAAGTCGAGCGAATCGGCCCCGGCATCGACGAAACGGGTATGGTCGTCGAGCCGCTTCATTTCAATGGCGGTATCGAGTCCGGAGACAACCTCACGAATCTGATCGGGAGAAACCGGCCGGCTCAATCGTGGACGGCCCATGCGGGTGGCAGTGCTCATTGACTCCTCCCATCATTGCGCGCCGCCATGAACACGGCGGAGCCGATGAGGCGCTCGGCCTGGCTGATATCGCCGATGAAAAAGCGGCCAGCCACGGTTTCAGAGATTCGGAATGCAACCGCCTCCGATTCCGAAAGCGGCGCTCGCAGGTCGATGCGGGCAAACTGCCATGCATGCCGCCCGACCTGTGGAGCGACAACCTTCATCAACAAAACCAACTGTTCGAAAGCTGTATAACCGGGCACGGGTACGCGGAAACAGGCAAAGCCCGGTCCGCTGTTGGCGGCGCGCATGGCGGTTTCTTCGTCGAACGGTACGCGGACGGCAACTGGTGTTGTGGTCTCGACCAGCCAACCGAAAATCTGCTGCGAGCTATGGCGGATGCGAAAGTCGCCGATGCTCCCCGGCGTTCGCGCGAAGCACGCCTGCACCTGATGAGTGGCTTGCCGCCGCAGCACCAGCGATTCGACGAACGCCGCCGGCGAAAACCTTTCCTGGGCAAGGCGGTTCAGCGCCGGAAAAATGTCGGAGGAGTGCAGATAATGGCGCGCTCCACGAAAGGGCAAGCTGAAGGGCGCAGGTGGGCGCAAGCGAACGTCGCCGGCAACCTGCTCTAAGGCAAGATCAAAAGCACAGACCATGGTGAAAACGACCTCGGTCGTAGACTAGAGGATGCCGGGAAAATCCGCAGTGAGAAAACTGAGGCCACTCTTACCAAAGGTCTCGCGCTGATTCCCTTAAGCGGAATCGGACCTCGACAGGAACAAACCCGCGCCGATACCATGAATGTTTCCACTGGAAGGCGGCAGATGCGCGGCCTGAAAAACAAACGGATTTTCATCACCGGAGGCGCCAGCGGGATCGGCGCCGCCACCGCCGCCCGCTTTCTGGAGGAAGGCTCGCGCGTCTCGATTCTCGATCGCGATGCTGCTGCCTGTGCGGCCATGCGCCAGCGCTTGCCTGAGATATGTGCCGCCCTGGTCGCCGACGTCGCTGACCGGAACCAGGTGGAAGCGGCATTTGCAGAAGCGGTGCAACGCATGGGCGGCGTAGATGTGCTCATCAACAATGCCGGCATCAGCATCCGCCACAACTTTCTCGACATCACTCCCGAGGAATGGGACCGAGTGATCTCGGTAAACCTTACCGGAGTTTTTCACGTGGGCCAGACGGCGGCCCGCCATATGTGGGAGCGCGGAAGCGGAGTGATCCTGCAAACGGCATCGACGAATGGCATCATGGGCTATCCCTACTATGCCGACTACAACGCGACGAAAGCCGGAGTGATCGAGTTGACCCGCTCCATGGCGCTCGAGCTGGCGCCCAAGGTTCGTGTGTGCGCCGTCGCGCCGGGATACGTGCTGACGCCGATGCAGCGCGCCGAGTATACCGACGCCATGCTCGAAGAAGTCAACCGCAAGATTCCGCTTCGCCGCCATGCCACGCCCGAGGAGATTGCCGCGCTGTTTGCCTTCCTGGCTTCCGATGACGCGGCTTTTGCGACCGGCCAGGTGTTCACGATGGACGGCGGGGAGACGGCGGGAGGCTTAGCCAGCCGGTAGATCTAAGGTCCGCCTGCACTCTGCTTTTTTCGCATAAATCTCCCCGCCAACCGTGCCAGCCGCACCAAGCGATAAAGAGGAAACAAAGGCTCGGGCAAACGGACGGCCTCCCATTCTCCAGGGCCGGGGGTGAACGCGAGCCGCGAAAGGAAACGCAGGCGGTCGGCTCGGCGCTCACGAAGCTGCATCATCAGCCGAAAGTAGGAGAGTTGCTGCGTGTCGTACATCGTTCCGGCTGCGACGGCGAGCGCGGTCTCGCCGGCCAGCGTCCGCGTGGTTGCATCGCGGTTAGCCGCATTTTCCAACTCAGTTGGTATGGCCGCTTCCAGGAATTGTTTCGCCAGCAGCAGCGTGATGTGCAAAATCCGCTGGATGCCCAGGTCGCGGGCTTGCCACTGTACCCAATCCCAGTCAATTTTCTCCCGCTGCAAGATTTGTGCGATGTCGCAAAGCCAGATCAGCCGGGCCCAGACGTGCTTGGCCGCATGGATGGAGAGCACGAGCAGCAAATCCTTCGGCGAAGGAGTTTTTACACTACGGCCTGCCACAGTCGCGTTCGCCACCCGCTCAAACAAGCCCTCCATATTGAAATCGACGGAGTAGAAACGGGGCAGAAGCGACCATTGCAGCTCCAGCAGATTTTTTTCTGCGGGAGTGTCGAAGGTGTACTCGTATCCGGAAGCAATGTAGGCTGGCTCGACCGCCTGGGGGATCGTGAGGCGCCGGGTGTATCCGAGATCGCGAATGGCATCCCTCATGCGAAGGACATCGCGGCGGCGCACGAATAAATCGATGTCTCCCGCCGGGCGCAGCGCCATGTCGTCGTAATAAATTTCAGAAAGTGTGACGCCCCGGTGGGGAATGGCGTCGATGCCAAGCGCATTAAGGCAATCCAGAATGCGGAAAAGTTCGCGTGTGAGGAAGAGCGAGCGGCGAACGTTGCCCTCATAACGTTCTCGCAAGCGTGCCAGTACCTCCAACGGAACAAGATCGCTCAATGGCGAGAGATTTTGGTGCAACAGCGACGATGCACCGTGATCGTCGGCAAGGCCGAGCAGCGCATTCCAGTTGATCGGGTGCTCCAGCAATCGGCGGATGCGTTCATCGTGCCGGGAATTGACGCAGCTGGCGGCCAGCAGAAGCGTCCACTCCTGCGCAACGGAGGCAGGCGCGCTAGGGCGGTCCAGAGGCATGTCGCCTGTCGCCAACGCCGGCTTGATGGCCTGGTTTGCCAATGTCGGCCATCTTAGCAGGCAGGGGCCGAAGGCGCCTGCCATGCCCGACTTCCAAACCCGCAACGTTCTTTCGTAACCTCGTTCTGTCGCAATGGGACTGTCATACTCTAGCGACGATGGCGGAGATTTCACAGGCCATGGGTTTGGCTCCATGTTCCGGCCAGCGCAATGCTGGCAGGGAGTCTACGAACCAGGATCGGCCGTTTCGCGCCAAGCTGCACGGCTCGGTACCGGCGACGATCCGCCTGCCCAACCACCGCGAAGTGAGCGCCAGGCTGCACCAGCTCTCCGTCAGTGGCGGACTGATTAACCTGGAGAAGACGCTCGATGAAAAACTTGAGGTCGAGTTAATCTTCCAACTGGGTGAACTCGTCATCCACGAGAAAGTGCAAATGATGTTTCCCATGTGGGCCACACAGGGCTGGCTCCAACCCTTCCGCTTTGTTGACATGCCGGAAGTGACCAGGTGCGGTTTGGAAAAAAGTCTGCTCCAGCTCGTGCCAGGTGTGCAAGAAAACGCGTCCTGAGGTAGTGCGTCCGCTCGCTTTTCCGGGCAGTTGGGATATGGGAGATCCCGCGCCCCGCTGGCGAAAATGCGGGGCGTCGGGATGACGCCGAGAAGAGTTGTGCGCACGTCACGGTCGGACCGAACCACCACTGGTCATGACGCCGCTGCGGACATTCAGCCACTGCACGTTTCAACGCGCACACACGAGGGCCGCCCTGGGGCGGCCCTCGCTGCGATCAGCCAGAAACAACTCTACTTATTGTCGAGGCGAAGCACTCCGAATGTGCCGGTGAGATTGTTGTCGGGGCCGGCGGTGAAAAAAAGCTCGTTCAACGTTCCGTTGGCGGCCGTTCCACCGCCAAACTCGATACCCCAGAGCTGGTTGATCTCGATGTTCTTGCCGGCGCTGTCCTGGATGGTGCCCACATATTGGCCGGTGACGATGTTGAACCCGTTGATGACGCCCGCGTTTATGTTGTTGGAGACCAGCAGCGTGTTGCTCAATGTGCCGAAGTTGCTGGGAGCCGGCGCGAAGCCCCAGGGCTGGTTCAACCTGCCATTTTTGATGAGCTGTTTTACGAATGTGCCCGCTTCGGTGAAGATGTCGACATAGCCGCCGGGTCCGCCGGAGGTGGCGGCGAACGCCACGTACACCAGCCCGTTGATGTCCTGGATGCCAAACGGGGCGAAGCCCGCGGGCAGAGTGGTGTCGGTGAAGGAATTCACCAGATTGAAGTTGCCGTCGTAGACGTCGACCTTGTTGTTCGCGTTGTCGGCGGCATACAGGAGATTGCCGGTCGCGTAGTTAGTGATGGCTAGACCGGTGTAGACGGCGCCCGAACTGGAGTTGTTGACGGCAAGAATCGCCTGCGTGAGGTTGGACTGCGGCGCCCACCCGCTGATCGTTCCATCGAGTGTGGCAAACAGGAAGATGGATGCCCAGCCTTCCACCGGAAATTGCTGCGATCCGTTGTACACGATGCCGGTGGGGGATCCGGGTCCGCTGCCGCTGGCCGAAGGGATCACAACTTCCAGCTCCTGCTTGATCCCGCTGGGGCCGTAAATCGTCGACCACCCGGTGCCGTTGTCGCTGACCCAGATCGGCGCGCCCGGCCCGTAAGCGAGTCCCCAGGCGTTGACCAGCAGAGGATCGGTGTGCCGCGCTGTGCCGATCTGATTGGAAACCAGATTGGTGAGTTTGTACTGCGCCAACGCAGAGCTGGAAATAAGCATCAGCGCGACGCCCAGGCAAACGATAAAGCTAATCTTGCCACGCCACATAAATTCTCCTCCTCAGTGCATGGTCAGAGGCAGGGGAACGGCAAGAGGCCCAGGGCGGGACTGATCCGGTTTCTCTGACGATTGCTGAGGCCATGCTAGAGTCGTGCCGTCTGGTCTGTGTCACCGCCATGTCACAAGTTTGTACAATTATTGTTGGTAAAAAGTTCAGCAGATCCCGTGCAATGATTTAAGTTGGATCCAGAACAACCGTCCAGGCGCGGCATGGCATCGAAACACATTTTTTTCTGGGAGGTCGACACGCAATCGGATTTCATGTTGCCGGGCGGAAAACTGTATGTGCCCGGCGCCGAGAAGCTGCTCCCCAACATTCGCAAGCTCACGGATGCCGCCCGCCAGGGACGAGTTCTGCTGATTTCACATGGCTGCTATCACACCAAGGACGATCCAGAGTTCAAGACTTTTCCACCGCATTGTGTCAAAGGCACGCCCGGTTCTGCGGTCATCCCTGAGGCGCTGACCGAGAAAGTTGCCACGATCCCGAATGAACCTGCGGCGGCATTGCCACCCGATCTTTCGCCATACCAGCAAATCCATCTCGAAAAACAGACGCTTGACATCTTCGAAAGCCGCCACGCGGAGGACCTCGTGAACCGCCTGGGCAAGGATGCGGAGTTCGTCGTCTTCGGCGTAGTGACGGAATACTGCGTTCGCCTTGCTGCCAAGGGGCTGCTCGAACGCGGACGACGCGTCTCGGTGGTTGAGGATGCAATCGAAACTCTAAAGCCCGAAGACGGAGAACGTACCATAGCCGAGCTGAAGGCTCTGGGAGCCAAGTTCATTACCACCGATCAGGCGCTGGCAAAACTCCGCACATAAGAATCTTTTTCAGGAGGGGAGGAAACGCTCGCGGTTGGCTTTCAATTATTTCATATTTCTACTAATATAGAAATATGAAACAAGCCCGCGCTTACCCAATTGCCGACCGGGCCGCCCAGTTTGCCGATATGTTTTCCGCCATGGGAACCGAGCCGCGATTGCGCATCATGCAGTTGCTGCTCTCCGCCCATCCGGAGGGGTTGGTCGTGGGCGAGATTCAGCAGGAGTTGAAGATTCCCAACTCCACGCTGTCGCATCATCTCGACAAGCTCCGGGCTGAAAACCTGGTGCGGGTGCAAAGAGAAAGCACGTTTCTACGCTACCGGGCCAACACGGAAGCTTTGCAAGACCTGCTGCAATTCCTGTACGCCGAGTGCTGCACTCGTAACCGCGCCGTGAAACCGGAAACCATCGTTCAAATCTGCAAATAGGAGTTGTCATGAGTGACACCAACGTTAAAGAAGTGATCAAAGAAAAATACGGGCAGGCGGCTTTGCGGGCGGCGTCGGGGAGTTCCTGCTGTGGCGCAGCCCCGAGCACCGGATGTCGCGATCCCATTACGTCGAATCTTTACGATCCGTCGCAAGCTGGGCAGGTTCCTGAAGAGGCTCTGAAGGCTTCGCTCGGCTGCGGCAATCCCACGGCGCTGGCGAAGTTGAATCCGGGTGAAGTGGTTTTGGACCTCGGCTCCGGCGGCGGCATCGATGTGTTGCTTTCGGCGCGGCGGGTCGGTGCTACAGGGAAAGCTTACGGCCTCGACATGACCGATGAAATGCTGGCCCTGGCCAACGAGAACAAGCGCAAAGCCGGTCTTGAAAACGTCGAGTTCCTGCGCGGCGAAATCGAACACATTCCGCTCCCCGACAACTCCGTGGACGTGATCATCTCGAATTGCGTGATCAATCTTTCCGCCGACAAGGACCAGGTGCTGCGGGAAGCGTTTCGTGTGCTCAAGCCGGGCGGACGCTTTGCCGTTTCCGATGTTGTCACTCGCGGCCCTGTGCCGGCAGAAATCCGCAGAAGCGTGCTTCTGTGGATCGGTTGTGTGGCAGGCGCGCTGGAAGAGAACGAATATCATGCCAAGCTCAACTCTGCCGGGTTCGAGCAGATTCAGATCGAGCCGACCAGCGTTTATCACACCGATGACGCCCGTGAGTTCCTTGCCGCGCAGGAAGTCGACGTGGACGCCATTGCGCCTGTGGTGGACGGCAAATTCATGAGCGCGTTTGTGCGGGCAGTGAAACCGCAGCGCCATGCTGCGGTCTGATGACAATGAGAATCGTGCCATGCAACCTCACTACAACGTGTTGTTTCTGTGTACGGGAAACTCGGCGCGGTCAATCATGGCAGAAGCGATCATGAACTTTAAGGGACGGCCACAGTTCACAGCCTATAGCGCCGGCAGCCATCCGACCGGGAAGGTGCGCCCTGAGGCGTTAAGACAACTCGCCGCCGCGCACATTCCAAATGATGGTTTTCGTAGCAAGAGTTGGGATGAATTTGCCAGAGTGGATGCTCCAAAGCTGGATTTTCTCTTCACGGTCTGTGATAACGCTGCGAAGGAGGTGTGCCCCGTGTGGCCGGGACAGCCGATGACCGCGCACTGGGGCGTTCCCGATCCAGCAGCGGTGGTGGGCACGCGGGACCAAGTGCAAAAGGCCTTTCGAGACGCCTTGTTTCTGCTCGACCGCCGGATCAGCCTTTTCCTCTGTCTTCCCCTCGCCTCGTTGGACAGGCTTGCACTCAAGCTGGAACTCGACAACATCGGTCGTCGGTGAAATCCACACTGAACGGCCGGATGACCGCAGTAGTAGCAGCGTGACTATTGTTGAAACGTAAAGCTCCCTCCGGCGGAGAACTTCGACCCTATCCCGCTGCACAGAAAATAATCTAAGATTGTTTGACGGTTCGATGAGGTTCTTATGCCCCGCGCTCTATCGATTTTCTGCGCGAGTCTCTGCCTGTTGCTTCCGCCGACCTATGCGCAGTGCACGCTGCCTGCGGCGCCGAATCCGGCCACCATGGATACGACGTTCGACACTTTCTTCCAGCAGAATGGCCCCGGCTGGACGGGTGCTGACGGCACTTATTCTCTTCCTCTACCTGACGGCACCAATCTCTGGTATTGGTCCGACTCATTCATCGGAACCGTCAACCCCACCACCCGCATGAGGAGCAGCGACCTGTTTCAGGCGCACAACTCGCTGACCATCCAGAATCAGAGCACCGGGAGTTTCACCACCGTGGGCTATCCGCCGAGCACGTCTTCTTATTTTGTTCCCACAACAAAAGGGGACTGGTTCTGGGTGGGCAGCGGGCTAGTGATCGAGCCGACCCCGGGCACATATCAGATCGAAATCATGCTCACGCAGTGGACGCCTTCCATCAAATTCGTGGGCAACTCGGTGGTCACCATGTCGTGGCCGGACTATACCATTCTCTCCATCACTCCGGTTGCGCTGACCAGCACCACCATCCAGTGGGGATCGCAAATTTTGCCGGTGGGGTCGACCTATTACATTTACGGGATAAAGAATCCCAGCAGCGACGACAAAACGCCCTACGTTGCGCAGACGTCGTCATTGAGCGATCTCACGAATCCGAGCGCATGGCTTTATTGGAATGCGACGAAAGGCGAATGGCTCTCCGGACAATCCAATGCCACGGCAATGAGCGGAGTGAAGGCCGTCACGCCAGAGTACTCCGTAACGCAGTTGACCACCACCTCCGGCAGCACGTTCTACATGCTGACGGGAATGAATCCACTGAACCCGCCATATCCGTTATGGGATGAGGTTACGACGTGGTATTCCTGCAACCCGCAGGGACCGTGGTCGAAGCAGACTATTGTGTACACCACTCCTGAGGCCGGCGCGAACGGGTGCTATGAAGGAACCTTGTTCACCTACAACCCCAAGGCCCATCCCGAGTTCGTGGATTCGAGCGGGATGCTGCTTACCTATAACGTGAACGCCAACGACTCCGCCGATCTCATCTGCGCGAATGATTACCTGCCACGGTTTTTGCGGCTGACAATACCGGGAGTGACGCTGGCGGCTGGACCGTAGGCACCTAGCGCGCGGTATCATTATCGATCCAGTACTCGCTTCGCGATTTCCCCACCA
>Ga0187782_10002497_pt1 | contig 13537 bp, 11 predicted proteins | sample 0715_SJ02_MP15_2_FD_132454 | JGI IMG/M metagenome (GOLD analysis project Ga0187782, IMG submission 132454) | Tropical peat soil microbial communities from peatlands in Department of Meta, Colombia - 0715_SJ02_MP15_20_MG | ecosystem: Environmental > Terrestrial > Soil > Wetlands > Peat | place...
AGCGTATCGGCGGACGATCTTTCGATCTCTGACGATCCGGCTTTCAGCAACCAGCCTTTTGTTCGCGCCAAAGCACTGGATGTGGGAGTCAACCTTGTGCCCCTGATTTTCTCAAAAAGTCTGGAAGTTAACGATCTGACCATTACTGACCCTCAGGTGGCGCTGCTGCGGAACGGAGCCGGGAAATGGAATTTTTCGAGTATAGGAAATAAGCCGGCTCCTGGAGCTGCGGCGACGGGCCGAGCCACCGAGGCAGGAAAGACTGCGGAAGCGGAGAAAGCTGCTCACCCCGCCAAGCAAGGAGGAGCTGCCCCTACGCAGCCGCCCTCGACATCGGCGTCTTCGAACCCGAACCTTTCCGTGGGAAAGTTGAGCGTGAAGAACGGCACGCTGTCGATGGCGAACGTCGGTAGTCATGAAAAACCGCAGATCTATTCTGCGGTGAATATCACGGTGCAGAACTTTGCTTTCAATTCGCAATTCCCTTTTACGATGTCGGCCGATCTGCCGGGCGGCGGCAGCACGAAATTGGATGGCCATGCGGGACCGATTGACGCTTCCGATGCCTCCCTGACTCCGCTGGACGCTAAATTAAGTGTCAGCGGTTTAGATATAGAGAAGTCTGGATTTGTGAATGCTGCCTCTGGGCTGGGCGGCATTGTCGAGTTGAACGGCAATGCCAATTCGAACGGCCACCAAGCCCGGGCCAATGGAAACGCGAGTGTGTCGAAGCTGAAGGCTTCGCCTAAAGGAACGCCTGCGTCAAAGCCGGTGGATTTGAAATTCGACGCGACCTACGATCTGCAAAAGCAATCGGGACCGCTGAGCGCGGATGTTACGCTGGGCAAAGCCGTAGCCAAATTGTCGGGCACTTATCAGGTTGAACCTGCGGCGACGGTGCTGAACATGAAGCTTGCGGCTGACAACATGCCGGTCGATGATCTCGCAACCCTGTTGCCGGCGCTCGGTGTCACTTTGCCGGCCGGCTCACATCTTGAGGGCGGGGCACTAACTGCCAACTTCACGATCACAGGGCCAACGGACAAGTTGGTGATCGACGGCCCTGTGCAGCTGGCGAACACCAAATTGGCGGGATTTGACCTGGGTTCGAAACTCTCCGCTGTAGCGAAGCTCGCGGGAGTGAATGCCGGCAAAGACACCACTATTCAGAACTTCAGCACCAATGCGCACGTCGCCCCCGATGGGATACAAACGAAAAACGTCAATCTGAATGTTCCGACGATTGGCGTGATCACCGGAAACGGCACCATCAGCCCGCAAAACACGCTCAACTACCAGATGAATGCCAAGTTTAGCGGCGGCGCTTTGGGAGGGTTAAGCCAGATTGCGGGAATGGGGAACCAAAATGCAGGGATTCCCTTCTCCATCGAAGGAACCACTTCCGACCCGAAGTTCGTGCCTAACGTGAAGGGAATAATCGGTAGCCAGCTCGGTCAATTCAATCCCGCTGGCAAAGGACAGAATCCGGCAAATGATGTGATCAACGGCCTTCAGGGATTGATCAAGAAAAAACCGCAATAGAAGCGACAGCCAGACGGGGAGTCTGGCTGTCGTTACGACTAGCGATTGACCCTCCGCGCTATCTCATTTAATTTGGCAGGATGATCTTGTGCTTGGGGAGCACAATTGATTCACCTTCGCGTTTGGCTGTCTTCAGAGTGGTCAAGTGCTCTGCGCAATGGTCACTCTCGCCGCCATTTGCGGGACCGCTTTAATGAACAAGCAACGAATAGTCGTTTATGGGGTAGTGCTGGTCATTCTGGTACTTCTGGTGTACCTGCAATTCCAGCATTGGCGGACGTTCGACTGGGACAAGTTCATCGCGCACTCGCGTGATTTAACGTGGCGGCATGTCATCCACGGGGTCATCCTCATTTACCTTGCCTATGTTCTTCGGGCGGTACGCTGGAAGATATTCTTACGCCCGGTTCGTCCGCACACATCGACAATCGCTCTGGTTTCTCCCACGCTGGTCGGCTTTACCGGATTGGCCGTGCTGGGCCGCCCCGGGGAGTTGATCCGACCGTACCTGATAGCGCGGCGGGTGAACCTCAGCTTTGCTTCACAGCTGGCGGTATGGGCGATGGAACGGATTTTCGACCTGGGCGCCTTCACCGTGCTGATGGTGCTTGCAATTTTTCTGCCCACGAAGTTGCGGGCATTCGCGGCGACTCGACCGGTTTACTATCACTGGCTCCACGTGGCCGGATATCTGCTATCCGCCATGGTGCTGGGACTTTTCGCAACTGCCATGCTAGTGAATTACAAAGGGCCAGCAATCGCGGCGTGGATGGAGGAACGGTTCGCCCACTCAGCGCAGAATTTCGGGCATCGAATTGCGCAGCGAGTGCGGGAGTTTGCCGGCGGCTTGAATACGATTCACGGGCCATTTTCGTTCTTGCAACTTGCGGTGGTCTCCATAGTGATGTGGTGGCTGATTGCCTTGTCCTACAAGGAAGTTACCCACGCTTATGGCGCGCCCATGCACGATATGAACAGCGCCAAGGTCCTGTTGCTGATGGCGTCAAGCATGGTGGGCTCCATGCTGCAATTGCCTGGGGTGGGCGGCGGCTCCCAACTAGCGACTATCGAAGCTCTCGATAAGGTGTTTCAGATCCCGCGGGAGCTGGCCGTGAGTTGTGGGATTCTGCTGTGGCTGGTCAGCTTTGTGGCAGTGGTGCCAGTGGGTCTCCTGCTGGCGCATCGCGAACGGCTTTCGATACGCCAGGTGGCAGAGGAAAGCGAGAGAGCCGAAGCTGCGGAGCCAATTCCTACGTCGCCAACGGGTTGAGGAAGAACTGCACTGACTCTGTGGCAAGTTGCTATTTGAGATACCCTTAGAATCACATTTCCACTTGCATGCACAATTTAAGCTCTGGATAATGTGCCCAGAACGCCCCTAAACCTGTGTCTGAATACAGTCGAGCGGACCTGCTGCGGATTTTGCGCCTGACAGCGAGACAGTTGACAGCGTGGGAAAAGGCTGCGCTGGTTACGGCTGCCGAGAGTTATTCCTTCTTTGATTTACTCCAGATCAAGAAAGTACGGGATTTGTGTGGGCGGAGAGTGCGGCCGGCGGTGATCCGGCAGTCACTTGAAGCCATGCAGAAGCAGGCAGCAGGAATGGAGAACCCGCTACTGGAGGCGGGGGCGTTTACCACCGGGCACCGGATTGCATTTCGCCACGACGGCAAAGTAGTTGAACCCATCGCCGGACAGTTCATGTTTGACTTCGGTCTTCACGAAAATAATGTGGTGGCGAGCCGAGCGGTTGCCGGTCCCGAAAGCGAGCCGGAACCTCAACCCAAGGACGTTGCGGAGATGTTTGCCCGCGGTATTGCGCTCGAGGAAAATCCGAGGACGCAAGCGCAGGCCATTGCGATTTATCAGAAGGTACTGGAGATGGATCCCGAACACGCGGCGGCAAACATCAACCTGGGCACGTTGTACTACAACCGCCAGGATTACGCGCTCGCCGAAAAGCATTATCGGATCGCAATCGGTATTGACCCACGCTACGCACTGGCATATTTCGATCTTGGCAACGTTCTGGATGAAACCGGCCGGGTCAGCGAGGCCATCCAAGCGTACAAAACCGCCTTGCAATTGGCACCAACTTACGGTGATGCGCATTACAACCTGGCACTCGCGTATGAAAAGGTGAAGGAGCCGCGCAAAGCTTTGACCCACTGGCGCGCCTACGTGAAACTTGACACCAGCGGTCCGTGGGCGGTGCATGCGCGGAACCAGGTCAAGCGCATTCTACAGGCCGATGGATTAAAGCTGGTGCCTAGAGCCTGATTTCCGGATCGGAGAAACTTCTCATCAAGGCCAGATCCTCCGGCGTATTCAGATTGCGAAACATTTCCGGAGAAAACCCCGCAGACAGCATCTGCTCCTCGGTTATGACTTGCGTGCTCGTTCCAGCAAATAAAACATCGATCTTGTTCTTTCCGGCGTGGAGCGATTCTTCCGCAAGGTCTGCGAATTTCCGACGATAGACGGCGCACAACGGCTGAAGGCCTCCGAACGCATTTGGGACAGTGACGACTGCAGCGCTCCTGCGAGCTTGTCCGGTCAGGTACACGAGGAATTCCGGTTTTATGAACGGCATGTCTACGGCAAGGATCAAGTTCAACTCTGATGGCGTCTGGCAAAGGGCGGCATGAATTCCGCCGAGCGGGCCTCGCTGGGGATAAACATCCTCAATGACGGGGTGAGAGAGTTTCGCCAACTTTTTCGGGTTGCCCACAATGCGAATATCCTGAGTCACGCTCGCCGCCAGGCGAAGCGCGCGATCCAGCAGGCATTCCTGCCCAAAGCGGAGGAATGCCTTGTCAGTGCCCATGCGCGAGCTTTTTCCGCCGGCCAAAATGAATCCAGTGATTTCACTCACGCTGTGATCATATCTCTAATGCGAACCAGCCAGAGAAGAAGGTCGGGGATAGAGACTTCAGGTGGTTTTAGGTGAGCCGCGAAAGGCGGGAGCGCCAACACTGGCTGGTTTTGGAGCTTCGGCTGAGACGGCAAGGGTCAAGTCGGTCGACCAGCAGTCAACGATGATCTTCCATTCGCCGGCTTGGCGCGCCGCGAGCAGTACATATTTGCCGCGTTCCTCGCGGCGTTTGCCCAGTGTAGTTGGCGCCAGCATACTGCAGCGTCCTACCTCGTAGGCAATCTCTCCAAAGACCTCAACCCGCAAGGGTTCGAGTTCCACTTCTCCCAGGCCTGCCTCCAACACCGAACAAAAGAATTCACGAATAGCGGCTGTGCTGCGAACCGGCGAAACGTTGGGGCGCAACACAATCGCATCCGCCGTATAGAGTTCCACGAGATCGTCCAAATGTTTGGTGTTGCAAGCCAGCGCCCAGTCAAGTGCCAATTTCCGCAGCGCTGCCTCAGCACGGCTTAATCCGGTTCCAGCACCGGGGCGAAGCTTGGAACCATCACGAGCTATGGATGTACTCGGCGCACGCTCTGGCACCGAGAGAGAGGTTATCTCGCCCGAAGACGAAAAATAATGATGATGGTAATGATGGTGGTAGTGGTGTTGACCGGCAGCTGGAGCAAGAGGATTGATTAGCTTAACTGGTCCAGGCGCCGGCGCGTCGCCCTCAGGCAATTCGTGCAAGGGAACACCACATCGGGCGCAAAAGCGGTTCTCTCGTGGATTAGGGTTGCCACAGCTCTGGCAAGTACGCCATTCCTGAGATTCCGCCACCGAACTGGACGAGGCAGCGGTATCCATTTGGAGAGCAAGCCTGTTCGCGGCGTCGAAAGCCGCCTCGATCTTCTCCTGCCCGGGCTTCAACGGCCCCATTTCGGACCGCAGACGCCGGAGAAGGTCGTGCAAACCGCCGCCCGGCGCGGGTTTCGGGTCTCGGGACGAGGTTCTTGGCTGGTTCTGCTTTTCGTGGTCCACGGCTGATCCAGTATGTGAGGCTGCTTCATTTTAGCTGAAAAGCCCGGTGATGCGGGAACGCCACTCTGTGACCGAGGTCACATCGTAGTATGAGCATTTTTTCCGAGAATAGTTGTGAGACTACGGCGGCACTCATCGGTTGTTGCGGCGATCGCCGGCAAGTTCCCAGGAGGATGCGATGTTCGAACAAGAGCTGGAAATGGAAAGGCAAGAATCGTCGATCGTGCCTCTGCTGCTGATCGTTGCGCTCATTATCGCGGTGGTGGGAGTAGCCGGTTACTACCTCATACAGAACCGAAAGGTTCTGGGTATGGAAGAAGCCACCCAAGTGGCGGCCTCGGTGCTGAAGGAGCAGGGTCCGGTCACGCTGCGCTTCCACACGGGATTAGTGAAATCATCGGTCGATGATAATCCACAAGGGCCACACTACCGGTTGCTGGAAAAGTCGGGATTGGTGGTGATCGGAAAGGCACAAGGGACTTATGGAACAACTTATCCGGTCGCACTGACCCCTGCGGGCCAGGAAATGATGAAGCGCATTGACGGCGTCACTACCGCCCAAGAAAAGGATGGTACGCAGCTTTATCAGGTTCCGGTAGCAGAGCGGAAGCTGGTAGCGGTCTCCAAGATCAACATGCTTAGTCCCACTCGTGCCAATGTCACTATGAACTGGAACTGGAAGACGACTCCATTGGGTGAGCTACTGGATGCTTCCGGCACGACGGTAAAGAGTTTCAACACGTGGGACCGTGCAACGCTGATTGAAAAGTACGGGGCCAATTTTTACCACGCGGCTCCGACGGAAGTGACGATCTCGTTGGCTAAGGCGGACAATGGCACCTGGCAGGTTGCGACAGAATAAGGCAAGAACCTCTAGAAGATTTTTTCTCGGAGCAACTGCATGAGGTATTGGCCGTAAGCGTTGTTTGTCATCGAGGCCGCGGTTGTCCTTAGCTGCTCGTCTGAGATGTAGCCATAACGATAAGCAATCTCTTCCGGACAGCAGACCATCAGACCCTGGCGGATTTCGAGCGTCTGAATGAACAGCGCTGCTTCCAGCATTGCCTCATGGGTCCCCGTGTCCAGCCAAGCCATGCCGCGCCCCATGACTACTACATCCAGTTGACGGCGGGACAAGTAATGGTTGTTGATGTCGGTGATTTCCAATTCTCCGCGAGCGGAAGGTTTGAGAGATTTTGCGATGTCAACGACCTGGTTGTCATAGAAGTAAAGGCCGGTAAGCGCGTAGCGGGACTTGGGAAACTTTGGCTTCTCCTCCAAACTCAGCGCCCGGCCTTCCGGGTCGAATTCCACCACGCCATAGCGCTGCGGATCCTGCACGGGATAGGCAAAGACTCGCGCGCCGTGAGTCTTCTCGCAGGCCTGCTTGACGCACTTCACCAAATCGTGGCCATAGAAAATGTTGTCGCCCAGCACGAGCGCACAGCAGGAACTGCCGATGAAATCCTCAGCTATCAGGAAGGCTTGAGCGATGCCTTCCGGACGGGGCTGCGGCAGGTATTCAAAACTCAAGCCAAACTGCGATCCATCTGCCATGAACTTGCGAAAGCGGGGCAGATCTTCGGGAGTGGAGATGATTAGGATTTCCTGAATACCGGCCAGCATCAGCGTCGACAGGGGGTAATAGATCATGGGCTTGTCGTAGATGGGCAACAAGCTTTTGCAAACGGCGTGGGTAACCGGATAAAGGCGTGTGCCCGAGCCGCCGGCCAGGATAATGCCTTTGTACTTCGAGCCATCAGAAATTCGTGCTTGTGACATGCGTTTTTCGACGATTGGCACGCGGCATTCGGCACTTAGCCGCAACTGTCGGCGGATCCGATCTAAATTGCTGAAAGCCTAGATGCCAATTGCTGCTGTCCCTATATCGAGTATTGTGTCGCGACCCATTGCCGATAGCCACCGCTGGTGACTTCGCGAATCCAAGCTTCGTGGGCGAGATACCATTCGACGGTCTTGCGAATTCCGGTTTGCAAAGTTTCCTGCGGCCGCCAGCCCAACTCTTGTTCGATCTTCTTCGTGTCGATGGCGTAGCGACGATCATGTCCCGGCCGATCGCGCACAAAGCTGATCAATCTGCTGTGCGGCACAACAGGATCGTCGGGTTGCAGCTCGTCCAATACTGCACAGACCAGGTGAATGGTGTCGAGGTTCGACTTCTGGTTGTGTCCGCCGAGGTTGTAGGTTTCACCCACTCGACCTCGGGACAGGACCGTTTTTATTGCCCTGCAGTGATCTTCCACGAACAGCCAGTCACGAACATTCTGCCCATCACCGTACACCGGGATGGGTTTGCCTTGTATCGCGTGCAGAATGGTGAGCGGAATGAGCTTTTCGGGAAATTGATAGGGTCCATAATTGTTGGAACAATTTGTGGTAAGGGTGGGAAGGCCGTAGGTGTGATGATAGGCGCGAACCAGATGGTCGGAAGCCGCCTTGGATGCGGCATACGGGCTGTTGGGGGCGTAGGGCGTGGTTTCAGAAAACGGACTGTCGTTTGGCCCCAGCGATCCGTAAACCTCATCCGTAGAAACGTGCAGGAAACGAAAGCCGAGATTTTGATTCTCGGGCACGTCCGCAAGATAAGCGCGTGCTTCCTCGAGCAAAGCGAACGTACCATTCACGTTGGTCCGGATGAATTCATCAGGCGCATGGATGGAGCGATCCACATGACTTTCGGCTGCAAAGTGGAGAATTGCTCGCGGCTGATGTTGCCGGAGCAGATCGCCAATCAGCTTTCGATCGGCAATATCGCCGTGCACAAAGCTGTAGCGTTCGTCAGTGGCAACTTGCTCCAGGTTGCCGAGATTTCCGGCGTAAGTAAGTTTATCCAGATTGACTAGTGGAGTGCCCTCGGCCGCGAGCCATTGCAGAATGAAGTTGGTGCCGATAAAGCCGGCACCGCCGGTTACAAGAATAGGCGGCTGTTTCACTATTCGTCCTGAGCGTTAGCTTCCTCGTGCAGTAGTATAAATGCCCGCCCTAGATGGCCTGTTAGCGTCACCGGCACGCAAGGTGAACAGGGTAACCTCGGGCGTGCAGTTCAGCCGCACGGGCAATCGGATCGTCCCCACGCCAATGTTGGTATAAAGCGGCAGAGTGCGCACGGTGTATAGGCCACGGGGATATTTTCGTCCATGACGCGGCAACCACGGAGCGCCAATTCCCGGAAACCAAATCTGTCCCCCATGGGAGTGCCCTGAGAGTTGCAGATCAACCGGATAACGTGATGCCTCATCGGCAAAATCGGGCTCATGCAGCAGCAGTATTACTGGTTCATTCGTGGGCACCGTTAACAGAGCGCGCTCGATATTCGGATGCGTCTCGACCGAATCCAGCCCACACAACCATAAGCGAGTTCCGTCTCGCTCCATGACCTGAGAACGGTTGCGCAGAACCTGAATACCGTGGGACTTGAGGGCCTCGGTTACGAACCCAGGGTCAGTGCCCACGTCATGGTTTCCGAGCACCGCCACGGCTCCCAATTTCGAGCTCAGTTCAGCCAAGAGCTTTGCACAGGGCACGGCAGTTCTGGCCGATGGTGAGCTGTCATGATGAGGAAAAAGCGGAAGCGTTACGAAGTCCCCGGTGAGCACGATCACGTCGGGGTGCAGGCCATTGACGATTTCGATTGCTCGTCGGATGGGAACGACCGTAAACACGTCGTCATAATGGAAATCGCTTAACTGAGCGATAGTAAAGCCATCGAAAGCGGCGGGAAGCCGAGGCAATGCTATTTCAACTCTCACGAGCTCGGGATGATTGGGCTCGCGAATGACCGTGTCTTCTGCCAAAGCTAACGTACTAACGGTGGCAAGTCCGGCGGTAAAAAGAAATCTGCGGCGAGTTACAGAGGACAATGAGTAGCCATCTCCTACAATCGGCGATTGGCCGGATGCACTACGCAGGCAATCTGGTTTTATTGTACCGAAAGATGTACTGGTGCGTGCACCACTCGGTACTCTGAAACGCGGGAGTTGGGGAAAGGGGTCAACTCAAATTCGGCGATCATAACCTCGCACCGTCAGGACAGGACAAGGGGCATTACTGACCACCTCCGATGCGGTCGACCAGGGAAGATGGGAAGAAAGCCCGATGGCGGCGCGCCGGTTGACTCCTAAGACAATCAGATCGACTTCGCGCTCGCGAGCGATTCGCAGTATGCCCTCGGCGGAGAAATCGAAACAAACCAGGAAATCGGGAGTACACCAAGGGTTAGGGGGCATCAAGGCTTCCAATCGCTTGCAAGTTGCTTCGATGATCGCTTGCTTGTACTGATAAGGGACCAATGGGGCGACGTTCAGGAAAATCAGAGTCGCCTGCTGTTCCTCCGCCAAGGATAAGGCATAAGGCAGGGCGTGCAGCGAAGTCTCAGAAAAATCAGTCGCAAATAGGATCTGTTTCATCTGCCACGGGGTTCTGGAGCGATCCGCAAATTCGGGGCGTAGGGTAAGGACCGGGCATTTGGCCTGACGATAAATCTTCTCCGCCACCGAGCCGAGCACGACTTTTTTTAAACCTTTTCTTCCATGCGTGCCGGCGACGATGAGGTCGATCCTCCGATCTTCGATTATGTGGGAAATAACTTCCCAAAGCTCACCACGCTGCAGAATGTCTTCGTGAGGTATCTCCTCCAAAGCCTTGGCAGCCACAAACTGGGTCATATTTTGCTTCTCTCGATTCCAGAACAAGTCCAGGTCAATAGGAATCGGTTCCAACGGCACAGCAAGGTAGGGCTCGGGTGGCACGATGTGAACCACAAGAATTTTGCTGCCATAAGAGCGCGCCAAATTACAGGCATAGGCGAGAGCTACCCTCGATACCTCCGAAAAGTCGGTGGCCAGCAGAATGTTATGGATCGCGATGCGAGTCGTGACGGGAGCAGCGGTCGCCATGGGACACCTCCGCAGACCGAGATTCCTTCACCTTTTACAAGTAGCTCCGCTTGGCACTTTGGGCAGTGATGGTGATCACTGGTGTTTGTGCCACGACGTCAAACAAGTGCTGTTAATCCTTGCGATTGCAGTGACTTGTGGGCCCCTTGCAGGGGTAGAAATTCGGCTTGGCCACATCGACGAGGGCGACCCTTCGTAAACTTGTCAAATTTTCAACAACGTCGGCCCACCTGAGTGCATCCCATGTGGAATGTTCTGCAAGCAATCCCTGTCTGGCCGCTGGAGCAGCGTATGACAACCATTGCCACACCGCAGCCGATAGCCACGCGTAACGGGTCGCTCCGAGAGCGTATTGCGGAAATCCGCAGCACCAGTATGCGAATCACAGAGGGTCTGTCGCCCGAGGACCAGATGCTTCAGTCCATGCCAGAAGCGAGTCCCACTAAATGGCACCTGGCGCACACCACATGGTTTTTCGAGACGTTCATTCTGCAAGCATATCTACCGACCTATAAACCGTTCGACTGCCGATACAAGTATCTGTTCAATTCGTATTACAAACAGCTGGGCTCGCATCCGTATCGCGGAGCGCGTGGATTGATGTCGCGTCCCAGCTTGCAGCAGGTGCAAGCATATCGGGATTATGTGGAACGGGCCCTGCTCAGGTTGGTGGAGAATGCCGAAGATGAAGTCCTCAATCTGGTGGAGCTGGGATTGAATCATGAACAGCAGCACCAGGAACTCATTCTGAGTGACATCAAACACGCGCTATGGTCAAGTCCGCTTCGGCCCGACGAAGCGGCGGATCCCACGCGCGGGGCATGCCCGCCGGCGATGAGCTGGAACGAGTTTGAAGGAGGCATTTATTGGATCGGGCATGAAGGCGAAGGGTTCGCGTTCGATAACGAAAGTCCGCGGCATGAAGTTTTCTTGCAGCCATTCCGCATAGCCTCACGGCTTGTCACGAACGGTGAATATCTCGAATTTATCCAGGATAAGGGTTACGCCAGGCCGGAACTGTGGCTTTCGGATGGGTGGGACACAGTGTGCGCGCAGCGCTGGGATGCTCCGCTTTATTGGGAACGACACGAAGACGGCTCGTGGTGGCAATTCACAATGAAGGGCTGCAAAGAACTGGATCCCGCTGAAGCGGTTTGTCATGTGAGCTTCTATGAAGCCGATGCTTACGCGCGCTGGCGAAATGCGCGGTTGCCGCGGGAAGAGGAGTGGGAAGTAGCTGCGGAGCGGATGTCCGCCTGGGGTACTTTCCTGGAGGACTTTGTTTTTCATCCTCGCGCGGCGCACGGTGATGGAAATCGGCAGATGTTCGGAGACGTCTGGCAATGGACGGCGAGCCCGTATATTGCCTATCCCGGATTCCAACCGGCTGCCGGCCTGATCGGCGAATACAACGGCAAGTTCATGTGCAATCAGTTAGTCCTGCGAGGAGGTTCATGCGCGACGCCACGCAGTCATATTCGCGCCACGTACCGTAATTTTTTCCCGCCCCAGGCGCGATGGCAATTTTCGGGAATAAGGCTGGCCCGATGATCGCTCGTGAGCTGGTCGCTCCTCCCGCTTATGTCGAGGAAGTACGGGCAGGATTGACGACATATCCAAAGACCCTGCCTTGCAAGCTGTTCTATGACACGCGTGGCTCGGCGCTGTTCGAGGAGATCACTCTCCTGCCCGAGTATTACCTTACTCGCTCAGAGTTGGAGATTTTGAACGAGCATTCAGGAGAAATAGCTCAAGCGCTCCGAGCCGGAATCACGATCGTGGAGCTGGGCGCCGGCACGGCGACGAAAACCTGTACTCTTTTGCAAGCGTTTTCGCGAAGGCAGATGCGGGTTCCCTATTTTCCGGTTGATATTTCTCCGGCCGCGCTGCAGGAAGCACGGGCCAGAGTTGAGCAGCAATGCCCGCGGGTTGCGGTGCGTCCGGTAGTCGCCGATTTCAGCATTGGCATGGATTTTTTGCGCGATATCCCGGAACGAAAAGTCGTCTTGTATCTCGGTTCCAGCATTGGCAACTTCGATCCTGATGCAGCGGTGGAAATGCTCACGCAAATTCGCCAGCAGATTGCTCCTGGGGATGCTCTGCTGCTGGGGACTGACCTGGCCAAGGATGAAGCGATTTTGGTGCCAGCATACAGTGACGCACAGGGGGTTACCGAGCAATTCAACAAGAACGTTCTTTGCAGGTTGAACCGGGAACTGGGCGCAGATTTTGACCTGTCCGCGTTTCGGCACGTAGCTTGCTGGAATCGGCAGCAATCGCGGATGGAAATCTACCTGGAAAGCACATGGCCGCAAAGCGTGCATATCAGGTTGCTGGATCTATGGGTGACATTGCGAAGTGGGGAGCGCATCCACACCGAGAACAGCTACAAGTACACGCTCGAAATGGTCAGGAGCATGTTGCAGGCAGCCGGGTTTTCCCTCACTCGCAGCTGGTTCGACCGGCGCAAGTGGTTCGCGCTGCATCTGGCGTGTGTGTGAAATCCAGCCAGATCTCTACCAGACCCTGCACTGATTTGCTCGAACCATGGGTGTCCCCGGTTTGCAGGCAAATGCTTGCTGAAACTCGGGCATATTCGAGACCACGTTGTTCACACGATATTTGGAAATAGAGTGCGGGTTCGTCAGAACCAGAGTGCGCATGAATTCCGGCCGCAGTTGTTCACACCACTCGTAGCCATAAGAGAGAAAGAACTTCTGGCGGGGTGTCCATCCGTCGAGCTCTTTGTCGTCCAGAGACTTGCCTTGGGACTGGACTTTGTTGGCCAAAGCCATGAAGGATAAATGCAAGCCGCCATTGTCGGCCGTGTCCTCGCCCGCCGTTAGTTGCCCATTTTGTTTAACGCCGGTCTCGGGAATTTCTTGCGTGTACTCGTCGATGATGCACTGGTCGCGCTGTTCGTAGGCCTTAGCATCCTGCGGCGTCCACCAATCCCGCAGATTTCCTTGCGCATCGAACTTGCGGCCCTGATCGTCAAAGCCGTGGGTGATCTCGTGCCCGATTATCATCCCGGCTGCGCCGTAGTTGACCGGATCCTCCATACCAGGATCGAAATACGGTGGCTGCAGGATTCCGGCAGGAAAATTGATGGAATTGAGTTGATCCTGGTAATAGGCGTTGATCGTGGGAGGCGTCATCTGCCATTCGCTGCGATCAA
>Ga0187782_10002499_pt1 | contig 13533 bp, 13 predicted proteins | sample 0715_SJ02_MP15_2_FD_132454 | JGI IMG/M metagenome (GOLD analysis project Ga0187782, IMG submission 132454) | Tropical peat soil microbial communities from peatlands in Department of Meta, Colombia - 0715_SJ02_MP15_20_MG | ecosystem: Environmental > Terrestrial > Soil > Wetlands > Peat | place...
ACCTGCCGACGACTCTCGAGGCCCGCCACAAACCAGCTGAACAGGGAAAACAAACTGACGTAAATGGCCATGCGCATAGCAACCTCCTCCCTCTCCATTCATCCGCCAGAACCTGGCTGGCGGGGAATCACGATGTAACCAAGCCTTCCTTCTGGCGGTTCCGGCCGGCGGATGGAAATGCCATGGCATCTACCTCCCCAGACAACTCTTCCGGCAGCTTCGGCATGTCGGCCAATCCCTGCGGGAACTCTCGCGCCAGTTCCTGATAAGTTCCCAGCAGGGGCTGACCGCCATGTTTGCAGAGGAAGTAGGCGCGGTATTTCCGCTCCCGCGGGAACGTCGTGCACACCCAATATTCCAGGGGTGTTGACACAACTCGAATCGTCTGCGTGGTTTCTGCCTTCTCTCCGAGAGCCAGGAGAACCTCCGCGCCGTAACCTTTTCGTGGCGCACTAAACCCCTTGACTTCATGAACCGCAACCGGATTGAGATTGAGGTGGCTGATGAGAGCGGTTACGTCCCCCGGTTGTTGACCGACGATTTTTGTGCCGGCGTTTTTCAGAATGCCCGGTCCATGCTCGCGCGGCTGAAATTCATTTCCCACAAAGTCCTCCACCGTCTGACTGATCCCCCACACGCTCGAGTTCCGCTTGCGAGCGGTGCGGAATAACTGAACAACCTCGGGAGCTAACGCCAGCGAATCCAGCAAGAACCAGCATTCATCGAGCACGGTCACGCTGGGCTGGCCGGTTTTACCAGAGGCGCGCGAAGCCATGGTGGTGGCAATCAGCATGCTCATCGCTGTCTCGAGCTTGGGATCCGACTTCAGGCCTTCGATGTTGAAAAATAGCCAATCGTGGTCGAGGCGCATGGTCGTAGTTCGGTCGAACAGCCTGGCGTAGATGCCGGTTTCCCCCGTCCACGACCGCAGTTTGATGGCTGCCAAATGGGCTTCATCGAGGGTGCGTTGCATCTTCTCCGCGTCGCGCCAGTTGGCCAATTCCTCCCGAAGGTCATTAAAGGTTGGCGTAGGATTGGACAGCTGGATCGCGCGTCGCCTGTACACGCGTGGAATGGCATCATTCAGCACGTTCTCGAGCAGCGAAACGTCGGAACTGGGGCTGGTTCCAATCATGTGCAGCGTGAGATTCTTCAAGAAGGCGATCTTCTCGTTGCTCGGTTCCGTCTCTCCCGGCGCAAGGTCCCAGGGATTCAAGGTTTCCCGGCCGTCAAGATCTACGTTGATGACCCGACCTCCCATTAGGTTCACGAGTGGCTCGTAAGAATCTCCCCGCTCGAGGATTGATATCCGCGCATTGGCACGAGCCACCATGAGCAGCATCAACTGCGCCAGGAAGGTCTTGCCGCCACCACTTTTGGCCATGATCAAAAGGTTGGAGTCTGCCAAGGAAGAATCGAAGGGAGAAAACGGTATCAACTGCCGGTACGGTGTTTCGAACATCATGAGCGGAGAGTTGGGATGTCCTTGCCAGGGCGTCTCGACCGGCAGCAGGTCGGCGGCATGCAGAGTGAGGACTTCGATCTCGCGTTTGTTCTCTTCTGCCAGTCCCGGCAAGCCGGCAAAAAATAGCCGCTTCTGTGCCAAAGTCTCCGGAATGCCGCGGGCACCGTTCATGCGCGCGATGGCATGCAGCACCCGCTGGCGCCGATCCGCCAAGATGCGCTCTGCTTGTTCCGCCTCCACCCGATTGCGCGCCGGCTTCGAGGTGCGGAGTTGAATGACCATGCTCATCTGACACGACTTCAGCGAGCTCGAAATCAGGTCCTGCAGTACCTTCACCAGTTGGCGCTCGGCTACTTGAGCATCGACGTTGATCCGCAATCCACCGTGAACGTCTCGCTGCGCCGCGGTCATCTTTCGCAAGCGACTCTTGTACTGCTTCAGCGCTTTGGTCTGGTCGGGAAGCATGACCTCCACATTTATGACCAGGGGGAAGTCCATCACAATCAACTCCCGCAACACACCGGGAAAGGTGGCATCGGGCAAATCTTTGAGCGTGATCCAGGAATACAACAATCCGCCGATCTTCAAATGGTCGTCCAGCTCATCTTCGAGATTGACGTTGGCCGCCTGGCTGCGGGCGCTCTCGTACCAAAGTTGATCTTCGGGACGTCGAAAGCGCACCCGATCCTCGCCCAGGGGGTGGAGGGCACGCTTGATCTCCAAGAAAAGATCACGGTCGCTCATTCGTCGGATCTTCATCCCCGTGGCTTCGAGCGCAGCTTCGATTCCCGACAGCAGGCTGTTGAACTCCCCGAGCAGGTCCTCATGTTCGTGGCGCGTCCGCTCTGCGCACTTGCGCGCCGACATCGTCCACCTCTGGGAGCGCATTTTCCTCTTCCATTCGAGGCCCGGTGCTTGGTGGTGGATAGCAGGATTCCAAATCACATAAAAGTTGAGCAGCTGGCGCAGGTAATAACCTTCCGTATCCCGAATACGCCAGGCTTCCGAACGTCCGCGGTCGAGAGTTTGTAGCACTGGGTTCTGGCTTTGCTGTTCCCGGTTGTAGCCGGCGATCAAATCGCCCGTACCCTCGGTGGTCTCGAAGCGAACCTGCAACCGCATGGAGCGCTCTGCCAGACCACGAAACAGGGCTTCCAGCAAGAGCTTGGTACGGTTCCGTTCTTCGTCGCTGGCATAGTAGGAATGGATTCCCCCGACTCTGTATCCGGCTACCAGCGATCCGTTCAGCTGCACCAACACGTTGTCGGTGATATCCCGCAACTTGATTTGTTCGCACAACGGTGGTTGCGCAAGCGACTTGACATGCTGTTCCATGGTGAGTGGCATGGCTGGTCTTCAGGCCTTGATGTATTCTCTGGTCAGCTCCCGGTCGCGTTCGAGGGCTGAATAGACGTGCGGTTTGGCGTGGAACATCACCCAGTCCCACAAGTAACCACGCTGCTTGCCGTATTTGAACAGCATCAGCGCGGGAATCGTCAGTATGGGCACGACGTACTGCAACACCATGTTCATCGGCATTCCTAAGATGGTTCGGCTCAGGAATCGACCGAAGACATTCGCGACAACCGCGACCGCAAGGATCGCAAACAAGTCCTCGGCCTCGAGCCCGAAGAAGGTCACCCGGGTCCTCAGGTTTCGATAGACGGGCGTTACATCCAATGCCATTCGCGACCTCCGATCCTAGGTCACACCTGCAGTCCCTTGTGCCACAAACAATTCCGCCAGCCGGAGCAAGCCGGACACGAGCAAGCACAGGGCAGCTGTGACGAAGTGTCGCAATCCACTGCTAGCAGGGTGGATCGAAGAGAACATCCCGCTGCGCAACGCTCCTGCCGCTACCTGCGCGGCCGCGTAAACCGGCAGGATCACGTTGCCCAACCAGTTGATGAGGGTGGTCAGCGCGACCCAGTAGAGATCGGGATCATTCCAAGCGCGCTGCCCGGCAAATGTCTCAAACATGCGAGTCAAGCCCGAGACCAGCAGGCAGGCCAAAGCACCGTAGGCGCTGCGGGATACCTCGCGCCCCTTCGAAAACTCGAGAATAGCGAGGATGATGAACAGGCCCGCCAAGGTTGGCATGATGACGTTCCCCATCCAATTCGCCAGGTTCAGAACTGCCTGATCAAAGGACATGTTGCCCAGATTCACTTGTCACCCCCTACATCATGGCAAGCACAAGGTTCCAGATGGCCGAGACTGAAAGCAGGGCTAATGAGACCGCCACGTGTTTCAGGAATGGCCTTTGCAGCGAGAAATTCAAAATGGCCGCTACCAGTGCCAGAACGGCGGCGACAGGCATGATGGTTCCGGCCAGGTGATTCCACAAGGCGTCGAGGACGTCGACGGTCGCATAGGAAGTCCCTGTGTTATAGCTCTCGATCAGGTTGTACGTGGTCTGTGAGCCGAGTAAGAACATGGCCGCCAGAATCGAGGGCAGCGGATGGCCGCCGGAGGCCGTGTCAAGAATCGCGCGCAGCACAAAATACGCCGCGCAAGTAGGAACCAGCCGTCCAACGATGAAATTGGCAACGAAAGACGCTATATCAGACTGAACGCTTTGCAGCCAGCCGGTCGCGATACCTCCAGCGGGCAGCGGCACCGGGACGCCGAAAGACGGGAACCAGCTAAGCAGCGGTTCCAGGGTGAGGAAAATCACCGCCCAGAACATCCATTTTGTGAAACCGCCGCCGACGGCGAATGTCGTGCCACCTTCACGACGCAGAGCGATTCCCGCCAGCAGGAGAGCCACGAGCGCGGACGATGGCGCCAGTAAGAGCAGCAGCGAGATGATGTCGTTCAAAAGTTGTGGAGTCGGCATAACGTTCACCCGGAGTTTTCTAGGATCATCGAACCCGCGATGCCACAGGAAACTGGAGACCAGCCTCCCAGCCGAATCCTCCAGTTTCCCGAGTCCTTCTGGTGGGGCACCGCGTTGCTAGGTCACACCTCCCGTTCCTTGGGCAATCCAGAATTCGAGCAGACGGGTAACACCGGACACAGCCAATAGCGACGCCGCGGCAAACAACCAGCGGGCAAAACCTCGCCCGGTCAGCCAGGACACGACCGCGCCGACAACCGCGCCGCCCGCGCCAACCGGGGCAATCACGTTGCCAATCCAGTTAATGAAATTGAGGAACGCGCCTTCCGGCTGCGTCGCCTGTTGCCCCTGGACGGCGACGTTCGTCGCCGGGGCGGTCCCCAAGTTTTGTGCCCACACAAGTTGCATAGCCACCGCCAAACCGAGGGCCCATGCGGCGCGCCGCTTTCCTTTTGCCCGGCCCACTTGCATTTTTCTCACGCCTCTACCTCCTTTCTCGTTCTTCCCTCCTCCACGAACCGGTGAAATCGAAGCCAGGAAAAACGATCAACGTGGGCGAAAAATTAGACCCGAATCGAGTGCCTGTCAAATCCGCTGCCCGGGTTGAAAACCTCAAAGAGGCAGAGAAACACTGTGTAGGAAACACCTGACAACAAAGAAAACTAAGATGGGCGACGAGACTGCGATCGCACGTCTCGTTTGACTCCAAATTCGCTCTACTGCGCGGGGAGCGTTTCCGTGGTCGATGTCGGAACACCGTTCTGCTGGTACATCTGACTGAGCTCGCGCCGGAGTTCGATGAGTTCGCGCAACTCTTCCAGGGTCGGCGGGGCACTATTGCCCGCGTTGGAAATCGCCGTTCTCGTCGAATGGTGCCCTGCGCCGCTCGCTGAATCCAGCTCGCCTTCTTCCAGCACTAAATAAAATCGGGTGTTGGCCGGTATGGTAACCACAATGTTTTGATTGAACCTAAGTTGATTCACTTCCCCCTGGCCGGCGTTGCCGACATTATCGGCTACGCGTTCCCGGAGCAGAGAGTTTTCCGAAAGTGGCCCATTGAACGCCTGGTTCGAGTTGCCCCCAACCATGTAAGCTGCCGCTGTGCCCAGACCGCTCAGCGAACTCACCAGGAACTTTCGCCCGCTTCTTTTGCCGGAGACATAGCCCTTCAGCGGCCCATATTTCAGATCCATTGCGCTAGCATGGATCTTTTCCGTCGACCCGTCCGGCATCTCGATGTGTTCGAAGAGCAGACCTACGAAACCCGATGGATTTGCCTCGACTAACTTGCCAAACGCCTTCGCTCCTGCCGGCAGCACAATCTCGCCCTCCCGCTCGTAGTTGTACTCAACAACCGCAACCACTGGCGTTGGCGCCGCTGAGCTGACTGGTGCCTCGAGCCGGGCCAGCAGGCGAGTTCCGGGGGGAAGAAGATCGATCAGAGAATTTTGTTCGAGTAAGTCTGGCTGAGGAGCTGCCAAGCTCGTGCTTTGTGTCGACCGCACAAATACGATCGCCGACTTTTTCAGTTCCGAGCCGTCGGGCGAGGGAGGAAGCAGTGGACCTGCCGCGGCTGGTTGCAGGGCCAAAGGATCAGAAAAATCGATGCCCTTCAGCGCATGGGCTTGCGAATTTCTAGGACTTGCCGGCGATAGTATTTCGGGCTTCATTGTGGTAGCCAAGGGCCGAATCGATGGATCGGCTGACCGTGACGTGCGACCCACGTCCTCGGCCGTGACAGCGTGGCCGAGAGCTGCATCCGCCGACTGTTGGTTTGCGTCCAGCAAAGGAGTTATGGATTTTCCGCTTTCCCTCTCTTCCCGCCCTGGGGTCACTTTCCGCCCCAGATTTGGCTGGTTTCGCCTTGCGCCGGGAGACATCTTCATCGGGGCCGAGAAAACCCCGAGGAACATCAGCAGCAGGGCCACGGCGATCGAGGCCAACCACAGCATGGACTTACTCCGGTCGCGGCTCAGCTCCTGGCGGCTGCGCAAGGGCCGGTGCTCCCGTCTCGCCTTACTCAGAGCGTTGCGAAGAATCTCCCGAATGGCTCCCGTAGCGGTAGTCGATATCTCCCGCTCAGCGGGCGCTGGGGCTTCCGTTTGCTCCGGCATGCTCGGCTCCGACAAGACGCTTTCATTGCTCATTTTTGGTTGTTCCATGGTCTGTGTTCTCCCGCGCTGTACTAACTCCAAAACCGATCGGCACAAGCGCTGGGCGGTCAACAGCGCCCGATTCGGCTACCTGGAGGAATAACGTCTGGCTGGACTGCTTGTACGGGGGTCGCTCGAATACGACAACCCCGTCTGCACGTTCTTGCGACCCAATCCGCCGCTTGCTCCAGCGAAAATCTATGACGGGAAGCTGTTCGGCGCTCGACCACCGATCGCGCTTTACTAGCTTCCCGGATTTCATCGTGCCGCCCAGCTCGATCTGCGGCGGCATCAGCAGGATGGGATGCTTGCTTGTGTTGACCGCGGAGAACAGAACCATCACTTGTTGGCCACCGTCGATGACCTCGCTGATGCCAGCGCGAACCAGATCACCTTGGGTATTGGCTCTCTCGACTCGTTCGCCAAACAAGGCGGGCAGCGGCGCCTGTTTTTGGCGATCGAGCAATTGATCGAGCGACTGCGATTGAGCCTGCACTTCTGCGGGCACACCGGTCGCGCTCGTTCTCGCAAACGATGGAGCCGCCATTCCCGGAGCAGAGCGATCGCGATCGGCAAGAACGGGCATCCTCGACAGGTTCGCGCTCTCACCAACCAAGAAAGCTGGAACCATCTCCTGCTCAATCAGGAACCCAGTCAAAGGTTTGTAGCGCAACAGAAAATCGACCTTCGCTCGTGCCGGCGTTTTTTCCTCGCTCACTAGCAATAAACTGATTTGTCGCCCTCGGGTTGTCGATACAAGGAGGTTACTTTCGGCAGGTTTCGTGGTAAGGGCTTTGATGAATACCAATTCCGGCTCATGTTCGTTGTATTCAACTTGAAACAAGGCAGGGTCGCCGATGACTACTGAGTTCACCGGTTCGGGAAGACGAACGGCAGTCACAAAGTGGGCCAGCACCTCGACCAAGGTGACCTTGCCATCGGCAGCCATTCGAGTTCGAATTTGTGGTTCGACTCCCCCAGACTGAGCCGTCACGACGCTGGTCGATGACAGGCTGCAAACGAACAGCACGAGTCCCGCAACATTCTTCATGACTCACCTCTGGTGCTGGCGGTTGGTTCGCAGCACCCGATATCGCTTTGCGACTTGACTGACATAGCGATGCACGTCCGCATTCGCAAAGGTCAGCCCGCGCAACTGAATCGGTGCTTCACCGGCATAATACGCAGCTGTTACCAGCCGCAAGTCCGCATTGAACCGTCGTTTCAACCACGCTAAATACGCCACACCGCCCTGGATGTTCTGCTCTATGCGAAAGCGATCTCGTACGCCAAACCGCGCGGCGGTCCTGGGCATGAGTTGCATGAGGCCCACGGCACCTTTCTTGGAAACGGCCTGCGTATCCCATGCCGACTCCTGATCAATAATTGCCTCCACGTACTCGGTGGGCAGCTGGTAGATCTCGGCGTAGTACCGAACCCAAGCGTGCGATCGCGCATCGATCCCGTCGGTTGTCGCCACCCGTGCCAGAGCCTGTGCACTTCCCACCAGCACCAGCAAAACCGTGCAGAATTTCCTCACGCTAAAGCCTCCCATCTGGCGAATCGCCAAAGCCCGATGCTTCGAAACCTTCTCTGAACGCTGAATTCTCCCATTTCGGCGCGTTCTGCTGGACCGGGGCCACGGATCAAGGCTGCTTTGCCCGTGAAGAGTACACCCGAGCATTTTTCTCCGCACTTCGATCCAGTGCCAATTCATTGCGTGCCGGCTGCACTCGCAAACAGTTTGCGAGGCGCGACTCGCTTACGAGCCTGCGCCTTGGCGACGAATCCCGCATGGAAATCGAACGGGATCCGCACCGCAATTTTTCACAACAAGGCTGGCTGCTGATCTTCGTTCGGGTAGTTGCAATCATCGGTTGTCAGCGTCGGCTCGATGGACTCACGGTTCTGATATTGTGGCGGACGCTGAACCGTGACCCGGCGACAGGCCGGCAAAACTCTTCTGCCGTTCTTCCTCGCAATTCGCTTGCGGGGTTCGATCGGCGGACTTCCTCAACCTTTTCTCCCCGGAGAGCAGTTTGGGTGGTTGCAGAAATGCTCAACTCTTCCTGACCGCTGGATGCGTCGGCCTCATTCGGATCGATGGAAGTTTTGCTGGGGCTCAATATCGGTTTACCGCGGGCCATGCGAGGTCGTGCTTTCTGCGCGGGAGCTGTTTGACAGCTATGGCGAGAAGACGTAGAACATTCCCCTCGGGATATGAGTCAGGAGCGAATCCGGGCAGAGATTTGTCGTGTCCTCATGGAGCGACAGCTATCCAGGGGCGGATGGCCTGCCCTCGCCCGGTCCGAGCAAACTGCTCTCGAGCCGACCATCTATTCGATGTTGGCGCTTGGTCCCAGTCAGAAGCATGGCTACGAACGCGCCCTGCGGTGTCTGCTCGACTGCCAAAACCCTAACGGCAGCTGGCCCAGCTTCATTGGGGACGAGCGGGAGGGGGCGTGGACGACAGCACTCGCGTTGATTGCTCTGGCCGACAATGTCGAGGCGGCCCGGAGCCAACGCAAGGGATTTCAGTGGCTCTTACGGTCCGCCGGCAAGGAATCGAGCTGGCTTTGGAGATGGAAGTTCCGAACTACGGATCGGCAGGTGCGATTTGATTCGAACAAGTTCGGTTGGCCCTGGCAGCCGGACACCAATAGCTGGGTAGTTCCGACATCCTTTGCCATTCTCGCTTTGCATCATCTGCCACCCTCTTGGGCCGGAGAACTGGCAGCATTCCGCCTTCAGAAAGGCACGGAAATGTTACTGGATCGCGTCTGCCCGGGGGGTGGATGGAATGCGGGCAACGGAGTCGTCTACGGGGCAGCGCTGGCTCCACACCTCGACGATACTGCCGTCGCCCTACTTGCGTTGAAGAATCGATCCGATGAACCAGCCGTCAAGGAGAGCCTGGCCTGGCTCGACGGCAACATCGCGAGGCCGTCGGCTCCCTGGAGTCTTGCCTGGTCGGCCCTCGCGCTCGCCGCTCACTCGCGTTGTGTCCATCGGCTGGTAAGCTCTCTGGCACAGCAACTTCGCCCGAACGACATCCGAGACACGGCCACACTGGCGGTCCTTGCCCTGGCGCTCGATGTCGACCGCTCCTTGCGTCTCCTCACGGCGGATCCATGACGATTTCGCGGCGAGATTTGCTCATCGCCGGGACGGCGCTCGCCGCGGGTGTGTCGGTGTCCGCCCCCTTTTTGAGGCCGCCATATCGGATCGACCGACGGCGGGTGCGATCCCGAGTTGCACTTCTCCGGGTGGAGGATTACTCGCGACCGATCGATGAATTGTTGTTCCTCGGGCTTCGCCAGTTTCCGCTCAGAGTCCAAGGCAAGACGGTGTTACTCAAGCCGAACTTGGTTGACTACCTGCCCGGCAATGCCATCAATACGCACCCCCGACTGGTCGTTGCCGCTGCCGAGGCGTTCCGACGCTTGGGAGCGCGAAACGTCGTGGTTGGCGAGGGCGCGGGACACCAACGGGATACTCAGCTGGTGCTTTCTGAGAGCGGCTACGAACACGACCTGAGGCAGTACGGCATCTCATTCGTCGATCTCAACCGTGACGAACTCGTTCGCGTCGAGCTGGGTGCCTCTTACACCGATTTCGAACACCTGTGGCTTCCGAGAACGGTTCTCAGATCGGATTTCATCGTTTCCATGCCGAAGGTAAAAGCCCATCACTGGTCTGGCGTTACCCTGAGCCTGAAGAATATGTTTGGCGTTGTCCCGGGGAACAAGTACGGCTGGCCTAAGAACATTCTTCATTGGAGAGGAATTCTCGAGAGCATTTTGGATATTTGTGCGACGGTTCCCATTCATTTCGTCATCGCGGATGCGGTCATCGCCATGGAAGGAAATGGTCCACTCAACGGCAGCCCCAGGGCGCTCTGGACCGTCGTCCTTGCCGACGATCCCGTGGCTGCCGATGCCACCTGTGCTAGGCTGATGGGCTTCGAGCCGGAACGCATTCCCCATATTCATGAAGCCGCGCGCTTTTTGGGAAACTCTTCTCCTGGCCTTATCGACCAAGCCGGCGAAGGGCTGCGCCGCCCCGAGGTGCCGTTTCAAGTTGTCCCCGAATTTCAACATATTCGGGCAACCTGAAGAGCGGGACCCTTGATGCTGCTGCCCGGGCGGCGCTCGCATGGACTCCTGCCTGCAGTGAAGACGACGAACGATAACAGAGCAGCGAAACGCCAAAGTTTGGCCAAGGCTCCGGCCCGGGAAGGTGTGGGCCAGCGTCGAGAATTGGCGGCCTCAGATGCCGGTAACCCGTGGGGTGTTATCGGTCGAAGCGTTTTCTTGTTGCACGTTGTGGCGCACATCGGCCCCACGTACCCAGAAAATGACATCCTCCGCGATGTTCGTGGCGTGATCTGCGACCCGTTCGAGATTGCGGGCCACGAGCAAGGCGTCGAGTGCCTGGCGGGTTTCGTGCGGCCTCTCGTTCATCGTTTTGACCAAGTTGATAAAGGCGTCGTCGCGCATTCGATCGACAACGTTATCCATTTCGAGCACAGCTTGTGCGAGTTCGGCTTTGCCCTCGATAAAGGACTCGAGGGCGCGGCGCACCATGGCGGACGCGGCTGCCGCCATCCGAGCAATGTCGACGGGGAGATCCGCCTTCGGCAGCTCAACCAAGTCCATCACTCGTTCGGCGATGTTCACCGCTTGGTCGCCAACCCGCTCCAAGTCGGAGTTGATTTTGGTGACCGCGAGAATAAAGCGCAGATCCACGGCCATAGGCTGCTGCATGGCGAGCAGGTCGAACGCCAGTTCGTCGATCTCGCGTTCGGCTTCGTTGATCCTCGACTCTCCCTCGAGCACCATATGGCAGCGATTGAGATCTCGATCGATATAAGCCTGGCAAGCGCGATCGACCGCCTGCTCAGCCATTCCGCCCATGCGAAGCAGTCGAGTTCTTAGTTGATCGAGCCCCTGCTGAAAACGGGTACGCATTATCCAAACCTGCCTGTAATGTAGTCCTCCGTTCGCTTATCGGACGGAGTGGTGAAGATCTTTTCCGTACGATCAAACTCGATCAGCTTGCCCAGCAGAAAGAAACCCGTGAACTCGGCAACGCGGGAGGCCTGTTGCATGTTATGGGTAACGATCACAATGGTGAACTTCTCTTTCAGTTCAAAGATAAGCTCTTCGATCTTCCCTGTCGAGATGGGATCGAGCGCCGAGCAGGGTTCATCCATGAGCAAAACTTCCGGCTCAACCGCCAGAGCGCGGGCGATGCACAGTCGCTGTTGTTGTCCGCCAGACAGGCTGGCTCCGGATTTCTTTCTCAATGTGTCCTTCACTTCATCCCAAAGCGCCGATAGCTTCAAGGAACGCTCGACGATCTCGCTCAGCCGCTTGCGGTCATGGAATCCGTTCAACTTCAATCCCGCGGCAACATTGTCAAAGATGGACATAGTTGGAAATGGATTGGGCTTTTGAAAGACCATGCCAATCCGCCGCCGAACCTGAACCGCGGCCGTCCCATTGTAGATGTCCAAATCTCCGATGCGAACCTTGCCCGCGGCCCGGGCATCAGCCACGGTCTCGTGCATGCGGTTCAGGCAGCGCACGAACGTAGACTTACCACAGCCGGAGGGGCCGATAATGGCCGTGGCGTGGTTGGCAGCAATCTCCATACTAATGTCATGCAGGGCCTGAACCTTCCCAAACCAGGCATTCAGTTGTTCCACTTTGATGCCCACGCCCATAATCAGCTGGTTCCCTTCAGCATTCCCCGGCTGGCGGCGACTCTGAGTGCGCAGACCGAGATTACAATCAGGACAATCAGAATGAGCGCCCCCGCCCAGGCCTGGCGATGCCACTCATCAAACGGAGAGATTGCATAAGTAAATACCTGCAAGGAGAGAGCTGCGGTCGGCTGATTGACCTTCCAATTCCAGTACTCATTGCCAAAGGCCGTAAACAAAAGCGGCGCCGTCTCCCCCGCCACACGTGCAAATGCCAGCATAACACCGGTAATGATGCCCGAGGTGGCGGTTCGCAAGGTAATCGAGAGGGTTGTCCGCCAACGTGCAATTCCCAATCCATACGCCGCCTCTCGGATGGCTTGCGGCACCAGTAGGAGCATCTCTTCGGTTGCGCGCGTGATGGTGGGAATCATCATCATGCCTAGGGCGAAGCCTCCGGCGAGCGCCGAAAAATGTCCTTGCGAAAGCACGACCACTCCATAGGCGACAATGCCGACCACGATCGAAGGCACTCCATTCAATACGTCTGCGGTGAAGCGGACCAGATCTCCCATGCGGTTCCCGCCATATTCCGCCAGATAAATTCCCGCCCCGATGCCAATCGGAACTCCCATCGTGCTGGCGATCAGCAGAATCAAAACCGAGCCGGCTATGGCATTGGCCATTCCGCCCCCAGGCTCGCCGACAGGTTTCGGAATCTGCGTCAGAAAGGCCCAATTGAGCGCACCCACCCCCTTGTATACGAGATAGGCAAAGATGGCTCCGAGGGGTAGCAATACCAGGAGAACGGCCACAGCCGCCGCCAGGGTGACCAGATGGTTCATGCCGCGGCGCCAGAGACTGACTGGAATGGGTCCCGATGGAGAGGAATTAGACATGAGCCCTCGCCGGTGTGCCCCGCGTCACCGACCAAACCAGAAAGTGCGCGAGAATGTTTACGATGATCGTCACCAGAAACAGGGCCAGCCCGATTTCGACCAAAGCGCTGAGGTAGGTATCGCTGGCGGCTTCGCTAAATTCGTTGGCAATCACGCTGGCCATGGTATATCCGGGCGCGAAAAGGGAGCGGGAGATCTCCGGGCGATTCCCGATCACCATGGTGACCGCCATGGTTTCACCCAGGGCGCGGCCCAGTCCCAAAATGATCGCACCGAAGATGCCGGCCCGGGCATTGCGCAAGACGCCGATGCGAATCATCTCCCAACGAGTGGCCCCCAAGGCCAGTACGGCTTCCCTTTGCTGCTGGGGAACGGCCGTCATCACCTCGCGGGTGATCGAGGAAATGATGGGCACGACCATGATGGCTAGGATCATGCCGGCAGCCAACATTCCGATCCCGTACGGCGGG
>Ga0187782_10002500_pt1 | contig 13530 bp, 7 predicted proteins | sample 0715_SJ02_MP15_2_FD_132454 | JGI IMG/M metagenome (GOLD analysis project Ga0187782, IMG submission 132454) | Tropical peat soil microbial communities from peatlands in Department of Meta, Colombia - 0715_SJ02_MP15_20_MG | ecosystem: Environmental > Terrestrial > Soil > Wetlands > Peat | place...
GTCTCCCGCACCGCGGCCGCAAACCGCCTGCAAGGTGGCGGGAAGCCCTTCCAATGGGACAATGCGCGAGGCATAGCCACGCTCGATAGCGGCCTTGGGCATGCCAAATACCACACAGGATTCCTCGCTCTGCGCGATGGTCATTCCCCCGGCTTTCTTCACTGCACCCAGGCCTTCGGCGCCGTCGTCGCCCATGCCGGTCATGATCAGGGCGACGGTTTGCGCGCCAAACTCCTCGGCGGCGCTGCGGAACAATACGTCGGCGCTGGGCCGGTGGCCGTTGACGCGGGGGTCGTCGCCGAGTACCACGACGTCGCCCATGGTCAGCCGCTTCACGCGCACGTGCCGGCTGCCGGGACAGATCAGGACCCGGCCGGGTTGCAAGGCGTCGCCGGATTGCGCTTCTTTCACCGTCAGGGCGCACAATTCGTCCAGACGGTGTGCGAACATCTCGGTGAAACCCTCAGGCATGTGCTGCACGACCACGATGGATCCGGGAAAGTCCGCGGGAAGCTGGGCCAGCAGGTACTCCAGAGCCTGCGGACCGCCGGTGGAAATTCCGATGGCGACCAATTTGCTGGGATGGGCGGGGATTTTTCCCGCCGGCATCTTCTCGAGCGAGGCTGCCACGACCGGCCCCAGCGCCCCCGGCCGGACCAGCTTGGAAGCGGCCGCGGCTTTGATTTTGGCGATCAGTTCTTCCGTCGTCTCCGCCATGTGGGCGGAGGGATCCTGCGGCTTGGTGACGAAATCGACAGCCCCGAAAGCCAGCGCCTTGAAGGTGACGGCAGCGCCTTCGGTGCTGAGCGAGCTGACCACGATGACCGGCCGCGGACTGCGCCGCATGATTTCGCGCAGGGTATCGATGCCGTTCATCCCCGGCATCTGAAGATCGAGCGTGACCACGTGAGGTTGCAACTCCTCGATCTTTTTGAGGCAGAAGCTGCCGTCCATGGCGGTGCCGACGACTTCGATCTCGGGATCGCGCTCCAGCATCTGCGGGATGAGTTTGCGCATCAGGGCGGAATCATCGGTGACGAGCACGCGCACTTTGTTGGTCATGGCAAGCCTCCCGCCGCGGCTGCCAGGGCCAGGCGCGCGCGATCGGCGTGGTTCAGCAGCAGACCGCAACTGACTTCGCCTGCCGCCGGCGGCCGAGTCCGCGCCACGTGTTCCACCACCGCCAGCAGATTCAGGATCAGGACCACTTTGCCATCACCTAGGATGGAAGCTCCGTTGACCAGGTCAGTGGCGAAGGTCTGGTCATCCAGGGCTTTGATGACGAGTTCTTCTTCGCCTTCCAGAGAGTCGACGATGAGACCATATTTTTTTTCGCCGACAGTGATGACCAGTACGAATAATTTCTGCGCTTTGCGGTCCGTTCCTGAGGCGGGGGGGCGTCCCAGACGCAACAGCGGCAGCACCTGATTGCGCAACTGCAAGACTTCGTAGTTATCGACCTGATGGACTTCCGCTTCCGAAGTGCGCGCGATCTGGCTGACGGCGTTCAAGGGGATGGCATACAAACGACCTTCCACCCAAAACATGAGCGCCTTGATGATGGCGAGAGTAAGCGGCAGTTTCAGGCGGAACGTGGTGCCCACGCCGGGATGAGTCTCGACGTGGACGGTAGCCTTCAGCCGTTGCAGGACGCTCTGCACGACGTCCATGCCGACACCGCGTCCGGAAATTGCAGTAACCTGCTCGGCGGTGCTGAAACCGGGGCGAAAGATAAGATGGAGGGCCTCGGCGTCGGTCCAACGCGCCGCTTCTTCGGGCGTGACCATGCCGAGTTCGACGCCTTTGTTGCGAATCTTCTGGGCATCAATGCCGCGGCCGTCGTCGCTGATTTCGACCACCACCTGATTGCCTTGATGGTAGGCATTAAGACGGATCTTGCCCTGCGGCGGCTTGCCCTGGCTGTGGCGCTGCTCGGCCGATTCGATGCCGTGACTGACGGCATTGCGGACCAGGTGGGTCAAAGGCTCGGCAATCGCATCGAGGATACCCTTATCGAGATCGGTCTCCTGTCCGGAGAGTTCCAGTTCCACGTCGCGGCCGCATTGCCGCGCCACATCGCGCACGATGCGGGGAAAGCGGCGGAACAACTGCTCCACCGGCACCATGCGAATCTTCATGACGGAGCGCTGCAAATCATTCAGCACTCGCGCCTGAAAGGCCATGGCGTCGGCGAACTTGCCGCGCAACAGTTCTTTGGGATAGCGGCGGCCAAATTCGTGGAGCGTCTGCTGAAGCATGGACTTGCCGAGGATCAATTCACCCACCAGGTTGAGCACGTTATCGATGCGTCCGGCTTCCACACGCAAGATGTTCTCGGCGGAGACTGGCTGTGCGGCCGACTCTGACGGGGCGTGGACTTCGGCGAAGACGGGACTCTCGGAAGTGGAAGCGGATGCGTCCCGAGCCGGGGTGCTTGCCCCGGTGCTCGCCGTCGCGGTTGCCGACGCGGCGGCGCCGGCCCCCGATCGCTCGGCCGCCGCAGCCAGATTGGCGGGCGCCGCGGACTGGATCAAGATGATCTTCACATCACCCGCGATGGTGGGAATCCGGCACCGGGTTGCGATCTGCTCCTGCGGTTGCAGGCTGGCGAAGATGAACTGCACCTGTTTGGAGGCTTCCGGCGATTTGGCATCGGGCCGAACCACCAGGACCTGCCCCAAGCTGCTGACTGCATGCTGAATCATCTGCCGGGCTGCGATGGGCATGGTGCAGTGCCGGTCGATCTTCACAACGATTTCGTAGAGAGCCAGGCCCGCGGTCTGGGCTCCGGCGATGGCGCGCTTTTCGGAATCGGTCCAGGCCTGGCCGGGGTCAGGGGCGGGAGCGGATTTCTTCTTCGGTGCGGCAGCGGTTGGAGCGGCGGGCGCGGCCGTGAGTTCGCTGATTCGGCGGCGTAATTCCTCGGTGGCGGGCAGGGGAGTTCCGCGCTGGTAGGAAGCAATCATCCCGGCAAACCCGTCGGCGGCGGCAAAGGCGATTTCGGCCAGAGCTTCGTGAGCGGCCGCGCCCTCCAATGAGAGCGCATCCTCGAACTGGTGGGCCAGCTCGCTCAATTCGCGCAGCCCGCAGGCGGCGGAGTCGCCTTTCAGGGTGTGCACGGTGCGGCGGATGGAACGCACGATCTCCTCGTCGCCGGGAGTCTTCTCCAGCTTGAGAGATTCCTCGTTCAGCGCCTGCAGCAATTCCTGCGAGGTCTCAAAAAACAGCTCCCGCAGTTCGGCGCCGCGCTCATCGGGAAAATTCGTCACTCGCGCACCTCAATCCGCTGATAACCGGTCCCACTGTCGCGATGTACCATCTGAAACTTTTCCGTCAGCCCCAAGAGACTCTCGGCATGGCCGACGAAGAGATAGCCGCCGGGGTTCAAACAGCGATAGAACTTCTCAACCAGCCTTTTTTGCTCGGCCTCGTCGAAATACATCATCACGTTGCGGCAAAAAATCACGTCGTTGCGCTGCGGCAGGTATTCGGTCTTCAAATTGTGAAAGTCGAAGTGCACGATTTCCTTCAGCGCCTTCTTGACCGCGTAACGATCTCCGATTTTGTCGAAGTAACGCAGGCGGAAGCTGTAATCCACGGGCGCCATCTGATGCTCGCTGTAAATCCCTTCCTGGCCGGTGCGCAGCACCGAGTAGCTGATGTCGCTGGCCAGAATCTCAACCCGCCAGGGCGGAGGAATCAGCGGCTTGGGCATGGCCATCTCGACCGGCAAAGGATTGCGCAGGTAATAGAAGGCGAGGGCGTCGGCCGCCATCATGGCCAGGGTGTAGGCCTCCTGCCCGGTCGAGCATCCCGCGCTCCATACCCGGATCGTGAACTCGCGATGCGCCTGCTTCTTCTTCAACATTTCTTCCAGCACGTGCTGTTGGAACAGATCCAACTGCGCCTTGTGGCGGAAAAAGCTGGTTTCGTTGACCGTCAGGTTCTCCAACAAACGGGAGAGCTCGCCCTTGCCTTCCTGGCTGATCAGCAGCCGGTAATAGGAGTAGAAGGTGTCGATACGGCACTCGCGCAGGCGGCGCAGCAACCGGTCCTGGAGGAAGTGGGTGCGGCGCTCATCGAAGTGCATGCCGCACTCCTGATACACGAGCGCCTGCAACAATCGCAGTTCCGCATCTGTCAAGACAGGAGCCGGTGCCGCTCCGAAAGTGCTCATTCGTTCTCTCGTTGTGGACTTAAAGGTTTCAAAGCTTCAAGGTTGCGAAGTTTCAAAGACCAAAGGATTCCACCGGTCTCCGAAGCTTCCCCTCAGGGCGCAACTTCACGCCCCCTTGAAAACTCCTTACAGCCTTGAAACTTTGAAACCTCGAAAGCTTGAAACTCTGAAAACCTTGTCCTAGCGCGCGGTGGCGCTGTGCGCTTCCGACTCCGCGTTCTCGCTCTCAGCGTTTCCGCCCCGCTGCGTCAGACTGGCCGGAGCCAGCAGTTTGGTCATGTCGAGCAGCACGACCAGCCGTCCCTCCACTTTGCCCAGCCCGGTGATGCAATTCAGGCCACCCTCCTGAAAGGCGGCGGGCGGAGCTTCGACGTCCTGGCTGGGAATTTTCAAAACCTCCGAGGCGGAGTCCACGATCAAGCCGGCGAGCTTGCCCGAGTGCTCCACCACCAGAATGCGGTTGTGTTTCTTGATCGCTGCCTGCTTGTCGCCGAAACGCTTGCGCAGGTCCATGACGGAGACGATTTTTCCACGCAGGTTGATCACGCCTTCCAGATAGTCGGGCGCGTCGGGGACAACGGTGATCTCCGGCACGCGCACGATTTCGTGCAGGGAAGTGATGGGTACGCCGTAGGTTTCGCGTCCCACCTGGAAGCCGACGATATGGAGTTCGCGGTTCATCAGCTGTCCTATGGCCGGGCTGCGGCGGCGGCGCGTCGCGCGGGCTGGATTTTTTCCTCCGCTGCGGCCTGGCGCCCGCCTTGGTCCAGGGTGAAACGGTCCATGATGTCAATCAGGCCGCGCGACATCTTCGACATCTGTTCGGCGGAGGCCGCCAGCTCGGTCGAGCCGGAGGTGGATTGCTGCACCAGTTCGCGCATGCGCTCCATGGCCTTGACTACGGCTTCCGCTCCCGAGGCCTGTTCTTCCACCGCGGAGTTGATTTCGTGAGTGATTTCGTTCAGGCGCGTGGTCGCCCGCGCGATTTGCGAGGAGCCGTGCGACTGCTGGTTGGTGGCGGCACCGATTTCCTGGGCGAACTTGTAGACTTCGGTGACCACGTTGGAAATCTTGCGCAGGGCGGCGTTCAGCTCTCCGCCCAGATCGAGGCCCTCATTTACGATGCCGGTGGAGCGCTCCATGTTTTCCACCGCCTTGCGCGCTTCTTTCTGAATGCTCTGGATGAGCTCGGAAATTTCCTTGGTGGATTGCGCCGATTTTTCCGCCAGCTTGCGGACTTCGTCGGCGACCACGGCGAAGCCCAGGCCGTGTTCGCCGGCGCGGGCGGCCTCGATGGCGGCGTTGAGCGCCAGCAGGTTGGTTTGCTCGGCCAGATCGTCGATGACTTCGATGATCTTGCCGATATCGTCGGCGCGCTGGCCCAGAACGCCGATGATTTCTCCCGAGCTGGTGATGGCGGAGTTGATGCGGTTCAAGCCGTCGGTGGCCTTCTCCATGGTGGCGATACCGTTATGAACTTCTTCGCGCGAACGGTTGGAGATGTCGAGGAGCACCTTGGCGGTGTCGGCGACGCGCTGAATCGAAGCCACCATTTGGTCGATGGAGGCCGAAGTTTCACTCACACTGGAAGCCTGCACCTGGGTGCTTTTCACCATGTTCTGCACGTTGACGCTCATCTCGTGCATAGTGCTGGTCACTTCATCGATGGCAGAGGAGGCCTGGAGACCGATCTTGGCAGAGTCGTCGGAGGCATTGGCCACCTGCCCGCTGGCGGTGGCCACCTGGGCGGAGGCGTCGCGCACGCTGCGTACCAGCCGGCCGAGCCCTTCCACCATGCGGGTAAAGGCGTTGCCCAGCGTGTCGTGGGGGGAGCGCGGCTTGACCTGAACCGCCAGGTCGCCTCCGGCGATGGCCTCGGAGACGCCGGCCATCTCCTTGAGATAAGTGACCATCTTGGCAAAGCCGCGAGCCAGTTCGCCGATCTCGTCGTCGCGCTTGACGTCGATGGTGTGTTCGAGATCGCCGGTGTCGCCGATCTGCCGGGAAACCTCCATCAAGTTGGTGAGGGGCCCGGTGATGGAACGCGAGGTACTGTAAGCGACGGCCAGTCCCAGGCACAGGGCGAAAATGGTGCTGACGACGGCGGCGAGAATGGTCCATGCACTGGCGGTTTCATCGGACCTGCGTCCGGCATCCACCAGCTTGCGGTTTTCGGCGTCGGCCAGGTCGAGTTGATCGGTCGAGTTCTTGACCCAGGAGGAAGCGTCTTTTTGCAGGTAGTAAATCTGCAACTCAGCAACGGTGGCATTGCCGGAGTCGACGTCCTTGCGTTTGTCGATCAAAGGCTGGGCGAACTCCTTGCCCCAGGCCTGTTCCAGTTGCTCCACCTTGGCCAGCGCGGCGCGCTCCTGCTCGGAGTTGACCAGCGCCCGGCCTTGCGTCAGTTTCTCGCTCAGGGTGCGCAGGCCTTCATTCATGCGTTCCACTTCGCGGGTGTCGCCGCTCAGCAGGTAATTGCTCAGGTAGAGGCGGTTCTGCATCATCTGAAAGCGAACTTCGTTGGTGGCATCGGCGAGTTGCAGCGAGGCTGTGGCCGTGGCCTTGGCGGCGTGCTCACGTTGCACCGCCAGCAGGTTGACCAGAAACAGCACCACTACCATGCTGAGGATGATTCCAAAATTCAGGTACAGCTTCTTGCCGATCGTCATGCTGTTTCCTCCCGCCACCCGTGGAACTTATTTGCCAGGTTCGAACTTAAGCGCCGCCGCACCGTTCTCTCCCGGGCAAAGACACAACTCCTCCCGGGAATAGACCCTGGCGTTGCCAACGAAGCAAGGGCTGGGCCATGGTCACAATCTCGCCAAAACCGAAGTAACGCGGTGGATATAACTGAAAGAAAAGGACGAGTGCGGTGGCTGAGGTTGCAGCGCCAGCGGCGGACGCCATGAGTCCCGTCTCATCGTCCGCTGCGGCTGCCTCAATTCTCAGTCTGAGATGGCAACTTAGGTTTTTCTCGGGATTTGACACCCAAGATACCCTGTTCACCCATTTTCCTTGACTCAAATTGAGATGAGGGGATAGTTTGCCAATAGATTCAATCACTTGTGAGGGCCGGTAGCGGCAGCATTCGGCAAAGGCAAGCCTTGGCTCGGCCAGGAGCGTTGCTGGGAATCACAGTCGAGACTGCAACACTACCGAGAATCGGGCGGACTTGTCATCAGGGCATGACAATTTGAGGCGGGAGGGCAATTGGCTGGGGGAGCCTGCCCCCTCCGTGCCCGGCTCCGACGATGCCTTTCAGAAACTGCTTCTGCAAATTGCCGCGCGGGCGGCCGAGCGTGCCGACGCCCCCGCTTTGATTCAGATGTTCTGCGCGGCCACGCGCGAATTCTTTGGGGTGAGCGGGGTGTATTTCTGGCGGCGCCTGGCAGGCGATGAACTGCTGGGCGAACAAGCGGCGGGCAAGTGCGCGGAGAGCTTTGCCGGGCGTCGTCTGTTGCCGCATCAAAGCGCCGCAGCGGCGGCGGCGATCCGCAGCCGGAAAACGGTTTTCCTCAATCATATGGCTCCAACCGCGGCCTTTCCCATGGCGCAGGAATTCGGGGCACGATCGTTGATGGCAGCTCCCTTGGTGGTGTTCGATGAAGTTATAGGCGCGGCAACGTTTCTGCATGATTCGGAAGAGGGATTCTTTAATGAGGACCTGGCCGCCAAAGCCACCATCCTCGCCGGCCAACTTGGCAGCTTGCTGGAAGCGATGCGGCTAAGCGAAGCCTCGCGTGAGGGGCACCGGCGGACGGAAATGCTGGCCGAAGTGGCGCATGCGCTCCACCCCACCGCGGATGGAACCCGCGATGTGGCGGCGGTCATCGAAGGGCTGGCGGATCGCCTGCGGGTGTTGCTGCGAACGCAACTGGTCTCGGTTCTTCTGCGGCAGGAGGGTCCATTCGAGCTGCGGGCGGTCTCAGGGGAGACAGCGCAATTAGCGACTGCCTTTCGCGCCGGGCACGACCGCCAAACTATCCGCTTCGCTGCCGACCTGGCACAGCGCGCCGTAAGCGCGGGGGAAGCCATTTCCGTCTCCATCAGCGGCGAGATGCCCTCGCTCGGCGGTGTGGTTTCCGCCGGGGTGTTGATCGCGGCGCCGTTCCGCACGGCACGCACGCAGGGTGCGATTCTTGTCTATCCCCGTGCCGAGGGGTCATTCACGGCCGAGGAGAAGTCGCTGGTATCGGCCATCGCCGGCTTTGGAGCGATGGCGGTTTCCCATGCCGAACTCTGCGCCACCGCCCAGGGACAGGCGCACGAGTTGCACCAGTTGCTGGAGATTTCTTCCGAGCTGAGCGCGAGCGGCGATCTCGAACACTTTCTCGAAACCTTCGTGAGCCGCGGGGCGGACTTTCTGGGCTACGGCAGGAGCTTCATCGCCCTGCTGGAAGACGATCAATTCCACGTGCGCTATGCCTTTTCGCAGGGCAAGTCGCGGCGCGTGGATACGATCTTTCCCGAAGGCATCGGCACGCGGCCTGTGCGCGCCAAGGAAGTTTTCTGGTCCGACGATATGCGCCAACTGGAGGGCGCGAACCAGGACATTCTGGCGCGCTACAACGCGCGCCAGATGCTGACGGTTCCGCTGGTCGGCGCTGCGGGAACTGTGCTGGGGATGTTTGGCGTGCTCGACCGGCTCGACGGGGCGGGAATTTCGCAGCAGGACATTCGCCGCGTGCGGGCGTTGGCGGCGCAGGTTTCGGTGGCTCTGGAGGTGGCCCACAACCTGCATCAATCGGAGCAGCACCGCCGCCGCGCCGAGGCGCTTACGCAACTGGCGCGGGAAATTGACGGCCTGCTGAGCCTGCCGGAATTTGCCGGCAAATTTGTCGAACGCGCCATGGCACTGGCCGGAGCACGCGCAGGCGCCGTGGCTTTATTGCAGGATGGAAAAATCCAGATCGTCACGCTGCGTGGGGTTGCGGCGCCGGTCAGCGGGCCTGGTCCAGCCAAGCCTGGACACGATCAGGCACCGAAGGATGGCGCGAGCGGTTACACTCCGGCGGCCGATGCGATCGCAATGCTCCCTGCCGCAGCCCGGGAGAATCGGGCGCTTCAGCAGAGATTGGCGCAGGCACTTTCGCAGCTGGCGGGCAAGCGAACCGATACGATGGTGTCGGGCTCGGCGGCGGAACTACTGGGCCCCGAATTAGCGTCAGACCTGGGGTGGGACGACCTGGTGGTTGTTCGTCTGCCCGGCGCCGACGGCGCACTCGCGGGATTGCTCTGCCTTGCGGGACTGGGCCGCGCCCTCACGACAGAGGACCGGGAGCTGCTGGAAGCGGTGGCCGGGCACGCCGCCATGGCGCTCGAAAACTCCCGCCTGTTTACCCGCATCGAAAAAGCCAACCGTCACTGGATGGAAATCTTCGACGCCATCAGCGACTTCGTCGTGGTGCATGATGAAGCCGACAAAGTGCTGCGCGTCAACCGCTCTCTCGCCGCCATGATTGGGGTTTCTCCCCGCGAGCTGATCGGAGTCGACATGCGCGCCCTGATGGCGCTGACCAACGAAGCCACGTTTTATTCCTGCCCCTTCTGCCGCTCGGTGAGGGAAGAGGACGGCGAATTTATTCATCCGGCTCTCGACCGCGCCTACCTGGTTTCGACTTCGCGGGTGCACAGCGCCTCGGGTGAGGCTTTACAGACCATTCATGTGCTGAAGGACATTACCGACCGCCGCGAGGCGGAGAGCCGCTACCGGGAGTTGTTCGACAACATTCAGGAGGGGTTGTTCTTTAGCACGCCGGAAGGGCGCTTTGTCGAAGTCAACGACGCCCTGGTGAACATGCTCGGCTATTCCAGCCGCGAAGAACTGCTGCAAGTCGATATCCCCACCCAGATTTATTTCTCTCCCGAGCAACGCGAGCGTCATGCCGCCATCATGGAAAGGGACGGCCAGCTGCGTAATTTCGAAGCGGTGCTGCGGCGCAAGAACGGCTCGCCGATTTACGTGCTGCTCAACGCCTTCGGCATGTACGACCACACCGGGAAATTGCTTCAGATTCGTGGGCTGATGCTGGATGTCACCGGCCTGCACACCTATCAATCGGAGCTCCAGCGCGAGCGCGATTTCTCCAGCAAGATTCTCAGCAACACGCAGAGCCTGATTTTAGTGGCGGACAGTGCGGGGCTGATCAGCTATGCCAACCGGCGCTGGTACGACGCCGGCTTTGAGCAGCGCGAGCTGCTGGGACGGCCGCTGCTGGAGCTGGCCGCGCCCGGCTACGTTCGTCCCCTGGCCGATGCGCTGCACGCCATTCTGCGTGGCGGGCAGGTGGACAATCTGGAATTGCAGATCATGCGCGGCAACGGGCATCTGGGGCAGTTCTCGGTCAATCTCAGTCCTATGCGCGACGAGCAGAACAACATCACCAGCATCGTGGTGGTAATGACAGATATCACCGATTCGGCTGAGTTGCGGGGAAAACTGGTGCACGCGGAAAAAATGGCAGCCGTGGGCCAGTTGGTCTCGGGGGTGGCGCACGAGGTCAACAATCCGCTGACTGCCATTTTGGGCTTCGCCGACCTGCTCATGCAGAATCCCGAGCTTCCGGAAAGCGCGCGCAAGGACCTGCGCGTCATCCTTCAGGAGGCGCAGCGCACGCGGCAGATCGTGCAGAACCTGTTGAGCTTCGCCCGGCAAACGCCGCCGCAGCGCAATGAAGTGCAGGTGAATCTGATTCTCCGCCGCACCATCCAGTTGCGCTCCTATGACTTCCACAGCCACGGCGTGGAAGTGATCGAACAGCTGGATGAACGGCTGCCCGACATCATCGGAGATGCGCATCAGTTGCAGCAGGTGTTCCTGAATATTCTCAATAACGCCTACGATGCGGTGCATGAGGTGAGACGTCCGGCGCGAATCGAAATCGTGAGCGCCAAAAAGGGCGAGTTTGTGGAAGTTAGCTTCCGCGACAACGGGCACGGCATTTCCGATCCGGACCGGATTTTCGATCCGTTCTTCACCACCAAGGAAATCGGAAAGGGAACCGGCTTGGGCCTCAGCATCTGCTACGGAATCGTCAAGGAGCACGGTGGCGAGATTCTCTGCCACAACAACCCCGACGGCGAGGGCGCTACGTTTATCGTCCGCTTTCCCGCCGCGCCCCACATCGCTTCGCTGGGTGTGGCCGCAGGAGTGATACCCAAATGACAACCCCTGCCATACGACGAGCCTGCTTGCCGGTCTTGCTCATCGAAGATGAGCCATCGATCATGGCCCTGGTGAGCGCCACCCTGGAGCGCCACGGCTATGAAGTGGTGTGCATCGAGAGTGGCGCCGAGGCCCTGCGCCTGCTGGAGAAAGGCCAGTTTCTCGGCGTTGTCTCCGACATGCGCACGCCGGGCGGCGTCGATGGCGCGCAGGTGCATTCCTGGATTTCTGCCAATCGTCCCGATCTTACCGACAAGGTGATTATCATAACCGGCGACTACGCGAACGAAGAAACCATCACCAGCCTGCGCCGAATCGGGGCTCTCTATCTGGAGAAGCCGTTCCGCGTACACGATCTGATTTCGGCCGTCGAAAAAACCATGGGGAAAGCCCGGTGAGCATGCCAGTGAACAACCCGTCCGCCGGCAAGCCGTCGTTGAACAAGGAAGAGCTGCGCGTCCGCCTGCTGATCGTCGATGACGAGCACAGCATCCGCAAACTGTGCATGACGGTGGGCGAAGCCCTGGGCTTCATCTGCCTGGAGGCCGACAGCGGCGAGTCCGCCCTGGCGCTGCTGGAGGAGCAGCCCGTGCACATGATTCTCAGCGATATGGTGATGCCGCGCATGTCAGGGCTGGAGTTTCTGGAGAAGGCGAAGAAGCTGTTGCCGCGCACGGAAGTCGCGTTGATGACCGGTCACGGGTCGATTGAAACCGCCGTGCAAGCGATGAAACTCGGGGCGTATGACTACATCACCAAGCCTTTTTCTCCGCTGGAAGAGTTGCGCATGTTTTTGCGGCGCATGGCGGAGAAAGTCCGGCTGGTGGAGGAGAACGAATTTCTGCGCCAGCGCATGGATTCCGAAACCGCCGTGCATGGCATCGTGGGATCGTCGGCGAAAATTCAGGAGGTATTGCGCATTGCTTCGCGTCTGAAGGACTCGCGCACGGCCGTACTCATCTCCGGCGAAAGCGGTACCGGCAAGGAACTGATCGCGCGCGCCATTCACTTCCGCGGAGCGTTTGCCAACCGTCCCTTTGTCGCCGTGGATTGCGGATCGCTGGTGCCGACTCTGATCGAGAGTGAACTTTTCGGCTATGAAAAAGGAGCCTTCACCGGCGCGCTGAAATCGAAGCAGGGGTTGTTTCAGGCCGCCGACACGGGCACGGTTTTCCTGGATGAAATCGGCGAACTGCCGCTGGAGATGCAAGCCAAGCTGCTGCGCGTGTTGCAGGAAAAAGAAGTGCGCCCGGTGGGCAGCAATCAGCGGGTGAAAGTCGATGTGCGTATCATCGCCGCCACCAACCGCGATCTCGAATCCGCCTATCGTGCCGGAACCTTTCGTAAAGATCTCTACTTCCGCCTGAATGTGGTGACCATTCACGTTCCCGCGCTGCGCGATCGGCGCAGCGATATTCCCCTGCTGGTGAGCAGGTTCTGCGAACGCTACGCGCCGGGCGCGGAGCTGCGCGTCTCCAACGCGGCCATGAAGGCGCTGATGAATTACGACTGGCCGGGCAACGTGCGCGAGCTGGAAAACTGCGTCGAGCGCGCCGTGGCGCTGGGCAATCGCAACCTGATCGATCTGGGGGATTTGCCGGCCTCGATCGCGGGCCTGGCGGCGGCGAGTCCGGCGCCTTCGGCGGGAGCGGCGGAGCTGGTTTCCGACCTGGCAGCTTCCGCGGTGTTGACTTCCGTTAGCGACGCGGCGGCGCCGCTTTCCACGACGGATCTCGAAGATATCGAGCGGGCCACCATCCAGCGCGTCTTCGAGCAAGTGAAAGGCGACAAGGCGCTGGCGGGGCGCATGTTGGGCATCAGCCGAGCGACGCTATACCGCAAACTCAAACGCTACAACATCAGCGGGGGAGCGGGCCGGGAGAGCCACACGCTGCAGTGAGTGAACCGCTGCGCCGATACGGCTGCCGCAATAGCTATCGCCAAGTCTCGCCTGTCGCCGCTATTGAACCGTCACCGCTATCTGCGCCGTGTGCTAGATCGTGCCCGACGTTGCTGTGAGGGTCACGGTGTAATTCATGGGCGACGGTGTGGTGGTGGTGCTGCTGCCGTTGCTCCCGCCGCAGGCCGGCAGGAAGAATAGTAACACCAGGAAAGCGCACGACAGTCGGCAGTGACGATGGTTCGATCCCCCAATAAAAATGAAGGCAAAAACAGGCGGAAGGAGCGA
>Ga0187782_10002501_pt1 | contig 13529 bp, 13 predicted proteins | sample 0715_SJ02_MP15_2_FD_132454 | JGI IMG/M metagenome (GOLD analysis project Ga0187782, IMG submission 132454) | Tropical peat soil microbial communities from peatlands in Department of Meta, Colombia - 0715_SJ02_MP15_20_MG | ecosystem: Environmental > Terrestrial > Soil > Wetlands > Peat | place...
AGCGCGATCAGCGTGGCGTTCGGGTTCGGCGTGATTCACGAGGTGTTCGTGGATGTCTTCCGCTCCTTCCACACTTTGCAGGATCTCGGTACGGTGTTGTTCAAATGGGCGGGCCTGGTGATGTTGCTGGTGGCTGGGGTGGTCTCGGTTTCCACCAACTCCACAGCCATGCCGCCGTGGATGCAGGCCATCACCACAGCGCAGCGGTGCGTGCGCATTATTCAGGTGGGTATGGTCTTGTTCCTGCTTTTCTTCGCCCGTTATCTGGGCATTAGCCGGCGCCGGCACAGCTTCGGAATCGCTTTGGGCTTTGGTTCGTTTGCCGTAGTGGAACTGGTTTTGGTTGCCTCATGGGTCGGAAACCACCTAAGCAATCCGTGGATCAGCATCGTCAATATGACGGCCTACAACGTCAGCCTGGGTTTATGGCTGGGCTACCTCGCGGCCCCCAGTCCGGCGCGCAATGCTTCCAACACGCTGTTGCAACCGCAACGCTGGGAGCAGAGTCTTTCCGACATTCATCACCCGCTTCCCAACGACTCGCTGATCCCCATGTTTGAAGGGATGGTAGATCGCGCTCTTTCGCGCACTCGGGCGGATGTGCCTGCCCCGCTAGAGACCAGGGCAACTGCCCCCGCCGCACGAGCTGCTGCGGCGAGCGCCAGCAACTTCACTCTCTCCGGAGCGCAAGCGAGTTCGAAGAGCTAGCCCTCGATCCGGCCGTGGTATTCCTAATTCCAGTGATTCTGATTGTCCCAAGAACTGCAACCCCAGTGTGCCCAGGTCCCCCTATTGGCAGGCTCACACCTCGAAACCCTGAAGATAACACCTGTCTTGTTTATCTAAGTTATTGTAGCGCAGTGATATATCTGGTGGTTCGCTGGCGCGCTAAGGCTTCACCATCGGTAAGAAAACTGGAGGGGTGAAAATAGTTGCACAGCGAGGTTGACTTGTGTTCTATAATGCAAGGCCGCGCTGGATGCCACTTCCCATGCGTCATCCAGCGCGGGTACCAAGGAGAAAACCCATGAAACGCGCAATCAGGATCGCGATCCTGATCGTAGGAGTCGTGGGCACTTTCGTCGTAGCCGCCATCCAACCGGTTCCCGCCGCAGCGGATGGAGGCCCGATTATTACGTGCCCGCAACCAACACCAGAATGCGGTATCCTGAAACCGCCTTGGTGGTAGTAGATCGAAGGCAGGTTTCGACCGCAAGGTAACTAAAGTAACCTGTGGTAACCTGCGCCACCCACAGGTCGGAATTATTGGGGCTGACGGCAATTAACCAGCCGTCAGCCCCACTTTCTTGATGCGGGGCTAGTCGTCGTGGGCTAGTCCAATCGAACTAGTCATATGGTTAAAGTGCCAGCGACAGCGCGCGCACTAGTTCGTCAGCTTCGAAAACCGGAGGCCGGCACGACGTTCCGGAACAAATCACAGCAAAAGATCGCCCCGAGCCCAACTCGGGAAGATTGGGAATGGTACTCGCCAGTACAGGCGGAAGATTCTCCGCAACCGCTTGGCTGTCGGTCAAGCGCAGCGTGATCTTGCTGAAACAGAAGCGCTCGGTCGCAGCAGCGAGTAGCTGCTCTGTTTTGTCGTTCCCTCCATTCCCCGCGAGCACGACGATCTGCACCGGACCTTCCAGCCAGTGGCTTACAGCAATGCCATAGGTCGCGGCGAAGATTCCGTACTGCTCGGCCACACCCGCGAAAGCTTCCAGCGTCTGTTCCGCTTTGTCCCGATATCCGGCCTCACCCGTGTAGTGATGCAGCCGCATGAGGGCAATCGCGGCCGTGGGAGTGCCAGCGGGTGTGGGCGAATCCTGCACCGGCTTGCGCCGCGTGGCCAGCACGCCCAGGTTCTTGCCGTCAGCTTCTGGCTCGGTATCGAAGAACCCGCCCGCGGCCGCGTCGAAGAAACGCGCGATCATTGAGTCCGTGATTGCCTGCGCGAATTTGAAGTAGCTCAAGTCGGCCGTTGCCTCGTAAGCATCAAGGCAAGCCAGCGCGGTGAAAGCATAGTCATCCAACATGCCGGGAACATCGCGATGCTCCGCCTTCGGATCGAAGTAGGCCACCACATGCAACAGCCGCGCAGAGAACTCCCGTGCGCTGCCTTTCGCTGACGGCTGCTGCTTCCACGCCTGCGCCAGCGCCCGATCCAGTGAGCGCAGCGCAAAGCGCCGAGCGCCATCGAGATGGAGCACTTTCGCCGCTTCCAGATAGGCCGAAACGCACAGACTGTTCCAGCTGACATAAACCGTCTTGTCGACATAAGGCGTCGGCCGCTGGAGCCGCGCCGCCAGCATTTTCTGCTTGGCCGAAGCCAGCAGTTCTTGCACTCGCTCGGGCGCGAGATTCATTCGCCGCGCAATTTCTTCGATCGGCGCGCGCACATAGAGCACATTCTTTGCCGGATTGTGATGCATCTCGCCGATCTCGTTGATGTCATAATGCAGAGCCGCGACTTGTGCCTCTTCTTCGGGGAGAACCGCTCGCGCCTCGGCCAGGGTCCAGGTGAAGTAGTCGCCGTCGTCTTCCATCGAGTAGTCGGCATCCTGCGAGGCGTAGAATCCGCCGCGTTCGCGATCGCTCAGCCATTCGTCCATCCAGCGAATGATGTCGCGCGCCACATCCGCGAAGAACTCGATGCCGGTCGCCTGATAGGCGTGCACATAATTCTTCAGCAGTTCAGAGTTGTCATAGCACATCTTTTCGAAGTGCGGCACCACCCAGCGCTCATCTACCGAATAACGATGAAAGCCGCCCGCAAGCTGGTCGTAAACGCCGCCCTTGGCCATGTGCCCGAGGGTGCTCACGATAACGTCGCGCAGCCGGTCGTGGTTCGAAGAAGAGTCTGAGCACTCCACCTCTCGCCGGTTTTGCGAGAAGTGGGAATCTTCAACTGAGTGCCCCATTTCTCGCGCGTTCTTTGCGCGAAAAGTGGGTTTCTTGGCATACCTCTCGATCAGCAAATCCAGGGCCGACGGATGCGGGAACTTCGGAGCGCGTCCAAATCCGCCGTGGTCGGGATCGAACATCTTCAACGCCGATTCGACGATGGCGTCGATCGCTCCGGCCGAAATTCGCCCGCCACGCCCCGCGAACGACTCCGCTTGCGCGATCGCGTTTTCGACCATCTTCGCCTGCTCGACCACGTCGCCATTTTTTTCCTTGTAGGCATTCGCGATGCTGAGCAGCACGCGCCTAAAGCTGGGCCGCCCGTAGCCGTCGCTCGGCGGAAAATACGTGCCTCCATAAAACGGTTTGCCGTCGGGCGTGAGAAACGCCGTGAGCGGCCATCCGCCCTGCCCGCTCAACGCCTGCACCGCCGCCTGATAGCGGCTGTCAATGTCAGGACGCTCGTCGCGGTCTACCTTCACCGCAATGAAGTGATCGTTCACGATGGCCGCAATTTCCGGATCGTCATACGACTCGCGATCCATCACGTGGCACCAGTGGCACCACACCGCCCCAACATCGAGCAGCATCGGCTTGTTCTCGCGCTGCGCGGCGGCAAACGCCTCCTCGCCCCACTCATGCCAGCGAATCGGCTGATGCATCGCAGAACGCAGGTAAGCGGAGGAGGCGCGGGAGAGAGAATTGAAAGAGGTCACGCTTTATAGAGATACGCTTTGTGAATTTGTGATTCAATTCATTAGTCTTCTTGCGTCATTGCTTTCAGCGCAGGTAGTATAAGCAATCGCATAAAATCAATTCACAGCGGAAGGCTATTCATGAAAAGAATGGTGCTGGTTTTTGTAATTCTTCTTTTTCTCCCAATATTGCTGGTTGCAGGGGAAAATCTTGCCGACTATCCATTGAAAATCCAGGTCATCGAGTCCCACTGGCATCGGCACAATGGTATTGTGGATGGTTGGGGACGGGGAAACATTATAGATAGTGAGACAATTCACGCTTTTGATTTCACTTATGAAGCCTCTGAACCGTTCCAGAGAACGATAGGAGATGCTCACTACCTCGCCAAGTGGAAGAAAGAGCCGCTTAAGTTAGAAATGTTGGTAGGGGAAATTGGCAGCACTGATAAGTACAAAACTTACGATCTAAAGACGAGTGTACGTGAAGATGTTTATATTCCGAGCTCAGAAGGTGCGATCGCCATTTCCCAAGAAGAGTACAAAGCGAAGCAACAAAAATAAAGTGCGTGGCGCGGGTGCGCCATCCTTTCGCGTTCACTGCGAACGATGTGGTCCGCCCTCTTAGCCCATCAGCTTCTTCGCGATCCTGCAGTACAACTCAATCGCCTCAGCCAGTTCCTGCTTCGCGATGTACTCGCCGTCGGTGTGGGCGACGTGAATCGATCCCGGCCCGATGAGCAGCGGCTCGCCCCAGTTGGTCAGCTTCGGAATATCCGTCGTGAACGCGGCAATCATCTGCGGCACTCCCTCTACCGTGCGCAGCCGGACAAAAGGGATCTCCAGCGGAAACGACACCTCGACCTGATCGCCCGCAGTGGCGACGATCTGCCGCCGCAGATCGTCAGAAGCTCCGACCAGCCGGTAAAGCAAATCCGCGTGCGCGTGGTCAGAAATCACGTTGGGCGCATGCCCGCCTTCAATCGCTCCAATGTTCAACGTGCACGGACCAACTTCGGGATCGGAGGGCAGCGGCATGGCGCGCAGCCGCGCCAGCGCTGCGATCAGCTTGTCAATCGCCGAATCGCCTAGCTCCGGATACGCCGAATGCGCCATCTTTCCCCGTGCCGTTACTTCAACGCGCAGCGTGCCTTTCGACGCCAGAGCGATGCGGTTCTCGGTTGGCTCGCCATTCACCAGGAAACGGCAGCCGGACGGCGCATGTTTATTCGCCACGTCTGCGCCCAGACTGTCGCGTTCCTCGCCTACGACGAAGAGCAATCCAACTCGAACTCCTTGCTGGCGCAGTCGCTCCGAAGCGGCAATCTGCGCCGCAATGATTCCTTTCGCGTCGCAGGAGCCGCGCCCGTAGATACGACTTTCATCTTCTGATGAAGGAATGAACGGCGGAACCGTATCCATGTGAGTCGAGAAAGTGACTGATGGCGCGGCTTGCGGCTTCCGGCTCCCGGCTTCCGGAACCGCATATAGATTGAAGCGGTCGCCCTCGACCGGCATTTTCGCGGTTTGATAGCCCAGGCGGCACAACTCCCCGTACACACAATTTCCAACCGCAGCCTCGTTGCCGGTGATGGATTCGATATCCACCAGTTGCCGCGTGAACGTGACAGCGTCCATGGTGGAGAGAATAGCAGAGCGGGCCCCATACGTCGGACCGAACATTCCAGGCCTCTCTCACAGGGCTGTCATTTCGAGCGTAGCCGGATTGCCCGCTTGCGGGCAATTCGGTGAAGTCGAGAAACCTGCTTTTTGCTGTAATCTGAAACGTGGCTGCCTCCGGCTCCTCTCTCCGCTCGTTCTTCCTCGATGGCCCGACCGGGCGCCTGGAAGCCCTGCTCGACGCCGGTGCTGAGAACGCAACTCACGCTGCGGTAGTTTGCCACCCGCATCCATTGTTTGGCGGAACGCTGCACAATAAAGTCGTCTTTTACACCATGAAGGCGCTGAATGGCTTCGGCTTTCCCGTGTTGCGCTTCAACTTTCGCGGGGTTGGACTAAGCCAGGGCGAACACGATCATGGCATCGGCGAAGTTGAAGATGTGCGGGCTGCGCTCGACTGGCTCAACGCGGAGTTTCATCTGCCGCTGCTATTCGCCGGGTTTTCCTTTGGCGCAGCGGTCGGCCTGCGAGCGGCATGTGCAGACGCGCGGGTTCGCGCGGCTATCGGCGTGGGTTTGCCGGTCTCTCCGGCAGCCGACACAGGCGACGAACCACACGTCTACGACTTCGACTTCCTCCGCGATTGTGTGAAGCCCAAATTACTCATCAGTGGAGCGAGAGATCGCTTCGGTCCGCGGGAGAAGCTGGAAGTGCTGGTTTCTTCGTTGCCGGAGCCGAAGAAACTGGTCGTGATCGAGGGGGCGGATCATTTCTTTGACGGACGCCTGCGCGAACTGCGCGAGGCGATCGAGACCTGGGTCAGAGAAACTGTCAGTCCTTAGCTGTCCGGCGTCAGGCATCGCCGTGCCATCCTTCGTAAGGTCCGCTGCAAGTCCCGTGGTGGTCTTGCTGCCGCTCGTACAATGCCGTCATGGCGAATCACACGGTGTTTACGCACGTTGATCCTGATCTCGATCATGTTTTCGAGGATCTCCGTCGCCGAGAGCCCATTTTTCACACGGCCGAGTTTGGTTTGACCGTTGCGCAGTTTGAAAAGGCCGTCGCGCCGGAATATTGGGAGGTGGGAGCATCCGGCCGGCGGTACACCCGCGAGTTCATTCTCAGCCATCTACATCAGAATCCCCCTGCTGACGCGACTTCGGCGGGCTGGGAGAGCTACGATCATGGTCTTCGCCGCCTCGGGCCCGATACCTACCTCCTTACGTACACGCTGCGGCAGGCTCAGCGTCTGACTCGTCGCTCCACGATCTGGCAGTGTACGCCTGACGGTTGGCGCATTCTCTATCACCAGGGCACAATCGTTTCCGCTGACGAGGATGATGTCGCCCCGTCCCGGCAGGAGGCAGAGAAATCGTTCCCTGAGGGGTGGTTTCAGAGGAAAGATTGATGGCATCGCGCGACTTCGCATCGCCGCCGCAGTCGACCAATGCCTCCAATATGGCCGATAGCCAAAGCCCCTCTTACAATCTACGCATGTTTGATTCTGCCCGCGAGTCTACATTCCGCCAGATGCGTGAGACCGCGCGCGCCATCTTCCAGACCGCGCTGGCGGAGGCATCCATTGCCAAGGCGTTCGCACGGCACGTGGAGTGCGACCGGGGAGTGCTGCGCGTTCGCGAAGACCTATTCGATCTGCAATCCTACTCTCACGTGCTGGTCGTGTCGTTGGGCAAGGCTGGACACACGATGGTCGAGGCGCTGGCCAATCAGGTAGGAGCTTCGCTCGAAGGCATCGTGGCCAGCTCAATTCAGCCGGTTACGCAGGTGCGTGGCTTCCGATACTTTTGCGGCGGGCATCCCACGCCGAACACGGAATCGATCCAAGCGGCGAGTGCGATGCTGAAGGCGCTCGAGGCGCAACCCGCTTCGGCGCTGGTGATCTTCATGCTCAGCGGCGGGGGCTCTTCGATCGTTGAGAAGCCGATCGACGAAGAAATCTCTTTAGACGATCTCGTGGCGACTTACCACGCGCTGGTCCACTCCGGCGCGCCCATCGCCGAGATCAACGCCGTGCGCAAGCATGTTTCAGCAATAAAAGGCGGACGGCTGGCGCGGGCGGCATTTCCTGCGCAGCAGGTTTCGTTGCTGGTTTCCGACGTGCCCGACAACGCGCTGGATGCGCTGGCTTCCGGCCCAACCATGCCCGACTCCACTACAGTCGAAGATTGTTACCGCATTGCCGGAAAGTACGATCTGCTGAAGCAGTTTCCTCCGTCAGTGCGCGAACTCTTCGAGCGCCATGCCTTGGAAGAGACCCCCAAGTCGGACGATCCGGCCTTCGTTCGTGCGCGCTGGTGGCCCGTGCTGTCGAATCAGACGGTGATGGAAAAGGCCAACGAGGTCGCCGAACGCACAGGGTTCATGGTTCACGTGGACAACTCCTGCGACGATTGGGGCTACGAACGCGCCGCCGACTATCTGCTCGAGCGGGTACGCGAACTGAGGAGGCAGGTTTCGCCGGTGTGTCTGATTTCCGGCGGAGAAGTCACGGTGAAGGTTGAGAACGGTGGAGTGGGCGGCCGCAACCAGCAGTTCGCCTTGGCCTGCGCGGGGAAGATCGCGGGCGAAAACATTACCGTGCTCAGCGCGGGAACGGACGGAATTGATGGCAACAGTCCAGCGGCCGGTGCAGTCGCCGACGGTTCTACACGGGAACGTGCCAAGGCGTGCGGACTGGAGGCCCGCGCCGCGCTTGCCAGGTTTGATGCTTATCCGTTCTTTCGCGCGCTCGGCGATGCCGTCGAGATCGGACCGACCGGCAATAATGTGCGCGATCTGAGAATCCTGCTGGCGTATTAGCAAATCGATCAGCAATAGGCCGGACTGCGATTCCCCCTCCGTCCTTCGGAGACGAGAATCCCCACGCCTTGCAGAAGCGGCAGGGCGTGGGGTAGCCAGATGTCTCTAACAAAACTGCAACTATGCGGTTTTCTGCAGTTTCTGCTGCGCCTTTGCCATCGCGTCGTCCATGCCGCGCTCGATCTCATCCAGGGACAAATCCTTGATGTGCGTCCCGATCGACCATTTGTGACCAAAGGGATCCTTGAGCTTGCCATAGCGGTCGCCCCAGAACTGGTCCATCACCGGCATTTCGACCGTGGCGCCAGCCTTGACGGCACGGTCGAAGGCAGCATCCACTCCGTCGAGGTAAATGTGCAGACCCATGCCGGAGCCGCCGATGGATTGCGGCGACAGCGCGCCGAACTCGGGAAACTCGTCGCTCAGCATGATGAGCGAGTCGCCAATCTTCAACTCGGCGTGCATGACTTTGCCGTCCGGTCCCTTCATCACGCCTTTCTCGATAGCGCCGAACGCCTGCTTGTAAAACTCGATGGCACGAACTGCGTCGCGGACCGTGAGAAAAGGTGTAAGGCTGTGATAACCGTCGGGAATGGGTTTAACGGACATTGCTTGGCCTCCTAGGTGGGGTATTGGTGGTATGGAGTGTACACCAAGACTGGCGAAGCAATGTGAGTCAAAAGTGCAAAGTTGCGGGTGAAACAAAACAGCAACGATTCGTTCGGAGGAAGCTGATTCGAGACCTGCGCCTAGAAGAACCTGGTCACGCCTTCTTCCAGCACCACGATGCGGTCGGCGATGCCGGCGGCGCGGGCCTCCTGGCCCAGCAACTGCAGCGGTTCTTCCACCGGCTCGTGCGAGAGTCGGAAGGTGCCGTAGTGCATGGGGACCATCCAGCGGGACTGGAGATCGAGGAAGGCGCGGGTAGCGTCGGCGGGGCTGGCGTGCACGTTGCGGAATTGCGGCGGGTTATAGGCTCCGATGGGCAGCATGGCGAGCTCTGGTGCGAGCCGGCGGCCGATTTCGCGGAAGCCCGCAAAATAAGCAGTGTCGCCGGCATGATAGACGGAGTGCTTGCCCGCTCTCAGCACGAAGCCGCCATAGCCACGATGCGAATCTTTCAGAATGCGTGCTCCCCAGTGCCGCGAGGGAACGTGCGTGACCAGCAAGTTTCGGTGGCGCGAACTCTTCCACCAGTCGAGCTCAATAATCTCGGAAAAGCCAAGATCAGAAACCAAGTCGGCAACGTGCGTCGGGATGATGATCGCAGGCGCGATCCCACGCATTCGCAGATTGTTCTGCACAATGGCCCGCAGCGAGGCGCGGTGCAGATGGTCGAAATGGGCGTGCGAGACCAAGACTAGATCGACGGCTGGTAGATCGGCGACCCGCAGTCCGGGACGGCGCAGCCGCTTCAGCACGAACAACCAGCGCGCAAAGTTGGGATCGATCATCACGCTTTGCCCGCCGATCTGCAAAAAGAAACTGGAATGCCCGATGAAGGTGACGCCAAGCTCGCCGTTCGTGACCAAGCGCGGCTTGTGAGTCTGGCCGCAACGCGCGGTCACGGCCGAACGCCGTATAAGGCGCCCAAATTGCGCGGCGCGCTTGCCCAGGGATGAACTGCGAAATGTCTGCCTCATCATCCTGCCACAAACCCGGAGTCTTGCTCGAAGCCGTTCACGCTCATAATAAACAGATTCCATCCGCTTGCCTGATAACCAGAGCGATGCGTGCGGCTGTTCTTACGAATCGTTAACATCTTAGATGAAGTTTTGAAGGCCCGGGCTGCATTTTGCGGGAAGGCAAGTACGCCGGTAACCGGGCAGAGACTCAAGTCCCGTGGGCGAAATGAAGGGCATAGGCTGGTCTGCATGTGCAGAAATCCGGGGCGTGCATGCACAATTCCAATGCGCAGCTCGCAACCGTGCTTGACCTGTGCGCAGCAGTCATGTCTAATCCAAAAAAGTTCCTTTTGCACGTTTCTCTGGGCACCGAGGAGAACTAACGCATGCGAGTTGCGTTTCTGGGGTTGGGAATCATGGGGCAGTCGATGGCGACGAACCTCGTCAACGCAGGGCACGAAGTCACGGTCTGGAACCGCACGCCGGGCAAGTTGGTGGAAGGGGCAGCAGTGGCTCCAACTCCGGCGGCCGCGGCGCAAGGTGCGGAAGTCGTGTGGCTGTGCGTTTCCGATACCGACGCCGTCGACGACGTGATCTTTGGCAAAGACGGCGTTGAGCAATCCCTGGCTGCTGGGACGATCATCGCGGACTCAAGCACGATTTCTCCGGCAGCGACCGTCAAGTTTGCCGACCGCGTTCGCGTCAAGGGCGTGGCCTGGGTGGACGCGCCGGTGACAGGTTCAAAGATCGGCGCGAAAGAGGGCACGCTGGTGTTTATCGTCGGCGGCGACGAGCCCTCGGTGGAACGGCTCAAGCCGCTGTTTGCTGCCATGGGCAAAAAGATTTTCCGCATGGGCGAGACCGGCAAAGGCCAGGCGACCAAGCTCGCCATGAATTTGCAGATTGCCATGATCTTTGAAGGCTTCGCCGAGGCATTGACCCTGGCCACCAAACTGGGCGTGGACGCGCAGCAACTTCTGGCCTTGATCGAGGCCACCATGGTGCGCTCCGGGGTCGTGGACTACAAAGCGCCCTTCATCCTGCAGCGCGATTTCACGCCGAACTTCTCTCTGCGGCTGATGCATAAGGACATTCGGTTGACACTGGAAGCTGCAAAAGAGGCGCGGGTGAAGCTGCCTGGCCTGGAAACCCTGGAAGAAATCTACGAGATGGCCACGGAAGATGGAAACGAAAATCTCGATTACGCCGCCACGCTGACTTTGCTGGAGAAATGGGCGGGAGTACAAGTGAAAGGCAAGGCGGCGTAGTTCAGCGCGGAATTGGGAGTTCACACATCGTTACTCTCGTAATTCCAGTGGCTCGGCCCTTGCGCAAACAATTACGGTTCCGCCTGCCCTTCTCCTGATAGCATGGCTGTGGGGTGCAATCGAAAAACTGACTCACCTAGGGGACTCTCCTGACAAAAATGGGACGGCTAGAGCTGGAAAAATCACAATCAGCAAACGATGAAGTCAACTGGATTACCGCGATCTTCATGGTCGCGTTTCACCTGGGTGCCGTCGCTGCGCTTTTCTTTTTCACGTGGAAGGCGTTGTTCGTCGCGATTTTCCTGTGGTGGTTCGCGGGCAGTCTGGGCATTGGCATGGGATATCATCGCCTGCTCACACACCGGGGATTCAAGACTTACAAGTGGGTGGAGTATCTTTTCACGGTCTGCGCCACGCTGGCCATGGAAGGTGGACCGATTTTCTGGGTGGCGACGCACCGCATCCATCATCAGTTTTCCGACGTGGAGGGCGACCCGCATTCGCCCATTGACGGCAAGTGGTGGTCGCATATGGGATGGATTCTGATGGGCAAGTCTATGCACCACGACGCCGTGACCCTTGCCCGCTATGTTCCCGATCTAGCCAAAGACAAGTTCCACGTCTGGATCACGAAATACCATTACGTTTCGCAGATTGTTTTGGGAGTGGCGCTGTTCGCCATCGGCGGACTGCCGTGGCTTTTGTGGGGGACGTTCCTTCGCACGGTGGTTCTGTTGCACTGCACATGGCTGGTGAACTCGGCCACGCACTCCTGGGGCACGCGGCGCTTTGCCACGCGCGACCTCTCCACCAACAGCTGGTGGGTCGCGCTGCTGACCTTCGGCGAAGGCTGGCACAACAACCATCATGCCCATCCGACCTCCGCGGCGCACGGCTTTACCTGGTACGAAATTGACACCAACTGGTACGGCATATGGTGTCTGCGGAAACTGGGCTTGGCTTGGAATATCAAGCGCGTTAGGTTGGCGGATGTGAAGCATGGCCTTGTGGCCGCACCAAACGGACGCCTGATCGCGCCTTCCACGGCGGTGGAATTCTGGGCAGCAGGCGACTAAACAGCTTGCCGAGGAGACTCGTTTTCGTACGCTCGTTTTGAAAGGGCGCGGCTTCAAGCCGCGCCGTATGCCTGATAAGGGCAGATCTGACCCAGGCTTTCACACCCGAATAATCATCACTTCGGTGGCTTTGATCAGCGCGGCGGCAGTTTGTCCTTTCTTCAATTTCATTTCGCGGACTGCCCCCGAGGTGATCAGAGAAGTGATCAGTTGTCCTCCCACGGACAGCGTGACCTGTGCGACCAGTCCGCTGACGCGCACATCCACGATGCGGCCCACCAGTTGATTACGCCCGCTGATGCGCTGAAAGGTGGCGCGGCGTTCGGCCCGATTGTGGCCGCGCGTGCGATAGAGCAGGCGGTCGATTTCTGACTGCGGAATGCGGTGATGGCCCCCCGCGGTTCGTACGCTGCGAATCTTCTTCTTATAGATCCATTGCTTGATCGTGGGAAAACTTACTCCCAGTTGTACGGCCGCGTCCCGTGGGCCGAGCATTTCTGTATCCGTTCGCGTTGAGTCAGCTTTTCTCGGCATGACCTCGAATCGTAAAGGTCAGATTCAGCAAGGTCAAGCCGTCGGTCTGGCTTCACGATGCCAGGGAAGCGAATATATCCGTACAGTATTGGACGAATGAAATGTAGATGATGTACACTCCACAATTCACCAAACCACTTCGTTTGCTGGGGGCAGGAATGCGCCGTGTTACTGTGAGGTTGCTGGTTCTGTGGCTTGCGATGGGAGCGTCGCTGGCATTGGCCCAAACGGCCACCACCCCTGACCCCTGCGCGAGCGGCCACGAGTTCGCCACCACCGATTGCACGCTGACATGGCACGGCATCACGTTGTACGGTGCGTATGACGTCGGCGTCGGCTGGGTCAGTCACGGCTTGCCGGAGAACGGCTATAACTATGAAGGCGCATCTCTGGTGAACCGAAACGGTTATGAACATCGATTCCTCATCGCTCCGAACAATCTGCAGCAGACGGGTCTGGGCATCAGGGGCAAGGAAGAGTTTCTGCCTGGCTGGTCGGTTGTGTTCAACGCTTCCACCGGCATCAATCCGCAGTCCGGCCTGCTCGCCAGCGCATCGAAGACTGACATCATCAGCAACGGCCTTCCCAGGAGCAGCTATTCGTACGCCATCGACGGGGCGCGCGCGGGTCAACCCTTCAATGACGAGATCTATGCCGGGATATCGTCGGCGCATTTCGGCACTCTGACCTTCGGTCGTCAACGATCTCTCGGCACCGATGCGATGCTGCTTTACGACCCGGCCGGCGGCAGCTATGCCTTTTCGTACATCGGGTACAACGGCACGATGGCCGGCGGCGGCGACACCGAGGACAGCCGTTGGGACGATGCCCTGAAGTATCGCCTCACCGTTGGCCCGGTGCATTTCGGCGCGATGTATAAATTCGCCGATGGTAATGGCGGCTGCTACTCGGCCTCCGCAACCTGGACTGCCGCCACCTGTACGCCGGAATCGGCGCATAACAACGCCTATGGATTCGACCTCGGCG